>Cebus_capucinus_imitator_PRJNA485217_SSR118__coassemble_70_pt1 | contig 193577 bp, 159 predicted proteins | sample Cebus_capucinus_imitator_PRJNA485217_SSR118__metabat2_low_PE_012 | metagenome-assembled genome bin Cebus_capucinus_imitator_PRJNA485217_SSR118
AAACAGAGAGGCCCCGGCGGCAAAGGTGTCCTGCACCTTTGCCGCCGGGGCCTCTCTGGATTGGGGGAGGGATGTGGCAGAACATCCCAGTTCGGTGCTGTTACTTTCTTAGGTCAAGTTCGTCGAGCACATAGGTGGCGCCTCCGAACTTGTCAATGAGGAAGAGCACGTAACGGATGTCCACGTTGATGCAGCGCTGCAGGCGGGCGTTGTACTTCAGGTCGCTCGAGAGCGATTCGATGTTGCCGTCAAAGGCCAGTCCGATCAGTTCCCCTTTGGCGTTCATCACAGGAGAGCCGGAGTTGCCTCCGGTAATGTCATTGTTCGACAGGAAGCAGGCAGGCAGCTTGCCGTCCTCGCGGGCGTAGGGGCCGAAGTCTTTGGCCTCATAGAGCTTGCGTAACCGTTCGTTCACGAAGTAGTCGCTTTCAGTCTTGCTCTCTTTCTCGAACATGCCGTCGAGGACGGTGCGCCAGTCGTAGCGGACGGCATCGCGCGGTTGCAGGTCCACCACGTGGCCGTAGGTCATGCGCAGCGTGAAGTTGGCGTCGGGGGCTTTGACCCAGTCATACATTTCGCAGAGACCGCGAACATAGATCTTGTCCAGTTCCCGGCGCTGACGGAGGTAGCGGAGCTGTGCCGGCATGAGATTCTCTTGGTAATAGCCCAGCTTTGCCTGGTCCCATCTGTAGAGCGGGTCCTGAATGAGCGCGGCGGTGTCGTTCCGTTCCACAGCCTGTACGAAGCGTGCCGAATCGACATATACGGATTGGTCGTATATGGAGTCGATGAGGGCTTTGTAATCTTTGCCTTCGGCCAGGAAGGCCGGCACGACCTTGAGCTTGTGCTCATTGACGAAGTAGGGTGTGAGCAGTTGGGCCTGCCGGCGGTCTATGTCAAGTATCTGTTTGGACGGATAGTTCATGGAGGCTATCAAGGCTTCCTTGGCCTTTTGGATATCCTTGGCCTTGCCGCTGCGCATGGCTTCGACATAGCTGTCAACCGGTCTGGAAGGTGCGCTGATTCTGTTGAACCAGAGCAGGTTGATCAGCGTGGCGTCATAGAGGGTGTCCTTGTATGCCTCGCACAGTTTGTCGATACGGTCGATCACATCGTTGTATTCGGGCTTGCCGGCCTTCTTGGCGAAAGCGCGGAAAGCGGCTTCTTCGGCTTTCTTCTCGGCGATGAGCCCGTTCTTCTCGACCGCCTCGTTCATACCGCCATAGTTCTTGAAGGCGTTGGCGTAGCCGAAGTAGTCGTCTTCAAGCAAAAGGCGCAGCTCATCGCTCTGGTCCATGAGTTTCTTGTAGAAGTCAAGCAGGGCATTGCCGCCGGCCAGGTAGGGGGCGTTCATGCTTCCGCAGCGCAGGGTCACTTCAGAGGCGGTGAGATAGCGGGTGGTGGTGCCGGGGAATCCCATGATCATCGTATAGTCGCCTTCCTGCATGCCCTTGAGCGAGATGGGCAGGAATTTCTTCACCTTCAAGGGTACGTTGTTATTGCTGTAAGGTGCGGGGTTGCCGTTCTTGTCAGCATAGATGCGGAACATGGCGAAGTCGGCATTCTGGCGGGGCCATACCCAGTTGTCGGAGTTGCCGCCGAACTGCCCGATATTGTGGGGCGGGTTGGCGACCAGGCGGATGTCCTGGTATTCCTGTTCGTAGAAAATATAGAACTGGTTGCCGCCGAAGTAGGGAACGATTCGGGCCGAGACGCCTTTCTTCTTGCGCAGGTCGCTCTTTTTTAGCAGTTTGGCGGCTAAGGGCCTGAGGAAGCCTTGACTTTGTGCCCGGTAGGAATCCGCGCCTGCCTTTTGGGCTTCGGCGTTGACGAGATCCGTCACATCGGTGATACGGAGCACGAACGTGAAAGTCAGGCTTTCGGGGGTGCGCAACTCCTCTGCCCGGCTGTGGGCAAAAAAGCCGTCCTTCATGTAGTCGTGTCCGATGCCGCTCATTTCATGTACGAAGCTGAAGCCGCAGTGGTGGTTTGTGAGTACCAGGCCATCGCCGCTCACTACCTCGCCGGTGCAGCCTCCGCCGAAGATGCCGACGCACTCGCGCAGGGACGGGCTTGTCTCGCTGTATAACATTTCGGGTGGCAACTGGAGGCCGGCCTTGCGGAGAGAGTCTTCCAAATGCTGTTGCTTCATCAATTTTAAGAGCCACATGCCTTCATCGGCGCGTGCTCCGCTCAGTCCCATGAAGAGGGAGAGAAGAATAAAAATGATTTTCTTCATTGGCTTGTTATATAAAATATGATTGGGGTAATTGTGTCGGATCAGGTAGGCAGGACCGCCCCTCGGAGTTCGTTGCGTTCCTGCTTATTGTTAATCTGGCAAAGATAGTGCAAATCGAGAGCAATAAGCCGAGCTTGCCCGAACTAATTGCTCTCGATTTGCACTATCTTTGCAGCATGAAAGGTCGGAACCCTGCTTCTTGGCGCATAGCATGGGCCGTTGTACTATTGCTTGCGCTTGTGCTCGTTCCCCATCATCATCATGATGGGGGTGTTCCTTGTGTGGCTGTGGAGATATGCCACCATGACGGGGCATTGAATGACGAGCATACCGGGCATGGTGAGCGGGGGCAGGCTCCTGTGGAGCATACGCACTATCTGCGTCCGTTGGTTGTGAAGACCTCGATCGGGTTGCATTCGGCCGCAAATCTGCCGAATGGTTGTTTGCCGTCATGGGGATTGACATTGCCCCTACCGGAAATCTTTTTGTCAGGCGTACGTCTGGGCACGCCCCCTTTGTTGTTCACCGCCTGTTCGATCAGCAGGCATCATTTGCGGCGTGGCCCTCCTGTTTGCTAAGTTTCTTCGTATACAAGTAACATTGTCTTAGCAAACATTCAATATTTTCATGCGCAAGATTTTTATTTATGGCATAGCCCTGATGGGGACTATGCTCTTTGCTGCGTGCCACAATAACCATAATCATGAAGAGGAGGGGCATGCGGAAGGTGACAAACATGAACACACTTCAGATGAGATAACTCTGACTCCCGAACAGGCTCGTGCAGGGGGAATACGGACGGAAACTGTTCAACCGGCGGATTTTGCAGAGGTGACCGAAGTGAGTGGGCGTGTTTTACCGGCACAGGGCGGAGAAGTCACTGTTGCGGCCACGATGGCCGGTATCGTACGTTTGTCTGCCGGAAGTCTGTCAGCCGGTGCGCCTGTCCGAGCCGGGCAACCACTTTTTACCATTAATGCACAGCCGATGGCCGATGGCAATCCTGCCGCTGTGGCACATGCGGAACTGACCGCTGCACAGGCGGAATACGGGCGGGCGGAACGATTGGCCAAGGACGGCATTGTTTCGCAACGCGAATTGGAGGATGCCCGGCAACGTCTTGAGACAGCGAAGGCCACTGCCCGCAGTTTGGGAAGTGCATCGCAGATACGTGGCGTGGCGGCTTCCATCGGTGGTTACGTCAAGGACGTATTCGTAAAGCCGGGTGATTATGTCTCCGCCGGGCAACCCTTGGCTGTCGTTGCACAGAGCCGTCGCGTGCAGTTGCGGGCCGATGTTCCGGAGCGCTATTTCGGACGGCTTGCCCGTATCACATCGGCTCATTTCAGAATGGCGTACGATGAAGGAGGCCAGGTTCTTTCCCTTGAAGAGCTTGGAGGGCGGCTTGTATCCAAAGGCCGCAATGCAGAGTCCGGCGGATTCTCGGTGCCCGTGATTTTTGAACTGAACAATCAAGGAAGCATTGTGCCCGGAAGTCTGGCGGAGGTGTGGCTGATTGGAGCTGTGCGCAGGGGCGTGATAAGCGTACCCAAAGAGGCTGTGACAGAAGCTCAGGGATTGTACTTCGTCTACGTGCAGACCCACGGCGACGCTTATCGCCGGCAGGAGGTGCGACTTGGCAGTTCGGATGGCTTGCGTGTAGAAATTGTCGAAGGATTGAAGGCTGGCGACAAGGTGGTGACAAGAGGGGTCACGCAGGTGCGCTTGGCTGCTGCTTCAGGCAATATTCCCGAAGGACACCAGCATTAAGTGCATTCGTGTGTACTGGCACGCCGCGAGGCTGTGCCGTGTATATTGCGCACTTAAGCAAATATGGAGATATCACGCGTTAATACAGATTTTTCATGCTAAACAAAATCATATCTTTCTCACTGCACAACCGGCCGCTCATTCTTCTCATTTGTGCCTTGCTGATTGTTGCAGGTTCCTGGACAGCTTATAAAATGGAGGTGGACATTTTTCCCGATCTCAATGCTCCCACCGTTGTCGTGATGACTGAAGCGCAGGGTATGGCGGCAGAAGAAGTGGAGCGGCTGGTGACGTTCCCCATAGAGACTGCCGTGAACGGCGCCACCGATGTGCGGCGCGTACGCTCCTCATCCACTACCGGCTTTTCGGTGGTCTGGGTGGAGTTTGACTGGGGCACGGACATTTACCGTGACCGGCAGATCGTTTCGGAGAAGCTGGCGACTATTGGCGGAGCATTGCCCGAAGGAGTGGGCACCCCCACGCTGGGGCCGCAGTCGAGTATCTTGGGTGAAGTGCTTTTTGTCGGTTTGACGGCTGACAGCACCAGCCCTGGAGAGTTGCGAACTTTGGCGGACTGGACGGTACGCCCCCGGCTGTTGTCGACAGGAGGCGTGGCACAGGTTACAGTGATGGGCGGCGATCTACTGGAGTATCAGGTGCGTCTGCATCCTGAACGAATGCGCCATTATGGTGTGACGTTGACAGAGGTGATGGATGCCACGCGGCAGATGAACCGCAATGCGGCCGGCGGCGTGCTTTACGAACATGGCAACGAGTATATCGTGCGTGGCCTGTTGTCTACTACAGAGTTCTCACAGTTGGGACTGGCAGTGGTCAAGCGTTCGCCCGATGGGGACCCTGTGGTATTGGCTGATGTGGCAGACGTGCAGAAGGGGGCGAAAAGCCCCAAGATGGGCACTGCCTCCATCAGCGGGAAGCCCGGTGTGTTGCTTACCGTGACCAAACAGCCTTCCACCAGCACGCTTGAACTGACGGAAAGGCTAGACAGTGCCGTTGCCCAGCTGCGGGCACAGCTCCCCTCCGATGTGAAGGTGGATACGCAGCTCTACCGCCAGCAGGATTTTATAGACGCTTCCATCTCCAACATACGCAAATCCCTGATAGAGGGGGGCGTGTTTGTGGTGTTGGTGCTGTTCGTCTTCTTGATGAATGCCCGTACCACTTTGATATCGCTTGTCACGATCCCTCTATCGCTGCTCGTGACGCTGTTGGTGCTGCACGCAATGGGTCTGAGCGTCAATACCATGAGCATTGGCGGCATGGCAATAGCCATCGGATCGCTGGTGGATGACGCCATTGTAGACGTGGAGAACGTGTTCAAGCGCTTGCGGTGGAATGCGCAAAAGCCTCCCGAAGAGCGGCAGAAGAAGTTGGATGTGATCTTTCATGCCTCCCATGAGGTACGAATGCCCATACTCAACTCCACTTTGATCATCGTGGTGAGCTTTGTGCCCCTGTTTTTCTTGAGTGGGCTGGAAGGCCGCATGCTGGCGCCGTTGGGCATTAGTTTTATCGTTTCGTTATTTGCCTCTACGTTGGTGGCTTTGACGCTTACCCCCGTATTGTGCAGTTATCTGCTCCGCAGTCCGAAGACTTCTGAAAAGGTCCGGATGCAGGACACCCGTTTGGTGAACTGGCTGAAGTCGCGCTACAGCCGGTTGCTGCGATGGGCGATGGGGCGTCCCAAGCATTATATCTTGGGGATCGCTGCAGGTCTTGTAGTGCTGACGGCCGGCCTCTTCTTTACTTTGGGGCGTTCATTTTTGCCTCCGTTCAACGAAGGTTCGTTTACCATCAACTTGGCCACTCTGCCGGGTGTGTCGTTTGAGGAAAGCAACCGCATCGGCGCACAGGCAGAACGATTGCTGCTACAGGTGCCTGAAGTCAAGGCCGTGGCGCGCAAGACGGGACGGGCCGAGCTGGACGAGCATTCTGCCGGTGTCAATGCCAGTGAGATGGAAGTGCCCTTTGAGTTGAAGGACCGGACGAAGGAGGAGGTTATGAACGATATACGCCACCGACTGCGTGCGCTCCCGGGAGTGAGTGTGGAGATCGGGCAGCCGATCAGTCACCGCATAGATGCGATGTTGTCAGGAACCAAGGCTGGCATTGCCATCAAACTTTTTGGCAATGACTTGACACAATTGCATGCGTTGGGCATGCAGATCAAAACTGCCACGCAGGATATTGAGGGGGTAGCGGACCTCAATGTCGAGCAGCAGGTGGAGCGCCCCCAAATCGTGATAAAACCGCGAAGGATCATGCTGGCGCGTTACGGTATCACCCTGCCTGAATTTGCTGAATACGTACGAGCCGCCTTGGGAGGTGAGGTCGTGAGTCAAGTGCAGGATGGAGGACGTACTTTTGATTTGACGGTACGTATGGCCGATGAGGACATCAACAGTTTGGAGCATATCCGTCAGCTGCTCATCGATACAGGCGATGGAGGAAAGGTTGCCCTTTATGAGGTGGCTGACATAGTCAGCACGGCCGGACCGAATACCATCGGCCGTGAGAACGCGCAGCGCAAGCTTGTGGTGTCTGCCAATGCAAGTGGGCGTGATATGCGCTCGGTAGTCAACGACATGCGGCGTGCCATAGAAACCAAGGTGGATATACCCGAAGGCTATCGGGTGGAATACAGTGGACAGTTTGAAAGTGAGGCATCGGCCTCCCGCTTACTGTCCGGGCTTACGGTTGTGAGTGTAATGGTGATCTTGCTCCTTCTTTACCTGCAATTCCGTTCTTGGCACCAGTCGGTCATCGTGTTGCTTAATCTGCCATTGGCTCTTATTGGTGGTGTCCTGGCCTTGGTGCTCACGGGAGGGGTCTTGAGCATACCGGCCATCATTGGTTTCATATCACTCTTCGGTATGGCCACACGTGGAGGCATGTTGCTGGCAGATCGTTACAACGAACTGGCCAAACGTGGACTTTCACACGATGAGGTCATCATGCGTGGATCGCTTGACCGGTTGCTTCCGATACTCATGACGGCTCTTTGTTCTGCTTTGGCTCTTGTTCCGCTGGCTGTAGGCAGTGGGCTGCCGGGTAATGAGATCCAAAGTCCCATGGCGCAGGTGATGCTTGGAGGTTTGCTGACCAGTACGCTTCTGAACCTGCTTATTGTTCCCCTGATAGCTCCCCTAAACAACAAAAAATGATGATACGAAAGTCTTATAGATACATTATATTATGGTGTGGTCTGGTGGTATGCCTGCCACCCATAGCGCGTGCGCAACGCACGGCGCTGCTTGACAGTATAGAGGCCCATAACACCACACTACGCGCTCTTCGGGCAGAATCGGAGGCACAGCGCTTGATGTTTGGTTCAGATTCGCGCCTGCCCGATCCGGAACTTGAAGTGGACTATATGCTTGGTTCTCCAAAAGGGGTGCCCAACCGTACCAATGTCTCATTCAGTCAGTCGCTCGATTGGGGCGTGCTGACCGGACGGCGTAAGGATATGTCGCTTGCAGGAGGGGCATTGGCTGCAGCCTCACTTCGTAAGGACAGACAAGTAGTGCTGTCTGATGCGCTGCGGCAGCTTACATGGATGATATACTGGAACCGTCAGTGTAGAGACTTGAAACAGCGGTTGAAGTTGGCGCGGGAAGTCCAGGCACTCTATCAGAAAAAATACGAGCAAGGAGGTGTCAATGCCATAGAGGTGAATAAGGTAAAGCTGAATACCAGTGTGGCGCAGGCAGAGCTGCGACGAGCTATAAGTGAGCGCCAGTCTGTACAGCTCGAATTGAACCGGCTCAATGGTGGTCGTCTGCTTGAATGTGTGGACACTGCATATGCTGATGAGGAGCTGCCGCCATTGCCCCAATTGTTGAAGACAGTAGAGGACAGGCATCCGCAGATGGAAAGCGCCCGCGCAGCTTGGGAGCAAAGTAAAAGTCAGGTACGCCTGATGCAGGCCATGTCGTGGCCAATGTTTAGTGTCGGCTTTACCGGAGAGTACGTGAGGGGAAACAATTACAGTGGGATCAGCTTGGGTGTAAGTCTTCCTTTGTGGGGAAACACACGGAGTCGGATTCGCCAAAGCAAGGCCGAGGCGTTGTCGCGTCAGTTGGAGGTGGACGATGTCCGAACAGGATTGTCTGCAGAAGTGGTACGGCAGTATCATGCGGCTTCGGATTTACGGAGTACGGCAGACAGCTTGCAAACCGACTTGAAGGCATTGGGCAACGATCTTTTATTGCGCCGCGCATTGGATGAGGGGCAAATATCATTGCTCGATTATTTGCTGGAGCTGTCCTTCTATTACACGGTGCGCACAGCCCAACTGGAGGCGGAGCGGGACGCACAGCTTGCTACGGCACAGCTGCGTAGTTTCCTGTATTGAGGAAGAATGCTTCCTGTTATAGAAAGGCTCCGTTCACGTTAGATGCAGTGTATGATTAAGGCAGACGGTTTGAGGGGGCGTATAATGAAAGGGGCAGACGTGGAATCCGCGTCTGCCCTGCCCATTGTTATTGAATGTATCATAGAAATGCGGGGATTTCTCATTCATTTTCAACTCCTATGTTGTTACGGTAGTCAGATGGGGAAAGCCCCGTGTGTTTTTTAAAGAATTTGGCGAAGAAAGAGATATTGGAGAACTCGAATCCGGATGCGATGTCTTTAATATGCTTGTCACTGTGTACGATTTCGGCAACGATGCACTCTATAGCATAATCGTGTATCATATCGAGAGCCTTTTTTCCACTGGCTTGCTTGACAATCTTAGACAGATACTTGGGCGAGTATCCCAGTTTCTCTGCATAGTATTCTATCGTACGATGGCGGCCATTGTCGGTTACCAGCATCTCCATGAAGTGTCTGAAGATAAAATCGCTTTGTTTGATATGGCCGCCGCTTGACGGAAGGTTGGCTTGTTGATGCATATCATCGTACAGAGACGAGATGAACTCTCCAAAAAATGCGGCTGCCAGGTGATGGATGATGGATGCTCTGGGATGATGCCCGTGGCACTGGATCTGAAAGTCCATCAGGGTAAAATATTGGAGTAAGCGGGTATGTTCCTCCTGATGTTCGATATGTCTGATCGGCTTGCTTTTTATATAATCGATGATATTCCATGTGTCCCTTTCCGCTTGGAGCATTTTGTGGACGAATCGGCTTGAGAAGCCTGCAATTCTAATTTTGCAGTTGGGAGACGCCTTTATCAGATTGATGACAGTTCTTGGCAGGCAGATAAGCAGCGTTCCTGTTGTCAGGTGATAGTGTGCATTGCCCAATTCGAGGAACATCTCGCTGTCTGTACAATAGAGCATAACGAAGGCGTCGACCTTAACGCCTGCATGCCCCAGCAGGAGATTTTCTATATGATTGGTTATAAACATATCGTCATCCGCATAGCTGTTGTTGCGGCAGTAGGCTTTGAGCGTTGTAAAGTCAATCTTGGTAATGGTTCCCATGATTATTTATTGTGTCCTTGGTGTCCGTTGGCATTACTGAAGTATTCCTGCCTTATACTCCGGTGGTGCGCTCGCAGGCGAGTAACTGGCGTTTGGCGGCAAGACCATAAGCATAGCCGCCTAAGCCATGTGCTGATAGAACACGGTGGCAGGGTATGATGATCGCAATTGGATTGGCCTTGACCGCCTGGCCTACGGCTCTTGCACATGAATGTGGGGAAAGCCGTTTGGCTATGATTCCGTAGGTGGTTGTTTGTCCATAAGGTATATCCAATAACATTCTCCAAACGGATAGCTGGAAGGCTGTCCCTGTAAGGTGTAGGGGCGGCGGTGCAGGCAGAGGCTGGTGGTTGAAATAAGCATCGAGCCATCGGCAGGTATTGTCTATTGCCTTGACTGTAGCGTAATCGAAAAAATGGGAGTCTGCATCTTCAAGGGGATCGTTATGTCCTGTCACATGCAGGCCGCTAAGCGCACCCTGGCTTCCTTCGATTAGTAGAGTGCCGATTGGAGAAACCCATGTTGTTTTCATTGGGGGCATGTACTTGGGACTTTCTGGCTTAGAAGGGATAGCCGATGGCAAAATGCAGGCCGAGGCCATCCTTGAACTTCTCAATATTATAGAATCCGGATTTGCTGGTTTGATAAGGTGCATGCAAGGCGATGCCCAAATCTAAACGGAGCACGAGAAAACTAAGGTCATAGCGCAGGCCGGCTCCTGTACCCAGTGCGATGTCTTTGAGTGTTGACATTGTGAGTTGGCCGCCCGGTCTCTTGGGATCGTTGCGTAAGGTCCAAACATTACCGGCATCAAGAAAAACGGCTCCATACAGGTCACCGAAGAGATGGGCGCGCAATTCGGCGTTGGCTTCGATCTTCACATCTCCGGTTTGATCCATATAGGCATATTTCGATTCTGCCGGCCTGTATGACCCTGGCCCGATGGTGCGTACCGTGAAACCACGTACGCTATTGGCCCCCCCTACATAGAACTGGTCAATGTATGGAGCGGATTCGCTGTTTCCGTAGCTGTAGATGAAGCCGCCGAACATACGTGTCGCTACATTCAGCTTACGGCTGATTTTGAATAGCTTGTGCATTTCTGCTGTAACCTTGATGTACTGTGCAAAAGGATTGCCCAGCAATTCCTTATCCTTCTCCTTGAACGAATGCCCTGCGATGGCGTATATGGCGGAAGTAAAATTGCCAGCCTCCTTGACGGACAGCTGTACCCACCAGGGATTTCGCCGCCATGAGCGTGACTGGTAGGTAAAAGTATAGCTCATGGAGGGTACAAATTGGTTGCGCATTGAGATATACAGGGCAGGATTGGCCGTCATGATGGAATCGAACACTTGGGTGGTGTGGTTTAGCTTGTTAAACTGCAGATTGAGCAGTGTAAAATCATTTTGGGCAGTTTCGCGACGGTACCAATGATAGGTGATGCCTCCCCCCATGGTAAACATATTGAAGAACTTAGAACGGTTCTTCCAGTCCGCATCGAGAGAAAAATTCGTAGAGGACGGGAAACGGGTGCGTCGGCGGCTGATACCGGGAAATACGAAGCGTGGAAACTTGAACGAGAGCTGTGTGCCCAGCTCGTAAGAGTTGAGCAGGGAGTTGCGTCCTCCCCCTCCTTGACCCGTTTGCCATTCATAAGATCCAAATATCTTGAAAGCAACCTTTTCCGCTCCTCTAAAGGCGTTGCGTTTGGCCAGTTCATAAGAAATGCCAGGCCCTACTTGCTGGTTGCTTTTCATGGTGGCGTTCATTTCGAATGTGGAGTCGTAAAGTTTGTCCATCACCGCTGATATGACGAGATCCAATGTGTCGCATGTCGTGGTGGTGTCGCGGGGTACGTACCCCACATCAACACTGCTGAAGACACCCAGTTCGCCCAATTTCCGCAGTGTCATTTCCTGGTCGTTCAGCGTATAGAGTTCCCCTGTCCGATGCGTTACGGCATGCCGCCAGAGATTGGGGCGTAGTGGCAACTTGCTTCCGGAATAGTTGTAAGTGTAGTTGCGGCGTGAGCGCGTATGGTCGAGCGGCGCCAATTCCTTCTCACGTACATTGACAATCACACGGCCCATATACCAGGGATAGTCGGCACGTGCAGGTCTGCCGCTGACAGGCAGGACCTGTAGCTGAACTTTGTGGGGGCGTAGGGTCGTGTCAGCACGGAAGGTTGTATAGTCTGCATTGAAGAAGTAATAGCCCTGATTGCGCAGGAGCGTTTCTATGCGTGTCTGTTCATTGGCCAATGTTACTACGCTAAACGCATCGCCTTTTTTGAGCAGCCGTTCATGGCGGTGCTTACGGAAAATACTGTCCATCCGTGCAGGATACCGCTGGTAGGCAATGGAGTCAAGGCGGTAGACGGGGCCGGCATGTACAGCATAGGCGACCTTGGCTTTCTTGGGATGGCTTTGTGCCAGCACTTCATAGGTAACTTTTCCACGAAAAAAACCATAGTTGTGCAGAGTGTTGGTAGCAACCTTGGCACGCATCTCTGGACTCACTTGTGAAAGTAGTACCGGTTCTGTGCCAAAATGACGGAAAATCCATTGCCCGACCTTGCCCTTGCTCTCAAAAAAGCCGTTGTGTATCCATAAGCCGATTTTCCACGGCCAAGTTAGGGAGGAAGAACCGAAAATCGCGTTGTTGGGCGGATAAGCCAAGACGGCATCAACCTCATCACGTGCGGTCTCAAAGTCAGCGGCATCTCGGGCATCTTGGATTTTGGCCAATTTGCGGGCGGCTTTGCTGGAGGAAACTTTTTTCGTTGAGTCTGGCGAGGTGACAGCCTTTTCCTTTCCTTCAATCAAGTCGCCAACGGCGGTGACGGCATCGGCAACTGCAGTGATCACCCCCGTAAAGTCCCGTTGCTTTTGTTTACGCAACCGGTCGGGAGAGTCCGTATAATCGATGGATTTAATACCCGTGTATAATTGCTCATCATCGGGAATAGCTCTTGTGGTGGAGCAGGAGGCTATCATTAGGGTAAAAGCCAGGAGAATGAATATGAAGGAGAGATGGCGTTTCATGTGTCTTGAATGCGAAGATGGGTGACCGTCATGGTGTAATATGTATGGTGAGGGCTGGAGATATACTATCTTTTAGCGGGATTTTCTTGTGGAGTGGTACTTTTCTTCTTCCTGAAAATGAAGAGTTCTCCCAAACGATCCGTTTTGCGTCGAAGTACCAAGCCTGCTCCCGTTCTGGTAAGCAGTCCTTCGAGGGGATCTTGCGTATTTCGGTCATAGAAAACCTTGACATATCGTGTGGCACTGGCGTCAAGCCGATACTCTACCGAAACATTGTTGATGAAACTTTCAGCAGAGTTTTGTGCTTCGGCTCCAGTCGACACCCTGCCGCCTACTATGACGCTGATGCGGTTGCCCCAAAAGCGTTTGGCAAATTGGAAGGAGTAGTCGGTTGTGGATGAACCGGTATTGGTAGTACTGTTCTCCACGCCTAAGTTGATGTCAATCGTCTTGAGCGCAGATCCTGCGATACTTTGTATCTCACTTTGCAGAAAGGCATTGAGGGCGTTGTTGGCCTTAAAGCCCGATCCGCTCATCATGCTCTCATCTGTCATGAACATGCCTGTAGCCATCATAGTCACAGCTGCTTTGGCGCGTTGTGAGGTGGACATTGAGGCCAGTTGATTCTGTATGGACAAATCTTCTGGCGCTTCAATGGTGAATTCCAATCCCATGTTGTTTAATGGTTTTGTGATGACGACACCAACATCGAAGGCCACGGAACGTTGTCTGTCATTTTCCGTAACAATGGCTTTGGTGCGCTCTTTGGCCGTGATGTTGAGGGTCGGATTCATGGCATCTCCAGTAAATTCGACGGAAGAACCCTGTACGAGCTGAAATGTCTTGAGCGGAATGACGGGCAGGGCATATTTCATTTCTCCTGAATTTGCCGTAAAGCGGCCTGTGAGCCGCATGTCACCTTGTTGAGTCATGCGCAGTACCAGATCACCTCCGCCTTCTAAATCCACGTAGCTTTGTCCGTCATCGCTGAGATTACAATGGAACTGTGCGGCATTGCTTACTGATATGCCTAAGGCCAGATCCAAGGAACCTTCGGGAGCGGTTTTCACCTTTTGCTTCTGTAGCGAGTCCTTGAAATTGACAAACTCTACCAAATCGCTGAGCCGGTCGTCAACGGACAACGGAGAGTCCTTCAGAATGTAGGTCATGTCTGTCCGGTCAAGTACTTCCAGTTTGCCACGGATAGCCAGGTTGTCTGTCGTTCCTTTTAATGTTCCCAAGTAGTTGGCGTAAACCTTGCCATACACCATGGAACGTGCTTTCTTGCGCGTGTTGACCAACTCGAAGTTATGGGCGCGCATGAGGAAGTCCATTTGCATGTTTGAGAAATCGGACATGTCGAAGGTTCCATCGAGCACCAGAGGTTCTTTTCCTGTTGAGTAAAGGTTATACTCCTTAAATTGCAGGCGGCTGTCTGTGATTTTGACAGCGCGTTCGTCCGTGCGGAAGTCAAAACCGTAGACATCCGAGTAGATATGTGCGGAGTCGAGGTCGAGAGATCCGTTCAGCAAAGGCTTTCCCTTGGCAGTCTGCTGCACATTGATGTCGCCAGCTGCAATGCCTTTCAGGGATACATCGGTACCGGCCATGAAGCCGTTGAGCAATTGTAGTGGGAAGTCATGCAGCCGGGCGTCGCCTTCAAACGAACCTTCTCCATTGCCGTTGTATGTGCCATTGCATGCCAATACCTCCGTGCCGTTAGAACTGATAAAGGCTGAGGCGTGGTGCTCCCCATTCCCCTTGGGCAGGTAGATGGCATCAATGCCCAAATCGCCCAATGCGACACCTTCGTATTCAAACCCCTTGGCACTGGCTGAGGCCATAGCCGAGAAATTTTTGCGCCCGGCATCCTGCATTTCCTCCGTAACGTGAATATCCCCACTCAGCAGACCTCCCATTGGGGGCAGGTAGGGAAGAACGGCGGACAATTCCCCCAAATTGACCTGATTAATGCTAAGCGTGAGGTCATTCAGCGAGTCTTTAGGCTCACCGTATAGTTTGAGACCTGTTCCGTCATCGGCCAGCAGGTCGATGTTGGCGCTTATTCGCTTGTCTTTGCCAACAAATAGATGGTTGTCTTGGTTGACCGTGAAATTACGGTATGCAATAATTGGATGCTCAGGGTACAGACGGATATCGATACCTTCTTCCGCAATTTGAGCCTGTAGGCCGAGATCTACACCCTTGTGCCCTTTTTCGTCAAGGTAGGTCAATTCAATGCCCGCCCCAGTTGCTAACACATATGACTTGAGACGCACCTCCATGGGAACGGGGTTTGTCCGGCCGTTTTTAACCAGACCATATAGCTGTATGCCTGTGCTGTCTTGTAGCAGGTGGGTGTAGACACTGTCAAGTAGCAGCCCTCCGATCTTTATGGTGCCGAGACGTGTGTGGCCTGTCATCCCATGTAGGGGGTCGGTGTTGATATTGATGTGGGCCGAGTGGAATGAATATCCTTTTAAACGGGCTATATTGTATAAGGGGTTGCTACGTCCCGCATCGAGGTGCAAAGTCATGACAGGCATGAAGCGTTTGAGGCGTTCCTGATCAAGCTCTTTGTGTGCTGCCTGTTTTTTCAATTCATCCCCCAATTCGCCTAATTGTTTGGCCAGTCGAGGCACATCTCCCTTGGATCCCAGACTCAGACGCATATCACCGGCAGTGATGTTGGCAGTGGTAGTGTCCGGTGCAGTACTGAAGTCAAAGAATATGTCTTTGGCCATGGTGCCCATACGGGGAGAGGTGAAGTGTGTGCGAGTGATGCTTCCTTGTGCCGAATACCTACGAAAGGCTTTGTCCGTCATTGCCTTCACTTCGAGGTGAGTGCCGGCTTCCAGAGTGTCCTTGCTTATGCCTAAAAGCTGTAGGTTGGCCGTTGGCACATCTACGTTGAGTGCCAATTCATAGCTGTGTTTCCTGATAATCCCTTCAAACTGTCCCCGGGCGCTAAGCATGGGGCTGGAAGACGAAAAATCGATTTGAGCCTTTCCGCCACGTAGAGTGGCGTCAAGCTGAGTGTTACTTAAGTCGTATTTGTCGTAATGGAGATTTCCTATTTGGGCTTTTGCAGAGAGCGACGCACGAGGAGACAGAAGGTCAAATCCTCTGCCGGACGCTTGAAGCATACCGCTGAACGGGCTGACGGAAACTCCTTTTATAAAATTATTGATGGGGAAAGAGTGACTCCTTGCAACCATTTTATAACTGTCGGAACTCATGTCCGCGTGTGCCTTGGCCGTCAGTGTACCACCTCCACAGCCGATGGTCAAGTGGGTGTCATATACATTGCCTTTGAAGGCCAATGTACCTTTTGCATTGATTCCATCGGGTATTTGCATGAATTTACGCAAGCTCATCGGCATCGAACGCCGCAATAGGGACAGGTCTTGCGTGTGAAGATCCACCTTGATTAGTCCATTGCGCCAAGCTTTGTAAGGATTGGCCGCGTAACCTTGGGCTTTGAGCTGGAATACTCCTGACATGGACGCGGCCATCTTGCCAAGGTTCAAGTGATCCGCGTTACCGTTTGCCCTTATCTCTAAACGAAGGATGCGATTAGGCAGATGGTGGGAAAGGGCGGCGGGTAGGTAGCCTTGCCCCAATACGCGAATGTCGGACATTCCGATATCCGCCGTTGCGGAGACTTGGCCATGCCCGCCGTGGCCCGGAGTTATGGCTCGGAAATCAACTGCGGCATCAGCTTTGATGGAAGAGGCAGCTGTGTAAAGCTTGAACTTGGACAATCTAATACGGGTGGAATCCATACACAGCGCTCCGCTTAGCTGTTTTACGTGAAGCCCGCATTTTTCCTTTAGAGTCAATCCTCGTAACCCGACCTTGAGTGTACCATTTGTCGAATATGATAAGGTGTCAAGGCAAAGTGATATGCCGGAGAACGAAAGGTGATTGGGATCCACTCCTTTTACGGGACGCTGTTGAGGCAAATCATATTGTAAGGCAGATTTTCGCAGTTCGAACAGATGTGCGGCATAGTGCTGTTTGTCCAGATTGAAAAGTCCCTTTCGTAAGGTGGCGGTTCCGATGTCCGCAAAGATCCTCATAGAGTCTCCCGGCATTTTGAGATGTACTTTTGTGCGTTCGATATCGGCTTTCTCCACTTCAATCTGCCATTGGAGGTGGGTTCGTGTCGTATCCTTTTGGGCTGTATCTGAGAGGGTAATGTACAAATCTGCTTCACGCAGCTTAATGCGGTTGAGATGTATTTGCTCCCTTTCCCAATTTATGCTATTGGCAGTAGCCGTCATTTCTCCGGCATAACCAGCTATCTGAGTGTCCGCTATATATCCCTTGGTATTGAGCTTTAGTTTGTAGAGTTCGAATCCTTCAATGTCGGCCCGTCCTTTGAAGAGGGGTAGCAACTTGACATTCAGCCGCAGGCTTTGGGCATGCAGCAAGGTGTCCCCCCGCTCTACGGCCGTCATGCGTTGGATAGCTAAATCAAGAGGGAATGCAAGCCTCACACGTTCCACTTGAATGTTCATACCCAATCTTTTCGACATGGTGGAGGATACCCTATGTACGATGAAATTCTGTACAGGAGGGATATATATCAAGATTGCTAAAAATAGAAATAAGGCAATGGGGGATGCTATGACGATGCCAACCCATTTGAAGGCTTTGTGAGGTTTCTTCATGGCAACAAAGTTAATGAAACTACAGCATAGCCCCAATTAAAATAAGACAGCATTTGCTGACATGGGCAAGCTGGTCTGAAATAACTCAAACTGATATGTTGGGGTGTGGTTGGCTGGGAGGGATTGCCTTTGAGTGATATTGAAAGAGGTGATAGAAGAAGACAGGTGTGGCGAATTCTGAATATCACCACACCTGAAATGGGAAAAGGCAGAGGACTTGGGGTTGTCAGACCACTTTCAAAGCCTTATTTTGAAGCTTTGCCCCCCTGCTTTTACTATATAAATGCCTGGAGCCAACTTTATACAGAAATGTTGTAGGTCGCAGCTCCTAATTGGGCGACCGTCAGCTGCGTAAACACTGGCGGTGCAGCCTGTGTCGTTTGTAACGGAAAGTATTCCATCCAGCGCTGTTCCGCTAAGTTGTCGTGGCCTCTCTTTAGTAGAGGGGATGGCGGTGGGTTGTACTTCCTCGATAAACAGCCTGTCAAGGTACAGATAGTAAATGCTTCGTTTGCCGGTCACGTGAAGTCCAATGTAGTAGTCTCCGTCAGCCTCTACACTGAAGTGGGAACTCGGATAATCCGTGGGTGTTCCACTTGTTACATCAACAGGTGTTCCCATACTGCGATCCAGGGAGCTTGGTATAGGCTGGTCACCTATATAAAATCCAATGGTTCCGGCATAGATGTCTTTTTCAGAATGTAAGGTGGCTGTCGCACGGTAATACTTGCCAGTTTCGAGGTACAAGGGAGGTGTGACAACCCAATCGTCATTGGTGGGATTGAAGGCCCATTCATATTTAACAGGTTTGCCTTCCCCCTCATATATCCATGAGGCACCGTCATTGTTCGCGTCGATGACATCATAAAGGGCGAAGTCCGTCCAGCTTTCAAATTGTTCATCATAAGGGATCAGTTTGTGCTGCCCTACCCGTACTGGAGCGGATTGTGTCGCAGCACCTTTTATGCCGTTGGCGTGGGGAATTACCTTGTAATAAACAGCCCTTATTTGTTCCGATGCAACATGATCCGTGAAGCTTGTGGCATGAAGATCTGAAGCCACTGTTATATCATCGGGCAGGCGTAAGACATCGTATTCCAGATTTTGTGTGTCTACGTAGCCGCCATGTGCGCCCTTCCCTGTATGCTGCCATTCCAGTCTGACAATTTCTTTTGTTTCACTTTGAGCCTGTAACTCCAAAACGGCTTGGGGGGCATCATTCCCGGCGAAAATCTCGTATTTGGCAGCCATACTGGTGCCTCCCTCATTTTGTACCACAAAAGAGAACTCGTAAAGGCCATCATTGTCAACTTGGATAGGAGTCGTAACTTGAGAGCCTGGAGCGGCAATTCCTGATGCCAGGCTTTTGTCCAGTACGGATATGGTATATTTTATATCGCTTTTGAGTGGATTGCCTGACACATCGGAAGTCGGTATGGTCAGTCTCGCCTGCCCGTTCAACTCAGCTTTGTCAAAAGTGACCTGTACTTCGGTGGGTGGCAGAGGTGGTTGTATTTCAGTGGCGTGGTCTTTGATGAAAATACCCACTATTTCCGTCTTGTCTGGATAGGTGCTGATGAGCGAGGCCGATCCTGTTTGAATGTCAACACTGTAGAGGGCGCCTCCATCGCTGGTATATGCAGACCAATATAATGTGCCGGATGAAGGGTCGAATGCGGCTGATTGCATATTGGCGGATGGTTGTACGCCTGTCATACCTATTGGGGTTAATTGAGCGGTGCTCTTGTCTATCTTGTATAGCATGCCGTCACTCTGACCAATACCGTAGAGGACACCCTGCTTGTCCGAGGCCAGGGCGCACATCTGTATGATCGGAGCGATAGGGGTTTGTCTTCCGGTTTCTGTATTGAGCGTGCTCAGATTAAAGGTGCCATCTCCTGAAGCATCCAAACTACAGGCGTAAATTTTTCCAGAAGAGGGGTCATAGGTGAGATCGGTTGACAGGCAGGAATAATCCCAATTCTCGATTTCGATGGGATTTATTTCCTGCTTGTCAATGTCGCATGCAAGCAGCAGTCCATAGGACATAAATCCCATGTCGAGGTATGATACAATGTAATATTTGCCATTGGCATATACAGCTCCACCTGTAGCCATAAGGTCTCCGTTGATCCATACGGGCGTGAATGAAATGGATTCGCGTGTGGGGAATGAGTAAATGCCCCAATGCATCTCACTTGATTCGGAGTAGAGATAGGAACCGTAAATAGTAACACCTGCCTCTTTTGCAGGTATTGATTGGGCCTGTAAGTTGACGGGGAGGAGAACCTGAAATGTGAGGCATAGCAAGAATGCGGCGTGTAAAAAGTTTTTCATAGGCTTATAAATAGTAAATGGTATGATTGAGCAGTAGAGCGGGATTCGGTTATGCCTATTGAGCCTTTGAATGTATCTTATAGACATTCTATTTCCTGCAAATGTAGATATAATCTATTTATGTCCATAATTTTGTGTCATATTGTTTTGATTTCTTTTTTGCTCAACGCATTGGGATAGAGATTGAGGGCGGTGCTATAGCAGGTTTATTCTTGAAAAGAAACAATGGTACAAGTGCCCATGTAGAAAAAGAATCGGGAAGCCTTGGATGATAGGGATTAAAATTCTAATTTTGCACCGCTTTTCCGCTTAGCCGCTGTCGGGATGCAGAGTTCCCCGTTAAGCTGAGTCGGATTGACAACAATATCTTTTAACCACCATTTGCAATGGCAGATTTAATTAAGATTGCTGAAGAGGCATTCGCAACAGGCAAACAGCATCCCCAATTTAAGGCAGGCGACACCGTAACGGTGGCATACAAAATTGTCGAGGGTAACAAGGAGCGTATACAGTTGTATCGTGGCGTTGTTATCAAAATTTGTGGCCATCAGGAAAAGAAGCGCTTTACCGTACGCAAAATGTCAGGTACGGTGGGTGTTGAGCGTATCTTCCCCCTCGAATCACCCAATATCGAGAGCATTGAGGTGAACAAAATTGGTAAGGTGCGTCGTGCCAAACTCTACTACCTTCGTGGTCTCACTGGTAAAAAGGCCCGTATCAAGGAGAAGAGAACTGCTACCAAGGAGGCATAAGGCTTCTCGAGCAGCCCCAAATCAGAGAGAGACTTCCAAAGCCACAAGGCTGAAAGTCTCTCTCTTGCTTTATCCGTACAGTGCGATCCACGGTTGCGGAATTCTTTTGTGTGCCGGAGGATGCGTGTGGAGATCGTTGGGAAAGTTTCATGTAAATCTTTTGTATTATGGCAAATGGTTATCCTGAAGGCCACGGGCATCGTGGTATCATTTATCCTTCGCCTATTTTTGGTCCCATCCATAGCCGTCGTTTGGGGGTTTCGCTTGGAATCAATTTGATGCCGGTCGATGGGAAGGTGTGTACATTTGACTGCATTTATTGTGAATGTGGCTTTAACAAGGATCATCGCCCGCGCCAGCGCCGCCCGACACGCGCCGATGTTGCTGATGCCTTAGAACGCCAGCTTCAACGGATGAAGTCAGACGGTCCGCAGCCTGATGTTCTGACTTTTGCCGGGAATGGAGAGCCTACTGCCCATCCGGATTTTGCAGCGATCATAGACGATACGATTTTGTTGCGGGACAAGTATTTCCCTCTGGCGAAAGTCAGCGTACTGAGTAATGCGACCATGGCCGCACGTCCCGAAGTGCATGCCGCTCTGCTTAAGGTGGACAATAACATATTAAAGTTAGACACGGTCTCAGAAGAGTATATACACCGGGTAGATCGACCTGTAGTGCCATATAACGTGGAAGAGACCGTGCGTGCCTTACAGGCTTTTGAGGGACATGTAATCATTCAGTCACTTTTCATGAAGGGCATGAGCAATGGGGTGAGTGTAGATAATACAGGGGATGAATATGTATTGCCGTGGCTTGATGCTGTAAGGCGTATCGCTCCATCGGCAGTGATGGTGTATACCATCGATCGGGATACCCCTGACCCCGGTCTGCTTAAGGCATCTCCAGAAGAACTTGACCGCATTGCAGCGTTGGTGCGTAAGGCGGGCATTGAAGTGGAAGTAGCTTACTGATGATTGTCGTATAACTTCACTACATAGTTTCTATGAACTATTTGATAGCTCTTAGCGGAGGCGCAGATTCTGTGGCATTGCTGCTCAAAATGCTTGAAGCGGGAAACGTAGGTGCGGCGGCTCATTGCAATTTCCATTTGCGAGGGGACGAGAGCGACCGTGATGAGGCTTTTGTACGCAGGTTATGTAAGGAGCGGCAGGTAAGACTATTTGTCAGACATTTCGACACGCGTCGGGAGGCTTCCGATAATGGAGAGAGTGTTGAGATGGCAGCACGCCGTTTGCGCTATGACTGGTTTGGCGAGTTATGCCGTATGGAGGGGTTTGATGCAGTGGCTGTAGCACACCATCGGGAGGATAATGCGGAAACGATTCTGCTCAACTTGGTAAGGGGGGCGGGCTTGCATGGACTAACAGGGATGAAAGCGAACATGTCTGGAGTGGTACGTCCACTTTTGGACTTGTCACGGAGAGATATAATCAATTATTTGAGGAAGAATGGACAGACCTATGTGACGGACTCTACCAATGCGGATGTACGTTACAAGCGAAACGCCATACGCCATGAAGTTCTGCCATTGCTCGCCAAACTCAATCCGCAGGTAGTACAGGCTCTGAATGAAACCGGGCATAGACTTTCCCAAGTGGAGTGTGTGTATCGAATAGGTTTGAATCATCTGTACGCAGAGATGGTAAGTCCTTGTTCCGATGGCATTGTGTTGAACGCTGACAAATTACTGTGCCACCCTGCTGCTCTCACCTTGATGCATGAATGGCTCGCTCCCTACGGATTTTCAGCCGCGCAGCAGGAAGACGCATTAAAGATGCGTATCGGATCCTTGCTTGAAGCGGGGGGGTGGATGTTGACACGTGTTGCCGGTAGATTTGAGATGAGACGCTCTCCGCAGAAGGTGGAAGAAATTTCTGTGCCTGATCATGATGGAATTTTTTACTGTAGCGCTAATTATCAGGTAGGTGTACGCCGTCTCGCGATAGAGGAGATGGGTGGAATTCCCCGTGATTTTCGGGTGGCGGTGATGGATGCCTCGTTGATAAGGGGGCAACTCATTTTGCGCAGTGTGGAGGTGTCAGACCGTTTTGTTCCTTTGGGAATGAAAGGAACGAAACTGGTCAGCGACTATTTGACAGACCGCCATCGTTCTCGAATAGACAAACTTGGGGCATTGGTGGTGAGCGATACTTCAGGAATCGTTTGGCTAGTTAACGAACGTATTGATCAACGAGTGGCCATTCGTGAGTCCACTCAGCAAATAATTATGTTATACACCTGTTTGTTATGAGAGGCAAGTTTCATGGCACTTTTTTCTTTGCTCTGTCAATATGTGGGCTCGTACTGCTTGCCACGGCTTGTGGTCAAGATCGTAGCGGCGAACAGCCTTTTTCTCCTGCTGTCGAGAGCGTGAGTGCAACGGTGGTGGGTGATTCTGCCATTTTGGTGGGGCGAGTAACTGCTTCCGTCAATAGTACTTTGTTGGAGTGTGGCTTTGCTTATGGTAATGATACGCTAAGGGCAACCACAACTTCGGAAATGCCGACTGATGATTTTTCAGCAGTGACGGATTCCTTAGGCGCGGGGGAATACTTTGCCGTGGCCTATGCCCGAAACGGGATGGGTACGTCCTACGGTGACACCATCCGTTTTCGAGTCGGGAACTGACACTTCACTTGTTAGGTCTCTTGTCAGACTGTAAGGGGAGGCTGTTGCATCTGACTTACAAAGTTCTTCTTCCGAATGTCTTGGCGAGGAAGGGGGTATTCCTTTCAAAAAATGTCTGATGTCGTTCTGTATGCGTAAATATTGCGGACAGTTCATGTAGTCCGTATGTTTGCGTAGCATCTCTTCAATGGGCGCAGTTGCATTTTGGTAGGCGGCAAGCTCGTTCTGCATTTGTACGTTGTGCTCGGCCAAATTCCGTATCTCACGTTCTCTTTCGCGGCGCAGCGCTTCGCAGACGCCACTAAGGAGGGGCACGACGATACCGTCAAACAAATCATGTCCCCGCATGAATAGATAGGCGCTTTGGGGGGTTAGGCCGAGAGATTCCAATTCATCACGCAGTGGCTTGTAGGTTTTCTTTCCTTCGGGATACATTTTTTGTAAACGGCCGATCTTGGCGTTGACTACATGGCGTAGCCGTTCAAGTGCCTGCTGAGGATGGTAATAATTAATTTGCACGAGCTGGACAATGTGGTAAAAGTCCAGCATGGAGAAACTCTTGTATGCGCCATAGCGATAGCTCCATATATTCCAGACGAAGAGAGGCCAGATAATTTCAGAGTAGGCGGTAAGGAATCTCTCAAAATTAAAGATACGATGGTCGTTGAGCGTAGCCATGACACAGATGCCCTGTAGGGCGGGAGCGTAGCACTGAAAGTTCTCTATAGCATATACGTAGGTGTGGAAGACGTATGGATTCTCACAGACTTGTTTGGAGGTTGGTGTCGCCCCCTGCATGAGGAAGTCGTAATCAGCATCGACACATGCGATCATGCATTGGCCCAAGCGTGGTCCCAATTCATTGGCCAATGCCATCTTTTTCCCCTTGCAGAGGCTGTTTCGCGAAGGAAGCATTACTTCAAAATAGTATGAAGATGTTTCAAGAGGTCTCAGCAAATTGCTCCAAAAGAATACGTCATCGTAACTTTCTACGTAAGCTACGATGCGCCGCCGGTCTTTCTTTCCGCCGAGGCGGTTCATGGCCTCAATGTAGTCACTATTGAGATTTTGTCTTAGTTTCTTCATAACGGCTCTCATTGTCAGAGACGCTGGCCCTTTCCATTTTTAGCCTCTTGTCTTTATACTACGATGTCGCTTACGTCTGTCACTGCATCTTCCCATCCATCCATAATAAGGGCGGGAGAATGCGTGGTCAGTATGATTTGTGCATTGGGATTTAGTTCACGCACCATGGAGATGAGGCTTTTTTGCCATTCAAAGTGCAGGCTGGCTTCAGGTTCGTCCATGAATAAGGCGTAGTGTTGCCTGTCTTCTGTCAGGACGGTCAGTAGGATAAGCAGCATCTGTTTTTCTCCACTGGACAGCAAGTAGGGAGGCAGGCGTTCGTCATACTGAAGGAAGGATAGTTCGTTGTTTTGGCGGTCTATGCGTTTGCCGGTTTCAGCGAACAGCTCATCCACCATATCGAGAAAGCGTGTTTTCATGTTTGCTGCCTCTGTTGCCTTTTCCCGGGCTTGCGGATCTCCGCTTGTAAGGAGTGCAATCATACGATTGCCCACATTGACCTGATAATCTAAATAACGCCTCTGTACAAGATAGAGCTGCCAGTCCAATTCCGTGACAATACGCGTGTCTCCCAAGGCTCCGATAGGTTCTGCCGATATGATTTTGCGGTCGAAGCTCCGAAGCACATCGTAGCGTATGCCAGTCGCATCGCTGGGGGAAAAATCTATTTTTACCCCCAGTCGGGTACTGGCGGGTATCTCTCCTGTAGATGGCAGGGTACGTAGATGCTGTATCAATTTGTTGAGGATGGTGCTCTTTCCTTCACCGTTCTTTCCGCTGAGAACATTGACATCGCTCCGAAGTTCCCATACAATGTGTTTATGGCCGCTCCAAAGGCTTGAAATTTCTATGTGCTTGATATAATCGGCTAACTTAATCATATGTGGTGATGCTTTAGGCGTGTTCCTGCTTAAAAGGATGTATGGCAAATATATGTACTTTGCCGGCTTGTTGCAAGATGGAAGTGCCTTTTCATCGGTAAAATGTGGAATTTGGTCGAATAATGGGACAATAAAGGGGTTGGGGGTTAAACCTCATGCCCCGTTTTCCATCAGAATACCGTGCAACGCCTTAACAGGCATGCTGCTAATGGAAATTATACAAATCAATAGATGAATATGAAACGTTTGATTTTATTCTTCGTACAGGCTTTCCTTGTCGCAACAGCCATATGTGCACAAAATCATGTGGTGACGGGGGAGGTTCGCGATGCGAAGTCGGGTAATGTGGTATCTTTTGCCACAGCCGCCTTATTGCATGCGGACAGTTCGGCCGTTGCGGCGGTGACAACTGATGATGATGGATTATTTCGGCTCAAGGCTCCTTCACCGGGTCGATATATACTCAAAATATCATATTTAGGCTTTGACACTCTGACCCGCCAGTTGCAAGTAAAGGCTGATTCAGATTCCTTGAATTTGGGAATATTGAAGCTTGTATCCAGCGATAATATGCTCGGTTCGGCTACGGTGACGGCGACCGCAGCCCGTGTGGAACAACGGGAGGATACAACGATGTTTAATGCTTCTGCTTATCGTGTGCCTGAGGGCTCAACATTGGAGGCTCTCATCAAGCAGCTACCAGGTGTAGAGGTGGGTGATGACGGTTCTATCAAGTGGAACGGAAAGACTGTCAGCGAGTTTTTGGTCAATGGCAAGGATTTTTTCAAGGGGGATACAGAGACGGCTATGAAGAACCTGCCTACGGAACTCATAAACAGAATAAAAGCGTACGACAAAAAAAGTGACTATGCCGAACAGACTGGCATAGATGATGGAGAAGAGACTACCGTTCTTGACATCTCCACCAAGCGGGAGCTGAATGAATCCTGGGTAAGTAATTTGGATTTGGGTTATGGAAATCATGACCGATATGCGGGGCGTTTCTTTGCAACGCGTTTTACAGACCGGTCTCGGGTTACAGCCTTCGGCTCTGCCAACAATATCAATGATCAAGGTTTTGGTGATCCCCGCGGATTCGGCGGCGGTGGTGGCTTGGTGGCTACCAAAAATGCTGGTATGGATTTTTCGTGGGAAAATGGCAAACAGAAGCGTGAGGCAGGCCGGTTGGAGCTTGGAGGTAATGTACGTTATCGGCACTCGAACAGTGACAACCTGTCAACTTCCAACTCTGAAACATTCCTTTCTACGGGGGTGACCCAATCGTTTGCCAATAGTTGGAATCACAACGTGACGAAGAGCACCAATGTGAATAGCGAATTCATGCTGAAGTGGAATCCAGATTCAATGACCAATGTCACATTCCGCCCGTCTTACGCTTATTCCGAGTCTTACAACAAGGGTAATTCGCGTTCTGCCACTTTCAGCAGCTCTCCTTATGATTTGCCGGGTATGGTCAGTCCTTTGGACAGCATATTTTCTGCCGATGTGGCATCACGCAATCCTGCTTTGTATGCTCTGATGGTTAATGCAAACAATCGCTTGAGCTTGGGAAACAGTCATTCGCACAATGTGAGCGGATCATTAAGTATGGTGCGCCGGCTTAGTGCTTCGGGGCGTAATATCTCATTGCGTGCGTCAGGTGGGTATACGAAGTCGGAGAGCAATGCTTTTTCCATATCAAATATCACATATAATACGACCTCAGGACGTAAGCCCAGTTTCTTGAACCAGTATAGTACCACACCGTCCAAAAACTACAATTATAGCGTAGGAATGGGGTATGTGGAACCTTTGGGAAAGAATTGGTATGCAGAGGCACGCTACCGTTTTAGCTACAAGTATTCGGAGTCGAATCGTTCACGATACAATTTGGATTCGTTGGCTTATGATCCTTACGTTTCGATGTTCCCTGAATATGCGGACTATGGCGATCCAGACAACTTTCCTGCCATTGGCTCATTGCCAACGCGCGATGACGTGCTCAATTATGTGCGCGATTTAAATAATTCGCAGTATGCCACTTATAAGTATTATGACCATACGGCAACATTAGGCATACGCTATAATAGTTCTGCCATCCGTTTTAGCGCAGGTGTGGGATTCAATCCCGAAAATACGAAGATGCTCTATAATCGTCCAGGGCAAAATATTGATACGCTTATTACACGCAAGGTCTTCAAAGTCTCCCCGCAGATACGTTTTCGCTACAAGTTTTCGCAGACCAATCAACTCGAGATCCGATACAGAGGTTCATCGTCGCAGCCGTCAATGACAGATCTTCTTGCTGTGGTGGATGATTCAGATCCCCTGAATATATCCATGGGAAATCCGGGATTGAAGCCTTCTTGGGTAAACACATTGCGGGCTAACTACAACGGTTACAACCCTACGCGCCAGCAAGGCATTATGGTCGGCGTGGATATGACACAGACAAGCAACTCTATTTCCAATCGCATGGTCTATGACGAACAAACAGGTGTACGTTACACGCGCCCCGAAAATATTGACGGTAATTGGAACGGACGTGGAATGTTCATGCTCAATACGGCGTTGGGTCGTCAGAAACTTTTCAATATATCGACTTTCACGGCATTGAGTTATGATAAGTCCGTAGGTTATATAAGTGTGATGCAGCAGGGTGGCGCAGGAAGTGGCACAACTTCTACTACAACATATCTCCTCAGACCGGCCATAGCTGCGCAGGCTGTCATGGCAGACCGAACTTATGCCTCTTACAGCGAAATATTCAATTCCGCCTCCGCCCAAAAGAATACGACGCGCACTTTGGGGATAGATGAGAATCTCAATGCTTCCTATCGTGCCTCTTGGTTTGATGTCGGTGTCCTCGGACGCTTGAACTATCAGCATGCCCGAGCTTCCATTCAAGACAATACGAATATGGATACATGGAATTTTGCCTATGGGGTCAATGCCAATTTCAACTTTGATTTTGGTCTGAGCGTATCGACGGATATCCGCATGAACTCCCGCCGTGGCTTTGCTGATCATTCGATGAATACGAATGAACTGCTTTGGAATGCGCAGATTGCGCAGTCATTCCTCAAAAGCAGGGCGCTGACAATCAGTATACAGTTCTATGATATACTCCAGCAGCAGAGTTCTATCAGCCGGGCTTATTCATCCACCCAGCGCACCGATACCTGGACCAATAGTATTAATTCCTATTTTATGGTTCATGCCATCTATAAGCTTAATATATTCAGTGGTGGAGTAAAAGGAGGTGACCAGCGTGATGGCAGACGGCAAGGCCCACCCGACATGCGTGCTCCAGGTGGTATGCCGATGCGTGGTTTCGGTGGCCCCGGGCGTCGTCCTTTTTAATCAGCCCGCCTGCTGATACTTCCACAGATAAAATAGCGGTTCGACCCGCATGCAGAATAGGATGAAATGGTGAATGCTTTTCATTCTTTTCTGCATGCGGGTCGAACTTTGTACTGGGTCAATGCTGGGTTATGTCACGTGACTCCCTACTTTACTTCTATTACCTCATCGAGGCGTGTGGTGAAGTTAGGAGACCGAAACTGGTGGCTAATGACAGCTTGGCAAGATTCTTGTGTAGCCACTCGGATCGCATCGTTTCCTTGGCTTTGTTGTATATGGTCGATGGCCTTAAGCAGCTTTTCTTGTTTCAGCCGTTCCGTGCGGTCAAACAGATGGCCTTGTATATATTGAGAGGAGATGTCAGTCAGTGTAACGCCAGCTTTCTTAAAACCGTAATGTTCTCGGTATATGCCCTGAAGAGCTTTGGTAGCGGCACCAACTATCTCACGTACATCACTGGTTGCAACGAACAGTGTGATCGAGGCTGCGTTCTTGTATTGTGGAAGATCAGTTCGGAAAGGATCTGTGCGTATATAGACTGTTACTGTCTGGGCAGCACTATGTTCTTTGCGGAGACTGTGTGTACAATTTGCACAGAAGCCTGCCACCAGGGCACGCAGTTGTTCAAAATCGGTAATGGGATGCTTGAATGAGCGTGAGGATGTGACGGACTGCTTCGGTTGTGGCGTTTCGAGGCGGCCGCAGACTTCTCCGTGTAGTTCTTTCCATGTATTTACGGCTGGTAGAGGAAACAATTGTCGTACATGTTCTATGCTCCATAGACTCCAGTCATACGCAGTGCGTACGCCACATGCTTCCAAAGTTGTTTTCATACGCCGTCCCACGCCCCATACATCACTTGCAGCAGTGAGTTTTAGTGCTTCCTGTCTTTTGTCATCGGAGTCAATGACGCAGCAGCCCCCGTAGCCCTTGTATTTTTTGGCGAAATGACTGGCCATTTTCGCCAGTGTCTTGTTAGGGGCGATGCCGATGCTTACAGGGATGCCCGTCCAACGTTCGATTGTTTTAGACAGGTTTTGCCCCCAGGTTCTGGCATCAGGGGCATTATCCAGTTCTATGAAACATTCATCGATACTGTATACTTCCATGCGAGAGATGTGGCGATGTACTACTGACATCACCCGTCTGGACATGTCGCTATAAAGCGTGGCGTTGCCCGAACGAACGTGTAGTTTGCCTGTATCAGCCATGTAGCGTACTTTGAAATAGGGCGTTCCCATTTTAATGCCCAATGCCTTAGCTTCATTGCTGCGGGCGATCACACACCCATCGTTGTTGGAAAGGACGACGACAGGAACTCCTTCGAGTTTGGGACAGAAGACCCTTTCACAGCTCACGAAAAAGTTATTGCAGTCAATGACTCCGAACATCAGCCTCGTTTTTACTTAGATTCTTGTTTGTATATGGGCACTTGCTACGGAATGGCATAAATCCGCCATGTGTTATGGTTCGCGTCTGCTATTGAGCGGACTTATTATCCGGCAAAATTTTCGTAAGGGCGAAGTTAGCAAAAACTTCCAGCTTGTCCGTGAGTCCGATTCTTTTGTCCAACTTGTAAATCAGACGGAGCGAAAAGTGAGAAAAGATTTACACATTTCTTTTGTCTTCCACAGCCTTGCACTACCTTTGCACACCGAAAGCCAAAGTGTGCTTGTCACACTTATGGGTATCCAAACCGCATTCAGAGGAATATGTCAATCACCAAAACCCGGCAGCGGCTGCTTGAAGTGGCGCGCCATCTCTTTGCCCACAAGGGACTGGAGGCTACAACGATGAATGATATCGCGGTGGCCTCAGGACGTGGGCGGCGCACGCTTTACACCTATTTCCGCAATAAGGAGGAAATATATTATGCTGTCATAGAGGAAGAGATGGATCGGCTTTCTGACCGTGTGGACGAGGTGGTAGCAATGGATGTGCCCCCCGAAGAGAAGATCTTTCGGCTGCTATATACACATTTGGGCATTATCCGCGATACTGTCGCTCGTAATGGAACGTTGCGGGCAGAGTTTTTCCGCAATATTTGGGTTGTTGAAAAAGTGCGCAAGACCTTTGACGAGGAAGAGCATCGTATATTAATCAAGGTTCTTCAGGAAGGGGTAGATAAGGGACGTTTTCGCATCTCCCATGTGGGGCTGATGGCCGATATCATCCATTACTCTGTCAAGGGGCTTGAAGTTCCTTATATATATGACCGTTTGGGAGAGGGGCTTTCTGAGGACGACACTTACCCCATGGTCAAGGAACTTTTGGGGCGGGTGCTTGACTTGCAGCCTGAATGCCAAGCGCATGATGCATTGACTGTTGACAATGAAGCTTGAAGTTATAAACCAATCAAGATACATTTATACTAATGGGATTATTAACCGGTAAGACGGCGCTCATTACAGGAGCCGCACGTGGCATTGGCAAGGCCATTGCTTTGAAATTTGCCGAAGAAGGGGCAAACATCGCTTTTACGGATCTCGTGATAGATGAGAACGGCGAGGCCACTCGCAAGGAGATCGAGCAGAAAGGTGTGAAGTGCTTGGCTTATGCGTCGAATGCTGCCAACTTTGAACAAACGGAGGAGGTTGTAAAGAAGGTGCATGAAGACTTCGGATCGATAGATATTCTGGTCAACAATGCCGGCATCACCAAGGACGGCTTGATGATACGCATGACGGAGCAGCAGTGGGATGCCGTAATTGGCGTCAACTTGAAGTCTGCCTTCAACTTCATCCATGCCTGTACTCCTGTCATGATGCGCCAGCGTAAGGGATCCATTATCAATATGGCTTCGGTTGTGGGCGTACACGGCAATGCGGGACAATCCAACTATGCAGCTTCAAAGGCGGGCATGATAGCTTTGGCAAAGAGTGTGGCTCAGGAAATGGGCAGTCGCGGTATCCGTGCCAATGCCATCGCTCCGGGCTTCATCGAAACAGCTATGACAGCCGCACTTTCCGATGAGGTTCGCAAGGAATGGATGAAGGCGATCCCTCTGCGCCGTGGAGGCAAGCCCGAGGATATTGCCGATGTTGCCACATTCCTCGCCAGCGACATGTCAAGCTACATAAGCGGACAGGTCATTCAGGTTGATGGTGGCATGAACATGTAGGGATTTTTAGCCTGTTCGGTGGTGTGCGTGCCAGAACGCAGGCGTTCTTATACAAGCCGCAGATGGCCGGGGTTCAGGCTCTATGGTCGTTTGCGGTTTTCTTGAATTTAATACACAAGTGTGCTGTATTTAGGGCATACTGCTTGTTTTATGCATGTACTTTACGAGGACAATCATGTTGTCATAGTGAACAAGGCACCGGGAGAAATTGTTCAGGGTGACAAGACTGGGGATCGTACGCTGTCTGAAGAAGTGAAAACCTATATCAAGGATGCATACGCCAAGCCTGGCAGTGTGTTCTTGGGGGTCGTACACCGACTTGACCGTCCAGTAAGTGGTGCGGTAGTCTTCGCTCGGACCAGCAAAGCTTTAGCCCGCTTGAATGAAATGTTTCGCACTGGAAATGTGCGCAAGACGTATCATGCCATAGTATGCGCTCCTCCTGCTCAGCCTGAAGCGACTTTGACACATTGGTTAACGCGCAACGAACGGCAGAACAAATCATATGTGCATCAGAATGAGGTGCCGGGCAGTAAGCGCGCAATGCTTGATTATCGGGTTATCGGCCGCTCTGACCGGTATACTTTGCTGGAAGTTCAATTACATACAGGCCGTCACCATCAGATTCGTTGTCAACTGGCTGCAATAGGCTGTGTAATCAAGGGAGACTTGAAGTATGGTGCTCCGCGGTCTAATCCCGATGGATCTATCAGCCTGCACGCCCGGCATGTGGAATTTGAGCATCCTGTGAGCCACAAACTAATATCCGTTGATGCCCCCTATCCTGAGAGTTCTCGCTTATGGAGGGCTTTTCAGAAAGGGTGAGACGTTATATTTAGGACTGTGAGTATATATCTGTCTCTTAAGAGCAAACGACGGGCAGGGATTTCTACAAAGATTTTATTATGAAAATAGGTATTATATGCGCCATGTCATCTGAGGTGACGAGGGTGTCTTCCTTGCTTGACGACCTGAAGGAAGAGGATGGTGACAAGGGGCGAATCTGCCATATTGGTAGACTGCACGGTCACGATGTCATTCTTGCCCAGAGTGGGGTGGGAAAAGTTAATGCAGCCGTACAGGCCACCCGTATGATATTGGCATACAGACCGCAAGTGATTCTGAACGCTGGCGTGGCGGGAGGAATAGACAGAGGTCTGCAGGTGATGGATATAGTGGTGGGTCAGCAGACAGCCTATCATGATGTCGACTGCGGACCGGATGTGTTACAGGGGCAAATACAGGATATGCCGCCTTTTTTTGAGGCAGATTCCCGGTTGTATGGCGCGGCGATGTCAGTAACTGCAGAGAGTCGTATACATGGAGGTCTGATTTGCACCGGAGACCAGTTCGTCACCGATCCTCAACAGCTGGCCAGGATTAAGGAACGATATCCTGACGGTTTGGCTGTGGATATGGAGAGTGCGGCCTTTGCTCAGGTCTGTCATATCTTCGATATCCCTTTCCTAAGCTTTCGCATCATCAGCGACACGCCGGGCGTGGAGGGACACGTTGATCAATACTTTAGCTTTTGGGATGAGATGGCAGATCGCTCTTTTGGCGTGACAAGCGCTTTTCTCGAAGCAATTTGCAAGTTGAATATCCGATAAAGGATTCTTGAACATGAAGAAAATTCCCAGTTTTACCATTGATCATTTACGCTTGCAGCGCGGTATCTATGTTTCGCGTCAGGACATCGTTGGCGGAGAGACCGTCACGACATTTGATGTACGTATGAAATTGCCCAATCGTGAACCTGTATTGGGGCAGGGAGCCATACACACGATAGAGCATCTGGCTGCAACGTTCTTGCGTAATCATCCGGTCTGGAAAGACCGGATCATATATTGGGGGCCAATGGGTTGTCTTACGGGCAACTACCTGATCGTACGAGGAGATTGGAGCAGTCGCGACATTCTCCCCTTGCTTATTGAGACTTTTCGTTTTATTGCTGATTATAAAGGAGATGTTCCCGGTGCCGCTCCTAAAGACTGCGGGACATGGTTGCTCCACGATCTGCCGATGGCTGCCTATGAGGCGAAGAAGTATCTCCATGAAGTGCTTGAATGTGCGACTGACGAGAATCTCAATTATCCTGAGTGACTGTTGTCAAATACAATATATTTTTCAAACCCTAAAATAAACGCTTACCATGACAAAACGCGCATTTCTGCAGCTCGCCTGTAGTTGGCTGCTTGCTGTCCCCGTAACAGTACAGGGACAGGAATTTTTCACGCTCAAGCGGCAGGACATTCCCAACCCCGACAATGAGCCTGCTCCCGTGTTTCCTGTTCCCACAGAGAGACAACTCAAGTGGAATGAGACGGAGTTCTATGCCTTCTTCCATTATGGCATGAATACCTATACCGACAAGGAATGGGGCTACGGCAATGAGAACGAGCAAACTTTTGCCCCAACGGCTCCTCCCAATCCTCGCCAATGGCTCCAGGCCATCAAGGCGGCTGGTATGAAGGGAGGGATAGCTGTCGTGAAGCATCATGACGGATTCTGTTTGTGGCCGACGCAGACTACGGAGCATAACATCACGCGGAGCGGAAATGCCAATGGCCGTGCTACCGACATTCCACGTGATTTTGCCAAGGCTGCACGTTCCTTGGGATTGAAGTATGGCTTTTATGTGTCACCTTGGGATCGTAATAGCGCCTATTACGGTACAGATAAATATGTACGGGATGTATTCTTACGCCAGTGTGCCGAGTTGGCCCGTTACGGTTCCGACCAGTTCGAGATGTGGTTCGATGGAGCCAATGGTGGTGATGGTTATTATGGAGGAAAGGGAGGGAAGCGCTCCATAGACGCTTCCACCTATTACGATATTCCCAATTTGCGTGACAGCGTACATAAGGTTAGTCCCGACTGTGTGATGTGGGGGCTCGGTGGTGAGGCACGTTGGATAGGTACGGAGGCTGGTTACGGCGAAGAGACTTGTTGGTCTCCTTCCTTGCAGGGCGGTGGCTTTACAGGGGATATGAACAGCTGGCAATGGTGTGCCGCAGAGTCTGATGCCATGCTGACCAATAAAGGATGGTTCTGGCATGAAGGTGAGACTCCGATGACTGCGGAGCGCACATTTCAGATGTATCTGGAGACGGTTGGACGCAATGCGACCCTGATTCTCAACTGCCCTCCGGATCGCAGTGGCTCTTTGCCGCCACTGACCGTTAAGCGCCTGAAGGAGACAGGGAAAATGTTGCATAAGCGTTTGGGAAAAGACTTGGCGCGTAAGGCCCAGGTGACAGCATCCGAAACGCGTGTTTCCGGCGAACACCGCAATTATGCCGCGTCCAACTTGATTGACGGTGATGTCGACACTTATTGGGCTCCCAACGATGGCACTCTTTCGGCCACGGTGACTTTGGTGTGGCCTAAGGAACAGACGGTACGATACGTAACATTGATGGAATATATCCGTAAGGGACAGCGTATTAAGAGTTTCCGGATCGAAACGAGCGAAGACGGCGAACATTGGACTCCCCGTGCTTCTAATGTGGTAACCACCACTGTCGGATACAAGCGCATAGTTCCCCTTAATGGCAGTACCGTTGACAGCTATGGAGATGGTTTTAAGGTCAAAGCGATCCGTATCACCATAACAGACAGCCGTGCCTGCCCATTACTCCATACCGTATCTGTATTCTAACCTTATATACTGTCTATTTACACAATGAAAACCTTACAATATATCCTTGCGGCGGCACTTGCCGTTTCCCCTGTTGCGGTCGGTGCCCAAACGACTGTAGATTTTGAAACGCCTGATGGTTACAGGGAACTTTCTGTATACGACACTTGGCCAGAATCCCCATTCCGTACGGGGCGTTTGCAAGGAAATGTGGCGGTAGTCCGCAATCCTTTCGCACAGGTAGACAAACAGTTGGGAGCTGCTCCTAACGCATCTCACCATGTGCTTGCTGTGCAGCGTTCACGCTACGGAAGCAATACTTTTGGGGCACGCATCGACTTGGCCGCACCGTTTGAACTGACTCCGCAGTTGCGTTATGTACACGTGCTCATCCACAAACCCGTGGAAGGAAGGGTGATGCTCATAGGACTGGGCAAGCGCCCCGAGCGTGCTGCGCAGTCTGCCTCTACGGAACAATTTTGGGAGACTTCCTCCAATAGGGTAAAGGCTCAAAGCTGGTGCGATGCCGTATTTCCCATCAAAGGAGCGGGAGGAGTAGACATACATAGCTTGGTGGTGGTCCCCGACTGTGAGTCTACACATGACTTGAAAGCTGACTTCGCGGCCTACATTGACGACATCATTGTCAACGACTCTCCGGAGCCGCGCATCGCTTACGAGGACTATCCGATTAACTATCCGGCAACAGCCCTGCTCACCCGGAATGACCGTTATACCTCCTCGGTCGGTCTGACGACCCCTTCAGCCGGAGAGCAGATTCTTCCTGTGGGACAGAATACTGACAAATTGCTCTACCACGATTTGACGGATCAGGTTTTTCTGGCCAAAGCAGGTGAGCAGGTGCAGGCCTTGATCGGTTTCAATGCTACTTGGATGCACGGATACATTTATTTGGATCGTGGCCATGACGGGCGTTTCAGTGCCTTGCTTGACGGGCGTGGATTGCCTGCAGAGGGTAGTGACTTGATGGCGTTCTCCTATTTGAACGGTCTTAACAGCCAGGGTGCTCAAGTTCGTGAAGATGCATCCTTGAATCCGTTACCTTTCACTATACCTCAAGATCTTCCGAATGGCTTCTACCGCATGCGCTATAAGCTTGATTGGAACAATGCCTCGCCAGCAGGAACAGTCGATACGAAGAACCGTATGGATAACAATGGTGGTGCGTTTGTAGATGTACGCCTGAATGTGCATGCAGATGAGGTGACGGTAAGAAATCTGGGAGGGCTTAATGGTGATGTGCTTAAGGCTGATGGGACGAAGTTCTCTACGCTTTCCATACCTTTTGGGAAGCCGCTGACCATTCGCATGAAACCTGCTCCCAAATTCAAGATAGGTAGTTTAAGGGTACGGCACGGCTATAATTTGGAAGGTGAGCCTACGGAACATGGCATGCGCCAATATGCAGAAGTTACCTATCAGGCTGATGATTTCGTGAATGGTAGTCTGACTATTCCTGCAGCTATAATTGACGGTGATGTGGTGATAGAGCCCCATTTCGTCAGCATAGAGTCGGAGTAGCCTGCCACCGCATAGCTAATTTATGCGCCACGTACGTTTCCCTTCAGACAATGGTTGAAGGGACGTTCGTGGCGCATGTTTTTCTGAGGCAGTTATTGATTTTCAGGAGATACAAGTTGTCAGAGTCCTACATCCTTTCTTCCTAATATTCAAACTGGACGAAACTGCTGGCAGTGTGCTTCTGTTTTTCGTATATTTGCGCCGCACATAAAAACAACTTGATTTTACAATGAAACTTGTCTATTTTCATGGATTTGCCTCCTCTGGTGCTTCGGGCACAGTAGAGATTCTGCGCAAAGTATTTCCTTCGGGACAGGTGATAGCTCCGGATATCCCCGTTGATCCCCTTGAAGCCTTGCCCTTACTGCATGAACTGGTGGAGACTGAGAATCCCGATGTGATTGTAGGTACCAGTATGGGAGGTATGTATGCCCAGCAAATGCATGGCTATTTGCGTGTGTGCGTAAATCCGGCTTTCCGTATGTCTTCCATGAGCAAGGTCATGCATACGGGTACACACAAATGGCTCAATGGGCGGAAGGACAGTGCCAAAGATTTCCGCATAACGGCAGAGACCATCAAGCATTTCAACCAAGTAGAGCGCAAACAGTTTGAGGGTATCACTCCCGAGGATCGTGAGTTGTGTTACGGCCTGTTCGGTATCAGTGATGATACGGTCAATCCTGTGAATGCATACAATACTTTTACCAAATATTACCATCATGCCCAGCGATTTGAGGGCGGGCATCAGCTTAACGACAAAGTCATACACAAGGTTCTGCTTCCATTGTTGCGGCAATTGCTCGGTGGTCTTTATGATGAGGCGGTTAAAGAACCCTTGCCCGACTATATGCGTTATGCTCAATGACAAGGTAAGTTTTTTTTAATGTACAACATGCCCCGAGGCTGTATTCTTGGCTTCGGGGCATGTTGTATGTATAGATCTATCGTGTAATATGGTTCCCTAACCTCTCTGTCATTGGGCTTTCAGCAATAATGCGTCACGTAGAGCCGCAGGGCGTGTCCACGCTTCGGGTATGAATTTCCATTCGTTGAGGGGGGCGGGGGAGATGGTTCGCATGGCGCTAATGCCTGTAAGCAAGTAGTAACGCAAATCCTTGTCTGTGGACCATACGATGCGTTTAGGCAATTCATCAGCGGCGATGCCCGCACCTTCCGTAAGCAACCCGCCTCCTCCATTGCCTCGATAGGAATTGATGGCGCAGCGGTATGTCTTTTTCAAGTCGAATGGTGAGCCGTTCGCCATGCCTTCTATATGGATTTTCTTTCCCGCAGGTTGGGTGACATCCACTGTGTACCGGAGTCCGGCGGCAGAGTCGAAATTATAGCTTGGATTGGCCAGGCGCTGCCAAGGATCGCTATATTGCTGGGGATTGGGACGGAACAGTAACAGATGGTCTTGGGCAGACTTCATTTGGTTTGTCCAACCGGCGTAGGAGTATTCGAGGTAGTCTTTCACCTCTTGCCCGGTCAGCTCCATCACGTAAAGCATGTTCTCATAACGATACAGATTGAACATGTCACGTACTCGGATTTCTCCCTTGGGAATGGTAGCGTCGAAGGCGAGTGGGGCGGCGAATGAGATCTCCGCTCCCGAAATGGACAGCTGCATCTGATGCAGAAAGTCTATAAAGGCGGAAGGGCCGAAGAAGGCCGGCTCTGTAGTCATGGCATTTTCATTGTATCCAATGACACGGTTCGTGAAATTCCTGACCGTGTCCGCTTGTGCTGCAAAGTAGGTGGTAAATGCGGTGTCTGCCTCAATCTTGCTCACATCTGCGATTTGCCCGTCCATATGCTTCCCTGTCAACTTCCCATCGGTAAAAGTCAGTTCAATATCGGCGCGGGCAATAGCTTGGGCGTTGGCGGCGGGATTGAGGATTAGTACTGAATCACCTTGGGCATTGGCTATTTTTAGGTTGGCGCGGCGATGGTCATGACCGCAGAAAATGACATCGAAGCCGGGTACTTGTTCTGCTACTTGGATGGAAGCGTTTTCTGCATCGGTTTCTGTTTGCCCCTTGTGCCCCACTCCTGAATGGAAGAGGCCGACTATGACATCGGCTTTGCGGCGCATCTCGGGCATATAGCGTTGTGCGGTGGTTACCATGTCGTCAAAGTGCAGTCCGCTCCACAGATTCTGTGGCAGCCATTGGGGAATGCCCGGCGTGATCATTCCCAGAACGGCGATCTTGACTCCCTGACGTTCCAGTATGGTATAGGGCTTCCAGTAAGGTTGGCTGTCCGTCGTGCGCACTGTGTTGGCGCCGAGCATGGGAAAATGGCACTGCCTTACCCAGCGGTCATAGACTGCGTGACCAGTCTCTATATCATGGTTGCCTACTGTCCCGGCATCATAGCGTAGATAGTTGAGTGCGGCAGCACACAGATGGACACTTGTGGTGTCAATAAAGTTATAGTAGTAGGCCGTGGGCTGTCCTTGGAGAATATCCCCATTGTCCAGCAACACGACAGCATGCTCGCCTTCGGATTGGCGGAGGCAACGCACATAGGTGGAAATGCGGGCCATACTGCCTGACCCAGGTCGGCCGTTCAAAAAGTCGTAAGGCAAATAATTTCCGTGTATGTCGGAAGTTTCGAGCAAGACGAGTTTGATGCTTTTGTTCTGACCTTGTGCGGAAAACGTCATCAACAGATATACAAGAGTAAAAAACAGATTCTTCATAGAGGATACATGCCACATGCGGCAGGCCGGGGATGAAATGGGTTTATGGATCGTTGTATGCTCAGATTTTTTTACGCGTATAAAGGGCAAATGTATATGCCGGGCGTTCGGCGCTTTCTGCTTCATGGAAGTCTTCGCTCTCCAGAACCCATTGTGTCGAGTCGTATGGTGGAAAGAACGTGTCCGCCTCAGGTGGTGTGGCATGTATGTGTGTGAGAAATAAATGGTCTGCCAGAGGAAGTGCGGCATCATACAGACTGTGCCCGCCTATAATGTAAACATCCTCGTTGTGGTGACAGGTGGACAGTGCCTCTTCGAGGCTGTGTGCGACTTCCGCTCCTGGGGCTTGGTAGGAGATTTGTCGTGACACCACGATGTTGCGTCGGTTGGGGAGTGCTCCCTTGGGCAGGGACTCGAAGGTCTTGCGTCCCATGATGATCGTATGTCCGGTCGTAAGGCTCTTGAAATGTTTGAGATCAGCGGGCAGGTGGTATAATAATCCGCCGCGCAGGCCGATCGCTCCATTCTCAGCAAGGGCGCAGATAATACTTAAAGTCATATAAGCGAAGGATGTATTTTAGCCGCGAAGTTAGTGAAAACGCGGATGGTGTGGATTTCCTTGCAGGTGAAAGTTGTACCTTCGCAGGCGATTGGGCATGCATGGCGGACATTTTTCAGTTCAGTGAGCATGCTCAAATAATTTGTAAATTGCTAATGAAACAATATCATGACCTGCTTCGGCGTATACTTGACGAGGGTGTAATCAAGGGGGATCGCACCGGTACGGGAACCCGAAGTGTTTTCGGCCACCAGATGCGTTTCAATTTGAGTGAGGGATTTCCTTTGCTGACTACCAAACGCTTGCACTTAAAGAGTATTATCTATGAACTGCTTTGGTTTCTGAAGGGGGACACCAATGTCCATTATTTACAGGAGCACGGTGTGAGAATATGGAACGAATGGGCTGATGAAAATGGCGACTTGGGTCACATATACGGTTATCAATGGCGCTCGTGGCCCGATTATGAAGGTGGTCATATAGATCAGATCCGTGAGGTGGTACGCCAGTTGCATGAAGATCCCGACTCGCGGCGCATGATTGTATCGGCATGGAATGTCGCGGATCTTGGACGTATGAATTTGCCTCCTTGTCATTTGCTCTTCCAATTTTATGTGGCCGACGGGCGTTTGTCGCTGCAGCTTTATCAACGTTCTGCCGACACCTTTCTCGGCGTGCCTTTCAACATTGCCAGTTATGCCTTGCTGCTTCTGATGATGGCACAGGTGACAGGCTTGCAGCCGGGAGACTTCATACATACAACGGGTGACACCCATCTTTATTTGAATCATTTGGAGCAGGCTCGCTTGCAGCTGTCACGTACCCCGCGTCCATTGCCACACATGACACTGAATCCCGAAGTTCATGATATATTGGACTTTCGCTACGAAGATTTCTGTCTGGAAAATTATGATCCTTGGCCGCATATTCCGGCTAAGGTGTCGGTGTAAGTGGCTCGTTGAATCTTATCATCTCCCAGAATGTCCCATACCCTACCTCCTGACTTTATTCGTGAAATGCAAGCTCTCTTGGGAAGTGCCGAAGCCGAAGCCTTGTGTCGGGCGATTGGCCAGACTGTACCCCCTGTGAGCCTGCGCGTTAATCCTGCCAAACTGCCGGAAATTTTGCCGGCCAAAGCGGTGGCGGAAGTGCCTTGGTGCGATGAAGGACGCTATTTGGCGGAGCGTCCCAAATTTACGGCAGACCCCTTGTTGCATGCGGGCTGCTACTACGTACAGGAAGCGTCGTCGATGTTTGTGGAACAGGCATGGCGTCATATAGCGGCGCAGGCAACTCCCGTCCGAGTGTTGGATCTTTGTGCCGCTCCGGGAGGAAAGAGCACGCTGTGGCGTAGCCTTATGCCGGATGGTACCCTGCTGGTTGCCAACGAACCGGTGAGGCAGCGGGCACAGATTCTGGCGGAGAATCTGACCAAATGGGGGCATCCAGACACCATAGTCACGCAAGCATATCCCGAAGAGTTCGCGAGCTTGGGAGGCTTCTTTGATGTGATTGCGGCAGATGTGCCCTGTTCGGGCGAGGGGATGTTTCGCAAAGATATGGATTCAATGAATGAATGGTCTTCCCAGTCTGTAGAGGTCTGTGCGGCTCGTCAGTGGAGCATTATTGAGCAGGTTTGGCCCGCCTTGCGTCAAGGCGGTTTCCTGGTGTATTCTACTTGCACCTATAATCGTCAGGAAAATGAGGACAATGTGCTCCGCATTTGCCGCGAATTAGGGGCAGAGCCGGTGGATATGGCGGGTATCCCCTGCGTAGAATGGGGTATTTCCGGCGATACGACAGGGGCTGGTCTGCCGGTCTTCCACTTCTTCCCTCATCGGGCGAAGGGGGAGGGCTTTTTCTTGGCGCTGCTGCGCAAGACGGCTGCGTCACCGAAATCTCGTGACAAGCGTGACAAGCGGTCGCAGCGTACGCGGCCGGGTGTACGGGGTGGGGCGGAACTGACACAATGGCTGTCGAATGACAGGCAGTTTGAGTTGTTTGCATCCGATGAGACACACATCGCTGCTGTACGGAGCAGTCTGTCTGCGGATCTGCAACGGGTCTGCGCGACCGTTCAAACCTTGTCGGCAGGTGTGTCCTTGGCGGAATGTAAGGGACGCAAGTATGTCCCCCAACATGCTATAGCCTTGTCCAGCCAGTTGAATGGGGAGGCTTTTCCACGGGTGGACGTTTCGGTAGATGAGGCGCTGGCTTACTTGCGGAGAGAGGTTCTGACCCTCCCTTACGGCACGCCGTTGGGGTATGTGGTTGTAAGTTTTCAGGATCATCCGATAGGCTTCGTGAACAATCTGGGATCGAGGGCAAACAACCTTTATCCGTCTCAATGGCGGATACGGAGCTCTTATGCTTGAAAAAGACGGGGTGGAGACAAATGCTATTTTCCCCGATTTATATGCCGGTGCGACTTTGTGGCATCCGTCAAAAAAGAATTACCTTTGCAGAAAATAGGCTGCGCCTCAGCCATCGAAGCCCGCTTCGCGGCGTTCGGCTTGCACTATTTTTGCAGAAAATAGGCTGCGCCTCAGCCATCGAAGCCCGCTTCATGGCGTTCGGCTTGCACTATTTTTGCCCCATGAGGGGAATGCGTCTGCATCGTGTAGAGTTTCCCTTTCTCAAATATATTGCTATATTGACCGATGTATCATTTCCCTTGGAAATATCTCTATACTTTTCTTCTGTTCTTGGTTTGTACTGTAGATATTGCTGGACATGACACCAAGAAAGTTTTTACACTTGTTATTGACGCCGGGCATGGTGGCCATGATGCCGGGGCGGTAGGAGCATATTCTAAAGAGAAAAATATAAATTTAAAGGTGGCACTGGCCGTAGGCAAACTCGTGGAGCAGAACTGCCCCGAGGTGAAGGTGATTTATACCCGGCGTACGGATGTGTTCATTCCCTTACAACGAAGGGCTGATATCGCCAACGATGCCAAGGCCGATTTATTCGTATCCATTCATACCAATGCGCTTCCCGGCGGACGTATCGCCTACGGTTCGGAGACCTATACCCTCGGTATGGCTCGTGCTGCGGAGAACCTGAATGTGGCCAAACGGGAAAATTCAGTCATTACCTTGGAGAATGACTACCAGCGCACTTACAAAGGTTTTGACCCGAACAAGGCAGAAAGCTATGTGATATTCGAAATCATGCAGGACGGCTATATGAAGCAGAGCGTGGACTTGGCCCGGCGTATCCAGCGTGAATATGTCCGTTCGGGACGACCCGACAAGGGGGTGCATCAGGCGGGTTTTCTCGTATTGCGTAATACTTCCATGCCATCAGTACTTACAGAGCTGGGATTCATCACCACGCCGGATGAAGAGGCATACCTTAATTCGCCTCGGGGAGTGGAAGAGCTGAGCCGCGGCATATACAACGGACTGTTGGCCTACATGAAGGCGCACGGCAGTGTGGCCGGAGTCTTGCCGCCGAGTCTCCCGGCGAGAGACGATCCCCGCGAGGAGACACGCAGCGTGCCCGAGCCTAAAGATGACAGTGCGGGTGTAGAGGTGGCGGTCGTTCCGGTCAAGGCGGTACGTACACGTAACCGAGATGAGAAAGAGAAGGACCATGATTCTGAGACTGTGACTTCTGAGCGCAACCCTCAGCAGGTAGTGCGTTCTCCACGACGTGAGGCAGGGTCAAAGTCGCAGAATACGGCTTCTTCCCGGCCGGTGACGCGGCAGAACGAGGCGCGTCCGGTAGTCAAGGAGGCAGAACGGCGGCCAGCAGTCGCCCCCAAAAAGGACAATGGCGCGGAACGCAGGAAGGCGGTGCAGCCGTCAGCAAAGAAGAAAAATACATCGCAGCCCGCTTCAAAGATTACGTATCGTGTACAGGTCGGAGCCGGCAAGAAACAGATAGAGGTCGACGATCCTCAGTTTAAGGGACTCAAGATTGAGCGTAAGAAGGAAGGAACATTCTACAAGTATTTCTATGGAACGTATGACTCCTATGCTGCCGCCCAAAGTGGTTTGCGCAAGGCGCAGGCCAAACTCCCCGGCGCGTATATTGTAGCCTATATGGGAGGAGATCCCATTTCTGTATCAGAAGCGAGGAAGAAAGAAAAATAACGAGACAAGGGTGTCGCAACACTTATCTTACAATGAAAAAAGAAATCAAAATCGCCTTGACAGCTGTCGTAGCCTTGGTACTGCTGTTCATAGGCCTTAATTTCCTGAAAGGCGTCAATGTTTTCCAGTCTACCAACACCTATTATGTGAAGTTCAAGGACGTGGCTGGGCTGGCAGTGTCCAATCCCGTATATGCCAATGGCTATCCGGTAGGAATTGTACGTACGATAAACTATGACTACAAGCGGGGCGAGTTCGTCGTGGTGGGGATAGAGTTGGACGATGAGATGCGTGTGCCTGAGCAGACGCGGGCCGAACTGACAGCCGAGCTGATGGGAGGAGTGCAAATGTCACTGTTGCTGGGTCCCAATCCTGTCAAGCACATTGAGCAGGGCGATACGATACAAGGGCACATACACGAGGGGGCGATGGACAAAGTGGCTCAAATGGTGCCGGCAATAGAGCGCATGCTGCCTAAGTTGGATTCGATCCTTTCCAATGTGAACCGTTTGACGGCAGATCCCTCATTGGTGCGCACGCTGCACAATGCGGAGGCCATTACAGCAGAGTTGAAAGTCTCTTCCGCACAACTCAGCCGCATGATGCAGACGGACATACCTCAAACCATGGCCAGTCTGAAGAGAACCTGTGCGAATGCTGAGAAGTTGACAGACAATCTGGCTCAGCTTGATGTGCAGCATACACTAAATAGCGTGAATGCCACATTGGAGAGCGCCCAGACGCTCTCGGACAGGCTGAACGGAACGGTCGGAACGCTGGAGACCAAGATGAACGGAACAGACAATACGCTGGGGCTGCTGCTGAACGACCGTGGTGTGTATGACAATTTGAATTCTACGCTTCGGAATGCCGACTCTCTGATGATCGATTTGAAGGCACATCCCAAGCGATACGTACATTTCTCCGTGTTCGGCAAGAAGAGTAAGTGAAGTCCGGCTGTTTGCTTGAGAATCGCCGAAGCATCGGTCGGCAGTGGCGGAAAAACTTCCATTGTCCGCTTCGCACTTAGAAAAAAAGAGGCAACTTTGTCGTCCGCAAAAGCAAACAGCCCATTCATTATGGAACAGTCCGCAATAGCTTCATGGCAATCTTGCCTGAGCGTCATACAGCAAAATCTCTCGGCCCAAGTCTTCAAGACTTGGTTCGAGCCTTTGCAGTTTGTCAATTTTGCGGACGGTCTGCTCGTCATACAAGTGCCCAACAAGTTCTTCTACGAATATTTCGACAAGAATTGCTCCAATTACCTGTTGTTTGCCGCACGCCAGGTTTGGAAAGGACCATTTGAGCTGAAGTACCAGCTTGCCCCCCAGCCTGTTGAAAATAAAGTGGTGGAGCCACTGCTGAAAGCGCCTCCTCAGACTGCCGGGCAAGTGGGAAAGAACGTGTTCAATGGCGTGCAGCGTCCGGCCGACCTTCCCCAATTGGACTCTCAATTAAACCCACGCTATACGTTTGACAATTTTGTGGAAGGCGTGAGCAACAAATTGTCGCGCAGCGTGGCGTTGAGCATCACGGAGAATCCCGGACGGAGCACGTTCAATCCATTTTTCCTGTATGGGCCGAGCGGGGTGGGGAAGACGCACCTTGTCAATGCCATTGGAGTGAAGATCAGAGAGAATGATCCGCACAAGCGGGTGCTGTTCGTGTCCGCGCATGTGTTTAAGACGCAGTACACGGACTCCGTCATACACAATACGCAAAACGACTTCATCAACTTCTATCAGACGATTGATGTGCTCATCATTGATGACATACAGGAGATAACTACGGCCAAGACGCAGCAGGCATTTTTCCACATATTCAATCACCTGCAGCAGAATAACCGACAAATCATTATCACCTGCGACCGCCCTCCGGTCTTGCTGGAGGGGATGGAGGAGCGTATGCTGACGCGCTTCAAATGGGGTATGACCGCAGAGATGGAAAAGCCTGATACGCAGTTGCGGCGGGCCATCCTTTTGTCTAAGACCAAACGCGACGGATTGGTCATTCCGCAGGAGGTATTGCAGTACATCGCACAGAATGTGCCGAGTAGTGTGCGGGAGCTTGAAGGTATCGTCAACTCCTTGATGGCGTATTCAGTGGTGGACAATTGCGAGATCGACCTTCATCTGACCCAGCGCATCGTGGCCCGTGCCGTCAATTTGGAGAGACGTGAGTTGACGGCCGATGACATCATGGATGCTGTGTGTCAGCATTATGGAGTGAAGACTAAGGAGATTCTTTCCAAGAGCCGCAGGCAGACGATTGTACAGGCAAGGCAACTGGCCATGTACCTGTGTCACAAATATACCGGTATGAGTTACAGTGCATTGGGGCGGCGCTATGGTCGGCGTGATCACAGTACGGTGTTGTATGCCTGTAATCAAGTTGGGCGGCGCATCAGTGTTGATAAGATATTCCGGCGTGAGGTCGAAGACTTGGAGGCGGCTCTGAAATAAAGGACCGTGTCCTTGTCTGGAGCGAATCAGAGCGTGTCGGGGCAGGTGCAGGCAGCTTATTAATTAGAGGAAAAGATAAAAGTAGGGGGCTATCGTTTGGCTATATGGAAAGTTCTCCATACTTTTGCACCGCATTTGCCTCCTATGAGGCAAGATTTCAACCAAGGAAAGGTGCTCGAGTGGTTGAAGAGGCACGCCTGGAAAGCGTGTAAACGCCTAAAGCGTTTCGTAGGTTCGAATCCTATCCTTTCCGCCCAATGGGACGCAAGCAGCAGAAAAAGCCGTTTGTGTCCCATTTCATTTTGTCGTGTTCTTCCACTTGATGCGAGGTGGCCGGATGATACAAGAGAAGCGGTAGTGCCTTATATTTCTTCAGTACCGCGACTTCTAAGCCATCAGTGGACTCTTCTCCCTTCCGTTTTCAGTAACTTTGCATCCATAACGACCATTCAGTAGGCGAAAGACCTCCCTTATACGATACTTATGATGGCAAGACATGCCTGTTCCCTGATTTTCTCGCTGTTTGTTTCACTGTTGGCAACGGGCGTGGATGCCAAAGTCCGACATTTGCTTCCGATCCCCCAGAAAATTTCCCCCATGAAGGGGAAGCCTTTCGCCTTGGGGCGTCCGGTAGCCCTGGGTGACCCGACCGGTTGCGCTTGGTTGCGTCAGGTATTGTCCGAACATGGTTGTACCTTGAGCCGTGCTGCGCGTGCTAAGGTAAGAGTCCGTCTCGTTGACAGCATACCCGGTGCGTTCAACCACCGGGTGGCGGGTTTTGCCGATGAGGCTTATAGGCTTACCGTTTCGGAAGATGACGTGCTCATTGAAGCTTTGAACGCTACGGGGGTACTGCGTGCGGCTCAGACACTCGGCCAATTGGCTGAGGGCTACGCGCCGGGAGAGCGTGCTGCAATAGAGCCTGCCAGCATAACGGACTGGCCTGCTTTTAAGGTACGTGGATTCATGCACGATGTGGGTCGTTCCTATTTGTCGGTGGATGAGCTGAAACGCGAGATAGACCGTTTGGCACGTTTCAAGGTGAATGTTTTTCATTGGCATTTGACGGAAGGGCTGGCCTGGCGTTTTGAGGTCAAGGCTTATCCTCAGCTTACGGCGGCATCTCACATGGTGCGTTATGCTGGCTCATACTATACGCAGGATCAATGTCGTGAGCTGGTGGACTATGCCGCCGCCCGTGGCGTTGCGGTCGTCCCGGAGATAGACATGCCGGGGCATAGTGCGGCCTTCACCCGTGCTATGGGGTTTGACATGCAGACCGATGCCGGTGTGCGGGTGCTCAAAGGTGTGCTTGATGAGGTTTGTAATGTCTTCGCCCGTTCCCCGTATATACACATCGGGGGCGATGAAGTCATCGTTTCTTATCCGCATTTTCTCGAAACGATGTCGGCGTATTTGCGGGCTAAGGGCTTCCGGGTACTCATGTGGAACCGCCTGATGTCCGGCGCTCCGTCTGCGGACATCTGCGATATGACGCAGATGTGGGCGACATCGGGGCGAGCGGTTGCCGGCCTCCCCAATATAGACTGCCGCTATAACTATACCAACCATTTTGATGTCTATGCCGATTTGGTCGGCATCTATCAGAGCAGCATTTATTATACGCAGCAGGGAACGGACGAGGTGGCCGGTACCGTTTCCTGTGCATGGAATGATACAAAGACTCCTGCCGAAAGCGACATTGTACGCCAGAACAACATTTATCCCAATGTCATAGCCTCCGCCGTAAGGGCCTGGCAGGGCGGTGGCAAGCACTATATCGAGCAAGGGGGAACCACTCTGCCTGTCGAAGGGGAGGAATATGAGGCTTTTGCCGATTTTGAACGTCGTTTGCTGTTTCATAAGAACCATTGTTTGAAAGATGCGCCGATTGCCTATGTGCGCCAAAGCAACGTCTATTGGCGGGTGAGCGAGCCCTTCCCCAATGGAGGCGACCGTAACATGCGCTTCCCGCCGGAAACGCTTTCTGCGGATCCTCTGCCTGCGGTTTTCGTGTATAGCGGGCGTTCCTACTCCAGCCGATTGGCGGCGGGGGCAGGCATCTACTTGCGTCATATCTGGCATCCTGTCGTACCCTCCTTTCTGGAAAATCCTACGGACAGCCTTACCGTTTATGCTTGGACCTATGTCTATTCCCCCAAGGTGCAGACCGCCGGTGCCCAGGTTGAGTTCTATACTTATAGCCGTTCGGGTAATGAGGTCGCTCCCCCTGCGGGCGAATGGGATCGCCGGGGATCCAAGCTGTGGATCAACGGAGAGGAGATTCCCGCCCCCAAGTGGGAGCAGCCCGATGCGTTGATACCTCAGGACGATGCTCTTCGTGGGCTGAAAAATGAGAATCTGACTGCAAGACCGGTTGTGGAGGTAAGGCTCAAAGCCGGTTGGAACAAGATATTGATGCGTCTGCCGCATGTGGACAATGGCGGGACGGGACGCGACAAATGGCAGTTCACTTTCGTGTTGACGGACCGCGAAGGGCGTGATGCCTTGGAAGGTATCCTGTATGCCCCGGACCGTGTAGGGACGTCGGCTCTTCCCTGACGAGCAAGGGGGGCGGAACACCGCAACAGCTCATTGACGTTTACAACAAAATAAATCCATACAATTGCAAGCATGCAAGATCCACGACACATACACATCGCTGACTACAATTATCCTTTGCCCGATGCGCGCATCGCCAAATATCCCAAGGAGGAGCGTGACAGCTCCAAGCTTTTGGTTTACAACCGAGGACAGATTGCCGAGGACGTATTTCACAACCTGCCTGATTATTTGCCGTCAGGCAGTTTGATGGTAATGAACAATACGAAGGTGATACAAGCACGCCTGCATTTTCACAAGTCTACGGGTGCGTTGATAGAGGTATTTTGTCTGGAACCGCACACGCCCCACGATTATCAGGTGAACTTCGCTACCCGCCGCCGGGTGACTTGGACTTGCCTGATCGGCAATTTGAAAAAGTGGAAAGAAGGCCGTTTGGAGCGGCAAGTCACGGTGAACGGGAAACCGCTCTTGCTGACGGCTGAACGGGTAGGGGTGAGTGGTACCGGACACGAGGTCGTCTTTGACTGGGGCGATGATGGCGTGTCCTTTTCCGAAGTGCTGGAGGCCATCGGAGAGTTGCCTATCCCCCCATACCTGAACCGCGAGACGGAGGAAAGCGACCTGCGCACTTACCAAACCGTGTACAGCAAGGTGAAGGGCAGTGTGGCCGCGCCCACCGCAGGTTTGCATTTTACGGAAAAGGTGCTCAGGGCGCTTGATGAGAAGGGCATAGAGCGCAATGAAATCACGCTGCATGTCGGTGCGGGCACTTTCAAGCCGGTGAAGAGTGAAGAGATCGGTGGGCATGCCATGCATGCCGAGTGGATTGCAGTGAAACGTTCGAGCATTGAGCGTCTGCTGGCTCATGACGGACAGTGCATCGCCGTCGGCACCACTTCGGTGCGCACACTTGAGAGCCTGTACTATGTCGGTGTACTGCTGTCCCGCAACCCCCAGGCGGAGCAGGAGGATCTCCATGTGCCGCAGTGGATGCCCTATGATTATGCGGCCTCTCCCGAGCGGAAACTGACTACGGTGGAAGCGCTCCGCCTCGTACTGGATTACTTGGACCGCCGCCAACTGCCCGTATTGCACACCTCTACGCAGATCATCATAGCACCCGGCTATGAGTACCATATTGTGAGGCGGATGGTGACCAACTTCCACCAGCCGCAGAGCACGCTGCTTCTTTTGGTTTCGGCTTTTGTCAAAGGAGACTGGCGCCGCATTTACGACTATGCCCTGTCGCACGGATTCCGCTTCCTGAGTTACGGTGACAGCTCTTTGCTGATGCCATAGCACGTCTCCTCCAAGTATGATGATGGATGAAACGCGGATTGCGGACATGAAGGATAACGGAAATGAACTGCTTCCCATCGTGGACGAGAGTGGGGTGGTTGTAGACAAGGCTACCCGTGCAGTGTGCCATGGCGGTTCCATGCTGTTGCACCCTGTGGTGCATCTGCATCTGTTCAACGGGGCGGGACGGCTGTTCCTGCAGCACCGCCCCGCATGGAAGGACATCCAGCCCGACCGGTGGGACACGGCTGTCGGCGGGCACGTCGATTGGGGGGAGACCGTGGAGCAAGCTTTGCGGCGCGAGGTACGTGAGGAAATCGGGCTGGCAGATTTTGTCCCCGTTTTTGTAAGCCGCTATGTGTTCGCCTCCAAGCGGGAGCGCGAACTGGTCCATGTGTACAAGGCTGTGAGTGACACGCCTCCCCGTCCGTCGGCGGAACTTGACGGCGGGCGCTTCTTCACGATGGAGGAGATACAAGAAAAGTTGGGGGCAGGTTTCTTTACCCCCAACTTTGAACAGGAATGGCTGCGTTTCTTCAGCCATAGATGACAGACGCTGACTGGCCGTTTCAGCGTTTTCCTTTTTTGGCTACGTCCTTGTCATCGATCTTTTTATAATACATGTAGCAGCGTTGGTTGTCATCGGTGTCGAAGGCGGTGAGTATGGCCATTCCTTCCGTAAAGCCGACCGAGCTGACCGTGATGGTTTCCTCCGGCATGTCCGCCGTCTGCTGCCCCTTGCCGTCATCCGTCAGATGCATGACGCTGTGACTGCTAACGAGGGTGTTGTTGCTGATGTACTGGCTTACATCCCGCATGCTCTTTACCTGCGCCAGCCGGTCCATGATGCTTTGCGGCTGCTTCTTGACCAGCACGACGGAGAGCAGGTAGTAGTTTTTATAGTCCGATACAATGCTGACCCCGGTAAAAGGGTTGGCCTTGTAGCGCCGCGTGAAAAAGTTGGCCAGGGCCGTCTGCTCCTGGTTGTAGCCCTGTGCCGATGCCGTGATGACAGCAGACAGGCAGAGGGCGAAGAGTAACAGTATTCTTTTCATAGAGAGTTGTGTATCAGTACCAAGGTCTGATGTTGAAATCAAGCAGATGGTCATCGGTTTCCCAATAATTCCGCCATTGTTCCTTGAATTCAGGAGAGGCTGTGATGGGTTCGGCTATGATTTGGCTGACCTTCTGCAAGTCATCGAGCGTGTAGTTTATCTTGCCTTCCGCTGTGGCGAAGGGCTGGGTGTAGTCTAACGGAAGATACAGGTCGAGTCCGATTTCCGGCGTGTCATTGCTGTTGATGTTGTATTGTGCCAGCAGATCCTTGTCAAGCGTTACGGAAAAGCCTGAAAAGGATTCCCCGTAATGCCCGAGCAGGAAGTGGGTGGGACGTGCCCTGTCTGAATACTCCACCTTATAGAGGTGCAGGCCGTCACGGACCACCACATTGCGGGCCACCTGATGCATGACGGCGAATGGCACGCTCAGCTTGTTCAGTGCGTTAGCCAGCATGACCGTGTTGTTGCGCAGGATGAACAGCCTGTTCGGCATGCGCTTGCTGTCGGGCCATTCGGGACATTGCATGAGGGTGGGGGTAATGCTCAGGTCTTTGAGCGCGTCAGCCTGGTCTTCTGTGAGGCTGAGCGCGGAGAGTGTCTGGTAGAGGTAGGCCGTGTAGTCCTTGACTGCCTCCTTGTTGAAGTTGACCTGCGCGGACACGGCCACCTGGTAGGTCTGTCCGTCCTGACTGGCCGGCTCTTTGACCTGCAACTGCGGGTTGGGCGAGATCATGTTCTCCGCCATGCCCGATATGGCCTTGACCATGTCTTCTATCGCGTACAGCTCGTTTTGCCGGTACAACATCCCCAGCTTGACGTTCATGGCGAAAGTAGCGCCGTTGAGGTTGGCGGGCACACCGGGAATGTTGGATGCCTCCACGTAGGAGAGGAGCTTGTTGACCACCACAGTGGCCCGCAGTGTCACGTTGTAAGAGCCATCGGCCGCCTGCTTCTTGGAGATGTATTCGTATTTGGAGATGTTGCCGGACGATACGGTAGAGATGCGGTCATCCACCAGAGCATCGTTGACAACAGTCGTGCTGGAAGACACGAACACACGGAAGGTCTGTTCGATGGCGCTGCGCAGCGCCACCTTGGTAGCCTCGTCGAGCGTGGCTCCCTGTCCCATGACGATCAGTGTGGTGCCTTCGTCCTTCTCACTGCGGGCCTGTCCCGGAAGAAAGGCTGTGGCGAGCAGCAGGACTGTCAGAAAAACAAATTGCTTCATTACCAAGCGTATATACAGTTATAATAGGTTATTTCTTGCGGCTGGCTGAGCGCGTAAGCAATGCCAACGTCACGTGCGGCACGGATGGCCGTCCGTTCTGTGGCCGCGTCCTGCATGTAGCGCGCCTGGTCGTACCGCTGCTGGCGGTCCATGCGTTGCTGCTCGCGGTCACGTTCCTTTACCTCCTGCGCCCATTCGCGTTTCTGCTGTGCCACCTCGTTGCGGTATTGCTCCACCTTGAGTTTCCATTCGCGCAGGTCATCGGCCTTGAGCTTGGCCGTGATGTCGTTCATGAGGCGTTCCGCCTGTGGCTGGCAGGCCGCAGCGTAGCTGATTTGCGTGAGGTAGCTGCAGGCTTCGTCGGCTCCCGAACGGTCGGGTGACTGCGCCCAGGCTGCCTGTGCCTGTTGCAGGAGGGCGGCGCCTTCCGTATCGGTCTTCTGCTGGTAGATCTGCACGGCCAGAGAGGAGCATTGCATGAAGCAGTCGTGGCACACGTCCGGTACGGAGGTCAGTGCCAGCAGGGCCGCTCCGTAGTTCTGCGTCCCGGCCTGTTTGCGCGCCTCTGCCAGGATGTCCTGGCAGTGTGTCTGGTAATATTCGGATATTTTGCTTTTCCCTTCATCGACAAATGCCTGTATCTGCGTGTTGGAGGGGCGTATGTTACGGAAGGCCGCCGTATAGGCCCGTTCCTCCGTTGTCCCCACGCCGTTGGCGTTGATGGTGGCGGCCGCATAGAGCTTGCGTTCCTCTGCATCGCCGATCAGGAGCGTCACTTCGAGTTTGAGTGCCACTTGCTGCGGCGGGCCGGGCACGATGTCTTTGGCGATCGTGTTGATCTTGGCAGACAAAACAAAGCGCGAGTTGTAGTTCTCATCGGCAATACCTTGAGAGGTAACGATCTGCTGCAGTCGGGTGACAAGCAGCTTGTGGGCTTGTTCCGGCAGGTTCTCGTATGCCGGCACGTAAGTGTGCAGGATGACCCGCCCTACCTTGTCAGCCGCGGCTTGTTGTGCCCAGACGAGCGAGGGGAACAGCAGGCAAATGATAAAAAACAGTTTCCTCATTGTTTGAAAGATTGCTTGCGGTCCGTTGGACGGATCGGGTTCTCCGCCATCTGTCCCGCATGAAGCCAGGATTTATTTCTCTCCGATGACCAGTGTGGCATCGCCCAATCCCCGCATCATGAGTTTGCTGGGCAGGTTGAAGGGGGCGGCGTTCAGGTAGCGCTGCAGCTGGCGGGCAAAGGCGCGTGCGTCCAGCGAGTTTCCGTCAGGGCCGACCAGTGGTATGCGCACTTGCTCGAACTGTGCCATGTCATCCGTGGCGTCAGACAGGTTGAACTGCCCCTTGACTGTGTGCCCTTGCAGCCAGCCCCGGATACTTTCGAGCAGCTCGTTGCCGCCGAACTCGTCGTCGAGGCTGCCGTCCCAGGCGTCCCAGGTGCGGATGGTCAGTACGATCTCACGCCCTGTACGGCGTATGCCGTCATACCAGTCGTCCATCTGTTTGCAGAAGGGCTTGATGTTCTTTTCTACGGCCTTTTCAAGATTTTGCGCCATGTTGTCAGTCCGCCCGTTGGTTGTGCCGGTCGAGGTGGCGATGCGCTTGCTGGTGTAAGCGTCGAAGGCTTCGATGGTGAAAGAGATGGGTGAGTCGTTCCCTACCCCCTCGGCGCTCCATCCAATCTGGATGATGATGTCAGCCTTGGCGCGGCGCTTCAGTGCGTCAAGCGGACTTTCCGCGATGGAGGCGCCCGTGCTGCGGCTCTGCGTCATGTTGTCCTCCGCCGCCCGTTGGGCGATGTTTTTCAGTTGCATCTCGGCATCCTTCAGGCTGTAGCCCCTGTCTGTGAGCAGTTGGCCTATCTTGCTGATAACCAATGGGAGTTCGGTGTCTTGCCTGAATGCCGTCTGATAGTCGGGCACATCGGTCTTCTGTCCCTGACTGGTGAAGGAAGTCATGAAGTAGCGGGCGGCACACCAGTTGTCGCTCGGGAGAATCATCAAGGTAGGTTTAGTCTGGGCTGAAAGCCGGATACCCAACGCTAAGAACAGTGTGAAAATGAAGTACAGGCGTAAACGCATAAGTATTGATTTGTATATGAGTATAAATGATTGGGCAAACCGTGTGCGGGTGATCTTGACCCGATGACGGCTCACGCTGGCATGCAGGTGGCATGTGCGCTTCTCCGCCCCTGCGAGGCTGCACAAGTCCCGGCCTCTATACCCCGAGGATGGGCGCTGCCTCCTCTCCAAGCATCCCAGACTCAAAATACAGTCTTGAATTATATAATTACAGTCTGTATTTATATAATTCAAGTCTTGATTTATATATTTCAAGTCTGTATTTATATAATTCAAGACTTGAAACAAAATCAAGGCCGGGGGCAGGGGAGTTTGCGAGGGTTTCCACGTTGCTGTGAAGGGGCGCTGTCCGGTTTCTCAACGGTGAATGTGTTGCGCCACCCTCTTGCGAGGCGGCGGGATGATGCCGACCGAACGCCATGCAGCGTGTTCCGATGGGCGAGGCGCAGCCTGTCTTGTGCAAAGACAGTGCAAGTTGAGCGCCGTCAAGCTTGCTTGGCTGGCCGAGCGCAGCCTGTCTTATGCAAAGGCAGTGCAAGCCGAGCGCCGTCAAGCTTGCTTGGATGGCCGAGCGCAGCCTGTCTTATGCAAATATCGTGCTTTTCAATAAAAACGGTACAGGAAAAATACGATAAAATGAATTTGACGGTTGGTGCTCCACCGTTTTTATAAGAGACAGTCTGCGTCTCACCTTTGAAGCGGGTCTCATTGCGCCCGGCTTGCCCTGTTTTTGTAGAAAGGTGTGCTGGAGCATAGGCGGTTGGCTGTGAGGTAGCCTGCCTTAGGGAGATCCCGTTTGAGGCGGCAGTTCGGTCGGTTTGAAAGCGTGTGGTGGTGGACTTCATCGGTGGGAAACAGGGCATGAACGGAAGTACTGCATGGAGGCAACGGCCCATTTTTCAGGGAGAAAGGGGCGTGGATTCCTGCGTCTGTCCCTGTGAAAACGCCATGCGTGGGCAAGGGTACTCTCCACCCTTGCCCACGCATTTTTCCGTCTCGCCACCGAAGGGCGTCACGGTGTGGGGGATACTTAGAATTTGTAGGGATTCATGTTGCGGTATTTCTCGTTCATGAGGTTCTCGACGTTTGTGTAATCGTCCGTCCCGGGTTCTTGGGACTGTCGGCTGTGCATTTCAAGTGCCTTTTTCTCATCCGCTTCCGCTCCCGCCTCGTTGCCCATGCTCCGTTTAACGCGGGCGCGTGCCTCGTATGCTCCGGTGAAATCCGGCTGTTGCTCAATGGATTCACTGTAAAGGCTGAGCGCCTCGTCAGGTCTGGATTCTGCCTCAAGCATTTGACCGAGCTGCAATACGGTGGTTGTGTTGAACGGATTGAGCAAGCGCGCTTTCTGCAAGTCCGCAATGGCCTCCGCATCACGTCCGAGCGCATGCAGGATACGGCTGCGCAGCAGGTGGTAGTCCTCATTTTCCTCTCCGTCACGTCCCTTGATGAGTTCCTGCACATCGCTGAGCGCTTCTGTCCACTGTTCGGTGTCCGCATATATTTGTGCGCGAAGCAGCAGTGCCTGGCCGTAGTCCGGTCTCAGTGACAGGCAACGTGTGAGATGCTCTATGGCCGGCAGATCCTCGCCCAGTCCGTGGTCGGCCTCTGCGGCCAGGTAGAGGGCTCGTGGCTCCCCGGGGTATTGGGTCGTCAGCGTGGCGGCCGTGTTGCGCTCATCCGCGTAGCGTTGCAGCTTGCCTTGGGTCTGTGCCAGCAGCAGCTCCACCTCCATCGCATCGGGCTGGGCTTGGACCAGTTCTTCCAGCAAGGGCAGTGCCTGTTCGTAGTTTTGCTGACGCAGGCTGACCTCGGCCAAATAGCTTACGGTCTTGAGGTCACGTTTAAAGTCGAGGGCTGCCTTGAAGCATTTTTCCGCATAGGGCAGCTCCCCCATCTGCATGGCGCGTACGCCGTCGTCGCGCAGGGTCTCGAATTTGTTTTCCTCGCTTGTCCGGTGTGAACCGAAGAGGGATGTGAAGAATTTCATGGTGCAGGTATGTGAAAGGTTCGGTGTGGAAAAAGCAGGCGGCCACTGAGAGCCGTCAGACTTTCAGTGGCCGCTGTGAAGTTGGCCTTTAGCCGTAGATGACCTTGCCCTGCTCGTTTTCGTAGGGCTTCATGTCCTTGGCGTATTGGTTCATGGCGCGCAGGCTCATACCCATGGAGGAGAAGCCTCCGTCGTGGAAGAGGTTCTGCATGGTCACCTTGCGTGTGAAGTCGGAGAACATCATGACGCAGTAGTCGGCGCACTCCTCGGCGTTGGCATTGCCCAGCGGCGACATCTTGTCTGCGAAGTCCATCATGTTGTCGATGTCCTTGATGCCCTTGCCGGCCGTGGTGGCGGTGGGGCTTTGTGAGATAGTATTGATGCGCACGTGCTTCTCGCGGCCATAGATGTAGCCGAACGAGCGGGCGATGCTCTCCAGCATGCTCTTGGCATCGGCCATGTCATTGTAGCCGAAGAAAGTGCGTTGTGAGGCTACGTAGGTGAGCGCTACTACGGAGCCGTATTGGGCTATGGCGTCGAGCTTCTTGGCCACTTGCAGCATCTTGTGGAAGCTGATGGCGGAGATGTCAAGCGTCTTTTGCAGATAACCGTAGTCGAGGTCATCGTAGGTGCGGTGCTTGCGCACGTTCGGACTCATGCCGATGGAGTGGAGCACGAAGTCGATCTTACCGCCCAAAATACGAACGGACTCCTCAAATACGTGCTGGAGATCCTCTACGCTGGTGGCGTCAGCCGGGATGACCGTGGCTCCGATTTGCTCGGCGAGCTTGTTCAGTGTGCCCATGCGCAGGGCCATGGGGGTGTTGCTGAGTGTGATTTGTGCACCTTCTTCAGCAGCCTTAACGGCCACTTTCCATGCGATAGAGTCTTCATTGAGCGCGCCAAATATGATGCCGCGCTTGCCTTGGAGTAAGTTGTGAGTCATAATCCTTATAAAATGTGTGGCAGGGAGGCGGAGCGGATAGGGTGAGACCGCAGGGAGCTTGTGGCAGGTCTGCGGAGGGTCGCGATACGGTGCTTGGCCCGACTGTCTTTTGCTGCGCAAAAATACGAGGTCTGTGCATTTTGCCCAAGTGTCAGCCTTTTTTTAAGGATTTAAGAAGTAGTTGTATTTTATTTTGCTCATCGGGCTTGACATATGGCGCAGCTTCTTCCGCTTCCGGTATGCGGCGACGGGTATAGATGATGATGAGCACAGCCGGGATGATGAGTGCGATTCCTGTCAGGACCTGCCAGGTGAACCCTTCGCCGAATACGGTGCATCCCATCAGGACGGCTGTGAGCGGTTCGAGTGCCCCGATGACGGCAGTCATTGTACTGCCGATGCGCTTGACGGCAAAGACCAGGCAGAGGTTGGTCACCAAGGTGCACAGGAAGGCGACAGACAGCAGATTCTGCCATTGCAAGGCAGTGGATATGGGGTGGAAGGCGCCCTGACGCAGGGCTTCAGCCCCAAAGATGAGTGCCCCGATGAACATGACATAGAATACCAGCTTGGTACTGTCCATATATGCGGCGCGTGAGCGGTTGACACGTATCAGGTAGCAGGCGTAGCAAACGGCGGAGATGAGGGCGATGGCCACTCCGCGCGGGCTGATGGCGCTGTCGGCGGTCCAGGACAGCACGCCCACGCCGGTCACGGCCATGGCGATGGCGAAAAGCGTGGCGGGGTGGCGCGCCTCGTGGTAGAACGTCATCATCAGCAGACTGGTCACGACGGGGTACATGAAGTGCAGCGTTGTGGCCACGCCGCTGGGCATGTAATTGTAGCTGTCTATGAGGAACAGGGCGGAGCCGTCGGAGATGAACGCCAGGTAGGTGAGCGTGACGAGTTCGCCCCGCGTGACCCTGAAGCTCTTGCGGCGCACCACCATGATCAGCCCTACCAGGAGCGAGGCGAATCCGAAGCGGTAGAAGAGGATGGAGGTGTCCGACAGGAAGTCGGGAGTGCCTGCGGCTTTGAGCGGTAGGGTAAAGAAAGGGATGAAACCGTAACAGACGGCGGCGGCCAAGGCCAGCGCGATGCCGGTGCAGATGGCATTTTTCATGATACGAACGATCTATGCGGGTGTCTTTGCGGGAATACGGTTTGTCAGCACCCGACTTGAAAGAGCCGGGAGCTGTGAGGAGATGCTTCTACCATTGGTTGTAATGAATGTTTCCGGCATCATACTTGTCCTTGGGCTGCGGATTCCCCTTTGGGTAACCGATGGCCACTACGTTGAGCGGCTTGATAGGGTCGGGCAGCCCCAAAACCTCGCTGACGCCGGGCATACGGTCTTCATAGGGGTAGACACCGATCCATACGGCCCCCAAGCCCATGGCCTCGGCCTGAAGCAGCAGATTTTCAGTGGCGGCGGAGCAGTCAAGTGTCCAGTTGACCGACGGCTTGCCTTGGTCATCGGTGACGCCGAGGTCACCGCAAACGACGATGGCGGCTTTGGCTTCTGTGAGCATCTTGGCCCGGGGCAGTTTCTCCGCCAGTTTCACCAGGACCTTTTTGTCATCGATGGTGACGAATTTCCACGGGCGCATGTCGCGCCCCGTCGGTGCGGCCATGGCGGCGCGGGTCAGAGTGTCGAGCTGGGCGCGGCTGACCTCCCGGTCCGTGTAGGAGCGCACGCTCTTGCGGTTGAGAATGTTGTGGAGTACGGTCTCGGCGGAAGGGACTTGCGTGGAAGTGTCCGTCCGACTGCTGGTCAGATAGACGAGGCGAACCAGGCTGGCGATTAGGGATATGGCCAGCACGAGGGAGATGATCTTGTACTTGTTCATATACGATAGGAGAGGGGGTAGGGTAAACGTAGAAAACGGGTGGGAGGCATGGTGTCAGCGTTCGCTCAGATCGAGCAGCTGCCCCATGGGGCAGAGGCTGCGGCACCAGAGATGGGGCACGAAGCAGCCCGCCACTATGAAGCCTCCGGCCAGCACCACCACGGCCGGGGCGGCGGCATTGAGCATAAAGGCCGTGAAAGGCTCATAGTCGAGAAGGAAGGCGCCGATGCCTGTCCAGAGCGAAAGCAGCAGTAGGGCCAGCAGACCGATGCGCACACGGCCCATGGCCTTGTAGGCAGTTGCGGGCAGGTGGATTTTGGGCAGGGGCAAGAGGGCGGCCAGCTCTTGCAGACTGCCGTACGGGCATACCCATGAGCAGTAGTAATGCTTGCGGCCAAAGAACGGCAGGAGCAAGGCTGTGGCGAGCACGAGCAAGGTGGGCAGCCAGGCTACGGGGTCAAGTCCGCTGCTGATCCATCCCTTCAGCAGACTGACCGACAGAAACTGCCCGCACCAGAAGCCCAGGACACCCACGTTGAGCACATGGACGCAGAGGCGGACGTATTTCCTGACCGCGGGGCGGGTGATGAAGGGGGAGCGTTTTCCTTTGCCCTTGACCGTCAGCATACAGACGGCGATGCCTGTCAGCAGGACGGCCGCAGTAGCCGCTGTCCGGCCCCATCCTATGGTGGGCGATGCCTGCTGCCGGTGGTTCGCCCCGGCGTAGGCAGCCAGTGCCGCCTGTACGTTGGTGATGACGGCCTTGCTGGAGAAGGTGGCTCCGCTGACGGCATCCACTTGAAGCCGGGCGGCCGCTTCGGGGGTCTGCCCGTTCCATTTGTTGGCCAGCTCCTCAAAAGCGCTGTTGAAGAAATCGGGGGTTTCGGCATTGTCAGCAGCGGCAACGGCCCGTACCTTGCCTTCGGCGCTGACCCATACATAGACGGGGGTGGGGCCGGCGAAGCCCGTCACTTCACGTGCGTAAGGAGCGCTGTTCACTACAACCCCCTGCGCTGTGCCGCTTTGCGCGTCGATGACATTCCATGACGCGCTGTCACGGGAAGTCAGCCGGGTGCTGTTCGGGTCTATCCCCAGGGCTGTCAGTTGTGTCTGGCCGGGAGCAGTCACTCCGGCGGCGGGCCGGACTTCTTGGGGAGCAGGTTGTCCGATATGCCGGCCGAAGATGGATCCCGTCCATGCGGCGGCGGCCACAAGCAGCAGGAATACCACGAGCAAGGAAAGCACATGCTCTAAAAAAGGAAAGATGGCCGTTGGCTTCTTGAACATCATGTTTTTGTGGTTAGGGAGGTGGGATTATGGGGAAGTATGCCTTTGGGTCTTGGATGAGGTGGGACGGCACTTGCATCCGTTGGTCATCCCTCACGGAAGAAGTCGAAGCTCTCAAAGACCTCTTCCCGGCTCAGGTGTTGGTTGATGCGTATGTCACCGAAGTTTCCGAGCAAGGTGAAGTTGATCTGTCCGCCTGCATTTTTCTTGTCGTGCTTCATCAGGCTATACAGGTGTTCGTAATCCTCACAGGTGAAGGTGAACTGCCCGTAATTGGCGCGGATGAAGGCAACGGTCTGACGCATGGCCTCCATGGGGAATCCGGCATGGGCGGCGCTGAGGAACAGCTCGCACAGCAGGCCGTAGGCTACGGCATAGCCGTGCAGGATGGGGCGCTGCCGCTCCAAGGCGAAGCTCTCGAAGGCGTGGCCGACGGTGTGCCCCAGGTTGAGCGCCTTGCGGATGCCGTGTTCATGCGGATCGGCCTGTACGATACGGCTCTTGCATCCGATGCTCTGTTCCACGAGCCGCTGCAGGTGGGCATAGTCGGGATTTTCCAAATCGAAGTGCAGGTGGTCGGCCCACATCGTGCGGTTTTCAAGCAGGGAGTGCTTGAGCATTTCCGCAAAGCCCGAACGCAGGTTGCGGTCATCCAGTGTACGGAGAAATTCCGTGTCGATCACCACGGCGTCGGCCTCACGGAAACAGCCCACCTCATTTTTCAAACCGTTGAAGTTGATGCCCGTCTTGCCGCCCACTGCCGCATCGACCATGGCGAGCAGCGTAGTGGGCACGTTGTAGAAGCTGATGCCGCGTTTGAACGTGGCGGCGGCAAAGCCTCCGAGGTCGGTCACCATGCCGCCTCCGATGTTTATCAGCAGGGAGCGGCGTGTGGCCTGCCCGTCGCTGAGACTCTTCCATACGTGTGAAAGGGTCTCCAGGTTCTTGTGCGTGTCCGTGCTGCCTATGACGATGCCTGAGGCCTGCCGCACGGGGGGGCAGTGGGCCAGGAGCGGGCGGCACAGGCACTCGGTGGTGGTGTCAGTCAGTACGAACAGGCGGTCTGCGCCGCTGTTCTCGCAAAGTCGGGTGATTTCGGCACAAATGCCTTGGGAGAATATGATAGGTTGCATAGATCCGTCAGTTCAATTCAAACTTCTCAATGGCTTGGCGGAAGAAGGGGGGGACTTCGGCAGATTGCTGTGTTTTCAGATTGCAGCATACCATAACGGTGGCGCACTGGCAGACCGTCTCACCTGTCTGCATGTTGATGGCCCGTTGTTGGAGTGTAAAGCTCTTGTTGCCAATGTGCGACACGCGGGTCTCCACCACGATCTCATCACCGTAGTAGATGGGGTGTATGAAGTCGGCATTGATGTTGGCAATGACCGGCACTACCTCTGCCGAACGGTAGTCCACTTTCAGCACCTGCTGCAGGTAGTCTTGTTTGCCTAAGTCATAGTAGGCGAAATAGGCATTGTTGTTCACGTGTCCGTAGCGGTCTACATCATTGAAACGGATCTGCACGGGCAGGCGGTGGTGGTATACTTCTTTTTCGTTGTACTCTGTCATGGATTTGTGGGAAAAAGGATGAGGGAAAGGGAGTCAGCGCAGCCCGTACTCTTTGGCGATGGCGGCGAACCGCTGGCGGTTGGGAACGGTCTCCATGGTGTCTTCGTCCACGCGGCACAGGTCGCGCAGGGCATAGACGCCCGCTTCCTCGTCTGTGCCGCGGGGGCCGGCATTGCGGAACAGATGGTTGCGTGCGTCTATGATCTGCACGGACTCCCCGTTGTAGTCTGCCGGCGTGGCGCTGTCGCGCAGTTCCGCACGGACGAAATCGTATAGCGCCTCAATGAAGTCTTCTTTCTCGTTGAGCATGGGCAAGTCTGTCTTAGTATGAAACAAAAGTACGGCATAAGCGTCGTAAAAGAAAGAATTTGCGCTTATTTTCTTTTTCTTGTGTTTTCGTTTCTTACCTTTGTATTTGTAGAGATAAGCCTCGGTCCATCATAACCGCGCCGTGCGTGTCTGGTACGTCTGGCTTAACCTGCCTTATAATGCCATAACAACCAATAAATCATATTATTCATTAGCATGAGTCTGAAAATTGTAGTGCTTGCCAAGCAAGTACCCGACACGCGTAACGTGGGTAAAGATGCCATGACTCCAGCGGGTACGGTCAACCGCGCCGCTCTGCCTGCCATCTTCAATCCCGAAGACTTGAATGCGCTCGAACAAGCGCTGATGCTCAAGGAGCAGCATCCCGGTTCCACTGTCCATGTACTGACGATGGGGCCTCCCCGTGCCACTGAGGTTATTCGCGAAGGTCTTTTCCGCGGTGCCGACGGTGGCTTTTTGTTGACTGACCGTGCCTTCGCCGGTGCCGACACCTTGGCCACCAGTTACGCCTTGGCACAGGCCATCCGTAAGATCGGCGTGCCCGACATCATCTTGGGCGGACGGCAGGCCATCGACGGCGATACGGCACAGGTCGGCCCGCAGGTGGCCCAGAAACTCGGACTAGACCAGGTCACTTACGTGACGAGCATAGACCGTGTGGCGGACGGAAAGGTGGTGGTGACCCGTACCATCGATGGCGGTGTGGAGCGTGTGGAAGCTCCGATGCCTGTATTGCTCACGGTCAACGGGAACGCAGCGCCTTGCCGGCCGCGCAATGCCAAGCTGGTCATGAAGTACAAGCGGGCCACTGCGCCCATGGAGCGTCCGGCGAGCGGCGAGATGCCCTATGCGGAAGAGTATGAGAAGAAGCCTTACCTCACCGTGACGCAATGGAGCGTGGCGGATGTCGACGGCGACTTGCAGCAGTGCGGTCTGGCCGGTTCGCCTACCAAGGTAAAGGCCGTGCAGAACATTGTCTTCAAGGCCAAGGAGAGCAAACGCCTGACGGGCAGCGATGCTGATGTGGAGAGTTTGGTAAAAGAATTGTTGGACAGCCATACGATAGGATAACGCACGATGAATAACGTATTTGTATATTGCGAGATAGATCATACGACCGTTGAGGAGGTCTCTTATGAGCTTCTGACCAAAGGGCGCAAGCTGGCCAACCAGTTGGGCGTGCAGCTTGAGGCCATCGCCGCCGGCAGCGGCATCACAGGCAAGGTGGAAAAGGGGATTCTCTCCTATGGGGTGGACAAGTTGCACGTGTTTGACGCGCCGGGCCTCTTCCCCTATACCTCCAAGCCCCATACGAGCATCCTCGTCAACCTTTTCAAACGCGAGAAGCCGCAGATCTGCCTCATGGGCGCTACGGTCATAGGCCGCGACCTCGGGCCGCGAGTGTCGTCTTCGCTGACCAGCGGACTCACGGCGGACTGCACGGCGCTGGAGATCGGTGACTATGATGACCGCAAGGAAAAGAAACATTACGACAACCTGCTCTATCAGATCCGACCGGCCTTTGGCGGCAACATCGTGGCGACTATTGTCAATCCCGACCACCGGCCTCAGATGGCTACCGTACGCAGCGGTGTAATGAAGGCGGAGGTACTGGATACCAACTATCCCGGTGAGGTGGTAGTGGAAGACGTATCCCAATTTGTTCCAGACACAGACTACGTGGTCAAGGTGCTCGAACGCCACGTGGAAAAAGCCAAGAATAACCTGAAGGGTGCGCCCATCATTGTGGCAGGTGGCTACGGCGTAGGTTCGAAGGAAGGCTTCGACCTGCTGCGCAAGTTGGCTGAAGAGCTGCACGGTGAGGTGGGCGCCAGCCGCGCCGCCGTCGACGCCGGTTTCTGCGAGCACGATTTGCAGATCGGACAGACGGGGGTTACCGTCCGTCCCAAGGTGTACATAGCCTGCGGCATCTCGGGGGCTATCCAACACGTGTCCGGCATGAAGGAGAGCGGCATCGTCATCTCCATCAACACCGATCCCGCCGCTCCCATCAACCAGCTGGCGGACTACGTGATCACCGGATCAGTCGAGGAGGTCGTGCCCAAGATGATCAAGTATTATAAGGAGAACAGCAAATAAGTGAGGCCGTGGAAGTGTTTTCCATCATTCTTTCTATAGAAGGGCTTTATTGTCGTTCTTAGGGCTTACAGATAATCAAGCAAACCAAAATGGCAAACAATTATACTGACCACGCAGAATTGCGCTTTGAGCTGAACCATCCGCTCATGAAGCGCATCGTGGAACTCAAAGAGCGCGATTTCCGCGACAAGGACAACTATGACGAGGCACCGCTCGACTTTGCTGACGCAATGGACAACTACGACCGGGTGCTCGACATCACCGGCGAGATAGCCGGCACGACCGTGGCCGACAATGCCGAGGGCGTGGATCTCGAAGGGCCGCACCATGAAGGTGACCGCGTGCGCTATGCCAGCGGAACAGCGGCCAACCTCGATGCCATGGTCAAGGCCGGACTGAGCGGCATGACCATGCCCCGCAAATACGGCGGTCTTAATTTTCCCATCACACCCTATACCATGTGTGCCGAACTCGTGGCGGCCAGCGATGCCGGCTTCGGTAACATTTGGAGTCTGCAGGACTGCATCGAAACACTCTATGAGTTTGGCAATGAGGACCAGCACTCACGTTTCATTCCCCGTATTTGTGCGGGTGAGACCATGTCGATGGATCTCACTGAGCCCGATGCCGGTTCTGACCTACAGAGCGTGATGCTCAAGGCCACCTATTCCGAAGAGGAAGGCTGCTGGCTGCTCAACGGCGTGAAGCGTTTCATCACCAACGGCGACGCCAACCTGCATCTTGTACTCGCCCGTTCGGAAGAAGGCACGACTGACGGTCGCGGCCTCTCCATGTTCATCTACGACAAGAACAGCGGCGGGGTCAATGTGCGCCGTATCGAGAACAAACTCGGCATACACGGCTCTCCCACCTGCGAGCTGGTGTACAAGAACGCCCATGCCGAACTGTGCGGCGAGCGCAAGCTGGGACTGATCAAATATGTGATGGCGCTGATGAACGGTGCCCGTCTCGGCATCGCCGCCCAGAGTGTCGGCATTTCGCAGGCCGCTTACAACGAAGGGCTGGCCTACGCCCGCGACCGTGAGCAGTTTGGCAAGGCCATTATCAACTTTCCCGCCGTTTATGGCATGCTGGCCTTGATGAAGGCCAAGCTCGATGCCGGCCGCGCCCTTCTTTATCAGTGCGCCCGCTATGTGGATGTCTACAAGGCTCTTGAGGACATCGCCCGTGAGCGCAAGCTCACCCCCGAAGAGCGCAAGGAGCAGAAGACATATGCCAAGCTGGCCGACTCTCTCACACCGCTGGCCAAGGGCATGAACTCAGAATACTGCAACCAAAATACCTACGACGCCATCCAGATACACGGCGGTTCGGGCTTCATGATGGACTATCCCATCCAGCGCTATTACCGTGACGCACGCATCACCTCCATCTATGAGGGTACGACCCAGCTGCAGGTGGTAGCCGCCATCCGCTATGTGACCAACGGCTCCTATCTGGCACAGATGAGGGAGTTTGAGCAGGAGGAAGTAGGCGACACCCTGCGTCCGTTGCAGGAATTGGCACATGCCCTGGCCGATCGGTACGAGGAGGCTGTAGCCCGTGTGAAGGCTGCCGGTGACCAACCGTGCCATGATCTCTGTGCCCGTCACCTCGTGGAGATGGCAGCGGATATCATCATGCTGCACCTGCTGCTGCACAATGCGACCTTTGCGCCGGAGCTTTTCAGCAAGAGTGCTTTTGTGTATGCCCGTTTCGTGGAGGCCGAAGTGGCCAAGCATCATACCTTTGTGATGCATCTTGATGTGACGGACGTGCAAGATTACGTGCGCGAGTGACAGGACACCGCTGCCTGTACCTCTTCTTTGAGGAGATGGGCGGGTAGGGTGACGGCACTTCGATGGAATATTTAATTTAAAGTGAGCCGTGGTATCCCATAGGAGGGATGCCACGGCTCATGTGATTGCCGGGAATGGCGGTAAGGGACGCTTCTTACAGGACAGTCTGCTGATAGTAGCGCCAATCACGCAGGATGCGTGTGAGATAGGCGGCGCTGTCACTGTCTCTATCGGCAGGCTTTCCACAGACTTCCTGCACTTTGCGGCTCAGTTCCTCCAGACGACGGGGGCGGTTCTTGCCTTTCGCCTCAAGCGCATGGGCAATGATGCCCGCCTGCTTGGCCGTCAATTCCGCAGCGCGGATGTATTGCGGTGCATAGTTGTTCAGCAGGTAGTCGTATTCGCTTAAGTCCACCCGTGACGCCTTGAAAGCACGGTCGCTGACCACGGTCGTGCCAGCGGCCCAATCGCCCAGCCGTTGCGAGCGTGGCGTGAGCGCGATGAGCACGGCGCCGACACCCAAGCCCAGCATGCAGTCTATGATGAGCAGCAGGAAGCGCAGCAGGGAATTGCCTATGGTCAGCGGCTGTCCGTCGAGTCTCACGACCCTTATGTGCATCAGGCGCTTGCCGATGGTCTGTCCGTTGTTGAGCACCTCACACAATGGCATATACAGAAGAAGGGGGAGTGCGATGCAGAACAGATAGAACCAAGAATTGAAATAGCGGTAGAGCTTCAGCTGGTCATCCAGCTGGGAGTACATAAGCCCCACCAAGAAGATGGCGAGTATGTCAATCGCAAGGGCGACCGTCCGGGGGCCAAGTCCTGCGAGGTGCTGGCGTATGCGTACATTCTGACCGCTGATGAGATAGGATCTTGACATAAGGGCCGGTAATTCGTAGTATTTGCGTGGAAATGCCGAATGATGTTTTTGCAAATGTACAGAATAATAGATACATTTGCAAACGTTGCAGTCCCTCACTCCGTATGCCAGTCCATCCGGTTATGGCGCGTGTTGTGCATGGGCGTGACATGAGAGGGCTTATGACCGAAGTGACTTTTATCCGGCAGAATCTGGACAAGTGGTATCGCATGGAACGGGTATGCGAGCGGGCGGACAAATGTGCGCCCAATGAGCTGGTGGCCGCTTACGATGAACTGACGGCAGACTTGGCCTTTGCCCAGACCCATTATCCGGAGGCGCGTATAACCAGTTACCTCAATGATTTGGCCTTGGCTCTCCATGTGCAGCTTTATCGCAGGCCGCCCGCCGATTGGCGGAGCGTTTGGCGGTTCGTGTGCCGGGAAGTCCCGGGGGCGCTGTACGCCTGCCGCCGTTATCTGCTGGCTTCGTTGCTGGTTTTTGCCGTAGGCGTGGCAGTTGGTGTCATATCCCAATTGGCTGATGAGGACTTCGCGCGTGTTATACTCGGTAACGGTTACGTAGATATGACGCTGAAGAATATAGAAAAGGGAACTCCCATGGCAGTCTATGACGGCGGCAATGAGACTGATATGTTCTTGGGCATCACACTCAATAATATATGGGTGGCCTTGTACATCTTTGCCAGTGGCGTGCTGACGCTCTTTGGTACGGGCATTCTCCTGCTGCGGAATGCAGTGATGTTGGGTTCTTTCCAGACCTTTTTCTTCCAGCATGGTGTGGGGTGGGAGAGTGTACCGGCCGTTTGGCTGCATGGCACACTGGAGATCAGTGCCATCATCGTGGCTGGCGGTGCAGGGCTGGCCTTGGGTACGGGCTGGCTCTTTCCCGGCAGCTACACGCGGGGGGAGGCTTTCAAGCGCTCCGCCCGTCAGGCGCTGCATATGGTGGTAGGTATGGTGCCCATCTTTGTGGCAGCGGCCTTTATAGAAGGCTTCTTCACGCGCCATACGGACTGGCCTTTGTCCTTGAGGCTGTGTGTGATTGGGCTGTCACTGGCTTTCATCATTTTTTATGTGATAGTATGGCCTCGGCGCATGGCTTTGTGTGTCGCTGATGGGCAGAAGAAGATATGAATTATAATAATGATATGCGGGGCTTTTTCTCACAGTCCCGTTTTCTTGCTCCAATGATACTATGAAATACATCTTATACAAGCAACGCACTTTTAGCGATAAGTTCAATCTCTCTTTCGAGTGGCTTCGTGACAACTGGAAGCCTGTGCTCAAATACGTCTCCCTGCTTTTGCTTCCTCTGAGCCTGTTGCAAGGCTTCGGCCAAAATGCCGTGACGGGAATGTATATACTGGGAGGCGGCTCAATGGATATGGGCATTCCCTCGGGCGCACTGTTGTCTGTGGGGCTGTACTATCTCTGCACACTGCTGGGAGGCTTTCTGGCCTATTCTCTCTTTTTCACTTTTATGAAACTCAGCATGGTGGATGGTGTAGACCTCAATGCGCAGACCTTCGCCCAAGTGTGGAAGGCGATGAGGGAAAATATGGGGCGGCTGTTCTTGGGGGGATTGGTGCTGTTGCTCCTCACCGTGATAGCTGTGGCATGTGCTGTGGCGGCGGCAATGGCCGGTCCGGTGGGATTCGTGCTTTTTACCCTGTTGGGAATTTTTCTTGCGCCCGTGATATTCCCTTTTATGCCAGCCTATCTGTTGGGCAGCAATGGCTTGGTGGCATCTTTCCAGCAAGGTCTGCGTTTGGGATATAAGTGCTGGTGGGGGTTTGTAAGCACCACCGTTGTAATGGGACTTTTAGCCTCAGTATTGCAAGGCTTTGGTGCAGTACCTTTTTATATATGCATTTTTTTCAAGGCGTTGTTTATAGGAAGCTCTGGCGATGGCTCCGTCCTGTTGGATTTTCTCAGTTATCTGTCGGGCGTGTTGCTGACATACGTCATGTATGTTACGTCTGTGCTTGGGGTGCTCATGCTCACCATACAATATGGCCATGCGGCAGACAAGGTAGACGGTGTCTCATCGGAGCGAGAGATTGAAGATTTCTGACCGTAGGCATTTTGCATATCCGCTTTTCGTTTTAAGATCTTTCGGCATGCCGCAGTCGTTTGCATGGCCTTTACCCAGAGAAAACAGCTGTTCTCTTTCTTATCCGTTCTCCTATGTCCGATACGTTGACCGCCGACACTACGCTCATATCCGTCTGGGCTCAGAGCGGATGCTATGACTATGCCCGGCAGTTGACATTGCCGGATCGCAACTGGCTGGACGAACTGGCTCTTTTGTTACAGCAGACGTTGATGGAGTGGGAGGAAAAACTGACGAACTGGACACCTATGGAGTTGGCGATGATGACAGGAGGCTTGGCGTTGACAGTCATTTTGGCCTGCGTTTTGTGGCGCAACCGTTACCGCTGGGCAGGACGTAGGGGACATGTCGGAGGAAAGGTGGCTTATGACATCACGAACGATGACATACATGGCATGGATTTCGATGCTTTGTTGCATCGTGCGATGGCTGACGAGGACTATTCGGAGGCTCTGCGCATACTCTATTTGAGACATTTGCAGTATCTAAGTGAGGCCGGGCTTATCGGATGGGAGTTGGATCGCACGCCAGACACTTATGTCGCGGAGCTTCCGCCCGGTGAAGAGCGTGAAAAACTCCGCATGCTGACGCGTGCTTATGTGCGGGTGCGTTATGGTCATTACCCCATAGACCGCAGCGGATTGGAAGACCTGATGCGCGGAGAGAGAGGAGGTGGCCGATGAAGCGTTCCTCTGTTTTCTACGTGGCGGGCATTATCCTGTTTCTCCTGCTGGTGTTCATGGCGATGCAGCTGCGTGCCCGGAAGTTTCGCTGGGAGCCGACATTCCTCCCCACCGATGACCAGCCCTTCGGGGCACAGCTCTTCGACAGTCTGATGCAGGTCTCATTGCCGCATGGCTATCGGGTGGCGGACGATGCCGCAGCCGAATGGGTGCGCCGTTCCGACTCATTGCGCCGCCAGAGCGTCCTCTATGTCCGGCCGGATGGTACGTGGATTGATACGACTGAGGTTCGGGCACTGCTGCGCATGGCAGAACGGGGGGACAGGGTCATGGTGGTGAACAGCTTTCCGTCAGAATTTGCCGATACGCTGAATTATATCATGGAGAGGTATTATGGTACAACGTTTGACTTCAGGACGATCCAGAGGAAGGTGACGGCCTTGGGCACTATTCCATATGATACCTTGAGGCTCGAGGCGACCGGCGCTTATCCTGCTACGGCCATTCGCTGGGTAGAAGGCTTGGGAGGCTGTGCAATCTATACGAAGAAGTCTAAGGTACCGGCCCAAACGCTGGCTGTGAAGTTGAAGCGGGAAGGGGTGATGTATTTTAATAAGGATGGTGGAATCGTCAAGCAATACGGAAGTGCCCCTGTGGCTGTAAGTTTCATATGGGGGAAGGGAAAAATCTATATTGTCTCACCGACTTTGCCCTTTACGAACTATGGCGTGACGGATGAGGCTTGCCGCACTTTCGTGATGCGCATGATGAATGAGCTGTCTGTATATCCGGTGGTGCGGCTCTATGAGCGACGGAGTGACGTCTGGGGGCAGGAGGGTTCACTTAGCTTTTTTGCCAGCCAGCCCCCGTTGCGCCTCGCCTGGCATCTGTTTGTCGTAGGAGCTGTGCTGCTTCTTGTGATCAATGCCCGCAGGCGGCAGCGGGCTATACCTGTGTGGCGAAAAATGCCCAATGCCACTCTTTCGTTGCTGGCACAACAAGCCTCCCTCTATCGTAAACGCACGGATTATGCTCCTTTGCTGAAATGTGCCTATCGGGCTTTTGCAGCAGAATTGCTCAAAGAGTGGCATATAGATGTCGCTGATACTGCCGTACTTGTACGCCGAGAGCAGGTGCGCCACCTATCCCGATATTTGGAACATGGGGAGTTTGAAGTGGCCCGTGACTTGCAAACGCTCGATGGCTTGCTCATTCCCGGAACGTTCATAACCCCTAAAATGTATAGACAGGCTATGGAGCTGATGCAAAGGCTGGCTCCGAAGGCTATCATTTAAATTGTAAAAACTCCCTATGCGAACAGATCTCACAGCTTTTTTTCGAAAAACAGATGCCTTGCGTCAGGCCATCGCCCAGGTTGTAGTGGGGCAGGATCAGGTGGTGACGCATTTGCTGGCGGCTATCGTGGCTGACGGGCATGTGCTGTTGGAGGGTGTGCCCGGTGTAGCCAAGACTTTATTGGCGCGTTTGGTCGCCCGACTGATAGAGGCGCCTTTTGGACGCTTGCAGTTTACGCCCGACCTCATGCCCAGCGATGTGCTTGGTACGAATGTCTTTGATGTCAAGGCACAGGATTTTGTTTTTCATCCCGGCCCTGTCTTTAAACAGATGTTGCTGGTGGATGAAGTGAACCGTGCCCCTGCCAAGACACAGGCGGCTCTCTTTGAGGTGATGGAGGAAAGGCAGGTGACCATAGACGGATGCACTCACCGTATGGACGCTCTCTTCACCATCATCGCCACGCAGAATCCTGTGGAGCAGGAGGGAACTTATAAGTTGCCGGAGGCCCAGCTTGATCGCTTCTTGGTGAAACTCACGATGGGGTATCCCTCGCCCGAAGAAGAACTGGAGATGCTGCGCAGACATCAGAAGCACAATCTGCTTGATTTGTCGGAGGTGAAACCCGTTGTGCGTTGCGAAGAACTTCTGGCTCTGCGTGGCTTGATGAATGAAGTGGTGGTGGACGAGGCGGTGCTGCGTTACATCTGTAACATCACACAGCTCACGCGCCACGCCCGTACCATCTATCTTGGCGCTTCGCCTCGCGCGGCCGTGGCGTTGCTCCGTATGGCAAAAGCCATGGCTTTGTTGGGCGGGCGTGACTTCGCGACTCCAGATGATGTAAAGAAAGTTGCACCTGCTGTCTTGTCGCACCGTCTCGTATTGACGGCTGAGGCCGAGATGGAGGGGATGACTGTAGAGCGCGCTGTCGAGCGGCAGCTTGAAGCAGCTACGGTAGATTCTTAGAACACGAGGGTCTGGGCAGCTGGGCTGCATCATTTCGGACGAGGATCGTTTTAAGTGCGCAATATGTTTCTGACTTCACGTTTCTTTCTTCTGTTGGCGGCATTGTCGCTCTTATCTGTGGCAGGCTTTTACCAGCCGGCTTGCTTTGTGGTGGCCCGGATAGGTGTTGGCGTGTTGTCGGTATTGGTCGTATTGGATTTTTTCCTTTTGCGCTCGGCCACGCATTTGCATGCGGTGCGCCACGTCAAGCCGCGCCTCTCCAATACGGAGGATAATGGTGTGAGCATTCGGGTGGAAAACTTAGGACTACGGCGTGTGTGGCTGACTGTGCGCGATGAGTTGCCGGGAGTCTTTCGCTATCACGAAGCCGTGTTCCGCCTCAGCCTGCGTAGTGGACAGGGCAAGACCATACGCTACACCTTGCGCCCTACGGAAAGAGGTGCTTATTCTTTCGGTTGCATCTTGGTCTTCGCACGTACCGCATTAGGGCTGCTCGAACGGAAGATACTTTTGGGACAAACGGAGACTGTAAAGGTCTACCCGGCTTTTGACCGTTTGTCACGTTATGAGTTGGCTGCAATGGCCAACGACCTGCCGCTGTCTGGCCAGAAACGCATACGGCGGGCGGGTAATTCTACCGAATACGACCAGATAAAGGAATATGTTCCCGGCGATGACTACCGCAGGCTTAACTGGAAGGCTTCTGCACACATGGGACGCTGGATGATAAATACCTATTGCGATGAGCGCTCGCAGCCCGTATGGTGTCTGATCGATAAAGGACGCGTGATGCAACGGACCTTTGCGCATGTATCTTTGCTGGACTATGCCATTAACGCCACGCTGGCTCTGTCCTATGTTGCTTTGCGGCGTTATGACATGGCGGGGATGGTGTCTTTTGACGCGCAGGTGAACAGGACGGTCGCGGCATCCCGTCGTTCCGACCAATTGCAGCAGTTGCTCGAGGCGCTTTACGCGCAGCAGGTGCGTTATGCCGAAAGCGATTATTCGGCGCTGGCTGTTCATTTGTCACGCTATGTGCGAAGACGTTCGTTGTTGGTGCTCTTTACGGATTTCACTACGCGTGATGCCTTGCGCCGCCAGCTTCCCTATCTGCGCCGCATGGCGCGGTCACATTGTCTCTTGGTCGTATTTTTTGACGATGAGGAGGTGTGTGAGTTGGCACAGAAGCCTGCCAGTTCCTTGCAGGATCTGCGCCTGAAGGCTTTGGCGGCGGATTTCTCGCTCTTAAAGCGTGCGATGGTGTCCGAATTGCGTCAGAATGGTATATATGCCTTACTGACGACTCCCCGTTGTCTGACGGTAGACACGCTGAACAAGTATTTGGAACTCAAGCGCCAGCAGGCTATTTAGCCTTACTTGCACTGCTTGTTTTGCGGAGCAATGTTGCTTCACTTGTGAAAGGGGGGGGTAATGGAGTTTTTCATCCATTACCCCCTCCGTGAAAAAAGTGATAGGGCTTTTAGGTTCTGTGAGGTATACTGTACTTTCTTATTTATTATTATGGATTGCCCTATCAAATGTAGTGTGTATAGAGAGCTGAATGCCACGGACTCAGCTGTTCAAGTTCATCTTTCTCATGAGGGGAGGGAACTCCCTACACCAACATGGGCACAAGTTTCGTAATGGAGGCTTGTGCGATGGAGCACTTGGTCCTCCACGGCATCGAAGAGCTGCGGGGAAGGTGCAAGTCCTGTAGAGAGTATTGTTGTGGGGGGATCGGATCCAATCAAATAACGGGCGCACACTTTTCTTGCTATTCATAAAAATCTCCTTTCTTTGCTGAGACCACCGTGCTTCTTCCCAGCTGAAGCACGAAATTATGAAACTGAAAAAAATATGCCTAAAGAAAAGTGGGGTGCCCTAATACGTGGATCAGGTAGTTCTTTGTCAAATTATGAATCCTTATCGCCTACAGAGAGGGCATAGATAGAGAAGTGTTTTCAAATAGACCTGTGGCATGGGGGTCGTTACAACGTCCTTCACAATTTGACAGTGCAAAAATAATAATTAGCTTTCATTTACCCCCCCCCCCGTTTTATAATGTATGTTAACTATATGAGAGTCCTCATTGTCTGTTTATGGATGGAATGAAAAGCCGTGTCTTAATCCATACGTGACTTTTCGGTGTCGGTGGTTGTGTCCGTTATCAGGAGAGCATTCAGGAAAATACCTCATGAAGTGAATTGTATGCATACAGACAGGATTCTGGCAAACTCGTTCACCTGTCCATAGGGTATTTACGGGAGGAGGCGTTTCTGCCTTTACCGATTGAAAGTGACAGTTGCCTGTAGAGTCTTATTCACCTTCGTTCTGGCTCATCTTTCGCAGACATGATGGGGTATGCATGGCTTGAATTATCTCAGAGAGTGTTTGTCTGAAAAAAAAGCTGGCGCAAACTGCAAGAAGGCAGTTTGCGCCGGTATTTTGTACAATCGGCTTGAAAGGAAACTACTTTCCTAACGCCAATTTTCCCATTATTTGTGCATGCTCTTAAGAGATTCGTCGAAGCTCTTGGCCTGTGCGTTCTCTGGATCAGCCTTCAGCATGATGTCCACATACTTGCGGCAAGTCGTGAAGTCCTCTTTCTGGGCATAGTAGAAAGCGAGGTACTGGGCGGCAAGCAGGCGGGAGGGATTTGCGGCGGTAGCATCGTCACCTTCTGTAGGCATCATGCCCAGTGCCTTCTCGTAGAGAGCTTTCGGCTCTTCTTCAGGCTTACTTGTGTCCGTAATGTGAAGTGCGGCCTGCTGCATGACAGCCTTATAATAGTTCGGCTCTTTTTCAAGCACCTTGTTGAATGCTTCATCACCGGCTGCTACATATTCAGCCTTCTTCGTGGGATCAACATTTTCTGCTCGTGATGCTTTGAGATATTCCAATCCCAAACCGAAATAGTCTGTCAAGTCCACTTCCGCACCTTTCTTTTCCATGTAGGTCTTGTAGGTGGTGATAGCCTTGTCATACTCCTTGTTGCGGCTGTAGAGTTTGGCCAGTTCCTTGTAGTTGTTCAGACGGGTGGCATCCTTGCCCAGAGCCTTCTCGTAAGCTGCGATGGCAGCGGGAATGTCATTCTTCTCCTTGTCCAAAGCGGCCTCATACTCGTAGTCAAGCGAAATGTAGAAGCTGTCGGCGTATTCGGGATCGGTCAGGTAGGCTGAAGCGTCTTCTGCGCTTTTGAGTGCGCCGTCATAGTCCATGGCCTCGCCGAGAAGATTGACTTTGGCGAAAAAGTCCATACGGCGCAATATCATATTCTTAGGCGATAGCGGCAGGAGTTCTTTGGTGATCTCCGTCATGCGGGTAAAGTCAGCTTGAGAATAAAGCGACTGCAGGTAGTTCTCGCAGGAGCGGAGGTCTATGTTGTTGTCCTTGGGGACTGCCTTGTAATAGATGTCGTAGTGCGAGATAGCGTCTTTGTATTGATCCAGCTTGTAGTAGATATCACCAAGATCCTTCTCAGGCTCGGGCGAATTCGGTTCCAATTCCTTGATCTTGTTAAGAGCGTCGATGGCTACATGGGGATTGACATTCTTGTAAACGAATGCGTTGCGCTTCAATGCAGCTACATTGTTCGGGTCGATAGCCAATACCTCATCGAACTTTTGTCCGGCTGCGCCCCAGTTCTGTGCCTTCATGTAGACTTCGCCTGCGAACATCAAGCCGGGTATGTAGTCGGGCGCCAGGTCGTAGACGGCCTTGGCGCATTGGCTGGCGGCGGGGTAGTTGTCATGTTCGAGGAAGTATGTGCCAACGGCCACAATATCTTCCTTGTTCTTCTTGATCTTCTTGCTCAGATTCATGAATGTCTTGTTGGCCTTGTCCGGGTCATCCATGTTCAGTTTGATGACTTCGTCTGCCATGGTTTGCCATTCAGGATTGAGGGGCGGGCATTCGTACGAACGCTGGGCAATGGCTCCGTTCACCCCAAGGGTGAGCAGTGCCGACATCGTAATGATGCGGAAAAAGTTTTTTTTCATGTCGCAGTTATATTCTTATTTGTTTATCCTACTACCGAGTAAGTTTAAGCCAGCGCAGAGCGCCGCCATCTCCACATTGCTGTGCAAAAATAGCAATTAATCAATATAAAACCGTTTGAGAGCGTTGAATTTTGCGGTTACATCCGTTCAAATCATCCTCTTTGCAGGGTTTATGCAAGTTTGTTTGAAGTTAGTTGATGTTGACGGATTTAACCTCTACAGGGGATGAGGGGAGCATCTGCGAATTGTTGCAGATGACTGTCTGCCCCTTCTGCCCCTTTACGAAGAAATAGAAATCCCGCAAGAGTGATTTCGTGCGCGGGTCCGTATGTACGATGTATACTGATCTGTGAAGCGGGTATTCGCCCGTGGCAATCTTAAATTGGTAGGGGCGCACGTAATAGTCGAACGAGTTGGGTCCCTTGACCGCCATCACTTTGACATCGAGCTTGTTGAAGTCTGTGAGTGGTGTGTCGCTCTTGCCCATCAGCCAGTTGGCTCCTACAACACCGATGATGTCCGGATCCTTCTTTACCATTTCAAGTACAGACAGGTTGTTGCCGCCGTCAGAGGTGAAGACGTTACCTTTCAGGTCGTTTCCACCGCAGAGTGAATCCCGCATATATCGCACTGTGCTGGAGCGTGAATTGTCAAAAACGAGACGGAGTTCTCCTTTGCGGCTGTGGTGCTTGAGCTGCTCCCATCGTGTGATTTTGCCGGAGACGATCGCTTTTACTTCATCGAGTGATATGAGTGAGTCCGGATTCTGCTTGCTTGTGACCAGGGCGATGGCGTCTGTGGCGATGAGCGCCTGCGTCACACCAAGCCCACGTCCCTTGATGATCAGTCGTTCGCGGTCATTGAGCTTGCGTGTAATGATGGCGCAACGTACGCTGTCGTTGACGATCATGCGGACGGCTGAGTCCTCACTGACGTAGTAGGGCTTCATGTTGGCTTCCTTGTTGGCCAGTGCGAAGGTCTGCACAAGGTTGTCCATGATTGGACGGAAGGTCTCGTCAATGGCAACGCTTACGTCATAGTCGCGCATCCAATCTGCATTCCCTTTCTTGTTGCCCCTGCATGAGGCGAGTGCGAGAGTGACTGCTATGGCCAGGGTTGATCCAATGAGCAGTCTTAATGTGTTGCTCTTCATTTTCGGAAATATTAGATTTTCCACCTGTCGGCAGTCCTCGGCATAATTTGCTCTGTGACATTTGCACCGGCAATATGGCTCATTTGAGCGGTGTGGATTTTATGTGGGCAAAGTTATTCATTTAGTGCCTATCAGTTTGTTCTGTGACCCGGAAATATTCCTTAAAAGCCTATCTGCACAGGCATAAAAAACAACAAGCTCCATCCGTTTGTTACGGTGGGGCTTGTCGTTTACTTATGTAGCGACCGTCTGTCTCATGCGCTTTTCGAGAGCGCTACGACAGCGTGGTTACTGAATACGGAAGCGAACAGGCAACTGGAACCATACAGGTACCGGATGGCCTTGCTGCTTGGCGGGAATGAAGCGTTTGAGCTTGCGTACCACATCTGCCGCAGCCTTGTCGCATTCACGTGACAGGGACTTCTGGATCTTAACAGTGCTGACAGAACCGTCAACGTCAACCTTGAAGCGGAGAATGACGGTGCCTTGCAGCTCCTGTTCCACGGCGATGGCCGGATAAACCACATTGCGGTTGATGAAGTCGAGGAGCGCAGCCTCACCACCGGGATAGGTGGCCGGAACTTCTACAATGGCGTTATCTACGATTTCGGGTTCCTTGGGCTTGGCGGACACTGCACCTGCGGTTTGTGTTTCCTTCAGGTCGTCAATGTTGATGCCGCCATCGCTGCTTCCCTTGTCGAAATCCTGTGAGGCGATGGAGAACTTGTTCTTGGTCACCTCATCTTGGGTCTTGAGTTCCTTGGTGTGGTCGACCTTGTCATCTTCTACAATCTTAGGTACTGTAAAAGCGATGGAGTTTTTGACCTTAACCACCTCTTTAGGCTTCTCGTATTCGAGTTCGGGTTCTTTCTTCTTTTCTTCTTTCTTGGGTTCATCCTTCTGCAGTTCCTGGAGCTGAACCTCTTCCTGATCCATGGCGCGGTTGCGGTCAAGTGCGGCCTGAACGGCTGACTTGGCGAGGATCAGGGCGACGATTGCCACCAGTGCGATAAGAACGATGATGATAGCACGGAGTTGGAATTTGCCTTTGTTGGCGCGCGCACGATAAGCTCCGTACTCTTTGTTACGTCCTTCGAAAACAAGGTTACACCACTCGCGTGATGCCAAATCTACTTTAGACATATTATGATTATACTTTGCTTATGTTATTACTGCTGCGTGCCGTTCTTCAGAGCGTCTATCTTCGCTCTGTCGCCTTCGGCAAACTTATCGATCACATAACGTCCGATGCTACAGATTTGCATTTCATCGAGCACTTGGATCAGGTTGTTGTAGGTTGCCTTGTCAGATGCCTTGATGATAACGCTGGGCGTATAGTCGGCATTCTTGATTTTATTCAGGCGTTCCTTGTATTCAGCCTTTACCTTTTGCTCTTCCTGCACATTGGATGTTTTCTTGAGCGCGAACTCGTTCTTCAGTTTGGTCACTTCCTCGACAGCCTGCGGGTTGGATTCAAGCAGTACCTTTCGGATGCCGTCCTTGCCGTAAGTAGTCTGGAAGAGCTTGCCTTCATCAGCTACGTCTGTACCTCCTGTAGGCTTACCCTTAAAGTAGTAGAGCGTGTTATTCTCATCGATGAGGATCGTGATAGCCTTGGATGCTCCGATCTGGCTTCGTTGCTCGTCCTTGATGTCTTCCTTGTCAGAAGGCATGGAGATCTGCATAGTCTGAGGCTTAAGGAGCGTCGTACAGAGCATGAAGAACGTTACGAGCAACATGATCATATCCACCATCGGCGTGAAATCCACGCGCGAGTTCATCTTCTTTTGTTTACTTCCACCTAATTTTGCCATAATGTTCCAGTGTTTTACTCGTCGGCGTTTTTAAGAGAAGTGATGAGGTTGTATCGGTTCTCATCAATCTCACGCAGACTGTCCATTACTCTTTTAATTACAGCGTAGGAAGTAGACTTATCGGCCTTGATAGCCAATCCCATGCTCTCACCACACGCTTTTCGTGCTGCGCTTACCCAAATTTTGAGCTCGTTGTTTACGCTATCGCAAGGAATGCCGGCTTCTTTGCTCTTTGTGAGGAGTTCATTCTTCACGTCGGACGCGAGCCAGCTCTTCATGGTGTTGAGCGGCGTTCCGAATGTCGGAGCTTGTGCAAAGGCTTCCTTTTCCTTGGCATTGAGGCTCATCTTGCCCTCATCGCTCATTTCTGTAGCGAGCTTGCGAAGATTTTCGGGTGAGTCCATGGTCATGAACACCTTGCCGTTCTTCTCAACGAAGATGGTGAGCAAGTTGTTGGTAGGGATCTTGATATCCGAGACCGAGCCAGGAGTAACGACCTTGATGGGTTCTTCCTTTACGAAAGTGGCAGTCAGCATAAAGAAGGTAAGCAGCAGGACCATGACATCGCTCATAGGCGTCATGTCTATGAACGTATCTTGTTTTTTGATTTTAAAACGTCCCATGTCTTAAATACCTTTTTTATGTGCGATTAGTGAGTTGCAGAGAAAGTCTCTACGATAGTGAAACCTACTTCGTCAAGTGAGAAGGTCAGACGGTCGATCTTGTTGGTGTAGTAGTTGTAGGCGATTACGGCAAGCGCACCGGTTGCGATACCGGAAGCCGTGTTTACAAGGGCCTCGGAAATACCAGTTGACAGAGCGGAGGAGTCAGCGCCACCGTCACCGCTGGCCATTGCGGAGAAGGACTTGATCATACCGAGCACCGTACCGAACAGACCGGTCAGCGTACCCAGTGTAACGATGGTACCGATGATGGGGAGGTTCTCCTGCATCATAGGCATCTCAAGAGCCGTAGCCTCTTCGAGCTCCTTCTGGATGGAGAGGATCTTCTGCTCCTTGGTGAGTGCGGTGTTCTCTTCCATCTCTTTGTACTTGCGGAGGGTAGCGCCTACTACGTTGGCTACAGAACCGCGCTGCTTGTCGCAAAGCTGCTGGGCCTTGGCCATGTCGTTTTGCTTGAGGGCAACCTTGATGTCAGCAACGAACTTCGTGAGGCTCGTGCGGCCATAAGCATTGCGGATGGCGAAGAAGCGCTCGATGGCGAGAGCTACGACCGTGATAAGGAGCGTCCAGATGATGGGCACAACGAAACCACCTTTATAGACGGTACCCATCAGATTGGCGGGTTCGAGTGAAACCTCTGCGGGAGTGAGGAAGGAGAAAGCATAGCCTGTCTCTGCACCACCCTTGAAGTTGGATATTTCACCAAAGCCGAAAAGGTAGATGCACACTGCGATGATGGCGCAGACGATGATTACGGACAGGCCGGACTTAATGCCGGTGAAACCCTTAGATTGTTTCTTGGGTGCACCCTTAGGTGCGGTAGCATTTGTAGTTGCCATTGTTGTGAAGATTAATTGTTTGTAGAAATAAATTGGTTTTCAGATTATTGTAAAATTAAGATAGCATCAGTGTCCTTTACTACGGGGCAAAGATAATATATAAAACGGCAGAAAGCGTGTGCAGGTATGTTTTTTTTTCGTGAAGTGCTCGTTCTGAATCCATCGTGTTTAGAGCGTTTTTTGAACCCTGCGCCCTCCCTTTTCGCATATGGATGAACGATTGTTAAATAGATGTGTCGTTCATTGCCCGTCCCTTGAGGTGGCCGTGCTATCCGTCTGCGGGGTCATGGATGCCGTACCTTGCGCTATTTGTTCAGACCTATGCTTCCAGAGCCGATCATCTGCCCGTCTGCAAAGATGTAGGCGCTGTAGGTGCCGGCGCTCAGGTATTCAGATATGGGCACGTAGAGTGTGACGCGGGTCTCCTGCCCCGTGTATTCGATGGTCTTGGCGGCCGAGTACTCGATGGATCGGTTTTCATAGCGGAACGAACCGGAATGTCCTGCCACTTGCTGGTTGGGCTTGAGCAGGCGCACGTAGACGGTGCGGTTGCCGGCGTTGGCGGTCACGTTTCGCGTGATGGTGAACGATATGGCGAACCGGGCGATGTCCTTGCTCTTCTTGGCGTTCTTTCCATTGCGTTTGAGGGGGGCGACGCTCACGCCTGTGGCGTTGAGCTGTGCGGCGATGGCGACTTTCTGGTTCAGGCTGCTGTTCACCGCCTGGATGTTGCTGTTTTCCGCACGGGTGCGCTCCGCTTCGGCACGGGCCATGTCGCGTTCGCCCATGAGGGCGATGTTGAGCTGCTGCAGCGAATCCACTTGCCTGATATAGTCGCGCAGGACGGCGCGTACGGTGGCCAGCTCTTTCTTCAGCCGCAGGATTTCTGCGGAACTGCTGGCCTTCGTGTTGCGCAACTCGTTGAGGAGCGATTCGGCGCGGGCCTGTTCCTGATTGAGCCGCGCCACGAGGGAGTCGTCCTTGACGTTCTTTTTCAGCTCGCCGTACTGGCTGGCAAACTCAGCGTACTGATTCTCCATCTCCCGCTTGTCGAGTTGGGCGAGCTGGCGCAGTTCTTCGAGTTCTTTCTCCTTGTCCTCCAGCTTCTTTCCGTTGCATCCGGCCACGAGGCCGGCGGCGAGGAGCACGAGGCATATTCCCAGTAATTTTTTCATAAAACGTTTGATTGTCTGTCTCTGTTTCTATACTGTCAAAGGAAGTCCGGACTCTCTTATTCTATGACCGTAGTCCAGCCGTGTGTGTCTGGTTCGGTCCCGTACTGTATGGCGCGCAGGTGGTTGTACAGCCGCTCGCACACGGGGCCGGGCTTTCCGTCTTTGGAAATGACGTAGCTTTTGCCCGTCTCGTAGTCGTCGATTCTCCGGATGGGGCTGATGACGGCGGCGGTGCCGCAGGCGCCGGCCTCCTCGAAGGTCGGAAGCTCCTCCTCGGGGATGGGGCGCACTTCCACCTCCATGCCCATATCCTTGGCCAGTTGCTGCAGGCTGCGGTTGGTGATGGAGGGCAGTATCGACGATGACTTGGGCGTGATGTACTTGCCGTCCTTGATGCCGAAGAAGTTGGCGGCGCCGCATTCATCGATGTATTTCTTCTCGCGGGCGTCCAGGTAGAACTCGGAGGCATAGCCTTTTTCGTGCGCGAGCCGGTTGGCTCTCAAGCTTGCTGCATAGTTTCCCCCGACCTTGAAGCAGCCGGTTCCCAGCGGTGCGGCGCGGTCATATTCGCGGATGATTACATAATCGTTGGTGGAGAACCCGCCTTTGAAGTAGGGGCCTACCGGTGAGACAAAGATCATGAACAGGTATTCGTCGGAAGGGTGTACGCCGACTTGCGCTCCCGTACCGATGAGCAAGGGGCGCAGGTACAGGGAGGCGCCACTCTCATAGGGGGGGATGAAACGCTCGTTGAGCTTGATGACACGTTCTGCCATTTCCACGAAACGTTCGGTAGGCAGCTCCGGCATGACGATTCCGCGGCAAGTGGACTGCAGGCGTTCGGCATTGTCCTTCACACGGAATAAGCGGATCTTGCCGTCAGGACAGCGGAAGGCTTTCAACCCCTCAAACGCCTCCTGCCCATAATGAAGGGCGGTCGCGGCCATATGCAGGTTGATCGTGTCAGACGATGTCACTTCTATCTCTCCCCACTTGCCATTGCGGTAGTAGCAGCGCACATTGTAGTCGGTGGGTATGTAGCCAAACGTCAAGTTGGCCCAATCAATATTTTGTGTCATGATTGGTTTGTGTTTAATCATTAGGTTGCTTGTTGCGGGTTATGCCTTGGGGCTCGGTCCTAAGGCTTTCGCGGCGACAAAATTAAGCATTATAACGGATGGATACACACAAATAGCTTATTTTTTGCCGCTTGGCAGTGCGTGCTGCACGCTTTGTGCGGGACTTCCCCCGTGTGGTGTAAGAGACGGACTTTGCGTGGGAAGCCGGATACCTGCAGGCGGGGGCAGCCCCCGTATGGGGGATGCGCAGAAACAGGAGCGGGAGTTCATCGTGTGATGAACTCCCGCTCCTGAAGGCAAGTCGGAAAGAGGCGATTCGAACGCCCGACCCCTACGTCCCGAACGTAGTGCGCTACCAACTGCGCTACTTTCCGATAGCGGGTGCAAAGTTACGCATTTGTTGCAGAACCTCCAAGGGCGCAGGCTACTTTTTTATCGTAACGTCAATGACCAGTTTGGAATTATCGGGGTCGTTGGTGATGAGCAGGATTCTGCGGCGGCCTTTGAAGAAACTGCTGTTGGCGTTGACGCTGATCTTGAGCTTCTCCTCCTTGCCGGGATCGATGCGCCGCTTGTTGAGACTGACGCCGATGCCGGGGTTGTACACTTGGAGTGCGCTGATGACCAGAGGGGTCTTTCCCGTGTTGCGCAGCAGGAGCTGTCCGCTGGCCTTGTTCTTTTTTCCCAGCGGCCCGAGGGTGATGTGCGTGCTGTCGGTTTCGAGCTGGGGGGCCAGGGCGTTCTGCGTGGGTGTGTCGAGGAAGTCCGGGAGCAGGGTGGCGCTCACATTGATTTCAGTTTCCTTGCCCACGCGGTCTCCCATAAAACGGCTCAGGTAGATGCTGCTTTGCGTCAGCCCCATGTTGTTGAGCTTGTGGCTGTCGAGTGTGATCAGCATGCGCCCGACCCTGCCGGGGCGTATCACTTCGGGGTCAGCCTCCGCCGTGAGGTACTTGGGCAGGTGCATGAGTTCGGGATGGTAGCTCTTCTTGCTTGAATTGAAGATGTAGAGGGTATACACTGGGGTGTCGCCGCGGTTTACATCATCGAACTCGATATCGTCCGTACTGAGGAAGTAGTCTCCTATTTTATAGGGGTATTCCACAGAGGGTTCGGTTTGTGTCATGGACACTTGCCCCATCAGCGTCAGATAGACGGGCTTGTCACTCAGGTTTGTGTACACCGCCAGCCCCTTGTGGAAATGCCCTAACATTTCAGCGTCAAAAGTGGCGCTGACCGTTCCTGTGCTGCCCGGCCCGATGGCGCTTTTCGTCCATTGCGCGTCCGTGCATCCACAGTCCGTTCGGACGGCAGTGATGAGGAGGTCGGACGTGCCTTTGTTGGTCAGGGTGAAGACTGCCGTTCTCGGTGTGTGCCACAGCAGCGTGCCCATGTCTTGGGTGGTCTGGTCGAAGGATACCTGCGGTTGTGCGCCGGCAGTGTGCAGGGCCAGCATAGCTATGGCGAGTATGGATGAAATTCTCTTCATGGGGTGTAGAGTATGTTGGGTGACAGGGGGTGTATGGAGGCGCGGTTGTCCTCTTGGGCATGCCGGCTGGGTCCGTGAGAACCGGATCGGGCGGCGGTACGCTTGTCAGAACGCTGTAGCCGGGATGCGGCATGATCCTTTCATGCCGGAAAGTGCCCTTTGCGAAGTGGCGAAAGCGGGAGCTTGACTCCCTGTCAACCGGCTGGAACTCCCCCAAAAGCATCGCAGACTCAAAATACAGTCCTGAATTATATAAATACAGTCTTGAATTATATAAATCAAGTCTTGAAATATATAGTTCCAGACTGTATTTATATAATTCAAGTCTTGAATTTGAATCAACCCCCTTGGTTGGGGAGTTTGCAAGGCTTGTAGGATTGTTGGGGCGGGAGGAAGCCGGCCGTTCCTTCCGTGCTGTTTTAGTGGAGTCCGGACTTCGGGCCTGCGCCATGGGGCTGCATCTGTCCGGCCAGCTTGCGCACGGTGCCAGGTCGTGGATTTTCTCGTGCAAAGATAATGCAAACGGACGAAAGCGGGCTTGCGTTTCGCCTGTTTGCATTATCTTTGTCCAAGATAGGCTGCGCCTCAGCCATGCAAAGGGGCTTGACGGCGTTCGGCTTGCACGGTCCTTACTGGGACATGCATGAGTGGTTATAGAAAAAAGGAGAATCTGTTATGAAATTTATATCATGGAATGTCAATGGCCTGCGGGCTTGCGACGGCAAGGGATTTAGGGAAAGTTTTGTCCAGCTTGATGCGGATTTTTTCTGTCTGCAAGAGACCAAGATGCAGCCGGGACAGCTCGACATCGCCTTTGACGGATACCGGTCTTATTGGAACTCAGCCGAGAAGAAGGGGTATTCGGGCACGGCTGTTTTCACCCGGCACACTCCCTTGTCCGTCACATACGGATTGGGACTGGAAGAACACGACCATGAAGGGCGGGTGATCACGCTGGAGATGCCACAGTTCTATTTGGTGACGGTCTATACGCCCAATTCGCAGGATGGCCTGCGCCGGTTGGATTACCGCATGCAGTGGGACGATGCCTTCCGCCGCTATCTGCAGGATCTTGACGCGCGAAAACCTGTCATCGTGTGCGGCGACATGAATGTGGCCCACGAGGAGATAGACTTGAAGAATCCCAAGACCAATCGCAAGAATGCGGGTTTCACAGACGAGGAGCGGGAGAAGTTCACGCAGCTGCTGCAAGCCGGGTTTACGGATACCTTCCGTCATTTTTACCCCAAGCTTGAAGGGGTCTATTCGTGGTGGTCCTACCGTTTCCGGGCACGCGAGAAAAATGCCGGATGGCGTATCGACTATTTTCTGGTGTCAGACCGACTGGCGCCGAAGTTGACGGATGCCAACATACACAACGAGGTGTTTGGATCTGACCACTGCCCGGTAGAGGTCGATGTGGATCTGAGCTTATAATTATAGGAATATGCCTGTGTGCGGGGACTGTACCCCGGGCAACAGGCTGCGGTGACTGTAGCAAAATCCGCATTGGCGCGTCTAAGGTCATATGGCGAGTGTCGGTGTGGCGTTGTAGGTTGGGCCGGCTGCTCCTTTCGCCGAATGGTTAAATCTTATATTTTATTCTATGAAGCAGTTTTTCAAGTATGTACTGGCCACGGTTGTCGGCTTTTTGTGCGTAAGTCTTTTTATGATTATCGTGGGCTTGGGACTGATAGGCTCCATGATGGTCGCCGACAAGGGAAAACCCTCCATTACGGACGGGACGGTGTTGCGCATTTCCTTGGGTGGGGTGTTGTCGGAGCGCTCCGTGGACAACCCGTTCGCCTCGCTGCTTGGCAATGAGGCCACAAAGTCTCAGGGGCTCAATGATTTGCTGGCTGCGATCCGTGTGGCCAAGGACAATGACAAGGTCAAGGGCATTTACCTTGAAGGCGGCGTGCTGACGGCTGACTTCGCCTCTCTTGAAGAACTGCGCAAGGCTCTGGCTGACTTCAAGAAAAGCAAGAAGTTCGTCATCGCCTATGCAGACGCTTATACGCAGGGCACTTATTATGTGTCCTCTGTGGCCGACAAGGTGCTGCTCAATCCCAGCGGCTTGATCGACTGGCACGGCCTGGCTTCGGAGCCTATTTTCTATACGGACCTGCTTAAGAAGGTGGGCGTGAAGATGCAAGTGTTCAAAGTCGGCACTTACAAGAGTGCGGTTGAGCCGTTCATCCTGACAGGCATGAGCGAGCCCAACCGGATGCAGGTGCAGTCGTTCGTAGGGGATATCTGGCAGGGCATTTGCACAGACGTGGCGGCTTCGCGCCATCTTACGACAGCCCAGCTCAATGCTTATGCGGATGACTACATCAGTCTGGCTGATCCGGCAGACTATGTGAAGAAGCGTCTGGTGGATTCACTCTCCTATGCAGATGGTGTCCGTGACCGGCTGCGCATCATGAGTGGCCGGGAGAAGGTGAAGTTTGTCAGTCCTTCGCAGCTGGCCAAGCTGGACAAGCCTGCGAAGGCCGGCAAGCGGATAGCAGTATATTATGCGGAGGGTGAAATTGTGGATCAGGTAACAGGTTCTGCCCTGAGCCAGCAGAAACCGGTGATTGTGGGGAGCAAGGTTGTGGAGGACTTGGACCGTTTGGCTCATGACGACAAGGTGGGAGCTGTAGTGTTGCGCATCAACTCTGGTGGCGGCAGCGCTTATGCGTCCGAGCAGATGTGGCGCGCCGTGCAGCTCCTGAAGAAAAAGAAGCCTGTGGTCGTTTCGATGGGCGGCATGGCCGCATCGGGCGGATACTACATGGCTTGCGGCGCCGACTACATCGTGGCGGAGCCGACCACGCTGACGGGCAGCATTGGAATCTTCGGTATGGTGCCTGATGCCTCCGGTCTGCTGACGGAGAAGCTCGGACTGCACTTTGACGTGGTCAAGACCAACCGCTCTTCAGACTTTGGCGCTTTGGGCCGTCCGCTGAATGAGGCGGAGTCCACCGCCATGCAGGCTTATGTGGACCGCGGCTACAAGCTGTTCTTGAGCAGGGTGGCTGCCGGACGCAAGATGAAGACGGAAGAGGTGGACAAGATCGGCCAAGGCCGTGTATGGACAGGGCGTCAGGCTGCGGGCATCAAGCTTGTGGACCGCTTGGGTACGCTTGACGACGCGGTGGCCGTTGCGGCCCGCCGTGCCAAACTTACGGACTATTCAGTAGTGTCCAGCCCGGCGCAGGCTCCATGGTTCGAGCAGTTGCTGGAAAGCACGGTCAAGAAAGATTACATGGAGGAAAAATTGCGCACGGCCTTGGGGGTATATTATGCTCCGCTGCGTTTTGTCAGTACGCTGTCCGCCCAGCCTTCATTGCAGGCCCGCATGTTCTTTGTGCCCAATATGAAATAATCCGGCCTGCCCTTCCCGGCGCAGTGCCCGTGTATGGGAGTCGGGGAGGATACTGGCCTCCAGTCTCCTCCTTTGCCATCCTTTCGCGCTCTGTATCTTATGACCCTACTTCTTGCTCCCCTTTCGTTCCTCTGGTGGCTGGTTGCCGTGCTGCGCGGCAAGCTGTTCGATTGGGGGCTGTTGCCGTCGCGGTGTTTTGACATCCCCGTGATTTGTGTGGGAAACTTGGCCGTGGGGGGTACAGGCAAGACTCCCCATGTGGAATATCTTTTGCGCCTGCTGCATGCGCATGGATATAAGGTAGCCATGCTTTCGAGGGGGTATGGCAGGAAGTCTAAGGGTTATGTGCTGGCCGGGTCTGGCCACACTGCTTCGGAAATAGGCGATGAACCCTATCAGATGTTGCACAACTGTCCCTTCGCGACTGTGGCTGTCTGCGAACGGCGGGTGGAGGGCGTCAGCCGCCTGTTGGGGTTGCCCCATCCGCCGGATGTCATTGTCCTGGACGATGCCTACCAGCACCGTTATGTCCGGGCGGGTTACAATATCCTGCTTACCGACGCGCACTGCCTCTACACGCACGACCACCTTTTGCCGTGGGGGCGTTTGCGTGAGCCGGCCGGTGCAGCCCGAAGGGCGCAGGCGGTCATCGTCACTAAGTGCAGTCCGGGGGAGCGCCCCTCGCTTCCTGTATCGAACGGGCAGAGGCTGTTCTACAGCCATATTATATATGGTGTGCCGTATGGCCTGCAATCGGGGATGCCTGAGCCTTCTTTTTCGGGGCGGCAGGTGTTGGTTATTGCAGGTATCGCCAATCCGGCCCCCTTGGCCGCACATTTGCGGAGCAGTGGCGCGGCAGGCGTGCGGTTGCGGGAATTTCGCGACCACCATGTCTTTACAGCGGCGGATGCCCAATACATCAACCGGGATTTTCGCGCATTGCCGGCAGGTGCGGTGGCCTGTACCACACAAAAGGATGCCCCTCGCCTGCAGGCAATCTGGGAGTTCCTATCCAAGGGGCTGAAGGAGCGGCTGTACGTGCTTCCGATAGAAGTGGAAGTGAATACGGACCGTGCCAAACAAGTATCTTTCAACCAAACCATACTCAGTTATGTTAACTCACATCAAAGAAACAGCTGCATGGATTAGGCAGCACACTCCCATGCGTCCGCACACCGCCATCGTGCTGGGCACGGGCCTGGGGCGTCTGGCCGCAGAGATCGAAGTGGTAGATGAATTTCCCTATAACGAGATTCCCAATTTCCCTGTGTCAACCGTGGAGGGTCATAGCGGAAAACTGATCTTTGGCCACTTAGGCGGCAAGGAGGTGATGGCCTTGCAGGGACGTTTCCACTATTACGAGGGCTATGACATGAAACAGGTAACCTTTCCTGTGCGTGTCATGCACGAGTTGGGCATCAGAAACCTTTTCGTGAGCAATGCTTCTGGCGGTGTTAATCCGGAGTTTGAGATCGGCGATCTGATGCTTATCACGGATCATATCAACTTTTTGCCAGAACATCCCCTGCATGGCCCCAACTTCCCCACAGGCCCGCGTTTTCCGGATATGCACGAGGCTTATGACCATGCATTCTTGGATTTGGCAAGGTGCATAGCCCGGGAAAAGGGGATACGGACGGTGGAAGGCGTTTATCTCGCCACGCAGGGCCCGACCTATGAGACGCCGGCCGAGTACCGTATGTACCGCATTTGGGGAGCCGATGCCGTGGGGATGAGTACAGTGCCTGAGGTCATCGTGGCCCATCACTGCGGAATCCGCGTATTTGGCATCAGCATCATTACGGACTTGGGTGTACCCGGAAAAATAGTGGAAGTCAGCCATGAAGAGGTGCAGCGGGCGGCCAATGCCGTCCAGCCGTTGATGGCTGACATCTTCCGTGAGATGGTTCGGCGCATAGAGGCTTAAACGCTTGTATTCAGACAGATACGACAGCGCCTCCCTTCATTTGTCCTGAAAGGCAATGAAGGGAGGCGCTTTTGGGGGATGGTTGGAGCCTGTTGTCTTGAAGGTGATTGCCGCGCAGTGAAACTTTGCGGGCGGGAAGCTGGCCGCTACTTTGATGCATGAAATCTGCGGAGGGTGAGGCGCGGGCGGTCAGGGCTTCTCGGTTTCCAGCCTTTCGATGAAGTCCGCTATGTCACGGCCATCTGCGAGGCCGTGGTGTACGCAAATGGAGAGCGGCAGCAGATAATTGTTGCCCGCTCTTGTCAGCCTGCCGGTAGAGATGCGCGGGACAGAGTCTTTTCCCCCGAACGAAACCGCGTGCTTCATCTCCGAAAAGGTGAACCAGGGCAGGGCTGAATACCGGATGAGGTCGATGCGCTCTGTATCGTCTGAAAACGCGAGGCCGTCGCAGTTGCGGACTCTTTGGATCTCCTTCTCCGCATTTTGTACAAAGATCCGGATGTCTGGATCGAACTGGAAAAATCCGAAACCGAAAGTGCCGTCTTCACGCCCAATGGTCGGCGAGGTATGTATGCGGTTGAAACTCACCACCTCATCGCCCTCCACACGCAGCTTGAACGCCTCGGTCTCGTTGGCGCATCTGAGCAGAAAATGCAGGGAATGCAGAAAGAATGAGCCGCCCGCTTCTTTGCATCGCAGGTAGGTGTCAGTGAAATCGACTTGTGTCGTTATCCCGAAGAACGGGTCGTCAAGGGAGGAGAAGAATTTATAATGCTCTTTCCTCTTCCACCCTTCCAGGTTGATGGGGTGCTTCATGTCTGTTGGTTATGAATGGCTTAACTGCCCTTCGCCGGGGAGGGGAAAGAATGCGGACGCATTCTTTCGTCTTGTCGGGGGGAGTATTGCAGGAGGGACTTTCTGAGGAATCAGAGGCTCTCGAGCATGCGCTTCAGCACGACGGTGGCGGATATCTCCCGGTTGGCGGCTTCGGGGATGACGAGTGAGCGTGGGGACTCTATTACCTCGTCCGTGACGATCATGTTGCGGCGTACCGGCAGGCAGTGCATGAAGCAGGCGTCATGGGTGACGGCCATGTGTGCCGCATCGATGGTCCAGGACATGTCTTGCGTTAAGATTTTCCCGTAATCCTCCGGACGGGTTACTCCCGGGCAGCTCCAATTCTTGGCATAGACGAAATCCGCGCCTTCGAGCGCTTTCATCTGGTCGTACTCTACGTGAGCCCCGCCGGCGAACAGCGGGTCAAGTTCATAACCTCGCGGATGTGTAATGACCAACTCTACATCCGCCTGCCCCATCCATTCAGCGAAACTGTTGGGGACGGCCTGAGGAAGTGCGCGGGGGTGGGGCGCCCAGCTGAGTACTACTTTGGGGCGTTCCTTCCGTTTGTATGCTTCGATGGTGATGAGGTCGGCAAATGCCTGCAAGGGATGTGCGGTGGCGCTTTCCATGGAGAAGACAGGCTTGCCGCTGTACTGGATGAACTGCGATAGGATATTTTCGGCGTAGTCAGCCCGCCGGTCCGTCAGTCCGGCGAATGTGCGCACCCCGATGAGGTCGCAGTACTGCGCCATGACGGGAACAGCTTCAAGCAAGTGCTCGCTTTTGTCTCCGTTCATGATGACGCCTCGCTCCGTTTCGAGTTTCCAGGCTCCTTGGTTTACGTCCAGTACCACTACATCCAATCCCAGATTGCGGGCAGCCTTTTGGGTGGACAGCCGGGTGCGGAGCGAGTTGTTGAAGAAGATGAGCAGCACCGTTTTGTGGTGTCCGAGGCGCTCATATTGGTAGCGGTCGGCCTTGACGGATACGGCCTCCTGTAGCGCCGCATCGAGCGGCCCGATGTCTTGTACGTGCAGAAAAGTCTTCATACGGTCTGAATCTAAGCGGGTGTGAATTTTAAACATAGGATAGTGCAAGCCGAACGCAATGGAGCTTGCTCTAATTGCTGAGGCGCAGCCTATCTTCTGCAAAGGTAGTGCAAGCCGAACGCAATGGAGCTTGCTCTAATTGCTGAGGCGCAGCCTATCTTCTGCAAATCTACCCAATTATCCTGTATGTCTGGTTGCATATTCATCTTTTGAAGAAATATGTACGCGGCACGTCCGTATATGGGTCGCAAAATCTGTATATTTGCCGTTATAATACGGACATTGTGTCGCGTGTAGTAACAAACGAAGCTCAACTGATTATGAAGAAGACACTCTTATTCTTAGCCACAGCAGCCCTTGTCGCAGCTGTGAGCTGTGCCAAAAGACCGGCGCAGGCAGAAGCCGCTCCTGTCACCCCCGTACAGGCCCGTTCCGTTTCGCAGGCTGAAATGCCCTCCGTTGTCAAAACTATCCCCGTTTCCGTTCGGGGCGCGGATATACTGCCCGCCATCGCGGCGAATTATAAGGGAAAGGTTGCACTCATCGATTTCTGGGCTACTTGGTGCGGCCCCTGCCGTGCGGCCATGAAGAAGATTGATGAGATAAAGCCGGAACTTTCGCAAAAGGGCTGTGTGTTCGTATATGTGACGGGTGAGACTTCTCCCGTATCAGACTGGAACGCGATGATACCCGGTATTGGAGGGGATCATTACCGCCTGACCGACGCGCAGTGGAGTGAATTGTGCCAGCAGCTGAACATTCCGGGCATCCCCGCCTACCTGTTGCTGGGCAAAGATGGCAAGACGGCTTATGACAACTTGAGCGAAGGCGGCTATCCCGGGAGCGAAGTGCTTAAGAACAACATCGAAGTGGCTCTGACCAAATGAGTCACCTGCTGGTGTCCGCTCCTTTTATATGGAAATCCGCAGGGTGCGTTCACTGCCCTGCGGACTGTTTTTCTTTTATAGAGGGAGACGCACCACGCGCCTGTGGGACGGCGCGGAGAGGGCGTCGGAGTGAGAATCTGTAAGATCTTTGTTCTTGGCAGCCCCTTGCGGAGTCCTGCATAGCACCCCTAAAAAACCAACACATCCATGAAGAAAAAAATATCCTTCATCTTGCTGATAGTCGCGCTCCTGTCGGGCGTATGGTATGCGGGACAAGTGCAGAGCCAGCAAGCCTACGAGCAGGCCTCAGCCGAAAGCGAGGCACTGGAGCGGGAGGCATCGGACAGCAGCAAGGCAGAGCGTGTCCGGGCCGAGCGCCGGCAGGCAGAGACCACGCTTCCCAAGGGCGTGGAGATACCTCGCTATGAGACTTCGCGCGGCGGTCAGCTAATCGTACATGTCGGGTTTACCCTTTCCTACGATTCCGATTTCAAGACCCCCCAGTGGGTGGCTTGGCAGCTGACAGCAGCCGAGGTGGAGGGTGGGGAGCCCAGGGCTTCCAAATTCCTCCCCGATCCGGATGTGCGCGGCGCACAAGCCTATACCTCGGACTACACCCGTTCGGGATATGACCGGGGGCACATGGCGCCGGCGGCAGATATGAAATGGAGTGCGCAGGCCATGAAGGAGTCGTTTTATCTGACTAACGTGTGTCCGCAGAACCGCAACTTGAACCGAGGGGACTGGAAGGATCTTGAGGAGCTGACGCGTGAGTGGGCAACCCGATACGGAGTGGTGAGTGTGGCGGCGGGCCCTATCTATGACACCGCCGCGCCCCGGCGTATAGGCGCCAGCAAGGTGGCGGTACCCGATGCGTTCTTCAAGGTGCTTCTGGTCGATTATCCCAAAGCGCCCAAGGCTTATGCGTTCGTCTTCAAGAACGAGGCAGGAAGCCGTCCGCTGACTTCTTATCAGCTGACGGTGGATGAGGTGGAGGAACGAACTGGCATGGACTTCTTTTCGGCCTTGCCCGATGATGTGGAGAACCGGATAGAGGCTTCCAAACCCGCTCTTTGAATCCGTGTGTCCGGACCCCGTGCCTGTGTATTTTTCCTCCCTTGCATAGAATGAGGTGACCCCCTGTCATGAGGTACGAATAGGTGGCCGTCCGGCTGTAGAGGCGGGAGACAGGAAACGAATCCCGTTCCTGCGTGCCGGATTCAGAGAACTGTATAATAATAGCAATGTCCCAGTATATGAAACCGATCTTATGGCTGCTTCTTGCAGTCTTGTCTGTGCCGGTATGCGCACAGCAAAATTCCTCTAAGGACGAAAAAGAAAAAGCGCCGGAGCCCACGCTCTTCCGATACCGTGTGCATTTTTCAGACAAAAGCAGATGTGGCTTCAGTGTTAAGCGGCCGGAAGAGTTCCTTTCGCCAAAATCTATTGCGCGCCGTGAACGCTACGGCCTTAAAGTAGATGAGCATGACTTGCCCATAACCCCCAAGTACCTAAGTGCCCTGCGCAAGATGGGACTGCCAGTCGTTACGCAGAGCAAGTGGAACAATACTGCTGTCGTGGAGACGCGTGACACCTTGCTCATGCGTCAAGTCCGCACGTTGCCGTTTGTGAAAGGCGTGAGGTGTGTGTGGAAGGGCTTCGCCGATGCGAAGCCTTCTGTAGACACGACGGACAGGAAGGCTGATTTGGTGGTGGCTGACAGTCTGGACACTTATTATGGTTTCGGTGAGGAGCAGGTGAAGATGCTGGGAGTGGATCGGATGCACGGGGAAGGTTACCGGGGGCAAGGCATTACCATTGCGGTCATCGATGGAGGTTTCTACAATGCCGATGTTATCAACGGTCTTCGCAAGGTCAAGGTTCTCGGTACGCGCAATTTTGTCCGTCCCGAAAAGAGCGTCTATGAAGAGCAGAGCCACGGCATGATGGTTTTGTCATGCATAGCCGCCAATACACCGAACTCTTTGGTCGGAACAGCGCCCGAAGCCTCGTTTTATTTGCTTCAAAGCGAGGACGGCGATACCGAGCAATTGATAGAGGAGGATTATTGGTGTGCCGCACTGGAGTATGCGGACAGCTTGGGTTGTGATCTGGCTACCAGTTCGCTGGGTTATGCCGACTTTGACTATAAAGAGATGAGTCATAAATACTGGGAGCTTGACGGACATACGGCCCTCAACAGCCGGAGTGCTTCGCTGGCGGCCAGCCGGGGTATCCTGTTGCTCAACAGTGCGGGAAACAGTGGCAATGATACATGGAAGAAGATCGGAACTCCGGCTGACGGCCGCGACATGCTTTCGGTTGGTGCGGTAGGCACTGACAGCATCAACACCAATTTCTCATCTTTGGGCAATACGGCGGATGGCCGTGTGAAGCCTGACGTAATGGCTGTCGGAAGTGCGGCTGCGGTTTATGGCGTCAAGGGGAAGATTGCCTGGGTAAACGGCACTTCATTTTCATGTCCCATCATGTGTGGGGCGGTAGCCTGCTTGGTACAGCGCTTTCCCCATAAACGTCCCACGGAAATCATACACGCCCTGCAGCAGAGCGGAAATAATGCCGTCCATCCCGATAATGTGTTCGGCTATGGCATACCTAATGTCATGAAAGCCTCTTCTATCCTTCAGGGGCTTTAGAACCTGTGTCTCAGATATGGCTGTGAACGATCCATTCGCCGTCTCCGCAGGAACGGAGTCAGGTCTTGCAGATGTGCCCCGGCAGGCTGTGAGTCTGTTCGAGCTGAACAGTCTTGTGCATGCGGTGCTTAAGCATACCTTGGCCGACAGCTATTGGCTGGTGGCCGAGATAGGAGAGCTGCGTGTCGCCTCCAATGGGCATTGTTATTTGGAGTTCGTGCAGAAGGATGACCAAAGCGGTTCTTTGGTGGCCAAGGCGCGCGGTAACATCTGGCAGCACAACTACGTGTTGCTTAGCCGTCATTTTGAACGCATGACTGGCCAGACGCTTTCTGCGGGCATGAAGGTCTTGGTGCAGGTGAGTGTCAGTTTTCACGAGTTGTACGGCTATGCCCTGCAAGTGTCGGACATTGACCCCACATATACCTTGGGGGATCTGGCCCGCCGCCGTCGGGCCATCATCCGCCAGTTGGAGGAAGACGGGGTGCTCCGTCTTAATAAGGAACTCCCTTTGCCCCGCGTGATAGGGCGGGTGGCAATCATTTCAAGCGCCACCGCAGCCGGCTACGGCGACTTTTGCAACCAGCTGGAGCAAAGTGGGGTTCCCTTTGTGACCCGTTTGTTTCCCGCAGTCATGCAGGGCGACCGGGTGGAGTCCAGTGTCATTGCGGCTTTGGACGCTATCGCTGCGGAGGCGGGGCAATGGGATGTGGTGGTGATTATCCGTGGTGGCGGAGCTACCACGGATTTGGGCGGCTTCGACTCTTACCTGTTAGCAGCCAATGTGGCGCAGTTCCCCTTGCCCGTACTGACTGGCATCGGCCATGAACGCGATGACACCATTACGGACATGGTGGCGCATACCCGTTTCAAGACACCGACTGCCGTAGCAGCCTTTCTGATTGAGAATCGCAGTGGGGAAGTTACCAAACTGGCCGATTTGACCCATCGTCTGCTACAGTCGGCAGAGCGGCGGTTGCAGTCTGAGCGCATACGTCTGGGGGAGGTCGGGCCGAGGTTGCGTTTGGCAGTCCTTCGTTCGTTGGCATCGCCCCGTCAGGCTCTTGACGCGCTGACGCGTCGGTACGAGCGTGCTTCCGCCTCCTATACCGCTCATCAGCGTGAGAGATTGCTCCGTATCCATGCGCAACTGAGACTACAGTCGCATGCTTCCCTGATGAAGGAACGGCAGCGCCTCGGGGTGTGTACTTCGTTTCTGAAACATGCACCGACTTCGTTGCTCGAGCGTGAGCAGAAACGTCTGGCCGCGCTTGAACGAGGTGTGCGGCTGGCTGGCCCCGACCGTATTTTGGCACTTGGCTTTACTATTACGCTGAAGGAAGGGAAGCCTGTCAACAATGCGGATCAATTGAAGAGCGGTGATGTGCTGACCACACGCTTTGCGCATGGAGAAGTGCGGAGCGAGGTGAAGTGAGCTATACCGCATTGTCATTCAATCATTAGTAAAATGAAGAATAAGATAACTTATGAACAGGCCATGCAGCGGCTCGAGGCCATCGTTGAAGGTTTTGAACAGAATACACTTCAACTGGAACAGCTCACGGCAGAGCTTGCCGAAGCGCAGGAACTGATCAAATATTGCAGTTCCAAGCTGCAACAGGTGGAAACTGATGTGAATAAGCTACTTGACGATGAGCAAAAATAAACTGTCTAAATTTGCAGATATGGCCACATATCCCCATGTTTTTCAGCGGGGCGATGTGGCTACGAATCCCGAACCCTTTCCTCTTAGGGGGCACTGGCGGGAGGATTTCTTCAAAAATGGCCATCCGATTGTCCTCGAATTGGGATGTGGCCGCGGCGAATACACCGTTGGACTTGGCAGGCTGTTCCCTGAGAAGAATTTCATAGGCGTAGACATCAAGGGATCCCGCATGTGGAGTGGCGCCACAGAGTCTCTCAAGGAGGGTCTGAAAAATGTAGCCTTCTTGCGTACGCATATCGAGTTCATTGACCATTTCTTCGCAGAGGGGGAGGTGGATGAGATCTGGCTTACTTTTTCAGACCCGCAGATGAAGAAAGTCACCAAGCGCCTTAGCTCCACTCACTTCTTGGCGCGTTATCGCCGCTTCTTGACCGATGGGGGAATCGTACATCTGAAGACAGACAGCAATTTTCTCTTTACGTATACCGACCTGCTGGTCAGCAAGAACAAGCTCCCCGTAGAGTTTCGGACAGATGACCTGTATCATCTGCTTGGCACAGAGGAAGACAGCCAGGTCAGCCGTATATTAGGCATACAGACCTACTATGAGAGGCAATGGATTGCGCGGGGGCTGAATATCAAATATCTTAAATTTCGCCTGCCCGCAGAGGGAGTGCTTACTGAGCCGGATGTTGAGATAGAGCTTGATGACTACCGGAGCTATAACCGTTCCAAGCGGTCGGGGCTTGACAAGGCCAAGTAGGGCGGGACGGAACGAAGGTGCGTAGGGCGGGCGTCGACTTCCCTCGTACCAGTGTGATACTTCGCGAATAGAAAGAATATCGTTCTAACCAGAGCGAGAGTTACAAATACAAGAATAAGACAACAATGCAACTATATCCCAAACTGATAACGGACGCGCTTGCCACCGTGCGCTATCCGGGCAACGGCAAGAATCTTGTCGAAGCTGGAATGGTGGAGGACGATCTCCGCATAGACGGCATGCATGTGAGCTTCTCTCTTCTCTTTGAGAAGAGCACGGATCCTTTTATGAAATCCGTGCTTAAGGCCGCAGAAACAGCCATACACACGTATGTAGACAAGGATGTGCAAGTGGAAATTGCTGTGAAGACCGTACAGGCCGCCCGTCCCGAGCCGGGCAAGATGTTGCCCTTGGTGAAGAATGTGATAGCTGTGAGTTCTGGCAAAGGAGGAGTGGGCAAAAGTACCATTGCAGCCAATCTCGCCGTATCATTGGCCAAGTTGGGTTACAAGGTGGGGCTGCTCGATGCCGATATCTTCGGTCCATCTGTACCCAAGATGTTCCACATGGAGAATGAGGACATCTTTGCAGAGATGAAGGACGGGCGGCAGGTGCTTATACCAGCCTTCAAATACGGCGTGAAAATATTGTCCATAGGATTTTTCGTCAAGTCCGATACCGCCACCCTTTGGCGGGGCGGTATGGCTTCCAACGCATTGAAGCAGCTCATCGCCGATGTCGACTGGGGAGAGCTGGACTATTTTGTGCTTGACACCCCACCGGGCACCAGTGACATTCATCTGACGCTGCTGCAGAATTTGGCCATTACCGGCGCGGTCATTGTATCCACCCCTCAGGAAGTGGCGCTGGCCGATGCGCGCAAGGGCATAGACATGTACCGGAACGATAAGGTCAATGTACCTATTCTCGGTATGGTGGAGAATATGGCGTGGTTCACTCCCGCTGAGCTTCCCGATAACCGCTACTACATCTTTGGCAAAGAAGGAGTAAAGCGTCTGGCCGAGGAGATGCATGTGCCTTTACTGGGGCAGATTCCCCTCGTGCAGGGCATTTGTGACAGTGGCGATGCGGGCGAGCCTGTAGCTGTAAAGGACGGAACCGTGATGTCACTCGCCTTTCAGGATTTGGCGGAAGCGGTGGTGCGCGAGACGGATCGCCGCAACAGTGAACAGCCCGCGACGCAAATAGTGGAAGTTCAAAAGTAAATGAGACCGAAGTGATGAAAATAGGAGATAAAGTACGCTTTCTGAATGATGTGGGAGGCGGAGTCATATCAGGCTTTCAAGGCAAGGACATTGTGCTCGTCGCCGATGAGGACGGCTTTGAGATGCCCACTCTGATGAAAGACGTGGTCGTTGTGGAGACTGACGACTACAACATAGCCAAGAAAATGAAGAAATCCGTACCCGCTGCGCAGGCGGTAGCTGGTGCAGGGCCTGCTCCGACATCGGTCAAGCAGGCTTTGGCCGTTTCTGATGAGGAAGAGGAGCCAGAGTCGGATGTGGCAGATAAAGAGATAACGTTTCGCCCTCGGGCGCAGGAGCGTCGTGGAGCGGAGAAAATCAATTTATTCTTAGGTTTCGTTCCGGTAGATGTCAAGAATGTGACGGATACGGCCTTCGAGGCTTATCTGGTGAACGACTGTAACTATTATCTGCACTTTGCCCTGTTCACACAAGAGGGCAACGCCTGCTTCCTGCATCAGGAGGGTGAGGTCGCTCCCAATACCAAACTGTTTCTTGAAGAGTTTCGTCGGGATGTGCTTGAAGATTGGAAGCGCATGAACGTGCAGGTGTTGGCTTTTAAGCGCGACAAGAGCTTTCTGCCCAAGCCGCCACTGAATGTGGGGCTGCGTCTGGATATTACAAAGTTCTATAAGTTACATACTTTCCATCCCAACGATTTCTTTAATGAACCTTCGCTGCTGTGTGATGTTATTGTCAACGACCAGCCCGTGCGTGATCTGGGCATAGACACGGAGAAACTCCAGCAGGCGATGCGTACTCCCCAGCCCAAGGAGCGGGAGAGGCCGGCCCGTGTGGCAGACACTACGAAGAAACCGTCAGACCCTTCTGACCGTCATGCGGTCATAGAGGTGGACTTGCACGCTGGTGAGTTGCTGGACACTATGGTAGGCATGCAACCCAAAGACATCCTTGACTATCAGGTCAAGGTATTTCGCGACACGATGAATGCGCACGCTAAGGAAAGCGGCCGGAAACTGGTATTCATTCACGGAAAGGGGGATGGTGTCTTGCGGCAGACCCTGATCAAGGAGTTGAAGCGCCATTTTCCCCATTGCCGCTATCAGGACGCCTCGTTCCGCGAGTATGGTTACGGAGCCACGATGGTGACGATCTGACGATTGGTAACGTGGGTCGCCTCCACGGCTGAAGGTGTGGGCGTGCAGATTCCCCGTTGCCCGGGGGAGATATATGAAGCGGGCGTGCCGGACATATTCAGAAGAATAAAGTCCGGCACGCCCGTTTGCTATGCTTGTAAGTGCAGTGAGTTCTTTCAGATGCGTTCTATGTAGGCTATGACATCTCCCTTGTTGACCCTTGCGCCCTGCTTGGCGTTGATCTCAACAAGTTTGCCGCCCAATGCGGCGGGCACGTCAACGATCTGTCCGTGCGTGTTCTCGATGTAGCAGAAGAAGTCGCCCTCCTTGTATTGCTTGCCGATGTACGGCTCAATGCTCTTGACACATTCACCGTCGCCACCGATTTCCCAAAGGAGCGTTCCGCTTTCAGGGGCAACAACGGCGTCGGCTTTGGCGTGCTTGAATGCCAACGCCTCTTCCGGAGTCATGCCGCAAGCGTTGGCCTTGTCTTTGGCCACCTGCAGGTCTGCCAAGAAACGCTTCTTGGCCGCGCCGCTCTTATAATCGCGGTATTGTGTTTCGTGCATGGCGAACTCCAGCAGTTCCTCATCATCTTCGCCACGGTCCCAGCCGTTCTCTTCCATTTCTTTTTCGAAGCGTGCGAGGTCATCGGGATAGTAGCTTTGCGGGTCTGCATCAGTGAACTCGAATCCTTTCTCCTTGGCCAGCTCTACGATTTCCGGGGCTACAGGGCCAGGCAGACGACCGCTCTTTCCCAGAATCATGCCCCAGATGGAATTGTCCATCATCGAGTACCGGGGCTTGCCCATCGATTCTGTCAGCAGGTTCATCAGGGCGATGTTCTTCACATATTGTGAGAAGGGTGTCACGAGTGGGGGATAGCCCACACGGGGCCACACGTAGGCCACCTCGTTGAACAGTTTCACGAGCAGCTCGTCTTCTGAAAACTCGCTCTCTCCCTTGGCTTTCCGGTTGTTGTTGATGGCTCCCATCACGCCTGTCAGGTCTGCCATCATCGAACCCATCATGCCGCCCGGCAGGCCGCAGCCCAGCAGCAATGAACTCATCAGCCTGTTGGCCGGGTTCATGAAGTAGCCGAGGAAGTCGTCAATGAACTCCTGTGTGAGTTTGCGCGCTTCCATATATGCGTCCATGTTGATTTCAGGCACATCGAAACCGGCATGTTTCAGCATGGACTGCACGGAGATGACATCGGGGTGTACCTTTCCCCAAGAGAGGGGCTCGATGGCGGTGTCTATGACATCCGCACCATTCCGGCACACCTCAAGTACGCTCGCCATGGAGAGGCCGGGGCCGCTATGGCCGTGATATTCAATGATGATTTCCGGATGCTTGTCCTTGATCATCTTGGTCAGCTTGCCCAGCATGGCAGGCTGCCCGATGCCGGCCATGTCTTTCAGGCAGATTTCCGGTGCGCCGGCTTCGATGAGCTGGTCTGCGATCTTGGCGTAGTACTCAGCCGTGTGGATGGGTGAGTTGGTGATGCAGAGCGTTGCCTGCGGGGTCATGCCTCCCTCGATGGCATACTTGATGGAGGGAATGATATTGCGTACATCATTCAGACCGCAGAATATACGGGTGATGTCCACGCCTTGTGCGTGCTTCACCTTGTACATCAGTTTGCGCACATCGGCCGGCACGGGGAACATGCGCAGCGCGTTGAGGCCGCGGTCCAGCATGTGTGTCTTGATGCCGGCCTCGTTGAAGGGTTTGGTGAAGGCTCGTACAGCCTTGTTAGGATTCTCGCCATAGAGCAGGTTGACTTGCTCAAAGGCGCCGCCGTTGGTTTCCACCCGGGCGAAACACCCCATTTTTATGATGACCGGCGCTATGCGCTCCAATTGATCCTTGCGCGGCTGAAACTTGCCGCTGCTTTGAAACATGTCGCGATAGACGAGGCTGAATTGAATCTTACGTTTCGTCATTTGAATATGAGATAATATTGGAGTTTTGTATTCCAGCTTCCGCGGCTGCGCATTTTTGTACTTTCTGCGCAGTTGCGTGGCAAAAGTACAAATTTCGGAAGACATATATCATGTGTGTTCCTTGAAATTAAGTCTTTGTCTGGTGCTCCTTGAACTGGCGAATGGAGCTATGGCCTGCAATGTGCAAAGCCGCGCAAGGTCTGGGGGCGTGGATGGTACAAGCCTGTATGATCATGGGTATGGGGTTCCGGATACGGCTGTGACGGGCATGGCGGCTGCCAAGCCGGATGGAGGGAGAGAGCGGTCGGGGCAGTACCGGTGAAATGGCGGCATGGCACGGTGCTGCTGGAATTGTGTCTATATGGAAAAAAACAGAAAAAGGGCCGCAGACCGTTTGTCGGTTTGGGCAAAGCCCTTACTTTTGCATCAGATAAGCCGCCCCGGCTGTTCAGACCGGTTCGGCTGCATCGTCTTGCACAGCCCTTGCAGACGGGCGTTTCCAGATAGAACGAACAATATGCACACGTACGCATCCTACTTTTTTGGCTATTATTTTTACTTTGCCGGACAAGCGAAGCGGGATGGCGCGTGCCAACATTCATGAATTTGACGAGCAACAAGATAGTCCCGCTTCCCTCATCGGATGCGGGATTTTTTGTTCTCAGAAACCTTCTCAGGCATGAGGCAGGTCGCTATACAGGATGCCGGTGGATTCTTTGGCGATGTGCCCACGCACAGCCTCTGTTGAGAGAGCTTAAAATATTGGGTGAATATGCAGCAAAACAGCCGACAACCAAGGATATGTCCGGCTCGCCGCCTGAATGAGGTGGGAGAGTACTACTTTTCGCATAAATGCAGGGAAGTGGCTGGAATGAATGCGGCGGGCAAGAATGTCCTGTCACTTGCTGTCGGATGTCCCGACAGACCCCCATCACCACAGACCATCGACACCTTGTGCCGCGAGGCGCGTGAACCACTGGCCCACGGTTACCAGCCAACAGTCGGAACGCCTGAGCTTCGTGGAGCAATGGCCGCTTTCTACAAGAGGTGGTATGGTGTGGGTCTGGATTCCGCCACGGAGATTCAGCCGCTGATAGGTTCCAAGGAAGGCATACTTCACGTAACCCTGGCCTTTGTCAATCCGGGGGAGAAGGTACTGGTGCCCGACCCCGGTTATCCTGCCTACACCTCTCTCTCGCGCCTGCTGGGGTGTAGCGTGGTTTCTTACAGTCTGAAGCCGGAGAATGGCTGGCAGATCGATTTCGATGAGTTGGAAAATGCGGACTTGGACGGTGTGCGCCTGCTTTGGTGCAATTATCCGCACATGCCGACCGGCGCTCCGGCCTGCCGCAAGACTTATGTGCGTCTGGTCGACTTTGCCCGCCGCCATGGCATACTGGTCGTCAACGACAATCCCTACAGCTTTATCTTGGGGCGCGAGCGTCTGAGCATTCTTCAGATTCCCGGAGCCAAGGATTGCTGCATGGAACTCAACTCTATGAGCAAGAGCCATAATATGCCCGGCTGGCGTGTCGGCATGTTGGCCGGTGACGCGCAATATGTGAGTTGGGTGTCACGGGTGAAGAGCAACATCGATTCGGGTACGTTCCGTCCGTTGCAGTTGGCGGCTGCTGCGGCTTATGCCAACAGTGACGATTGGCACGAGGAGGCCAATGTGGCCGTTTATGCCCGCCGCCGCCAGTTGGCCGGAGCCATCATGGAAGCCATGGGCTGCACGTATGACGCCGGGCAGGTCGGCATGTTCCTTTGGGGGTGCATACCCGACAGCTGTCCCGATGCGGAGTGGCTGACAGAGCGTGTGCTCCACGAGGCCAGGGTCTTCATCACACCCGGGTTCATCTTCGGCGCTAACGGGCGGCGCTATGTGCGGTTGTCGCTCTGCGCTGCGGAGGACAGGCTGGCGGAGGCCCTGCGGAGAATCCGAAAAGCATTTGCGCAGTAGTCTTGCACATTACTCATTTATCGGTGGCGTGGCCACATCTATTAACAGACCAAAATACATTCATAGAATATGGAACTGAATCTGACCCCCTTGCATTTGACCGGCACTCCGACTGACGACAAGCGGCCGGTCGTCATAGCCGGCCCCTGCTCCGCTGAGACGGAGGAGCAGGTGATGACTACGGCCGTGGAGCTGGCTCGGAAAGGCTTTAAGCTCTTCCGCGCCGGCATTTGGAAACCACGTACCAAGCCCGGCGGTTTTGAGGGCGTGGGAGAGATCGGACTGCCTTGGCTCAACCGTGTGCAGCATGAGCTGGGCATGAAGGTTGGCATAGAGGTGGCCACGCATGCCCATGTGGAAGCGGCTTTGAAGGCCGGCGTCGACTTCTTGTGGATCGGCGCCCGCACAGTGGCCAACCCTTTTGCCATGCAGGAGATTGCCGATACACTGCGGGGGGTGGATGTGCCGGTATTGGTGAAGAACCCGGTCAATCCCGACCTCGAGTTATGGATAGGCGGTCTGGAGCGGATCAATCAGGCGGGAATCACCCGTCTGGGTGTGATACACCGGGGCTTTTCTACCTATGAGAAGCGTCTTTACCGCAATCTGCCCATGTGGCATATTCCCATCGAATTGCGCCGCCGCATCCCCGGCCTGCCTATCTTCGGGGATCCCAGCCATATCGGCGGCAAGCGTGACCTCGTGGCCCCGCTCTGCCAGCAGGCCATGGATCTGGGTTTTGACGGGCTTATCGTGGAGAGCCATTGCTGTCCCGATCAGGCCTGGAGCGATGCTTTCCAGCAGGTGACACCCGATGTGCTCGACTTTATCATCAGCAAGCTCGTGATACGTAAGGTGGGCGACAGCCCCGAGACCATCAACGCCATGAGGGGGCAGATTGACGAGATCGACAACGCCCTCATTGAACTGTTGGCCAAGCGCATGCGCGTCAGTCGCGAGATTGGCGTCTACAAACGGGCCAACGACTTAACAGTGGTGCAGACCGACCGCTATACGGAGATCCTTTATAAGCGTGGGGCGCACGGGGTGTTGTGCGGCATGTCGGCTGACTTCGTGAGGAACATCTTCGAGTGCATACACGAAGAGAGTGTGCGGCAACAGATCGAGATCCTGAACAACTGAGACAAGCAGGAGAAGAAAAAAGGACAATATGCGTATACTGATTATCGGAGCAGGGAAGATGGGTTCGTTCTTTACGGACCTGCTCAGTTTTGAACATGAGACCGCTGTCTATGACACAGATGCACGCCGCCTGCGCTTTATGTACAACACGCAGCGTTTCGTATCGCTGGATGAGGTGGATGCCTTCCGGCCGGAACTGGTTATCAACGCGGTGACGCTTAAATATACGGTAGAAGCCTTTCGTGCGCTCGTGCCCCACTTGCCCGCCGACTGTCTCCTCAGCGACATCGCTTCTGTAAAGAACGGCCTGCACGACTTCTACCGCCAGTGCGGCATGCGCTATGTGAGCACGCATCCCATGTTTGGCCCCACCTTTGCCAATCTCGGCAATCTCGGCCATGAAAATGCCATCATCATCACCGAGGGTGACTACATGGGACGCCTGTTCTTTCGCGATTTGTACGGCCGTCTGGGACTGCACGTGTGCGAGTACACCTTTAACGAACACGATGAGACAGTGGCCTATTCGCTCAGCATCCCCTTCGTGAGCACGTTTGTGTTTGCCGCCGTGATGAAGCGGCAGGATGCGCCCGGCACGACATTCAAGCGTCACATGCAGATAGCGAAGGGCGTGTTGGGCGAGGATGACTGCCTGCTTCGGGAGATACTGTTCAACCCCCGCACGGAGGGACAGGTGGAGAGGATACGCGAAGAGTTGGGGCGCTTGCTGGATATCATAGGGCGGAAGGACGAGCCTGCGCTCGACGCCTTTCTGGCACGCATACGGGCGAATGTCAGGGCGTAGCGGCGCTACACCCCAATATTCCCCGTATGACCGAACCTTTCCCCCAGCCATTGGAGGTGGGGAAGGCCGGGCCATACGGGGAACGGAAGATCCTGTGCGGAGGTTGCTATGACAGCAGCGCCTTGCAGGCAAAATAGATAATGGGCATGAAGAGGGACGGCAGCAGGTTGATGGTCTTGCAGTCCTTGATGTGCAGCACGCCCAGTCCTGATGCGGCGATCAGTATGCCGCCGACAATGGAGACTTCTCCGATAAGTTCCTTGGAAATAAATGTCTGTGAGATGAGGGCTATGCCATAAATGCTTGACATCCACAAGAAGACCACGACTCCTGTAATGGCAGTCCCGAATCCGTAGGAGGAGGCCAAGACGACCATCGTGACAAAATTGAGCGTCGCGGCGGTCATCAGGTAGGTGTTGTCGTTATAGAGTGCGCTCATCACGGGCCCCATCATGGCGAGCGTGCCTACGCAGCACAGCAGGACGCCGGTCGTGATGCCCTCGGCGAGATTGCCGGTGGACATGCGGCGGGTGGCGCGCTCCATACGCTCGTCCAGCTTCAGCATGGTTCCTGTCAACCCGCCCAGTGACAGACAGAAGATGAAGAGCACCGGAAACTTGGACTGCTGCATGTTTTCCATGGCTACATTCATGCCCAACGTGAGGGCGCAGAGTCCCATGGCGGTGTTGAGCGCGTGTACGAGCTTGTCACTGATGCCCTTGCGGAAGAGGGCGCCAATGGCGCAGCCGGCGAAGACGGCGATCGCATTGATGATGATGGCGTACATATAGAATAAGGAGTAGCGTTGTTGGGTTTTGGCTCTGCGAAGATAGTGAACCCGTACGCTTGTGCCTAACTTCTTCCGCTTTTATTTTCTTTTTTTCCGTTGACAGAACTCTTGGTAGTTTTGTCGGTGCAGTTACAATTATTGGGCGGGAATTTGACTGCTGTTATCCTTCACCTCTGCAAAATATAATTCGTGCATTGACAAAAGGCCCAAGCGCTCTGGGCCTTCTGTCCTCGATTTGCACTATCTTTGCAGAAGACAGGCTGCGCCTCAGCAATCAGAGCCAGCTCCATTGCGTTCGGCTTGCACTATCTTTGCAGAAGATAGGCTGCGCCTCAGCAATCAGAGCCAACTCCATTGCGTTCGGCTTGCACTATCTTTGCCCGGGGAGGGCAGAATGGCCTCCAGACAGTCTGGGCAGTATCTTGCCCGGCCTGCATGCAACAAGGGGATGGGCGTAGGTTTCTCAGGGAGAAGTGTACGCCTCCTCCTTCCCAAACAGGGCGGTGAGCGGCGCCGACTCCTCAATCAAGGGCCTTGACTCAAATTCAAGACTTGAATTATATAAATACAGTCTTGAATTATATAAATACAGACTTGAAATATATAAATCAAGACTTAAATCATATAAATACAGTCTGTATTTTGAGTCTGCGCTGTTTCTGGAGGAGGCTGGGGCTATGTTCGGGAGGTGTGGCTTGGGCATTGCAGCGTGGGAGAAGATGCTCCGAGATCTCTGAAAGGGGAAGGCTGTGTCGCAGCCGCCCGGAGTGGATGGAAGAACTTGCCTTGTACCGCCTCCGCACACTTTCAGCAAATGAAAAACCATCTAACATTATATACATTTCGACTATGAAATTAGTTAAAAGTTTTGCCTTTATCTTTGCCGCGATGCTGGCCTTAGGCACATTGCCCTCCGGCGCACAGTCGCTCTCGCCTTCGACCAAGTGGCACTGGGACAAGGGCACCATCGTGGTGGAGAGTCCCGAGCGCCCCGCCGGCCAGAAGGACGTGATCAACCTGACAACTCCTGCCATGAAGCAGGTGCGGGTGGGTTTTGTGGGGCTGGGCATGAGAGGCCCCGGCGCTGTTGAGCGTTTTACCTACATTCCCGGGGTGGAGATAGTGGCTCTTTGCGACTACGAGCAGGGGCGTGCTGAGAAGTGCCAGGAGTACCTGAAGAAGGCCGGCCTGCCGCCTGCCGCCGTCTATTATGGCGCGAAGGGCTATGAGGATCTGTGCAAGCGCGCGGATATCGACCTCGTCTATGTAGCCACGGACTGGGACCATCATTTCCCCGTGGCCAAATGTGCTATGCTGAACGGCAAGAACACAGCCATCGAGGTGCCTTCGGCCATGAATTTGGAACAGTGCTGGGAGCTGATCAATCTTTCGGAGCAGACACGCAAGCACTGTATGATTCTGGAGAACTGCTGCTACGACTGGTTTGAGATGAACACACTCAACATGGCCCAGCACGGTGTGTTTGGCGAGGTGCTGCGCGCGCAGGGGGCGTACATTCACAACCTTGACGACTTCTGGGACTACTATTGGAAGAATCCCGATGGCTCTGACCCCGACAAGCTGGGATGGCGCATGAAGTACAATATGGAGAACCGGGGCGACGTATACGCCACGCACGGGCTGGGGCCTGTGGCCCAGGCGCTCGACATACACCGAGGCGACCGCATGAAGACCCTCGTGGCCATGGACACCAAGAGCGTGCATGGCCGGGAGTTCGTGGAGAGCCGGACGGGAAAGCCCTGCGACAATTTCCGAAACGGTGACCATACAACGACACTCATCCGCACCGAGAACGGCAAGGTGATCGAGATACAGCACGACGTGATGAACCCGCAGCCCTACAACCGCCTGTACCAACTGACGGGCACGAAAGGTTTTGCCAACAAGTATCCCATCGAGGGCTATGCCGTAGAAGCCAGCCAGCTGGCCTCGTGCGGAAGCGCCCCGAAGGTGGACAACCTGACCTCGCACAGCTTCATGCCGGAGAGTGAGAGAAAGGCCCTTGAGACGAAGTTCCAGCACCCGATACTCAAGAAGTACGGGGAGATGGCCAAGGAAGTAGGCGGACACGGCGGCATGGACTTCATCATGGACAGCCGCCTCGTATATTGCCTGCAAAACGGCTTGCCGCTCGATATGGACGTGTACGACCTGGCAGAGTGGTGCTCGCTGGCCGAACTCGGCTCGCTCTCCATGGACAACAATTGCGCTTCGGTGGCCTTCCCCGACTTCACACGCGGTCATTGGAACGAGGTGAAGGGTTTCAGGCACGCTTTTGCTCCGGCGGAGCAGGAAGCGGAGGCCGAGACGGCGGCCAAGGCTTGTACCGCCCTGCAAAAGGAGGCTGCATCCCGGTTCAACCTATGGACACTCTACGATGCCGTGCAGAACGCACAGGGAGACGCTGCCAAGGCGAAGGCCCGGAAGGCTTACGACAAGGCGTTTGCCAAGGCACAGGCTTATGTGGCCAAAGGCTTGAAGAAGGTTTCTGCCAAGAAATAGGCTCGCGGGGATGTGGGTGCTCCGACACCTGACAGCAACTCACAGCGGAGGGTTGTGCTCTGGGTTTCAGACAGGGCGCAACCCTTCCTGTGTGCGGCATGTTTCCGAACTGGGTGGCGGTTTCTCTCTTTAGTTCCGTACGGGGGCGGCTTCCATCTGATTCCCCCTCTTCTACATAAAACTCTTCCGAAGTATGTCAATGACACTTGGCGGACAGGAGGTGTCCTCCCCACGCCGCACCTACACTTATGCGCAGATATGGAGCATAGCCTATCCGATATTGGTGGCTACGCTGATGGAGCAGTTGATAGGTACTACTGCCACGGCCTTTCTCGGCAGGGTCGGAGAGGTCGAGCTTGGGGCCTCCGCGCTGGGCGGCATTTTCTATATCGTCGTGTTCATGCTCGGTCTGGGCTTCAGTGTCGGTTCGCAGATATTGATCGGACGACGCAACGGACAGGGCGACTATAGCCGCATAGGCAGCATCTTCTATCACAGTCTGGCCTTCCTGCTGCTCTTCGCGTTTGTGCTCTTCGCCCTGACACGCACGTTCGGCCCTCGCGTGCTGGAGCGGATCATCAGCTCGCATGATGTCTTCGTTGCGGCCAACAATTATCTGCAATGGCGCGTGTATGGGTTCTTTTTCGCCTTTGTCAACATCATGTTCCGGGCTTTCTACGTGGGCACGACACATACCCGCACCCTCACGCTCAACTCACTTGTCATGGTGGCCAGCAACGTGGTGTTCGATTATGTGCTGATTTTCGGAAAATGCGGCCTGCCGGCCTATGGCATAGCAGGTGCGGCAATGGGGAATGTGCTGGCGGAGGGCATGTCTACCTTATTCTTCATTGTTCATACCCGGCTGCGTATTCCCTACGCCAAGTACGGTCTCAACCGCCTGCCGCGCTTCCGCGTCAGCCTGTTGGAGAAGATGCTGGGACTCAGCGTGTGGACCATGGTGCAGAACTTCCTGTCTCTGGGCACTTGGTTCCTCTTCTTCATTTCCGTGGAGCACTTGGGCGAGCGGGCATTGGCCGCCACGAACTTGGTGCGCAACATATCGGCATTCACCTTTATGACCGTGGCCGCACTGGCAGCTACCGCCAGCACCTTGGTCAGTAATTTGATGGGGCAGGGTGATCCCGAGGCCGTACCTCCCGTGCTGCGCCGTACGGTTCGGCTGGGGTTTGCCATTCTGGTGCCGGCCATTGCGCTGATAGCTATAGGCGGTGACGCGGTGCTGAGGCTCTTCACCAATGAGCCGGAGGTGATAGCGGCTTCGCGTGGGGCGCTTTATGTCATGCTCTCCTCTTACGTGCTCACCATACCCGCACAAATATACTTTCAGGCGGTGAGCGGAACAGGCAACACGCGCACGGCGCTGGCCATTGAGATGGCTTCGCTGGTAATCTATTGTGTGTTCATCTTCGTGGCTATCTTCCACTATCGGGTTTCGCTGCCGGTATGCTGGATGAGCGAGCATGTATACAATTTGTTTGCCTTCCTCTTCTCGTTCGCCTATTTTAAATGGGGCAATTGGCGTGCGCGGAAATTGTAGATTTCGCGGGAGATGCGCCGAGTGTAGTTTCTTGTGGCTGCATGACATGTTTTTTACTTGCTTTTTTATAAAGTAACAGGCGCTCGAAGTGTTAATATTAATAAGCTCCGGCCATTATGACGCAGGCATTCTTGAGGCAAGTCCTGTGGGAGCTTTACCTTTGTCCATATGAAGAAGTCAACAATATGGATCATAGCGGTGGTGATGGGCATTTCGTTTATCACCCTGCTGTTCCTGCAGGCCAAGTATTTTGAGCAGGTCATCAACATGCGCAAGGAGCAGTTTGATGAATCTGTGGCTCGCAGCCTTTATCAGACAGCCCGCAACCTGGAGCTGAACGAGACCAAGCAGGGGCTGGAGGAGCAGTTCCGGCGCAGCGGGCAGGTCCAGCACCCGGCAGACTCCGTGCGCCAACTGCGCCAGCTCACATCCTTTGAGGAGCGGACACACACGATGATACCGGCCAATGTGCCGAAGGGGCTCTTTCTGGACAATCTCAATGCGGGTTCTGTTGACGAGTCGTTGCGCGACTCTGTACGCCAGCGCTATATCTACCAGCGGGCCTTGCTCAATGAGGTCGTTTACTCCATATTATATAAGGCGAGTGAGAAACCGCTTGCCGAGCGCATCGACTTCCGGGATCTCGATAGTGACTTGCGGGCCGAGCTTCGAAGCAACGGTATCAATATTGACTACCATTTCTATGTGACGACTTCAGACGGACGGATGGTGTATCGTTGTTCGGACTATACGCCGGCAGGCGACCGGCATACCTACCGGCAAGTGCTCTACCCGAATGACCCGCAGGCACAGACCGGCTTGCTCTATATACACTTCCCGGATATGCCGAAGTATATATTTACGAGCGTGCGCTTCATGATACCGGCCATCATCTTCACGCTGGTGTTGCTGGTGATGTTTATCTTCACCATTTATACCATTTTCAGGCAGAAGAGGCTGACGGAGATCAAGAACGACTTCATCAACAACATGACGCACGAGTTCAAGACGCCGATATCCACCATCTCACTGGCCGCACAGATGCTGCGTGATCCGTCCGTGGCCAAGAGCGAGACGATGTTCAAGCATATATCGGGCATCATTGTGGACGAGACGAAGCGCTTGCGCTTCCAGGTGGAGAAGGTGCTGCAGATGTCCATGTTTGACCGCAAGGCCGCCACGTTCAAGCGCAAGGAGGTGGACGCTAACCTGCTCGTGCAGGATACGGTCAATACCTTCAGGCTGAAGGTGGAGGCAGCGGGAGGATCCATTGACGCTCACTTGGGCGCGGAGGACGCCATCGTGTTTGTAGATGAGATGCATTTCACCAACGTCATCTTCAATCTGATGGACAATGCCGTGAAATACAAGGCGCCGGACCGTGACCTGCATTTGCAGGTAAGTACCCGCGATGAGGGAGGCCGTCTCGTGGTGACGATAGCGGACAATGGCATCGGTATCCGCCGGGATGATTTGAAGAAGATCTTTGAAAAATTCTATCGCGTACATACCGGAAACCGGCACGATGTGAAGGGATTTGGCCTCGGACTGGCCTATGTGCAGAATATTGTACATGCTTTTGGCGGAAGCATTCATGCCGAAAGCGACTTCGGCAAAGGCACGCGTTTCATCATCTCCATCCCACTCATGGGACAGTCCTGAAGGAGCGGACTCCCTAATTAGACTATAAACCATTAATAATAAACGTACAGCTATGATTACGACTGACGAAAAAATGAAGATTCTTCTTTGCGAAGACGATGAGAACCTCGGCATGTTGCTCCGTGAATACTTGCAGGCCAAGGGATATGAGACAGAGCTCTGTCCCGATGGCGAAGCAGGCTACAAAGCCTTTACGCAGAACAAGTTCGACCTTTGCGTGCTTGACGTGATGATGCCCAAAAAGGACGGCTTCACCCTGGCCCGTGATATTCGGCAGATCAATGAGGACACCCCCATCATCTTCCTGACCGCCAAGACTCTGAAAGAGGACATCCTCGAAGGATTCCGCATTGGTGCGGACGATTACCTCACCAAACCTTTCAGCATGGAAGAGCTGACATTCCGCATCGAGGCTATCCTGCGCCGCGTTCGCGGCAAGAAGAACCGCAACCGCACGCACTACAAGATCGGCTCATTCAGCTTTGACACGCAGAAGCAGATACTCTCTCGGGGTGACCAGCAGACCAAGCTCACCACCAAGGAGAGCGAATTGCTCAGCCTCCTTTGCGCACATGCCAACGAGGTGCTGCAGCGCGACTACGCCCTTAAGACCATCTGGATTGACGACAACTACTTCAACGCGCGCTCCATGGACGTGTACATCACCAAGTTGCGCAAGCACCTGCGTGATGACGAGAATGTGGAGATCATCAACATCCACGGCAAGGGCTATAAGCTCATTACGCCTGAGCCTGAGGCTTGATCTTTTGTAAAATACCCTGTTTGAAGCGGCAGAGAGGCGGACCTGTGGAAAATGCAGGCCGGCTCTCTGCCGCTTTGGGGTTCGGAAAGGCCGGGCATTGCCTTCCAAAGGGGTTGCCCCGATGACGCTTCACCGATAGGCCGCCGTGCGCCACGCCTCTTCCCGGAAGCGTGGCGAATCTTTCTGGAGAAAGACTGCATATTTGTACGGAAACCGGGCGAGGTGGCTTATTGCGCTCTTTTACAGAAGAATCCATGAATATGCATGCAGGCTTTGTGCGAACTCCATAAATAATGATTAATTTTGCACGGCAATCAATAACCTTACGCACAGAAATAAATAGAAGAAAGATGGACGTTCAGCAACAGACATTGGCGGAGCCCGAAAACAACGGCTTTAAACTACAGGATTTTGCCTTGACCTTATTGGCCAATTGGTATTGGATACTGCTTTCGGTCATTGTGGCTCTTGTTTGCGCAGTGCTGATCGTCATGCATACCACACCGACTTACACCCGAAATAGCTCTCTGCTCATCAAAAGCGATGAAAACGGGAGGGGAGGGAGCAATATGTCGCTTCCGACCGAGTTTCAGAATCTGGGATTGGTTGGTTCGAACACCAACATTAACAATGAGATAGAAACCATCAGTGCCCCGGTGCTGGTTGAGGAAGCGGTGCGCCGTCTCCACTTGGATGTGCAGATGTCCGTTAAGCAGGGGCTGCATGCTGTGCCCCTTTACGAGAACGCGCCGGTGCAGTTGCTGCTTCCGCAGGCTGCGGACGATGAGGCTTTCTCCTTCATGATGCGTCTGAACCGCAACCAAACAGCGGAGCTATGGGATTTCAAGGGCGAGGACGGAAATGTGGACAGCCGGCATCTGACTGTCAGGATGGGTACGCTGTCCCGCACGCCATTGGGCATCGTGCTCATTCAACCTACCCCCTATTTCGGTAAAAACTTCACGGATGAGGACATCACCGTGAGTAAGTCTCCCGTGAAGGCGGTTGGCGCCAGCTATTGTGGCCGCCTCTCTGTCACGCTCAGCCAGAAAGAGTCCACGATTCTCAATATAACCCTGACGGATGCCAGTCCTAAGAGGGCGGACGATCTGATATTCAAACTGATCGATGTGTACAACGAGCAGTGGCTGAAAGACCGCAACCGTGTGGCAGAGAGCACTTATGTGTTCATTACAGACCGTCTCAATACTCTGTCCAAGGAACTGGGCGATGTGGATCAGAAGATCTCGGACTATAAGAGTGCAGCCTTGCTTCCCGATGTCGACGCTGCCTCTGCACTCTACATGTCGGAAAGCGCCAAGAACAGTGACCAGCTCATTTTGCTCAACAACCAGCTTGGAGTGGCGAAGTACATTCGCCAGTATTTGTCCGACGGATCCAAGACCGGACAGTATCTGCCTACCAACACGGGGATAGGCTCTACGGGTATTGAGGAGATGATTGCTGAGTATAACAAGGTAGTCAGCACGCGCAATGAGCTGCTTGAGAACACCAGCGAGTCCTCTCCTTTCGTGCAGAAGGCGAACAATGACCTTGCCTTGCAGAAGACAGCCATTATCCACTCGCTTGACAATTTTATCACCCAGCTACAGGAACAGGTGCGGAGTTGGCAGGGTAATGAGGCCGCTACCAACCAAAAACTGGCGACGGCCCCGCGGCAAGTCAAGCAGTTGCTCTCTGTGGGACGCCAGCAGAAGGTCAAAGAGGCACTTTACATCTACTTGTTGCAGAAGCGAGAGGAGAACGAGCTTTCCAAGACCTTTACAGCCTGGAACACCCGCATCATCCAGCCGCCCATGGGCAGTTCCCTGCCGTCTTCCCCCCGCAAGAGCATGATGCTGATGGCGGCATTGGTCATAGGGATTTGCGTCCCGGTAGGTATTTTGTATTTGCGCGAAACCTTGAACAACAGCGTCCGGGGGCGTGCCGACTTGGACGGCATGCAGATACCTCTCATTGGCGAGGTGCCTTCCTTGTCAGCCAAGAAACACTGGTGGCAACTGAGGAAAAGGGATGTGGAATGCAAGATCTGTGTGCGTGAGAACTCGCGTGATCTCGTCAATGAGGCTTTCCGCGTGCTCCGCACGAAGCTTGACTATTTCATGGGCAGCATTGGAGGAAATGCCAAGGTCATTATGGTCACCAGTTTCAACCCCGGAAGCGGCAAGAGCTTTATCTGTGCAAATCTGGGCAAGGTCCTTTCGCTGAAAGACCAGAAGGTGCTGGTTATTGACATGGACTTCCGCCGTTGCACACAGAGTGCCATGGCGGGTTCGCCACGTCACGGTATAACCGACTTCCTAAGCGGACACAGCGAAGATTTTCAGTCATTGATTTGCCGCGAGGCTTTGGGAAAGGATGCTGATATGTTGCCGGTGGGCATTGTTCCTCCCAACCCGTCCGAACTGCTTCTGTCACCCAAGCTTGCCACGCTGTTTGAGTGGGCGCGTTCGGAGTATGACTACGTCCTGTTAGACTGCCCCCCCATTGACATCGTGGCGGACACCAGCATTGTGAAGAAGTACACGGATGCATCTCTGTTCGTAGTCAGAGTGGGTCTGATGGACCGCCGCCTGTTGAAGGATGTAGATGAATTATACACCGCACACACTTACCGCCACATGGCGCTTTTGCTCAACGGTGTAGAGTTCGTGAGCAGCCGCTATGGAAGCTATCGCTACGGGTACGGCTATGGGTACGGCAAGTACGGGCCTTACGCCCACAACAAATGATTGGACACAAGAATGCCGAAGAGGCATAATGGTGGAATAGGGGAAGCCCGGTACGGATCACGATGGTTCCGCGCCGGGCTTCTTCTTTTTGTGTCTCTTTCACCGTATGGTTGCAGGTTCGTACGCTTGTCTGTCTGGGGGAGCGGCGGATTTGTTGCAAAGATTGTCATTCGCACATAAAGAGAAAGCCCCCGTTTCCATGTATAAGCATGTAAACGGGAGCTTTTATCAGGAGATGGCATAGGCATGCGGATGCGATGGGCAGGTCTTGGAAAATCAATCCGGGTCGCTGCCTATTCTCCCAATAGTATCACCTTGATATAATCCTTTAGCTGGAAAGGTCCTTTGCGGTAACCGCCTTGTGAGTCGCTGATGAGCAGCAGGGAGAGCCGCCCGTCATTCAGTGTGCGGCCGAGACACATGCCTTCGTAGTTGGCAAAGCTGAGCTTGAAGGGTTGTACGGAAGTCGTCCAGTCCGCCAAGAGTTTCTTGACAAGGAAGTGATTGGGATCGAGAACGGGCAGGCTCACACTGCTGTCTATCTGGTGTCCCTGCGAGGGGTTGACGATAAACAGTTTGCAGCGCACCTCACTGCTCAGCCCTCCTGCTGTGATGTTGGCTTCACGTTCCAGCACCAGCAGCCTGCCGTCTGGCAGTGCCGTGAGTTCCGGCACGCCGTAGACATAGGTCTTGCCGAAATCATCCGTGCGCCCGCGGTCCATGCGGTAGGCATACTGTGCCACGGGTTGCAGGTTGTCGTCAAATGCTTGCAGGCGCAACAGGTTTTGTACGCCCGGATGCAGCGGCCCCGCCGCTTGTCCGTCGATGGGGAGCATGCTCTCCGTCGTGGTCCAGAAACGGTGCGTGGCAGCATCGTAGGTGAGCGCCTCAAAACCGTAGTTGGGAACGATATTTTTGAGTGAGAAGATGGCAGGCACTTGCAGCTTCCTGCCGGTTGGCTGTCCGCTGAGGGAGTATTCGAGGATCTCTTGGTCGCCTTCTCCGCTGATGAATAGCGTCTGTGTGGAGGGCAGGTAGGCAATCCCCTCACAGTCGCGTACGCTGATGCCATTGGCGTCCACGTGCGGATGAGCGTTGCCCTTGAACCCTTCGAGCATCACGCTGGTGACCTCTCCCGTAAGCGGGTTTTGGTATATACGGAAGGTGAAGAAGCCGTCTGTCGGCTCTTTGTCGCTCACTACCGCATAACGGCTGTCGCCGAGCGGTGTGATGCCGCTATACTGGGCGCTCCCAACGCTCCACTTCGAGAGAGCCACCTGCTTCAATTCGGCGGCGGTCTGAGCTGTTGCAGCCATTGTGCAGCAGGCGAGTAGGGGAATGATAAATCGTTTCATAGTCTGCGAAGGCTTGTCTTATTCATCGAGCAGCAAGTCCATGACGATGGGCTGTGCGGCCAGAAACATGGCGGCCAGTCCGCCCGGAGTCATGATGCTGTCCGGCTTCAAGTCTGTTGGGCGCACTTGGCCGTTTTCTATGAGGTACCAACCGTTGTTCTCGGGAATGTCGAGATCGCCCTCCACGCCGATGTGCAGCTGGAAGCCCGGATTGTTGTGTGCTACGGCTGTCAGGAAGAGCGGAACGTTGATCACGCGCGCCATGGCATAAGGCACGGAGTCCTTGATGGAGCCGGGCAGGCAGAAGCGGCGGTAAACATTTTCCACCTGGCATTCCTTGCACAGATACTCGACAAATGCGGCGCGTGCGGCGGCTTCTGTAATGGCCAGCGTGCGGATATATACTTTCCCGTTTTTCTCTTTAACCGCCAGACAGAAGCCCACGGTACGGCGCTTGCGCTTGGCCAGAAGCACATACCCGTCTTCGAGATCCGCCGCTTCGAGTGCCGCGAAGAAGTCACTTTCTGACGGATGCACCATGAAGGGCAGTTCGCACGTCAACCGGCGGTAGAAATGGTACATCTCTTCCGGCCATTCATCGGGTCTTACCACCTCGATCTTGTCCGTCTTGCCGTCTTTGGAGACATCGAGCGGCAGTTCCTTGCGGTACACAGCGGTCCAGTAAGAGCCGTGTTCCGGCTTTTCATAGAAGTGTCTCAGGTCATCGCTGCCCGGTATCAGGAAACTGAGTGCCGCCCCGTTTTCAACCAAGCGGCGGTGCGCCTCGTGCAGGAGGTTGGTGGCATATCCCTTGCCGCGGTATTCAGGCAGCGTACAAAGGCCGGAGATATAGCCCGTGCGCAGGGAACTGCCGAAGAGTGTCGTGCGGTATGGCAACAGCTGCGTGGCGGCAACGATCTTACCGTCGCGGCTGACTGTTAGGTTTTTGCTGTCCGTGTATTTGTCAGCAAAATAGATATCCATGAAATCTTCGGAGTCATTGAAGCAAGTGCGCCACAGGCCACGTGTCTGTTCCTTTATTTCTTCGGGTGTAAGTTGCATTTGTGGTAGTTCTTTTTATGCTTTGGCGAAGGGGTGCTTCGTCATTACAGTATATTTTTGGAGTAGAATTTCAGGATGGTAGGACAGTTTGGCATGTCGCAGTCCTTCGATGCCCAAGTCCTCCTCGCGGTTCAGGTATATGTAGCGTTCCGGCAGGCTTCGGGCAAATTCACGGTTGATGACGGCGAAAGCCCCCTCATAGTCGGTGTCGGCCTTTTCCACGCAGACATCGAAGGTGTCATAGTTGATCGGCGCACCATAGGTGAAGGCCACGATTTCTTCGCCGATGCGCAGTATGAGGCCGCGGCCATCCAGATCCTCCCAGTGTTCAAAGGCGGTAAGCATCGAACGCCGCTCCGCATCATAGGTGTAGCGCCCGGCATCCGTCTCCACTTCCTTTTGCCCTGCCCATTTGGTGTCGAGTTCGATACATTGCGGGATGAACTCACGTGTGAGCGGCAGTGTCTCGAAGTCGGGATAGTGGTTGGCAAAGCGGTTGGCGAAGTTGCGCTTGGGCTGCAGCTTTTTTCCCGCCAGAGAGGCCAGATTCTCCCGCTTGTAGATATAGTCGGTATAGTTCCGGTCCGCTGTAGCGTAGAAGTAGCCGGGCATGGCTTGATCCAGCATGTTGAGCGAATTGTCACAGACACCGAGCATCAGGAAGGGGTGTCCCTCCAGCCGGGAATCTTCTATCAGCTCCGACATGATGCCCTGCCAGTTTCCGTTTCCTACGGGGGCGAGGTAGGCCAGGTGTCCGTCAGCCTTGAAGCGGAACAGCAGCCAGCCGTTGTAGTCAGCCACTTCCGTGTCGTAGAGGAAGCGCCAGCTGACGAGGTTCATGAAGTTGAGGTCACAGTTGCGGCATTCGCTGTGGAGCACGCGTTGTTGTATCAGCTCTTTGTCACTCAGGGTGAGCGGGTGAAAGGGTATGCGCATGGGGTAAGTGGAGGTTCGATGTATGAAGATGTCAGAGAGCAAAGGTCTTGACGAAAGTTCCGTCAAAGGTATGGGCCGTGACGCGTATGGAGTCGCGTCCGGGGGTGAGCAGGTTTTTGAGTGGTGCCAGTGGCAGAGACAGGTAGGTCTCCCGTGTATAGTAGAGCGGGTCCTTGTTTTGGTCGTGCAGCAGCAGGGCACACAAGGTGCGCTTCCCGTTCGGGTAGCGTATGTAGTCGGTCTGGTGAAAGCCGAAATAGTGTGTGCCGGTGGCGCTGGCTTTCAAGGCCAGACGGAAGTTTACGTATTCCGCTCCCTTCCAGCAAGCTGTCACGTCCAGGGGATCTGTGGTGATGTACGCGCCGGCATACTGGCCGACGCGTGTGGCCAAAATGGGGGAGTAGCTCTGTAGTCTGACGGCTGTCCCGTCAGGCAGATAGGCTGCGACAATGCGGTAGGTCGTGTCCGCGTGGAGTCCTGTTGCCGGATTGGACAGTGACAGCGTACGGCCTTCGTCCGTCACCATCACAGTGCCCCGTCCGTTGGCGTCAGTCTGCAGGTCGGCCAGTCCCTGTATGTACGGGGGCAGCGCCTCCTCATCGTCCGAGCAGGCGTTCAGCAGGCTGAGTAGCAGTAGGGGCAGCAGATACTTGGTCATGAGAGAGTGAAGTCAGTCCTTTTGAGCCTTGAGGTAGTTGATGAGCGGGTTGGCGTACATGAGCAGCAGCTTCTCGCGCAGGAAGTTCTCGTCCTTGTCGGGCAGGTCTATCAGTGCCAGCCTGCCTTGTAAGTAATGTTCGAAAGTTTCTTTTTCCGTCTGCGTATAGTGTGCGGCTTGTTCAGTGTCGCCTGTCAGCAGGTCGAGTGCCACGTAGTTGCCGGCAAACAGTTCGTAGCCCCTGTGTATGTAATGGTCCATTCGGGCGGCTATGGCTCTGAACAGCTCTCCCCTTTTGAGTGAGCTGAAGGAATCTATCCAAGTGTTGATGGGGGCCGACATACGGTATTTCACATGTCCCTTGTAGCCGAAGATACCGGTTTGCATGTTGGCGAGGTCGTCCTGCCGCGATTTGGTGAAGTTGGGATCATCCCTTTTCTGCTGGAATTCCTTGGCTTTCAGGTAGTCGCAGGGGTCATACTCGTAGCTGATGGTCAGGGGCACGATGTTCAGTTCCTTCAAACTGTCTATGGGGGAGCCTTCCCCTCCCATCGCCATCATTTTGAGCACGCTTTCTTGGGTTTGGTCGTTGGCGTCCTTGGCGCGCCCCTCGCGCTGTGCGATCCAGATGTTTTCCTTCTTCTGGCTGATGGCAAAATGCATGTACTGGCTCATGCGGCGGCTTGACTCCAGCATTTCGCGGACTCCCGCCGAGCGCTGCACGATGAATGACTTGTTCACCCGGACGAGAGTCCTTATCCATGGATAGATGAGCAGGTTGTCGCCTATGGCGATTTCAACCGTCGTGCGGAATCCCTCATCGAGCATCAATACGCACAGCAAGGCGGGGTCCAGCACGATGTCGCGGTGGTTTGACACGAATGTGAAGCTCCCGCCGCGCGCCTCCGGTGCGATGGCCGTCGCGTCCATGTCAGCCCCTTGCGTTTTTTGGGCGAGGAGCTGCTTGATCAGGGGATAGAAGAACGTCTTCTGCACCTCCAGGTTGTTGTGGCAGGCGTAGAGCTTTTTTTTCAGCACTTCAAAAGGCACATCCTTGAAGAAAGACTGCATAATACCCCGGAACTGGGGATCGGCCAGCAGCTCGTCGTAGGCGGACGGCAGTTCTTCAGGCAGCAGCGGGCGGATGGTGTCGAAGTCGTGGATAGTCATGATTGTCAATAGGTTTGGCAGAGAAGAGGCCACCCTTGGCCGGAGATTCGGTCTTCAGTCCCAGTGGCGCTCCCCTCCTGTGTCTCTACAGAAATCTGCCTTCTATGATATCGCTGAGCACATCCTTGATGTCCAGACCTGCGGCCCGTACCTGCTGCGGTATGAAGCTGGTGGCGGTCATGCCGGGTGTGGTGTTTATCTCAAGCATGTTGATCTGCTCGTTGCCGTGTTCTCCGCTCAGTATATAGTCGATGCGTATCAGGCCGTAGCATCCGAGCGTGTTGTAGATGAAGCGGGTGGTCTCGCCTACGCGCTCCGCCGTTTCGGGCGCTATGCGCGCGGGGGTGATCTCCTTCACCTTCCCGTTGTACTTGGCGTCGTAATCGAAGAACTCCTCTGTCGTGACAACCTCCGTGATGGGCAGCACACGGATCTCACCGTCCAGAAGACGGTAGCAGGCACAGGTGATTTCCGTACCGCGCATCATGCGCTCGATCATGACCTCGTCGCTTTCCATCATGGCCTTGTCGATGGCAGCCCGCAAGGCGTCGGCCTTCTTCACCTTGGTGACACCGAAGCTCGAACCGCCAGCGTTTGGCTTGACGAAGCAGGGCAGTCCCAGTCGGGTCGCCACCTCTTCGTCGGACGGCAGTTCCTGCCCTCTGCGCACGAGGATGGAGTCGGCAATATGCAGGTTCGGGTAGGCCCGCAGGAAGTTGTTGAGTGCGAACTTGTTGAATGTCAGAGCCTCCACCAGTACGTCACTCGTGGAGTAGGGGAGTCCTATCAGGTCGAAGTAGCCCTGCATGATTCCGTTTTCGCCCGGTGTGCCATGGATGGTGATATAGGCGAAGTCGAATTCATGGCGGCCGTCAGACGCTTTGAAGGAGAAATCGTTGCGGTCTATGAGGCAATTTTCCTCGCCGTAGTAGACTTCCCAGTTTCCGGCGTGTACCTCCACCAGGTAGCAGTTGTATTTTTCAGTGTCCATCGCAGAGAGCAGGAAAGCGGCAGAGCGGAGTGACACATCGTGTTCGGAGGAGTCGCCTCCGGCTACGATAGCGATTGTACGTTTCATTGTCAATTGGGATATGATGTTCAAAAGGATTGTATTCTATATGTTTCGGTCCGATCGGGAATTGGCCGTCAGCCTCCCTGTACCCCGTCGGTGTAGGTGCGCCAGCGTGCTAAAAGTTGCCGCATGTCATCAGGCAGATCGGTCGTGAAGTCCATCTCCTCGCCCGTAACGGGGTGTTTGAAGCCCAGGGTGCGGGCGTGCAGTGCCTGTCGCGGGCAGATGCTGAAGCAGTTGCGGATGAAGCTGTTGTATGTACTGCTTTGCGTGCCCCGCAGTATCTGGTCGCCGCCGTAGCGCTCATCGTTGAAGAGTGGGTGGCCGATGTGCTTCATGTGTACGCGTATCTGGTGGGTGCGCCCCGTTTCAAGAATGCACTCCACCAGCGTCACGTATCCGAAGCGCTGCAGCACGCGCCAGTGTGTGACCGCATGTTTGCCGGTGCCGGATGCGGGGTCGAACACGGCCATCTGCATACGGTCGCGGGGATTGCGGGCAATGTTGCCCTCGATGCGCCCTTCGTCCTCTTGCAGGTTGCCCCATACCAGGGCGTTGTAGCGCCTGCGCGTGGTCTTGTTGAAGAACTGCAAGCCCAGCTTGGTCTTCGCAAGGGGGGTCTTGGCCACGACAAGCAGCCCCGACGTGTCCTTGTCGATGCGGTGAACGAGGCCCACCGAGGGATCGTTGGGGTCATAGTCCGGATTGTCCCTCAGGTGCCAGGCGATGGCGTTGACCAGCGTGCCGGTATAGTTGCCGCATCCCGGGTGAACCACGAGACCGGCCGGCTTGTTCACCACGATCAGTTCGCTGTCTTCATACACGATGTCGAGCGGTATGTTTTCCGGCTCAATGGTGCTGTCGTAGCGCGGACGGTCGAGCAGCAGGGTCACCACGTCGAACGGCTTCACGCGGTAGTTGCTCTTCACGGGATGCCCGTTAACGTGGATGAATCCCGCCCGTGCGGCCAGTTGGATACGGTTGCGCGAGGTGTCTTTCAGGTGGTCCATGAGAAACTTGTCCACGCGCAGCAGTTGCTGCCCCTTGTCCGCCGCCACGCGGTAGTGTTCGTAGAGTCCGCCCCCTTCTTCGCCACTGTCCTCATCGTCATCGTCATAGGCGGTGGCGGCTGTGCGGAGGGCGAGGCCCGTATCGCTGTCTGGCGGAAGGGCGGTTTCTTCGGAGTGTGTGGTATCTTGCAAAGTCATGTGTCGTTAGTAGGACAGGTGCGGGTTATTGCTCCGACTGTTCCTTGCGGGGCGGTTCGGCGGTGTTGGCGGCGTTGCGTGCGTGTTCGGACGAACCGCCTTCCAGTATCTCATTTTCCTCCTCCTCGGGCGCGTTGCGTATATAGTCGAGGCTGTCATTGCCGTTGTACTCGTCTTCCAGTCCGCCTGCTCCCACCACCAACGTAATGGGGGTATTGACAGAGACCTTCGTGCCGGCGGGCACGTTGTGTCCGTTCACCTTGATTCCCAGCACCCAGTCGGGGTCGCCCATGACGTATTCCGTGGCGCCGAGCTTGAATCCCAGTACTTTCAGCTTGTCTTCGGCTTCGCGGCGCGAGCAGTTGTCCGCCACGTCGGGCAGGGCGATGAGCCGCGGGCCGTTGGCGTTGATGGTGATATTGACCGTCCGTCCGGGCTTTACCTTGTCACCCGGCTTGATGGACTGCTCGAGCACGGAGAAGGGGGCGGCGTTGTACACGTAACCTGTGTCCACCACTTCCGCTTTCAGCCCGAGAGCCTCCAGCTTGCGCCGTGCCACCTCTTCGTTTTGTCCGCAGATGTCGGGTACGGTGACCTCTTCGTTATGCCGGGTATAGAGATTGATGAGGAGCAGGGCTCCCAGCCCGAGCAGCAGCGTGACGGCCACGAGTCCCAGACAGTTGCCTATCAGTATGCGGCTGAAGATTTTCTTGAAAAATTCGGTAATGCTCATGTTGTTTTCCGCACGTTGCGCGTTGTGTTAGGTTGCCCGGAGGGCAGGTGCGCCTCAAGTGTCGTGGGTGCAAGAGGGGCAGAGACACGAGGCTTGCCTGACACCTGTCTGTTCAGCCTTGCAGCGTATCTGATTAAGGATCGGCTGCGTTCAGGCTTGGTGGTTGCGGCAGGACTGGCGTTCCCACGCCTTGCTTGTGTCATCTATGAGACAAAGGTAAGACAAAAAAACGATTGCATTTAGGTTTGCTTGGCGTAAATGAAGCTAACGGCCATTGCGGCGTGCGGTGTCCCTGCCTGTCCTGTACGGGTTGCTGAACGCGTGTGCTTTATTATGCTGGGACAGCGACGAGAATAGCTCTGGAGCTTGCCTGAATGTCCAAGCTGCCACCTGTCTGTTGTGCAGGGTGTGCATTTGTGGCGGCCGCCAGACCGTTCTCAATTTTGCTGGTCCTTTTGGGTGAGGACTGCCTGTCTGTCGGCTATATCGGAGTCTGGACTGTGATGCCGGTGCGTGGACTCCCCTATGCGCCGTGTAGGTTTAAAATACAGACTTGAATTATATAAATAAAGTCTTGAAATATATAGTTTAAGACTGTATTTATATAATTCAAGTCTTGAAATTGAGTCGGAGATGGGGATTGGTGAGCTTATGGCGCGGCTTGCGCTGTTTGACAGCCTCTTGCCGGTGGTTTTCTGGCAGGCTGGACGGGGGTCTGCCTGTTACGGCGCTGGTCGGCCTGTCAAAAGGAAGGCGGAGGGCTGACACCTGTCCGGGTGTCAGCCCTCCGCCTCATGAGGGATGCTTCAGTGGGCGTTACAAACCGTAGCTGAAAGCGTTGATGTAGTTGTAGAACACGCCGCCGATGCCCAATACGATGACACCGAGGGTACACAGCGCGAGTGCGATGCGGCTGTACGCGTCGCTCCGGAAGCTGGCAGCGGGGGTGTCATTGGGCTTGATGTACATGGCCTTGACGATGAGCAGATAGTAGTAGAGCGAGATGACGGTGTTGACCAAGGCGATGAATACCAGCAGGTGGTATCCGGCGTGGAAGGCCGCCATGAACACGAAGAACTTGGAGAAGAAGCCTGCAAACGGCGGGATGCCGGCCAAAGAGAACAGGCAGAGCGTCATGAGAAACGCCAGTTTGGGGTTGCTCTGGTAGAGGCCGTTGTAGTCGCTGATGTTGATCTTGCCCGTGTTTTCCTCCACTGTGGTCATCACGGCAAAGGCTCCCAAGTTGCTGACCATGTAGACCAGCAGGTAGAACACAAGGGCCGTCATGCCCTGTGCCGTGCCGTCCATGATGGCGAGCACCAGGTAACCGGCCTGCGAGATGGCGGAAAATGCCATGAATCGCTTCAGGTTGTTCTGGCGGATAGCGAAGAGGTTGGCCACGGTGATGGAGGCTACGATGATCCAGTACAGACCCGTGTTCCAGCTGTACATCAGGTCGCTTTGTGCAAAAGCCTTGATGAGCACGGTGAGGAGCACAAAGGCGGCGGATCCCTTGGAGATAACGCTCAGGTAGCCGGTGACGACGGTGGGTGCCCCTTCATAGGTGTCGGCTGTCCAGAGATGGAAGGGAACCAAAGAGATCTTGAATCCCATGCCGGTGATGAAGAGCACCAGTCCGAAGATGCTCAGCAGCGAGCCGTCGAGCATGGCGCCCAGCTCATTGAAGTAGAGCGTGCCGGTGGCTCCGTAGATGAGCGACACGCCGTAGAGCAGCAGGGCACTGGAGAAGAGGGCGAGCAAGATGAACTTGGCGCCTGCTTCGGCACTCTCGAAGCGCTTCTTGTCGAAGGCTACCAGGGCGGTCATGGGCACGGAAGCCAGTTCGAGACCGATGAAGAACATCAGGAAATGGCCGCTTGATATCATGAAGTACATGCCCAGCAAGGTGAAGAGCACCAACATGTAGAACTCGCCTTGCTTGACAATATTTTCGGGGCGTGACAGCCACTTGTGCGCCATGAGGAACACGATGACCGTGCCGACGTTGAGCACCGACTTGAGGATGGTCATCATCGGGGTGTACTGGTACATGCCGCCGAATGCCTCGGCAGTCTCGGCTCCGCAGCACGGCAGCAGGTTGATCACCGTGTGTACGGAGAGCAGTACGACAGGCAGGCAGGTGTTGAAAACTCCCTTCCCGCTCTTTCTGTCTGAACACATGAAAAGATCTGCCAGAAACAGGATGACAATCACTGCCAGCAGCGAGAGCTCTTCATGCATGTATAGGAATTGCGAATAATCCATTGTGAAAAGATTTTGAACGGGCGGCGGGACCTGCCGGTACTATGGCCGACGAAGACCGGCCGCTCATTGAAAGGTGTTAAAGGAAGGGATTGCAGCTTGATACTGTGACGGAGGCTGAGTGGATGTGGTCAACGATGGGGGCAACGCCGGTGGTGATCATGTCGCTCACCCACAGCGGAGCCAGACCCAAGGCGACTACGGCCACGATGAGGCAGATGACGGAGAACCGCTCGTCCCAAGTGGCGTCGGTCAGCTTCAGGTGGTGCTCATTGGTGCAGGTGCCGTACAGGATCTTGCCGACCACACGGAGAATGTAGACGGCGGTGATGACGATACTGCAGCAGGCGGCGATGGTCAGCACGCGGTGGAAGGTGTCGGCGTTCTGGAAAGATCCGACGAAGATGGTCATCTCAGCGATGAAGCCCGAGAAACCCGGCAGACCCAAGTTGGCCAGACCGGCTATGATGTAGCCGACAGACAGGAAGGGCATGATGCGCATCAGACCGTTCAGCTCGCGGATGTCACGGGTGTGCGTACGCCCGTAGATCATGCCGATGAGGGCAAAGAAGAGGGCCGTCATCAGACCGTGGCTCAGCATCTGAAGCACCGCGCCGGTGCAGGATGTCTGGTTGAGCATGAGAATGGCAAAGAGCACCAGGCCGCAGTGCGATACGGAGCTGTAGGCGTTGATGTACTTGAGGTCGGTCTGCACACAGGCTGAGAAAGCACCATAAACAACTGAGATACCGGTGAGGATCAAGAAGATCCAGCCCAGCTCGTTGGCAGCCTCAGGCATGAGGTACATGGCGATGCGGAAGCAGCCGTAACCGCCGAGTTTCATCAACACGCCGGCGTGGAGCATAGACACCGCAGTCGGGGCTGAGGCATGGCCGTCGGGGCTCCATGTGTGGAAGGGGAACAAGGCACCCAGTACGCCGAATCCGATGAAGGTCAACGGAAACCAAATGCACTGCTGTGCGAAGGGAATGGCGTGTGCTCCTCCCGTGTGGTTGGCTATCTCGACGATATCCATCGTCTGGCCGCCGGCTCCGTAGAAGATGCCGAAGATGCCGCACATCAGGAAGGCGGAACCGCCCATCAGCATGAGGGTCAGCTTCATGGCGGCATATTCCTTCTTGCCACTGCCCCAGACGCCGATGAGCAGGTACATGGGGATAAGCGCTATCTCATAGAACATGAACATGGCGAACATGTCCACAGAGATAAAAAAGCCGAAGACACCCAGACTCAGCAAAGTGAACCATAGGAAGTATTCCTTCGTCAGGGGTTTGAGCTGCCAAGAGGCGAACGTGCCGGTGAACACGATGATTGCGGACAGCAGCAACATGGCCACACTGATGCCGTCTACACCGACTGAATATTTGATATGAAGAGGCTCGAACCAGTTGAAAGAGGCTGTATAGAGCATTTCACCGGTGGCTCCTGCGGCGCGGTCGCCCAGGAACGATACGGTGAGGTAGGCTGCCAGAAGCAGCAAGGCGCTGCTGCCTGTCACCATCACCGCACGCACGCCCTTCACATCGCGTGCCAGCCATAGTCCCAAAAGCATGACCAGCGGAATGAGTACGAATAAGGATAAGAAATTCATTGCTTAAACTTGTTTGTATCGAAGTCAGGGATACAGGGTGAACGCCTGGCCGTGCGGCAGAACCGTTGCGGACGCTCCGCAGGCGGCGCAGGCAGGCCGGCGTTTCCGGCACTGACTTCTTATTAACTAATCATGCGAGGGCCATAATGGCAATCAAGGCCAAAGTGCCCAGCAGGAAGACAAATGCATATTTCTGCACCGCACCGCTCTGCAGGCCGCGGATGTGGAAGCTGAGGGAGTTCGTGCCCCATGCCAGGAAGTTGAAGAATCCGTCTACGATGTGGCGGTCAAACCAGGCGATGGGCTTGGAGATGTGCGCGAAGATGATGCGGTGGGTCACGTACTGGTACACTTCATCCATGTAGAAGCGCTTATAAGCCCAGCGGTGCAGGTTCGCAAACTTCTCGGCCATGGCGTCGGCCTTGGGCTGGCGCTCGCCGATGTACATGTAGGTGGCCAGGAAGATGGAGGCCACAGCTATGATGATGGAGGTGCCCGCTACGTTCCAATCGAGGTGGATATCGTAGATGTGGCCGTCGGCGCTCACGAAATGCCCAAAGGGAATGAAGCCGGCCACACAAGTGACTACTGCCAGAAAGATGAGGGGGAACGTCATGCAGAGCGGAGCCTCGTGGGGCGTGTGCTCAGCGTGGAGCGCCTTGTTTTCCGTGCCCCAGAAGATGCCGTAATACAGACGGAACATGTAGAAGGCCGTCATGGCGGCGACCCCGGTCATGATCCAGCCCATGGCAGGCGTGTAGGCAAAGGCGGCGGTCAGAATCTCGTCCTTGGAGAAGAAGCCCGAGAACGGGGGGATTCCGGCGATGGCCAGACAGGCGATGAGGAACGTGATGTGGGTGATGGGCATGTACTTGCGCAAGCCGCCCATGGCCGACATCTCATTGCTGTGAACGGCATGTATGATGCAGCCGGCACACAGGAAAAGGCATGCCTTGAACATGGCGTGCGTGAAGAGGTGGAACATGGAGGCCATGTAGCCCAGAGAACCCACGTGCTCGTGGCCGGTGGCATACTCCGTGCAAACGCCGAGGGCCACCATCATGAAGGCTATCTGCGAGATGGTCGAGAAGGCCAGTACGCGCTTGATGTCGCTCTGGCAGCAGGCGACGGCAGCGGCGTAGAAGGCCGTGAAGGCACCGATCCATGCAATGATGTGCAGTGTGGAGGGAGCGTACTCGATCCACAAGGGAAAGAGGCGCGCTACCTGGAACACGCCGGCGACTACCATGGTGGCAGCGTGGATGAGGGCCGAAACGGGCGTGGGGCCTTCCATGGCGTCTGGCAGCCAGATGTGCAGGGGGAACATGGCGCTCTTGCCCGCACCGCCGATGAACATCAGGAAGAGGGCGGTCGGCAGCATCATGGCACCCTGGGCGAAGCCTTCCTGGTTGAAGTCGAAGCCGAAGGAGCGGCAGTAATAGCCGTAGATAAGTATGCCGATCAGGAAGAAGAGGTCGGCGAAGCGAGTGACGATGAACGCCTTCTTGGAGGCGGCTATCGCAGCCGGCGAAGTGTAGTAGAAGCCGATCAGCAGATAGGAGGACACACCCACCAGCTCCCAGAACATGTACATCTGGAAGATGTTGGTGGCCACTACCAGCCCGAGCATGGACATGGTGAAGAGGCTGAGGAAAGCGTAGTAACGCTGAAAGCCGCGTTCACCGTGCATATAGCCGAACGAGTAGATGTGGACCATGAGGGACACCGTGGAGATCACGATGAGCATCATCACGGAAATCGGATCCAGCAGAATGCCCATGTTGAAGCTCAATCCCTGCACGAAGAAGGGAAGCCACTGGAAATTGTAGGGTATCAGCGTGGGCAGAACGCCGTCAGCCGTGCGGGAGATCTGGAAGAAGTACTCGTATGCCGTGTAGTACGAGAGAGCCGCGACTGCGAGCAGTACGACGGTGCCTACCAGACCTGCTGCCTTGTGGCTAAACCATTTTCCGAACACACCGAGCAGGAGGAACGAAAGAAATGGCAGCAAAAGTATGAGAATAGTTGATTCCATTGTTTGTTTGATTGAGGAGGCGGGGATGGGCGGTGGCACGTCTGTGCCCGTGCCCGTTCCGCTCCATTCATTTTACCACTTCATCTTCTCCAACTCATCCACATTGATGCTCTTGAGCATGCGGTAGATGTTGATCATGATGGCTATGGCCACGGCGCTCTCGGCCGCCGAGATGGCGATGGAGAACAGCGCGAAGAAGTAGCCTTCATAACCGTCGGGATAAAGCATACGGTTGAACACTGCGAAATTGAGGTCTGTCGCATTGAGCATCAGCTCTACTGACAACAGGATGGCCAAGGTGCTGCGTCGCGTAAGGAAGCCGAATACGCCCGCGAACATCATAACAGCCGAAATGAGGAGGATATATTCTATCTGTATCATAGCGTGTGCGATGGCTTTAGCGTTTACGGGCAATAATCAAGGCGCCTACGATGCAGGCAAGCAGCAGCACGCTGACTGCCTCGAACGGAAGCAGGTAGCCGTTGTCGCCCGTAGAGAGCATATTGACACCAATGGAGTTGATGGAGGTGACGGCGTTAGCCGTTTCGCTGGGGGCGGAGAGTATCTGCGCCTTGAAATTGTGCGAGAGCACGATCCATGCGAAGACACCGAAGCCTGCAAGGCTCAGGAGCAGCCCCCAAGAGGCGTCTTTCATCTTGCGCTTGACGGCCATCTCCTTGGCTCCGTCAGTAAGCAGGATGGAGAACACGTAGAGCACGACGATGCCGCCTGCGTAAACCATGATCTGCACGGAACCCAGGAACGTGTAGCCCATCAGAAAGTACATGCCGGCCGTGCCCAACAACACGAACAGCAGGTAGGTGGCGGCGCGCACGATGCTTTTGGTCAGTACAGTCGCTACTGAGGAAAGCATGATGAACACGGCCAGGATGACGAACATGATATTTTGTGAATCCATGAATGATATTGTTTGGAGAGAGTGGGGCGGTCAGGAAAGTTCCGTTGGGAAAGGCGGGATAAGGTTCGGACGAACCGGAAGCCTCCTGCGGAACGCCTGCTGCGGCCGCTCTTCATTTTTATTTCTCTTCAACGTGAGAGCCGGGATGGTTGAGAACCTTGATGAGCTTGGCCCGGTCAAACACGGCGTTCTCGTAGCTCTGGTCGAAGGTGATGGCATCATGAGGGCAGGCGCGTACGCACAGCTCGCAAAACATGCAGGCTCCCAAATTGTACTCGTACTTGACCAGACGCTTTTTCTTACGCCCTTCGGGGGTCTCGTAAAATTCGCTCGTCACCGTGATGGTGCCGTTGGGACATGCCATCTGGCAGGCTCCGCAACCCACGCACTTGTGCTCATTCTTTTCATTGTGAGGCATGGTGAGCGAACCGCGGAAACGGTCGAACATGACGTTGGTGGCGCGGTTCTCAGGATACTGCTCTGTAATCTTCGGCGTGAAGAACTCGCGCATGGTCGTTTTCAGACCCGTGCCCAGACTCTTCAGGCCGCTGGCGATACCGCCTATATAGCTTTTGTCTTCCATATCGATGAACTTACATTTTAAAAGTGCCAGCCCATAGCCACGCAGAGTGCCATGAGGACGAGATTAACCATACTGAACGGAAGCAGGTACTTCCACTCCAACGACAGAATCTGGTCGATACGCAGGCGTGGGAAAGTCCAGCGCAGCCACATCAGCAGAAATATGATAAAGAATGTCTTGCCGATGAACCATACAGCACCGGGGATGTAGTCCATGACACCGTTGAAGCCCTCAAGGCCGTAAATATGGAATGGCGCCCACCCTCCGAGGAAAATGGTCGTGGCCATGCCGGCGCAGATGAAGAGGTTGAGGTATTCGGCCAGATAGTAGTAGCCGAAATGCATGCCCGAGTACTCTGTGTGGTAGCCGGCTGTCAGCTCGCTCTCGCATTCAGGCAGGTCGAACGGACCGCGGTTGCACTCCGCGTTTCCGGCAACGAGATAGATGAGAAACGCCAATACAGCGGGTATGTGGCCGCGGAAGATGTTCCAGCCGTTTACGTACTGTTCTTGGCATATCTCACTGAACGACATGGTGCCTGTCAGGCAGATCATGGCGAGCATGGTCATGCCTATGGACAGCTCGTAGCTGATGATCTGTGCGCCGCTTCGCATGGCGCCGATCAACGAATACTTGTTGTTACTGCTCCAACCGGCAAGCAGGATACCTACTACGCCGATGGAGGAGATGGCCAGAAAGAAGAACACACCGACATTGAAGTCTATGATGTGTGCCCCCTTGTTCCAGGGCAGACAAGCAAAGGTTACCATCGAAGCGGTCACTACGAGGAACGGTGCCAGGTTGTGCAGGAGCAGGTCGCTCTGGCGCATGCTGATGATCTCCTTGGTCAGCATCTTGAACACGTCGCTGAACACTTGGAGCACGCCCCATTTACCTACACGCATAGGGCCGAGACGGCACTGGAAGAAAGCGCAGACTTTGCGCTCCATGTAGATAAGGGCGATGGCAAACACAGCATAGAGCGTGATGATGGCCAGTGCCACGAGGATGCTTTCGGTGAGAATTGCCCCCCATTCGGCAAAGCCGCACGTCTGTGTCAAGAAGCTGTGAAGCCAGGTTGTTACGATTGAAAAGTCAAACATGGTTGTTTTAATCCTTAATTGTTGAAACGAGGCCTTGCCATTAACGGTCTATGTCGGGCACAACGTAATCGACTGTTCCGCCAATGGTGATGAGGTCGGCCAGCATGTTGCCCCGGCAGGCGGTGTCCATTACGGCTACGAGCGGCAGACCCGTGGAGCGGTAGTGCAGTCTGTAGGGACTCTTGTCGCCCTTGCTTTCAATGAAAACGCCCATACGGCCGCGGCTGCCCTCAACCTCGCTGTAGAAGGTGCCGACTGGCAGCTTGATGACGGGGCGCATCTTCTCCTGATAATTGCCCTCGGGGATATTGTCTATGAGCTGCTCGATGATGTTGAGGCTCTCCAATATCTCATCCATACGGATCATGTAGCGGGCGAAGGAGTCGCCTTCCGTGCGGACAACCTCGTTGAACTGTACCCGGTCGTAGGCAGCGTACGGACGCAACTTGCGCAGGTCGTTGTGCCAGCCGGAGGCACGGCCGGTACCGCCTGTGCAGCCGTATGCTATCACTTGCTCCTTGGTCAGCACGCCCACACCCTTTGAGCGGTTGTGGAAGATGACGTTTCCGGTGAAGATGTCGTGGTATTCCTGAATGTTCTTGCGCATGTAGGGGATGAACTCTTTCACGCGCTTCACGAAGTTGGGGTGGATGTCGGCCATCAGACCGCCGATGCTGTTGTAGTTCAGTATCAGACGGCCGCCGCAGGTTTCCTCGAAGATGTCAAGGATCTTCTCACGGTCGCGGAAGGCATAAAGGAAGGCCGTCGTAGCGCCCAAGTCCTGACAGAGACAGCCGAAGAACAGAATGTGCGAGTCTATACGTTGCAGCTCGTCCATGATGGTGCGCACCACTTTTACACGGTCGCTCACCTCTACGCCCATTGCCTGTTCGATGCACATGCACAAGGCATGGCGGTTCTGCATGGCGCCGAGGTAATCAAGACGGTCGGTCAGAGCCAGTGTCTGCGCATAGGTCATGTTTTCGCTGATCTTTTCCACTCCGCGGTGTATGTAGCCCAGCACGGGGTCAATCTTGCGGATAATTTCCCCTTGCAAATCGACACGGAAGTGAAGCACGCCATGAGTGGAGGGGTGCTGCGGACCGATGTTGACCACGTAGTCGTCATCGCCGAAGATGCGGTTTTCCGTTTTCTTGACCGTTCCATCGGGCAGCAGGTCATACTCGTAAGTAACGTCACTGAGCGGCTCGTTGGTCATGCGCAGCGGATTCTCCTTCTCTGGATCATCGTCCTTGCGCATAGGATAGCCTACCCAGTCTTCACGCAGGAACAGGCGGCGCATGTCAGGATGTCCCGTGAAGATGATGCCGTAGAAGTCGTAGACCTCGCGTTCATAGGTGTGGGCGATGTCCCACAAGTCGCTGACGGAAGGTATCATGGGGTGCTCGCGGTCTGTCGTCACGCACTTCAGACATGCTTGCTTGCCGTTTTCTGTATTCTCCAATTGATATACGACACCCATTCCATCGTCTTTCCAGTCTTCGCCTGTCAGGTTGAGCAGGAAATCCATGCCCTCTTCTTCGCGCAGCCGTTTCATTTCTGCGTGCAGCTCGGCGGCGGGTACTTCCTTGGGCTTCAGCTCGTTCACGGCTGGTTTGGCGGGTGCGGCCGCCGGACGCGGACGCGGCGCGGGTCTGGGAGTGGCTACCGGTGCGGCGGGCTTCTCAGCTGCTGCGGCAGATGCACTTGCCGGTTGTTGGGGAGTGGCGTTCGCACTTCCGGCCGCATTTCCTGCGGCTGTTTGATTGGCTGTGGTTTTCAGTTCTTCACTCATGCCTGTTCCTCCTCTTTATATATTTCCTCTTCCTTGTGCTCGGCTTCAACCTTGAAGGGATCCTTTTGCTTGCGGTTGGTCGTGCCGAAGAAGTTCTCTACTTTCACTATTCGTTGCAGCTGCATCATACCGTATAGGAATGACTCCGGGCGCGGCGGACAACCGGGCACGTAGACATCGACCGGTATGATCTTGTCCACACCGTTAAGTACATGGTATGACTTGGTGAAAGGGCCGCCCGAAATGGAGCAACCGCCGATGGCGATGACATATTTAGGATCTGCCATTTGGTCGTACAGGCGGCGCAGCACGGGAGCCATCTTGGTGGTGATAGTGCCGCAAACCAAGATCACGTCAGCTTGGCGTGGGCTGTTGCGTGTGACTTCAAAACCGAAACGGGCTATGTCGTAGCGTGCGGCGCACACGGCCATGAACTCGATGCCGCAGCAGCTTGTGGCGAATGTCAGTGGCCAGAGTGAGTTGGAGCGTCCCCAGTCTACAAGGTCGTCCAGCTTGCGCACGATGATGTTCGCACCGTTGGCGTTGAGTTCCTCAACGAGTTTCTCGTAGGTCTCGTTGTCCTTGAATTCCTCGTAGGGAATCGATTTTATTTTTGCTCTTTTCATTGCCATTTCAACGCTCCTTTCCTCCAGGCGTATGCCAAGCCCAGAACTAAGATAAACAGGAAGAAGAGCACGCTCAGCAGGCCGGCGGGACCTAAGGAACGCATCACGACGGCCCACGGGAAGAGGAACATCGTCTCGACATCGAACATCAAGAAGAGGATGGCGAAGAGATAATAGCCGACGCGGAACTGCATCCAGGAGCGTCCTCGTGTCGGAATACCACATTCATAAGCCTCCTCCTTCTGAGCGTTGTAGCTGCGGGGCGATATTAGCTTGGCCAAGATCGTAACCACGCCTACGAACGCCAACCCCGTCAACAATGCCGTGACGAACAAGGTAAAGTTCATAGCTCTAAAATGTTATGGTTAATATTATTTGTTGTTATGTTGTAAAGACTGTAACAACGTGGGGCGGAAGCTGCCACTTGGCTGTAAGACGAAAAGGAAAAATGCTCCGCCGGGTTTGTCGGGGCGGGCGACCCCGACATATGGGCACAAAAAATCAGCGCACGAGCACGCTTGCCCGCCGCTTCAGATTGATTTTCACCAGTTGTGTGTACGGAGTATGCACACACACCGTAGCCCTTTTTCACGTTGTTTTCGTCTTTTGTGCTGCAAAGTTAGTGCAAGGCGTGCGAAGCGTGAAACGAAAATCTAAAAAAATAGGTTCGCCACTCCTAACGTTTATGATTCGCCTTTTCTGGTTAGATTCTTCGTTTTTTTCCTTTTATTGCCTATGCTTGGCGGGGAAGGAGGGGGTTGCAGTCTGTTCCCTTGATGCTTTGTTGCGCCTAAGCTGTCATGGAGCTAAGTGCGTTTAGCAATTCTTAGCGCGGTGATCCTAAAATATTACGGTCTATACGAAATTCATGGGTTTGTAACATAGCATCACACAAAGGTGCGTATCTTTGCGGCATCATTTAACAGAAACTAATAGCTAATGCTTCAGAGGGCAATCCTAATTTTATTTGCTTTCATCGGCCTGCTGCCAATGAGCGGGCAGGCCAAGCGCTATACGGTGATGGTGTCGCTTGACGGTTTCCGTAGCGACTACGCGCTTGCATACCGCACTCCGTTTATTGACAGCTTGACTAAAATGGGAGTTAGTGTTCCCTTGCAGCCCTCTTTTCCTTCCAAGACTTTCCCCAATCACTATACGCTTGTGACCGGCTTGGCGCCCGATCATCACGGGGTCATCGCCAATGCCTTTTATGACTTGGCTACCGGACGAACCTTCAGCTTGGGTGACAAGAGCACGAAGCAAGATCCCCGCTTTTGGGGCGGAGAACCTATATGGAACACTGCCGCTCGTCAGGGCGTGAAGGTCGGTGTTGTATATTGGCCGGGTTCGGATGTGAAGATAAACGGGCGCTATCCCGATTATTACCACGACTATGAACAGAAGCCTCTTCTCAGTTTTGCCGAGCGGGTGTCTGAAGTCGCCCGTTATCTGCGCTTGCCCGAGGCCGAGCGCCCGCAGCTGGTGCTGGCTTACTTTGAAGAGCCCGACCACAGCGGGCATGTCTATGGTCCCTCCTCGCCGGAGACGCGCGATGCGGTGGAGCGGATGGACTGCCTGATCGGAGAGCTTTACAGCACTTTGCGTACGTTGCCTGAGCGCGACAGTATCAACTTGATAGTCCTTTCCGACCATGGCATGTCCGCAGTGGGCGCAGACCGTATGGTTGATCCTTTCAAGTATATAAGCAAGGAATGGGTGGAGCGCATCCAGTATGACTATCCTACGCACGTTTGGCCCAAGCGGGGCTGCGAGGCCAAAATATTAAAGGGTCTTGCCGCTATGCCCCATGTCCGCGTGTGGCGAAAAAATGAGGTGCCCGCCTATCTCCGTTACGGTACGAACCCCAATATTGGACCTGTCGTCATCAATCCCGATTTGGGCTGGACCATCGGCAACCGCATGCCTCGCGTCAAAGGTACCCACGGCTTTGATCCTACGAGTGCGGATATGCAGGCATTGTTCCGCGCCGTAGGGCCGGACTTTAAGGTGGGGCTTCACCTGCCGGATGCGCTGGATAATACGAGTGTGTATCCTCTGCTTTGCCGCTTGTTGGGAATATCTCCTGCTGCGTGTGACGGTCGTCTTCCCTCCGAAATGTTGGGACGATAGCTGTAGAGGCATGCCTTTCTTATTAATGATATTTGAGCATCACTATTCAACATATTAGTATGTCACATTACTCCAAAATTATGTTGGCGGCACTCACCGCCCCGGCTTTTGCCATCTGCGCGAGTGCCCAAGTCACGACATCGGCCGTGAATGGCCAAGTGGTTGATGAAAACAACCAGCCCGTCATCGGCGCACAGGTCACTGCCGTACACACCCCTTCGGGAACGCGTTATCGTGCTGTAACCAATAAAGACGGCAGATACACCATCCAAGGTATGCGTACAGGCGGCCCCTACACCGTAACCGTAACTTATTTGGGTTATGGCGAGCGTACGTTCGACAAATTGTACCTCGAATTGGGTGTGGCTCTGCCCATCAACGTGCAGCTGTCTCCCAAGGACAACCGTCTGGGCGAGGCGATTGTAACCACCCAGCGCAAGCAGAGAGGCGGTGCTGCCGAGAACTTCACCACTGCACAGATACAGAACGTTCCGACTGTAGACCGGAACATCTATGATTTGGTGAAGAACAGCCCGATGGCCATGACCAACAAGGACGGCGGCATTACCTTCGCAGGCTCCAACAACCGTTACAACAGCTTCCAGGTGGACGGTGTCGTCATGAACGATGTGTTCGGCTTGGCAGGTTCCGGCACCAACGGCGGCCAAACCAGTGCCAACCCCATCTCCATGGATGCCATTCAGGAAATGCAGGTGGTTGTCGCTCCTTTCGACGTGCGTCAGAGCGGGTTCACGGGAGGTGCTATCAACGTAGTTACCAAACAGGGTACCAACGATACGCACGCTACGGCTTACACCTATTTCAACAACCAGAACATGTACGGCAAGTACAGTGCCGTGCGTGACTATACCAAGTCGCCCATGCCTCAGCAGTTTGAGCGTACCTATGGCGGTACGTTGGGCGGCGCCATCATCAAGGACAAGCTCTTCTACTTTGTCAGTGCAGAGGCTCGCAAGCAGAGCTATCCTGTGAGCGTCTATCCCGGTTACGCCCCCACCTACATCACTGCGGCTACGGCACAGCAGATTGCTGATCAGTTCGACAAGTTGACCGGTATACGTGAGAGCTATGGCCAGCGTAATAAGGACAACAAGTCGTTCGGCATCCTTGCCCGTTTGGACTGGAACATCAGCGACCAGCACAAGCTCGCCCTGCGCTTCCAGCATAACAACTCGTACGATGACAAGTACGGAGCCGGTTCTACCAGCTATACGTTCAATAATTCGAGCTACCGCCAGAACAACAAGACCAACTCCATCGTGGCAGAGCTCAACTCGCATCTGAGTGACGAGCTTTACAACGAGTTGCGTGCTTCCGCCACCTATGTGCGCGACTTCCGCGAAGTGGCTTACCAAGGCCCTACTGTACAGATCTACGGCTTGGTAGGTGCAGACGGTACGTCAACCAATATCACAGGTAACATCGGTACAGAGTACTCATCGGGTGCGAATGAGCTCAATCAGGACATCTATTCTTTCGAGGACAACCTTTCGTGGTACAAGGGCGACCATACGCTGACCTTCGGTACGCACAACGAGTTCTACAAGATCAACAACCTGTTTATTCAGGCTTCCAATGGCTCTTGGTATTACGATTCACTCGATGAGTTCTTGGCGGATAACCCCAGCAAGTTCGTGTATAAGTACACAGACCCCGATCTGACTGGCGGCAACACAAAGTACGCTCCTTTCTTGAAGTCCGGCCAGTTCGGTTTCTACGCTCAGGACAAGTGGACACTCAACAATAACTTCAACGCCACGCTCGGCTTGCGTTTCGACATTCCTGTCATCTTCAACAATCCTACGACTAATGACAAGTTCAACGCATACTCTGCTGAGAAGGGCTTGGGCGTGAAGGTCGGTGAGATGCCCAGTGCCAAACTGCTTGTATCTCCCCGTTTGGGCTTCAACTGGTACACGGACGACAGCCACAATACCCTGATTCGTGGCGGTGTAGGTATCTTTACGGGTCGCGTGCCTTTTGTTTGGCTGTCCAATGCCTTTAACAATACGGGTATGGAGACCAAGGGTACTACCGTCAGCAGCAATGTTCCCAAATTGGGCGAGTATGCAGGCAACCCCATGGGTGCGATGAATGCGGCAGGTGGCCCTCAGTCTCAGCGTCCGGATATTGTGACGGTCAGCAAGGACTTCAAGTTCCCGCAGGTGCTCCGCGCCAACTTGGCTTGGGAGCAGAAGTTGCCGGGAGATGTCAAGTTCACTTTGGAAGGTGTATATTCCAAGACGCTTAACAATGTGTTCTTCGACAACTTGGCATTGACCAATACGGGCAAGAAAACTTACGCTATCCCCGGTGTTGAGGCTTCGGCAGCTCCTCTGTACACAACGGAGAAGAGCGACTATTACAGCATCATCAACCTGCGTAATACGAACAAGGGTTATACCTACGCCTTTACCGCACAGTTGGAAAAGACGTTCGACTTCGGTCTTGACTTGTCGGCCAGCTACACTTTCAGCCGGGCTAAGGCTGTGAACGATGGCAAGTCATCGGTTGCCACTTCCAACTGGAAGAAGAATTCGAGTGTGGATACCAATTCTGACGGTGAGTTGGGCTTCTCCAAGTACGACATACCTCACCGCGTGCTCGTACAGGCCAGCTACACCTCCCCCCGCTATCTGAACGGCTGGACCAGCACTACGGTATCTCTTGTCTACAATGGTTTCTCCGGCTCACGCTATAGTTTGGTGTACGGCGATGCAAACCGGACGGAGTTCAACGGTGATGGTGCTACAGGCAACTCACTGCTCTATATCCCGACCGATGAGGAGCTGAAGCTCATGAACTTTGCTGAAACCAAGGTAAACGGCAAGGTTGTCATGACCGCTGACCAGAACCGCAACGCCTTTGCCGAGTGGATTCAGAATGACCGCTATGCCAAGAATCACCGTGGCCGGTTTGTTGAGCGTAATTCCCAGCTTTCCAAGTGGGAGCATGAGATCGACCTGCACCTCTCACAGAATGTTTACAATGTGGCAGGCATCGGCAAGATCGAGTTCACCTTTGACATCATCAATCTGGCTAACATGCTCAACAAGAAGTGGGGAGCCAGCTACTACGTAGACTGGAACTACTCGCCGCTGAATGTGGCCAGCATGGCAACAGACGGAAATGGCAATAAGGTGCCTACTTATACGTTTAACACCAACAATGAGCCGAGCAAGACAGACGTGGCATCACGCTGGCATTGCCAGGTGGGCTTCCGTCTTACCTTCTAAGCGCTCACAAGCGAACTTGATGTACTGCTGACGGGGCTAAGCCTGTGGCTGTACGGCAATGATACCTCAACCGGCGGAATGGCATCCTCAAAGTGCCATCCCGCCGGTTGCTTTTATGCATGCCGCCCCTCGAATAGGGCGGCTTGCTTTTTGCTGTCCGGTGTCTTTGCAGACTGCCCCCGCTCCCCCGACCGGTGTACCGGTGTGGAGAGAGCGGGGGCATTGGCAGGAAACGGGGCCTTTTCCACCGGATCACTGCGTTCCGTGCCGTGGATCTGCGTCCGTGTCAGGCGAATAGTTGGCTGTTCAGTTCCGGACGCTCGTCTTGGTGCCAGTAGGGATAAGCCTTGGGCTGCCGGCTGGCTTCTTCCAGTCGCTTGACCTGTTCCGCCTCCAGTTTCCAACCTACGGCGTTCAGATTCTGTTTCAGCTGTTCCTCGTTGCTGGCGCCTATGACCAGACTGCATACCGTCGGCCGTTGGAGCAGCCAGTTCAGGGCGATTTGCGCCACGGTCTTTCCTGTTTCTTCGGCGATCTCATTGAGTGTGTCCACAATGCGGTAGAGCCGTTCGTAGGACACTTCGTGGTCGCGCACGGGTGCTCCTCCCCGGGCCACCCTGCTGTCTGTCGGAACTGGCGTGTTGCGGCGGTAGCGCCCGCCCAAACGCCCGGCGGCCAGCGGGCTCCATATGACGGTCCCCACTTGCTGGTCCATTCCCAGAGACATCAATTCCCACTCAAAGTCCCGGTTCAGCAGAGAGTAATACACTTGGTGCGCCGCATAGCGGTGCCAGCCATACTTGTCGCTTACTGACAGCGACTTCATCAAGTGCCAGCCGGAGAAGTTCGAGCATCCGATATAGCCCACCTTGCCGCTGCTTACCAAGTCATCGAGGGCTCGCAAGGTTTCCTCGACTGGGGTATTGGCATCAAAGCCGTGCATATAATATAGGTCTATATGGTCTGTACCCAAACGCTTCAGGCTTGCCTCGCAGGCTCTGATGATGTGGTAGCGCGAGGAGCCGGTGGCATTGCGGTCGCTGTCGCTCATGGGGAAGGTCGCCTTGGTGGAGATCAGCAGCCGGTCACGTTTGCCGGCAATGGCGCGTCCCAAAATCTCTTCCGACAGCCCGCGGGAATAGATGTCAGCCGTGTCAAACATGTTCAGGCCGGCTTCCAGACACAAGTCTACCATGCGGGTGGCTTCTTCCACACCGGTGTGGCCCCATCCTTCAAATCCATGGGTACCGCCAAAGGTTCCCGTGCCTAAAGTCAGTGCGGGAACGAACAGTCCCGTACCATTCAATTTTCTGTATTCCATTGTTTAAAGAATTGATTAAGTAATAGTTTGGTCATTCCGGCAGCATCAGTACGGTCAGTCAGCTGACTGCGGAAGTATAGCGGCGGAAGCCTCTTTCGGACTGCCTTCTGACCATTCGGATACCTGCGAAGCCTCTGCTCGGCCCAAAGGGATGTACGCATGCGTCAAGAGCTGGAGACTGTGGGCTGATGTTGCTCCATGCCACCGCTTGAACAGGGATATTCAGGTAATTGATCACGCGAAAGGATCCTGTGTTCGTGGGGTGAGGATTAGGAAGTGAGGATGCCGGATCAGGCTGTCTGGTCCATCGGCCGGTTGTCAAGTGCGCGTCATGGCCTTCCCGTCAGGCTTGCGGGTGCAAAGGTAGCATGCACTTTTCTTTAAAGATTATAGGCGGCTTGTAATGTGTTGCACTATCTTTGTAGAAGTCAGGCTGCGCCTCATCAATCGGAGCAAGCTCCAATGCCTTCGGCTTGCACTGCCTTTGTAGAAGTCAGGCTGCGCCTCGGCCGTCGAAGGGAGCTACACGAAAATAGTCTAACCTCTAATTATAAATCTCATTCTCATGAAAAAAATCTTACTGTTCTTCATGGCAGCCTTCATGGCACTTTCAGCTTCTGCCGCCAAGGCTCATGCCAAACACGTGGTGCTCATTGCCCTTGATGGCTGGGGAGCTTATTCCGTACCCAAGGCGGCGGGCATCCCCAACATACGGGAACTGATGAAGAAAGGAAGCTATACGCTGCATTCCCGCAGTGTGTTGCCATCATCGTCTGCCATCAATTGGGCTTCCATGTTCATGGGGGTCGGCACGGAGCAGCACGGCTATACGGAGTGGGGTTCCCGTACGCCGGAGATCCCTTCGGAGGTTGTCAACGCGCACGGCATCTTCCCCACCATTTTCAGCATCGTACGGGAGCAGAGGCCGCAGGCCGAGACGGCGTGCCTCTATGAGTGGATTGGCATCAAGTATTTGGTGGACACGCTTGCTGTCAGTCACTTGGACTATGTGGGCGAGAGCGACAAGAATCCCTCACTGCTTTGCGAGAAGGCCGAGGCGTACATACAGGCCCGCAAGCCTGCATTGGTGGCCGTGTGCTTTGACCAGCTCGACCATACCGGCCACGTGGACGGGCACGACACACCAGCCTACTACGCTACTCTCGAGCGTATTGACGGCTATATCGGACGGATTGTGGAAGCCGTTCGCCGTGCGGGCATCTACGATGATACCGTGTTTATTCTGACTTCCGACCACGGAGGCAAGGACAAGGGTCATGGCGGCAAGACCTTGGCCGAGATGGAGATACCCTTTATCATGGCGGGCAAGAACGTGCGCCCCTTGGGAGCCTTCACCCAGGCCATGATGCAGTACGACACCGCCGCCACCATCGCGTATCTGCTGGGCGTGGAGCCGCCCCAGGCTTGGCGTGGCCAGCCCGCCAAGTGGGCGATTAGATAATAATCCCGGCAGTCAGGGTGAAGAACGCACCAGCCCCGCCCAACCGTATCCTGCTTCTGGATGCGGTTGGGCGGGGCCGGTCTGTGTTCCATGCAAAATGCCGTGGCTCAGAGGGTTGGATCTTTTACAGATCATCCACCAGAGCGGTACTCTTGGCGTAGGCGGTGCTCTTGGCCTCGAAGAAGTCTGTCTTCACCATGTTGGCGTTGGCGTACTGCGACACCCATCCCATGCTCTCGGGTTCCTCACGGTTGTGCTCATAGAGGGGAGCGAAGCCGAGACTGGTCCATCGCAGGTTGCCGAGGTAGCTGATATAGTCCTCCACCATGCGTCCGTTGAGTCCCGGTATGTCATCACCGATCACGTACTTGCCCCAGTCGATCTCTTGCCGTACGCCCTCGCGCATCATTTCCTCATACACGGCCACGCATTCGGGCGTGAAGAGTTCCGGCTCTTCTTTCTTGAGTTCCAGTATGATGTTGCGGAACAGCCACAGGTGCGTGTTCTCATCGCGGTTGATGTAGCGGATCTCCTGTGCCGATCCTGACATCTTGCCGTTGCGCGCCAGGTTGTAGAAGAACATGAAGCCGCTGTAGAAGTAGATGCCTTCCAGGATAAAGTTGGCGATGGCCGTCTTCATAAGCGTGAAGCCGTTCTGGCTTCGCTGAAATTCATTGTAGCAGTTGCCGATGAAGGTGTTGCGGCGCAGCAGGTGCTCGTCGGTCTTCCATTGGTAGAGGATGTCGTTGCGTTGTTCCGGGCTGCATATGGTGTCGAGCATATAGCTGTAGCTCTGGCTGTGTACGCACTCTTGGAAAGTCTGTATGTGCAGACAGAGATTCACTTCGTTGGCCGTGATGTACTCACCCAATGACGGCAGGTTGTTGCTTTGCAGTGAGTCGAGGAATACCAGAAAACTGAGTATCTTGTCATAGGCCGTTCGCTCGGCGGGCGCCAGCCGGGGATAGTCCTTCGTGTCCTGTGTCAGGTTGATCTCCTCGGGAATCCAGAAGTTGTTCATCGCCTGACGGTACCATGCGCTGGCCCATTGGTAGCGCATGTTGTTGAAGTCGTTGAGGTTGGTTGTGTTGCCGCCGATCATGCGGCGCAGACGGACTTCCGTGTCGCCGTCGGGATTGAAGAGGGCGTTTTTCTTAAGTATGGTGTATGACATGAGATGATATAAATTATGAAAAGGTAATGTGTGGGTCCGGGGCTTTCGGTCAGCTGGCACAGCTCTCGCATTCTTCCACCTCGAGCGATTTGCTGCGCACGTAGTAGATGGTTTTCACGCCCTTTTCCCAAGCCAGCAGGTACAGATCGAGTATCTGCCGCATGGTGTAGTCGTTGGTGATGTACAGGTTCACGCTTTGTGCCTGGTCGATGTGGCGTTGGCGTACGCCGGCGGCCCTCACGCTCCACGTCTGGTCCGTGAGATAGGCGCTCTTGTACAGCCAGAAGGTTTTGTCGGAGAGGGCAGGCGCCACGCGGGGGAGCATCGCCCCCTTCTTCTCCTCGAGGAAGAAGCGTTTCATCACTGGGTCAACCCCCGCTGTCGTGCCGGCGATGATCCCCGTACTGCTTGTCGGCGCTATGGCCAGCAGGTAGGCGTTGCGCAGCCCTTGCCGGGCCACTTTGGCGGCGATGCGTTGCCATTCGGGAGAGGTGTATCCGCGCTTGTCGAAATAGGCGCCGGTCTGCCAGTCGCTTCCTTGGAAATGGGGGTAGGCTCCCTTCTCCCGGGCGAGGTCCGCACTGGCCTCGATGGCTGCACGGTTGATGCGCTCGAACACCTCATCCATGAACTTCAGGTGCGCCTCGCTCTCCCAGCGCAGGCCGCGTATGGCCAGTGCGTGGTGGTAGCCGCTTACGCCCAGTCCGATACTGCGGTATTGGCGGTTGGTGATTTGGGCGTAGGGCAGGGGGTAGAAGTTGAGTTCTATCACGTTGTCAAGCGCGCGCACAACGGTGGCCACCTTTTCCTTCATGGCCTGCTCGTCCTCGAGGGGCAGGTGTCCGAGTGACAGGCTGGCCAGGTTGCACACCACGAAGTCACCCGGACGCACGGTGGTACACACTACGGTGTCGCCGTCCGATGTCTTCACTTCCGTGCTGACCGGACTGATGGGGGCCATGTTCTGCGCGATTTCCGTGCAGAGGTTGGAGCAGTATATCATGCCGCAATGGCTGTTGGGGTTGGCACGGTTCACCGTGTCGCGGTTGAAGGTAAAGGGCGTGCCTGTCTCTACGGCGGAGCGGAGCACCAGGCGCACGATGTCCTTGATGGTCATGGTGCGGCGTGACAGTCGCGGGTCTTTCACGCATTCCAGGTAGCGGCGTTCCCATTCTTCTCCATAATAATCCTCCAGGCTGTAGCCTTTGACGGTGAGTATTTCATTGGGGCAGAAGAGGTGCCAGGTCTGGTTGAGGTCTTCCCGGGCCATGCGCCAGAACAGGTCCGGGTAGCAGACGGCGGGGAAGATGTCGTGCGCCTTCATGCGGTCATCGCCGTTGTTGGTCCGCAGCTGGAGAAATTCCGGCAAATCCTTGTGCCATACATCGAGGTACACCGCGACTGCCCCTTGGCGCATGCCCAGTTGGTCTACCGCTACGGCAGTGTCGTTCACAAGCTTCATCCAGCGCACCACGCCGCCGGCCACTCCCTTGAAACCGCGTATGTTGCCGCCCGCCGCACGCACCTTGCCGAAGTACAGGCCCATGCCGCCGCCGAACTTGCTCACTTGGGCAAAATTGTCGATGCTGCGGTAGATGCCCTCCAAACTGTCTGGCACCGTGTCGATGAAGCAGCTCGACAGCTGGTGAAACGGTTTGCGGGCGTTGGACAGTGTAGGGGTGGCCATCGTCACCTCCAGACGGCTGAGCAGGTCATAGAAGCGGCGCACCCACTGCAGGCGCTCGTGTTTTTCCGGCATGGCGAGATGCAAGGCTATGCCCAGATACATTTCTTGCACCGACTCTACGATCGTTCCTTGGTGCGTGCGGATCAGGTAGCGTTTGGCCAGCAGGTCCAGTCCGGAGTAGTTGAACAGGTCGTCCCGCCCGGAATCCATATAGCCGGCGGCTGCTGCGATTTCTTCGGGCCTGTAGGCCGCGAGGATATAGTCGCCATACAGCCCTTTTTCCGTCAGATGGCACAGTTTCTCGTAAAAGGAGGTGATTCCCGCCTGCTCCTCATAGGCATGCAGGTCGAGGTGCAGTTTGTAGCTGAGCAGGCGTGCGGCTATGAACTCCCAGTTGGGGGCTTCGGGGGTGGTAAGCTCCACGGCAGCCTTGATGAGTGCTGACAGACGCTCGGCGGGCGACATGCCCGGTTTGTAGAAGCTGGCGAACTTCTCCGTCAGCACCCCCACACCGTATTCTGCCTGCGGGTAGTCGTGTGCGGCGCGGTCGAGCAGGCGCGCCATTTCGGGTTGCCCCACCTTGTCGGCGATTGACTTCAGCGCGTTGCGCCGTTCCGTGCGCTGCCAGCGGTACAGTATGTACGCCTTGGCCTCCGCATAGTATCCGTGCTGCATCAGTCTGCGCTCCACTTCGTCCTGTATGCGCTCCACGCTGCGCGCGTCTTCGTTTTGCCTCAGTATTTCTTCCACTTCGATGGCCACCTGTTCAATGTCTGAAGCGGCTGCCGCCTTGTCGGTTTCAGAAAAACTTTTGCCGATGGCTACGGCTATCTTATTTCTTTCGTAGGGTTCTTGCGCCCCATTTCTTTTGGTAATGAGCATGATTGGTTGTTGGCAGTGTCTTTAGTATTTGCGGATGCCGCACGATGAGGCTTCGCCCGTTCGGACGATTCCGCATTTAGCACTGCAAAGATAGTGCAAACTGGGCGCAATGAAGACTGCTCCGGCAGACGAGGTGATACCTATTTTCTACAAATCGGACGCTGGAATTTCAAGTTCACCGCAAGGCTTGTATGCTTCCCGCGCATGTTCCCTGGATTCCCAAACTGCGGCCCGGACTCCCCGATCCCTATCCTGGACTCAAATTCAAGTCTGTAATTATATAAATACAGTCGTGAATTATATATTTCAAGTCTTTATTTATATAAATCCAGACTGTATTTATATAATTCAAGTCTGTATTTTGAACCGGCGCCGTAGGAAGAGGAGTCTGCGTGCTTTGTCGTGGCTTCAATCGCCTTGCATATGAAGGGCGGGTACAGCGATCCGACGATTCCAAACGGCCTGATTACGCCTGTTTGCGCTATCTTTGCATAAGACAGGCTGCGCCTCGGCCACTGAAGCGGGCTTCGCGGCGCTCGGCTTGCACTGTCTTTGCATAAGACAGGCTGCGCTTCAGCCACTGAAGCGGGCTTCGCGGCACTCGGCTGGAGGCGTGGCCTTGTCTGTCAGGCATACTATTCTTTCCCGCGGAAAAAAATGAGCATCACACAGATTATAGCCCACAAGCTTGGGCTTCGGGAGAATCAGGTGGAGAACACCGTACAGCTGCTTGCAGCCGGCGCCACCATTCCCTTTATCAGCCGCTACCGCAAGGAGGCCACAGGAGGGCTGAACGAAGTGCAGGTTGCACAGATACAGAATGAAAACGAGAGACTGGAGGACATCCGGCACCGGCGTGACTATATCCTGCAGACCATAGAGGGGCAGGGGAAACTGACGGACGACCTGCGCAGCCGCATCAGCGGGTGCTGGGACGCTACGCAGCTCGAAGACCTCTACCTGCCCTACAAGCCCAAACGAAAGACCCGTGCCGAAGCTGCCCGGAAGAAGGGGCTTGAACCCTTGGCTGATCTGCTGCTTCTACAGCCGCAGCGGATGCCCGAGAGAGAGGCGGAGTGCTTTGTCAAGGACGGGGTGGGCACGGTCGAGGAGGCGCTGCAGGGCGCACGCGACATTTTGGCCGAGCGCTTCAACGAAGATGAGACGGCACGGCAGACGGTGCGCCGCTCCTTTGAGCTGACGGGGGTGATACGTTCCCGGCTCGTCAGGGGGAAGGAAGCGGAGGCCGACAAGTTCCGCGACTATTTTGACTGGAGCGAACCACTGAAGCGTTGCACGTCGCACCGTCTGCTCGCCATGCGGCGGGGGGAGGCCGAAGGATACCTCCGTGTAAGCATCGCGCCGTCTGATGAGGAGGACTGTTTGCGGCGCTTGGAGCGGCGCTACCTCAGGCCGGGAACACCTGCGGCTGCGCAAGTGAGTATGGCAGCGGCCGACGCCTACAAAAGGCTGCTGCGCCCGAGCATCGAAACGGAGTTTGCCACACGCAGCAGGAAGCAGGCTGATGAGGAGGCGATCCGGGTTTTTGCTTCCAATCTGCGACAATTGCTGCTCACGCCGCCACTGGGTCCCAAGCGGATTATGGGTATCGACCCGGGCTTCCGAACCGGCTGTAAGGTGGTCTGCATCGATGCGCAAGGCAATCTGCTGCACAATGAGACGGTCTACCCTCACCAGCCGCAGAACCAATATGCCCGCTCGGCCATGAAACTGGCCTCGCTCGCGGAACAGTACAAGATAGAGGCAGTCGCCATCGGGGCAGGCACCGCCGGACGGGAGACAGAGGCACTTGTCAAATCCCTGAAGCTGAAAGATGTGGATGTGTTTCTCGTCAGCGAGGACGGCGCGTCCGTCTATTCTGCCTCCCAAACGGGGCGCGAGGAATTCCCCGACTACGATGTCACCGTGCGGGGTGCGGTAAGCATCGCCCGGCGACTGGCTGACCCGCTGGCTGAACTGGTGAAGATTGACGCCAAGGCTATCGGGGTGGGGCAGTATCAGCACGATGTGGATCAGGGCTCCCTGAAAAAGTCGCTGGACATGACCGTAGAGAACTGTGTCAACACGGTCGGGGTGAACCTGAACACCGCCTCGAAGCACCTGCTCACTTATGTGTCGGGGCTGGGGCCGGCCCTGGCGCAGAACATCGTGGACTACCGGGCCGAACATGGGGCTTTCAGCTCGCGCAAGGCCCTGCTCAAAGTACCCCGCTTGGGGGCTAAGGCTTACGAGCAGTGCGCCGGTTTCCTGCGCATCCCACATGCGGACAATCCACTTGACAACACGGCGGTTCATCCCGAACGTTACGCGTTGGTGGAGCGGATGGCACAGGATGCGGGATGCGATGTGGCGACCCTCATCGCATCGCCCGAAATCCGCGCCGGCGTAGACCTCAAACGCTACTGCTCGCCCGAGGCGGGAATGCCCACCCTGACGGACATCATGAGTGAGCTGGCCAAGCCGGGGCGCGATCCGCGCGGCAAGGCTCAGGTCTTCGACTTCGACAGCAGCCTGCACTCCATCGATGACCTCTGCGAAGGGATGGAAGTGCCGGGGGTGGTGACGAACATCACCAAGTTCGGCTGCTTCGTGGATATGGGTGTCAAGGTCAAGGGTTTGGTACACATCTCGCAAATGGCAGACCGCTTCGTCAAGGATCCGGCGGAAATCGTACACATACAGCAGCAGGTTACGGTGCGCGTGCTCGACATCGACCGGGAGCGGGGGCGGATTGCCCTCAAACTGCTGGCCGGCGCTTCCGTCTCCCAATAGGGATTCCTGCCGCTTGCCGTTTCCGTACGCAGTCCATTTGTACAAATGAAAAATACAGTTTCTATGAAAGAGACGCTTTCCACTACCGATGAATACTACATGAAACGGGCGCTTGACCAAGCCCGTCTGGCACTCGACAAGGACGAAGTGCCGGTGGGTGCCGTCATTGTTTGCCGTGACCGTATCATCGCGCGCGCTTATAACCTGACAGAGACCCTGCACGATGTCACGGCACATGCCGAGATGCAGGCCATCACCTCCGCAGCCGAACATTTGGGAGGCAAATACCTGGATGTCTGCACCCTATACGTCACGGTAGAGCCGTGCGTCATGTGTGCCGGCGCCATCGGCTGGAGCCAGATGGGGCGCGTGGTATATGGTGCGGGCGATGAGAAGCGCGGATTCTCCCGCTTTGCACCGCAGGCGCTGCATCCCAAAACGCAGCTCACCGGCGGTGTGCTCAAGGAAGAATGCGCACAATTGATGAAAGATTTTTTCCGGAAAAAGCGCTGACCATGGCCCTGCACAATGACCTTGGCGCACAGGGCGAATACGAGGCCCGGCTATACCTGATGAGGGAAGGCTATACCCTGCACGACATGAACTGGCGCGACGGACACCTGGAAATAGACCTCGTGGCCGAATGGTGGGGCGAAGTGGTTTTTGTGGAGGTGAAGACGCGGCGTGACGAGGGCTTCGCATCCGCTGAAGAGGCTGTGACTCTTCGGAAAAAAGCCAACGTCATCGAGGCCGCCCACCGCTATCTGGCCAGCCATGGATGGACGGAGAGACCCTACCGCTTCGACATCATCACGGTGGTGGGCAGCGGACGGCCCTTCCGGATCACGCACCTGCGGGACGCTTACACGGAACGCGAAGTGCGCCGCAGGCGAAGCCGGCAGAACCGGGGCGGCAGGCCGGACTGAGCTGCTGTTCCGAACCCGGGCTTCCGCCTATTGTCGGCTTGTTTGCGGACACTTATACTCCCTCTCATTTGACATCTTCTTATGAATATCGAACAACTGCGAACCTACTGCCTGTCCAAGCCGCTGGCTACCGAAGACTCTGCCTTCGGTCCGGAGGGCATTCTGTTCCGTGTCTACCATCGCATATTTGCCTATATCGATCTCGAAAGACCCGATCGGGTGGTGCTCAAATGTGCCCCGGAATATGCCCAACAACTCCGGGAACAATACCGTGGTATCCGGGGTGCGTGGCATTGGAACAAGAAATACTGGAATGAGGTACATTTTGGCTGTGATGTGCCCGATGGGCTGGTTTTACAGCTCGTGGACCATTCGCTGCAGGAGGTTCTCAAAAAAATGCCCAAGAAAAAACAAACGGAATATGCCGCTTATATCTCCAACCTTGCCGAGTAACTGGTACACGGCGCATCTGTCCGAGACCGACTCTACCATGCTGCGGCTTCAAGAACCTGGCCTCGCCACCCGTCCGGAGGAGTTCGTGCTGCTCACAGCCGACTATCAGACGGCGGGGCATGGCCAGCGTGGCACGCACTGGGAGGCCGATGCCGGGCAGAACCTGCTCTTCGGCATCCTGCTCCATCCGACAGGCGTGGCGCCAGCGCAGCAATTTGGATTGTCCGAGGCGCTGGCCCTTGCCGTGGCCGAAGGGCTGGATGTCTACACCGGCGGCATCTGTGTGAAGTGGCCTAACGACATCTATTGGCATGACCGCAAGATCTGCGGCATGCTGCTGGAGCACAAGCTCCAGGGGCCGCGCATCGACACCACGCTGACAGGGGTGGGGCTGAATGTGAACCAGCGCTGCTTCAGAGGCGAGGCTCCCAACCCTGTGTCTTTGCGCCAGATTCTCGGACATGACACGGACCGCACCGGGCTTCTGGAGCAGATTGCGCGGAATTTTGAGCGCAATTACAGGCTGCTGCAGCAGGGAGAGTATGCCCGGCTGCACCGGATCTATCTCAGAAGGCTCTACCGCCGTGGCGGGTTTCATTGGTTCCGTGATGGGGACGGACTCTTTGAGGGGCAGATCACCGATGTCTCGCCGGTGGGGCGGATCAGCATTTCCAGACATTCCGGCGAGCTTAGGTCCTATGCCTTCAAGGAGGTGGCATTTGTCATCAACAGTTCCAGTATCCATGATGAAGCGTAAGATCCTGACCGGCATGGACCGGAGCATTCTGCACATTGCCCTTCCCAGCATCGTGTCTAATATCACCGTTCCGCTGCTGGCGCTGGCCGACACCACCATCGTGGGACACCTGGGAGCGGCGGCCTATATCGGTGCGATAGCCGTGGGCGGCATGGTGTTCAACATGATATACTGGCTGTTCGGCTTTCTGCGCATGGGTACGGGCGGCATGACAGCACAGGCATACGGCGCCGGTGACCGGCGGGAGAGTATGCTGGTATTGACGCGCTCACTCACGGTGGCCCTGTGCATATCCGCACTCATGATCGCCCTGCAAGAGCCGCTGATCGACCTTATCTTCCATTTCGTAAGTGCCACGCCCGAAGTAGCCTGCCATGCCCGGCAATACTATACCATATTAATATGGGGCGCTCCTGCCGTGCTGGGACTTTACAGCTTTGCGGGGTGGTTCTTGGGTATGCAGAACGCCCGGATTCCGATGGCCATAGCCTTGGTGCAGAACGTGGTGAACATCGCGGTCAGCCTGTTTCTTGTGTTCGTCCTCAGGTGGAAGGTGGGGGGCGTGGCTGCCGGCACGCTGGTGGCGCAGTATGCCGGCGTGCTGATGGCCGTTGTCCTGTGGCGGAGCAAATACAGCCGTCTCACTTCCCGGCCTCACTGGCGGGAGGTCTGGCACCGGGAGGCGTTCGGGCGTTTCTTTACCGTCAACCGCGACATTTTTCTCCGCACACTTTGTCTGATTGCGGTCAGCACCTATTTCACCTCCGCCGGATCGGCACAGGGCGATCTCGTGCTGGCGGCCAACGCGCTGCTCATGCAGTTCTTCATCCTGTTTTCCTATGTCATGGACGGCTTTGCCTATGCCGGCGAGGCGCTGGGCGGGCGTTTCTACGGTGCGTCTGACAGATGGGGCTTCAGCCGGCTCACTAGGCGGCTTTTTGTCTGGGGGATCGCTCTTGGCAGCCTCTTCACACTGCTTTACTACGGCTTGGGTGAACAGTTGTTGGCTGTCCTGACGGACGGGGTGGAGGTGCTCGGCACCGCACACCGCTATCTGCCCTTTGCCATCGCCATTCCCGCTGTCAGCCTCAGCGCGTTTCTGCTTGACGGACTCTTCATTGGCACGACTTCCACCCGCCTTATGCTGGCCGGCATGGCTGCCGCCACACTGGCGTTCTTCACTGTCATCCAGCTGTTCCCATTCTCCAATGACTGCCTGTGGAGTGCCTTTCTCTGCTATCTCGGCATGCGGGGGCTGGCCCAAGGACTGTGCATGGGGAAAGTAATGCGCAAGTTTCGGACGGGCAACGGAAAATAATCACTAACTTCGCCCGCGCAATACGAAACATCTTCCACAACATGGCAAAATTCAAACGCATTCTTCTCAAACTCAGCGGTGAAAGCCTGATGGGCGAACAGGGCTATGGCATCGATACCAAGCGCCTCAACGAATATGCCGCACAAATCAAGGAGGCACTCGCGATGGGCGTGCAGATAAGCATCGTCATCGGCGGTGGCAACATCTTCCGCGGACTGAGCGGCGCCGGCAAGGGCTTCGACCGTGTAAAGGGAGATCAGATGGGCATGTGCGCCACTGTGATCAACTCACTGGCTCTCAGTTCGGCCCTTGGGGCCATCGGCGTAAAGGCCTGCGTGCTCACAGCCATCCGCATGGAGCCCATCGGTGAATTTTACAGCAAGTGGAAGGCCATCGAGGCCATGGAGCGCGGAGAAGTGGCCATCATTAGCTGCGGCACCGGCAATCCCTACTTCACGACCGATACAGGCTCCTCCCTGCGCGGCATAGAGGTGGAGGCTGACGTGATGCTCAAGGGGACACGCGTGGACGGCGTATACACCGCCGATCCGGAAAAGGATCCCGACGCCACCAAGTTTGACGAAATTACTTACGACGAGGTGCTCAGCCGGGGATTGCGCGTGATGGACATCACAGCTACCGCAATGTGCCGTGAGAACGGCCTGCCCGTCTACGTCTTCAACATGGATGTCGTGGGCAATCTCAAACGCGTGCTCAGCGGCGAGCCTATCGGCACTTACATCCACGCTTGAAGCACAAGGGATATCCCTTGCTGCCGCAGGCTTCAGGCAACGGACGCAGGGTATTGCCTGCATGTCCATTAAAGACAAACCAGCATTTTTCAATAAATAATGGAAATCATTGAACAACTCATCGAGCGTGCCAAGGCCGACAAGCAGCGCATCGTGCTGCCCGAAGGCACTGAAGAGCGCACGCTCAAAGCCGCCAATCAGATATTGACCGACGGTGTGGCAGACCTTATCATCCTTGGCAATGTGGACGAGATTCACAGTCTCGCCAAGCAGTGGGGGTTGGGCAACATTGACCGTGCCACCATCATAGACCCGGCCACAAGTCCCAAGAAAGAGGCATACGCCGAACTCCTTGCCGAACTGCGCAAGAAGAAGGGCATGACCATCGAGGAAGCCCGCAAGAAGGTGCTCGACCCTCTCTATTTCGGATGCATGATCATCAAGAGCGGCGATGCTGACGGCCAGCTGGCCGGAGCGCGCAACACGACGGGCAACGTACTGCGCCCCGCCCTGCAGATTATCAAGACCGCTCCGGGCATCACCTGCGTGAGCGGTGCCATGCTGCTGCTTACACACGCCCCGGAATGTGGCGAAAATGGCGTGCTCGTCATGGGGGATGTGGCTGTAACGCCCGTCCCCGACGCCAACCAGCTGGCTCAGATCGCTGTCTGCACCGCACGCACCGCGCAGGCCGTGGCCGGCATCAAGGAGCCGCGTGTGGCCATGCTCAGTTTCTCCACCAAGGGGTCTGCCAAGCATGAAGTGGTGGACAAGGTGGTCGAAGCCACACAGATAGCCCGGCAGATGGCTCCGGATCTGCTCATCGACGGTGAGCTGCAGGCTGATGCCGCGCTTGTGCCCGCAGTCGGATCGTCCAAAGCCCCGGGAAGCCCCATCGCCGGCAGGGCCAATGTGCTCGTAGTGCCGACCCTGGAAGTGGGCAACATCGGTTACAAGCTCGTACAGCGTCTGGGTCACGCTACGGCTGTAGGCCCGATCCTTCAGGGCATCGCCCGCCCGGTCAACGACCTTTCGCGTGGCTGCTCCATCGAGGACGTGTACAAGATGATAGCCATCACCGCCAACCAGGCCATTGCCGCCAAGAAGGCAGAATAAGAAATCCAGCTCCAAGGCGGCGGTCCCGCCGATGGGAAAACCTTAGAAGAAGTTAGCGGAAGCGCGGCCGGCCACCGGCGACCTTTCCCCTAACTTCTTCTTCACTTGACAACATAACAATAACATTTATACATCCTACACCAATGAAAATCCTTGTCATCAACTGCGGCAGCTCGTCCATCAAGTACAAGCTCTACAACATGGACAATCACGCCGTACTCGCTGCGGGAGGCATTGAGAAGATTGGCCTTGAAGGCTCTTTTCTGAAAACCAAGATCGACGGAGAGACCAAGATCATCGAATCTCCGTGCCCGACCCATACGGAGGGCATCAAGCTCATGTTCGACACCCTGCTCGACCCCAAGCACGGAGCCATCAAGAGTCTGGACGAGATCAGCGCAGCCGGACACCGCATCGTGGCTGGCGGGCGCTTCACGAAAAGTATGATCGTGACGGACGAACTGCTCAAGGAGTGGGAGAACTATATGGACCTCGCGCCGCTGCACAGCGAAGCGCACCTCAAGGGTTATCTCGCCGTCAAGAAGATGCTGCCCCGTTTGCCGCAGGTCTTCGTGTTCGACACATCCTTCCATCAGACGATGCCGGCCAAGGCATACATGTATGCCGTGCCCTATAAGTATTACGAGAACAATAACATACGCCGCTGGGGCGCCCATGGCACGAGCCACCGCTTTGTGACGGCCCGCGTGTGCAAAGTGCTGGGCGTGAAGCCCGAGGACATGCGCATCATCACCTGCCACATTGGCAACGGCGCATCCGTCACCGCTGTGAAATACGGCAAGTGCGTGGACACGTCCATGGGGCTGACACCGCTTGAGGGGCTGATGATGGGCACGCGTTCGGGCGATGTGGATCCGTCTGCCGTACTGAGCATCATGAAGAAGGAAGGTCTCACGCCCGATGAGATGAGCGACCTGCTTAACAAGCAAAGCGGTGTGAAGGGCATCTCCGGCATATCCAGCGACATACGCGAGGTGGAAGCCGGCATACGCGCGGGCAACGAACGCGCCAAACTGGCCATGGAGATGTACGACTACCGCATCAAGAAGTATATCGGCGCTTATGCCGCCGTCATGGGCGGCGTAGACATCATTGTCTTCACGGCCGGTGTCGGAGAGCACCAGTACGACGTGCGTCAGGGGGCAGTGGAAGGTTTGGAGTTCATGGGCGTCAAGCTCGACATAGAGAAGAACCGCAAGAACTGTGGCGAAGAGGAGATTATCTCCTTGCCCGACAGCCGTGTCAAGGTGGTTGTCGTGCCCACGGACGAGGAACTGCTCATTGCCAGCGACACTCTTGAGCTGGTCAAATAGCAGGAAGACACCATCCCCTTTGTAGAAATCAGAAGCCACAGCCCCGCGCCTTTGTTCTCCAAAGGCGCGGGGCTGTGGCTGTTCGTAAGGATGCTAAGGATCTTGCCGCGAGGCGGATGGCAGGGGCTGTCCGCTTATTTGTAGCGCATCCACCTGATCATTTCCTTGACACTGGGTTTCTTGCCGTACATCAGAATGCCCACGCGGTATATTCGGGCACTGCCCCAAATGAAGAGGAGGGCTGTGCCATAGAGCAGAACGAGTGAAAGCAGTTCCTGCCACAGCGGGACAGTGAAGGGAATGCGCACCATCATGACAATCGGGGAGGTCAGCGGGAACAGGGAAGCCCAGAAGGCCAGCGGGCCGTTGGTGTTCTCAGCGCTGCCCATCGCGGCATAGAGGCCGAACACCAGCACGATGACTACGGGCATCATGAACTGCGAGGAGTCTTCCTGCTCATTGACCGACGCTCCCACGGCTGCAAAGAATGAGGCGTATAGCAAGTAGCCGCCAATAAAATAGAGCACGAACATGATGCCCATCTCGGCGAAGGGGAGATTGGAGATGGCCATGAATATTTCTCCGGCCTCAGAATGGGCCACCGCCGCCGTGGCAGCGGATGTCTGTGCCATTTGCCCGCCCATCGCAGCCTGCGAAAGAGCGCCCGAGGATAGGCCGAGCGCCATGCCTGCCCCTGTCAGGATCACTGCCAGCATAACTCCCCAGATAGCCAGCTGCACGAAGCCTACCAGGGCTATGCCGATAATCTTGCCCATCATCAGCTGGAAGGGTTTGACGGACGACACCATCAACTCCACGATACGGTTGGTCTTTTCTTCCGTCACGCTCTGTATGACCATGCCGCCGTAAGCCATGACGAACATGTAGATGAGGAAGGTGAATACGAAGCCTGCCCCGATGGCGATGGCTGTATTGGAGGCCGTGTCCTGCCCCTCGGCGTTTCGCTTGACGGTCGGTATGCTGATCTCGCTCTGCACGTCATGGATGATCTTTTCTATGCCGGCTATGCCGGTCGCTTCCAGCTTGTCACGGCGTACCTGTTCGTTGAGCACGTTCTCCGTGTACGAAAGCAAGCCTCCCGCCACCTCCTTGTACGAGTAGATGGTCACGGCCTTGGGGTCACGCGCCAGATCGCCCGTGATGGATATGACCGCCTCATAGTGTGTGGTGTCGGCATAGAGGGCCGGATTGTCCGGATTGGCCACCGGCACGAAGCGATATGTGGCGTCGTCCTTAAAATCAGGTAGATAGCGCCCTGTGGCATCATAGACAGCGACGGCCTTCTGCTCGTTGTCCTCAATGCTGGCGAGCCATATGGGCACGAAGACCATGGCCGCGAAGATAAAGGGCATCAGGACGGTGAGCAGAATGAACGACTTCTTCTTGACGCGGGTTGCAAATTCCCGCTGTATAATCAGAAATATCTTGGACATAGATGATATGGGGTTGCGTGAATGTTGGAGGAATGGCGCTTTCTAAGGTTTTGACGGCGTGTCTGCGGACTCTCCGCCCACGACCTTTAGGAAAATATCCTGCATGGTGGGCATTTTTTCGCTGATGGACTGCGGTTCCACCTGCGAGGCTACGGCTCGGACGAGTTCGGAATTGTCCGCTCCCTCGGCCTTGCGGAGCAGATAGGTATGCAGTTCCCCACGTTCCGAGTGTTCCTCTACGCTGAAGGTGTTAGGGAGAGTCTCCAAGTTTCCGTCGGCTGAAACGACCTCGAAAAGGCCGGTGCGGTAACGTTTCCGCACTTCATGTACCCTGCCCGACAGCACGACCTGCGAGTGGTTGATCAGTGCAATCTCATCGCAGACCTCTTCCACCGAGGCCATGTTGTGTGTCGAGAAGATAATGGTGTGTCCCTCATCACGGAGCTGTAGAATCTCCTGCTTGAGCATTTCCGCGTTTACGGGGTCGAAGCCGGAGAAGGGCTCGTCGAAGATCAGCAGGGGCGGACGGTGCAGCACGGTGATGATGAACTGCACTTTCTGCTGCATGCCCTTGGACAGCTCTTCGAGCTTCTTTCCCCACCAGGGCATGATGCCGAATTTGTCGAACCAGTCCCTTAGGCGGGTCTCTGCCTCTTTGCGGCTGAGGCCCTTGAGCCTTGCCAGGTAAATGGCCTGCTCGCCTACCTTCATCTTCTTGTACAGCCCGCGCTCTTCGGGCAGGTAGCCGATGCGCATGACATCCTCCGGGGCGAACGGATGTCCGTCGAACAGCACCTCTCCACTGTCGGGGGCCGTTATGCGGTTGATGATGCGGATGAGGGTGGTCTTGCCCGCGCCGTTGGGACCCAACAGTCCGAACACTTCGCCCCTCGGCACGTCTATGCTCACGTCATTGAGCGCGGTATGGGCTGCAAAGCGCTTCACGATGTGCCGGGCGGAAAGGAATATGTCTGCCATGTATGATGCTCTATAAATATGAAAAGTATGTATGTGGTTAACGGCGGGTCTTCTCTGACCGCCGTTTGTGACAGGTCTACCGTGTGACCGGGCTGACTGCATATCCCTGCTTGCGGAGCAGGCTGAGCAGTCCCCGCTCTCCGGGCAGATGCCCTACGCCCACTGCCACGAAGGTGCTCCCGCCCTGCATGAGCGCGGGCAGTTTGGCGGCCCAGGCGGCATTGCGGCCGTACATCAGCGCGTTTTCCTCCTCCGGCGTGGCGTCGCACGTGTTGTGCCGCTTCTCATCCAGGACCTTCTCTATGCCGGGCAGGCTTTGTGTGTAGAATGCCTCCATGGTGCGCCGGTAGAGGTCCTTCATGTACTCGGCATCGTTCACCAGACACATCAGTTGCTCCACTTGCCGTTTCGTGGAAGTGGAGGCGTAGAGGATTCTCACCTGCGTGTCCAGAGTCTCCAGTCCACCGGTCGTTTTGCCCTGTTCTTTGGCCCATTGCTGGAAATGGTTGTCAAAGAGTTCCTGGCTATTGAAATTCTTCTCTACTTGCAGGGCCAGAAGCATCTGGAACTGGATAGCCAGCGCACCGGGTGACATCTGCTTCATCGGGGATATCATCGGATGGCTCATGTCCGCCCCCAGGTATTTGCGCATGAACTCATTGAGCCTTTCCCGCTGCGCGGAGGTCAGCAGGCTGTCCAGGCTCAGCCCCTGGGGGAGCGTCATCGCCCTTTGCATCTTGCTGACACTGTCGGGATTGGACGCTACAGACATTTCCAGCTCGCCATAGACCTGCTGCGAGGCGTCGAGCGCCTCCTTCAGGCCGGGGATGCTGTCCGCGAAGCTTGCGGGGGCCAGGTGGTAAGTGCCCAAGATGTAGGAGGGCGCCTTCAGGCCAGGCCCTTCCACCTTCCACAGCAGTTGCGCATGTACGGACAGCATGCAGGACAGAATCACGAAAAACGTGGCGGTGGTCTTTCTCATGGTACGAACGTTGGTGAATGATAAATGTCTGACGCGGAAAAGCTCCGCTTTGCTACACGATCAGGCATAAAAAAGCAGTGGGCGGGTATGGCGCGGAACCGGATGTCCGGCAAAGGGTCAAGGCTCGCTTTCCCCCTCCACGAAGTTTTCCATAAATATGTGCTCGCCATCGAAAACGGCATAGCTGAAGAGGCTGATCCAATCGCCCAGTATGAGCAGGCGGCTGGTGCGTGAGAGCATCAGATCCAGCTCGATATGGCGGTGTCCGAAGATGAAGTAGTTGATATCGGGGTGTGTGGTCAGATACTCCTTGGCAAAACGCACCAGCACCTCCTTGTCCTCTCCTTGGTAGGGCGGTTCCTTGCCGTCCTCCCGTTTCAGGCGTGAGCGGCGCGCCCATTCCAGACCGAAGGCCACTCCCCATCGCGGATGGATGGCGGAGAAGAGCCGCTGGCACGTGGGGCTGTGGAAGATGGTTCGGAGCAGGCGGAAACGCCTGTCCTCCCGCCCGAGGCCGTCGCCGTGGGCCAGAAAGAAGGTTTGTCCCTGTATCTCCACCACCTCGCTGCGCTTGTGGATGGTCATGCCGCACTCCTTCTCAAAATAGTCGTGCTGCCACAAATCGTGGTTGCCGTAGAAGTAATGCACTTCCACGCCCATGTCCGTCAGCTCGCTGATCTTGCCCAGCAGCCGGGTGTATCCTTTGGGCACGACCGTGCGGTACTCATACCAGAAGTCAAAGATGTCTCCCAGCAGGTATACGGCCTGCGCCTTGTGCTTGATGTGGTCCAGAAAGTTCACGAGCCTGCGCTCCTGCATACGGCCGTGGGGGATGGCCAGGCTGCCGAGATGCGCGTCGGATAGAAAATAAACCGAGCCGTGTGCGCGGTCGGTTGTGGCGGAACTGTTGCTCATAAGCTGCGTCTTGCTGCGGTTGGGGGTTGGTGGAAAAAAGCAGGGTAGGATGCGGGGAGGTATGCGTAGGCGTATGTGCGCCCTGCCATGGGAGGTATGAATTTACATGAAGCCCAGTTCGAGCTTGGCTTCCTCGCTCATCATGTCTTTGTCCCATTCCGGTTCAAAGACCAGGTTGACCTTGGCGTCTTTCACGCCCGAAATGCCGTCGAGTTTCAGCCGCACATCCTCCACGATGAAGTCTGCCGCCGGGCAGTTGGGCGCGGTGAGCGTCATGTCGAGATCGAGCGTGCCGTCATCGTGCAGCTCTATGCGGTAAATCAGCCCCAAGTTGTAGATGTCTACGGGTATCTCCGGGTCATAGACCGTCTTGAGCACTTCAACGATACGTTCTTCTATCTTCAATTTTTCTTCGGGTGTCATATATTCTTATTGTTTAATGCGTAATGAGGTTCGCTGTCCCTTCCGGCGCGGACCGTGCCGCAGAAAAGGTGTGCGGACTTCCGGAGGTCGGAACGCTCACAGGCGTCCCTCTTCCTGATAGCTGTAGTAGCCGCCGTCCGTCACGATAACATGGTCGAGCAGGTTCAGGTTCACGGTCTGTGACGCTTTCTTCAGGCGTTCAGTCAGCCGGTCGTCCTCGGGGCTGGGCCTTAGGTTGCCGGAAGGGTGGTTGTGGCAGAGCACGATGTTGGGGGCATCGGCCAGAAGGGCCGCCTTGAGCACGAGGCGCGTGTCTACGACGGTCCCCGCGATGCCGCCCCGGCTGATAAGTTTGGAGTCGAGGAAGGTCAGCCCGCTGCTGAGCAGCAGCACGTGGCTTTCCTCCACGCTGGCGTTGCGCAGCTTCGCGATGAAGTAGTCATAGATACTTTGCGCCGAGTCAAACTTGGACCGTGCCACGGCGGTCTCCAGCATGCGCCGTTTGCCCAGCTCGCACGAGGCCAGTATGGTGATGGCTTTGGCCGGCCCCATGCCTTTATAGCGGCACAGCTCGCGTATGTCCATGCGTTCGAGCGTGGCCAGCGAGTTGTGGCAGTCGTTCATGACGCGCTGCATCAGTTCCACTGCGTTCTCTTCCGCGTTGCCCGATCCGATGAGGATGGCCAGCAGCTCCGCGACCGACAGGGCCGCGCCGCCCTTCTCCTCAAACTTCTCACGCGGGCGGTCTTCTCGGCTGAGGTCCGTGATGCAGAATTTCTTCACTTATAAAAGTTTTTGCTGAAAGCCTCGAACTCTCCGTGTCCCAGTACGCAGCGTGTCCACCACGCCCGCAAGAAGCCGGACCCGTAGCCCAGCAGCTGCACGTAAGCGGCGGCCACGGCCAGCAGTCCCACCTTCAGACTCCGTTCGCGGCATGTAGCGTCCAAGCAGATAATCAGCGCGAAGAGGACAAACGGAAGCAGGAACACCCACGCGCCGTTCCATCCGGCCACCGCCAGTGCCACGGCCAGCAGGACCAGCAGGGCGCAACCGGCGGTGAACACGGCGGGGAGCAGGTGTACGAGCTTGAGCGTGCCGGGATGGCGCTTCGTGAGGTTGATGCGGGCTATGCCCGAGTTGTGTACCTGCTTGAAAAACTTGCGCAGGTCGGTGCGCCGCTTGTGCCACACCCAGGCTTCGGGAAACAGGCGGCACTTGTAGCCCTCCTTGAAGATGCGGGTCGAGAAATCAATGTCCTCGCCGAAGCGCATCTTGGAAAATCCGCCCAGAGCCAGATAGACCTCCCGCCGTACGCCCATGTTGAACGACCGGGGGTAGAACTTGTCCATCTTCTTGTGCCCCCCGCGTATGCCTCCCGTCGTGAAGAAGGAAGTCATGGCATAGTTGATGGCCTTCTGCATGGGGGTGAACGAAGAATGTGCCCTGTCCGGCCCCCCAAAGGCGTCGGAGGGTGCATGCTCCAGCTCGTTGTCTACCTGTAGCAGGTAGTCTTCGGGCAGTACTACATCGGAGTCAAGGATCAGCACATAGTTGCCGGAAGCCCGCTCCACGCCATAATTGCGCGTCTGGCCCGGGCCACTGTTGGGCTTGGCGTAGTACTTGACATCCAGCGTGCTGCCGTATTTCCGCACCACATCGGAGCAGGGGACGGATGATCCGTCCTCTACCACCACGACCTCAAAATCCTTGAACCGCTGCCGTGTCAGACTGTCGAGCAGCTCGTCCACCTCATTGGGGCGGTTGTATACAGGGATGATGAAAGAGTATTTCATAAACGGAGTGTAGGTAATGATTGGCGAACCCGCTGCAAGCCGAATGCAGTCAGGCTTGCTTGGAATGCTGAGGCGCAGCCTGTCTTCTGCAAAGACAGTGCAAGCCGAATGCAGTCAAGCTTGCTTGGAATGCTGAGGCGCAGCCTGTCTTCTGCAAAGATAATGCAACTCGTGCGCAGAAGCGCCAGACTTGCGGGGAAAGTTGCTTGGGAGTGTGCCCGATCTTGCTTCCCGGAACGGGGATGGGGACACCTGCAGGCAGTGTGATCTCGCCCATGCGCCGCACAGACTCAAAATACAGACTTGAATTATATAAATACAGTCTTGAAATATATAATTCAGGTCTTTATTTATATAATTCAAGTCTTGAAATTGAGTCTGGGACGGGGCTTGGGGAGTCAGTCCCCCTTTTCGGAGTGTCTGCGCTGCTTGGCTGTGGCGGCAGATGCCCGGACTGCATTGCGGATATGCCGTACTCCCGATGTTGGATGGACGGTAGTGCAGGGAGGACCGGGCTGTCAGGTATGAGACGCACAGACCCGGAGGCTGGGTACCGGCGTACCCGCTCCGGGTCTGTGGACGTTGTGAAGTCCGGGGGATTGTTGTTCGGCGGAATCCTGTCGCCTAAAAGGGGTTGACCGTTCCAAGGTTGCGGTCAACAAGGATTCCGTCGGTGGGCTTGAGCGAGAATTTGCCTGCCTTCTTCGTGCGGAACTTGATGACGAAGAGGTCATGGTCGCCGTCTTCAAGCAGGAAGTTGTTGCCCCGGTTGACGAAGGTAGGATAGAGAGCCTTCCGGCTGTTCGTATGCAGGCGGTCGTATGTGAGATTAACCATCTCCTTCATGTCGAGCGGTTCTGTGCCTGCATATTCCAACTCTTGGGTGGAATAGGGCAGGGCGAAGCTCAGTCCGTTCACATAGTGCAGTCCCTGTCCGCTCACGGTGATTTCGAGCAGGTCACCGGCTGCGTACGTAAGTTTGTTGGGCTTGAGCTTGAGCTTGCCGGCCACGTGGTCGCTGCTGTTGCGCACGCCTCCGTCGAGTTCGGTCGATACGCAGGAGATGTCATAGGCGTCGATGAGACCGTTGCCGTTGATATCGCCTATGCTCACGTAGTCGAAATCACTGTCGCCCTTGCGCAGTCCCGTGTAGTTCATGTAGGAGGTGAGGTCGTTCTCATCGATGCGCTTGTCGCGGTTGATGTCGCCCTGCAGCAGGCTCTCCGTGCCCGGCACCTTGAACACGTACATCTCGTTGCCCGAGGCGAAGTTGCCGACAGCCTCGGTCAGATGCAGCTTGATGTAGCGGGCTTTGGGGTGGCTGGTGAAAGCGAAAGTCTTGGTCGTGCCGTCCTTCGCCCAGTTGAAGACGAGCGGCTCGCTCCATGTCAGCCGGTCCGTGCTGAGACTGATCTCGCCCTTTAGGATTGTTCCGTTTCCGGCATCGCTGCGCGGCTGGTAGTCGAGACGGTCGAGCGTGTTGACTGATCTGAGGTCGATTGTGAGGTCGGAGGGAATGGCCTCGCCCTTGCCCCACAGGCTGTGCCATTGTGATTTGGGATCGAAGTCAAAGAGATGGCTGACCGGTGTGCCGGGTTGTGACTTGCAGCTGGCCTGTGCGCGTATGCCCTTGATGGCAAACTCGAGCGGATTGCTGCGGGTGGAGGCGCTCAGCTGCGTCCAGGCCGAATAGCCGTCACGGTTTACGGCGCGGACCTTGAGGCTGTATGCAGTTTCGGGCAGCAGGCCGTCGAGGGTGAACGCATCGTCGCGTATGGTGGAGTAGAGCTGGCCTCCGAACTCTATTTCGTAGAAGTCGGCATTGGATATCCGGTTCCAGGAGGGGGTGATGGAGAAAGGCTGCCGCCCCTCTTCCTGGACGCTTGCCACAGGTGCGGGGAGGTTTCCTCCGTGGGTGCGCAGCCGGTCGGCGGGGGTGAAGGCGAATCCGTCTACTTTGACCTCCACGCCGTTGGCCGTGACGTCTGTGGGGCCGAGCTTTACGAGCAGCTGCGGGTTCTTGGTCACACTGATCCGGGCGGCTTCGCTGCCGGGCGTGCTGAACCGGTTGAGATTGGGCTTTGCATCGTAGAAATAGACGTTTTCGCCCTTATCGAAAGCCTCCCGGCTGTCAGCCAAGGTGAGCTTGATGCCTTTTTTGCCCACTTTGGCCGTGACTTTCTGCGGCTCTTGGCTCACGTTGATACGCAGTTCCGTGGCTTGCTGCGGTTCGAAACCGTCAAAGCTGCCATAGGTCGGCTCGATGCGTACGGTGAGCTTGCGCTTGTTCAGATTGGTGGTGATGCCGGTGTGGGTACAGTGTCCCTTGAGATAGGCTTGCGTGGCGCCGTCATCGTCATAGACGGAGAATGAAGCTCCCGAGGTGGAGGCGTATATCTCATAGGCACGATAGTCCTTGCGTATCTGCGAGGGATTGTTGTTCGGGTTGGTCATGGGGATGATGGCATCGGCCTTGACGAACAGGGGCAGTTTCCACAAAGGGGCGGGGTAGTTGTTGATGAGCCTGCCTCCTTCGTAGATGTCACCGTTGTAGTAGTCCACCCATTTGCCTTCGGGCAGATAGATCCCGTTGCGGATGTCGTTGCCGTCCTTGTCCATGCGGGTGTCCTGGTACACAGGCGCCACGAGGAAGCTCGGCCCGTACATGAACTGGTATTGTGTGGCTGTGCCCAGCGTGTAGTCGTTCGGATAGTCGAGGAACATGGCCCGGATCATGGGCTTTCCGTCCACTGCCTCGCGGGCGATGCTGTAGGTGTAGGGCATCAGCTCGCTCTTCAGTTTCAGGTAGGAGCGGTTGATGCTGGCGGCCGGCTCGCCGAGTATTTCGGGATATTTGGGCGTGCTTCCCCATCCGTCCATGTTGAGCTGCATGGGGGTGAACGTCTTCCACTGGAACTCACGCACGTTGACCGGTACGTTCTTGCCGCCGAAGATGCCGTCAACATCGGACGTGATGTTGGGCTGTCCCGACAGTCCGGAGCCGATGAAGGTAGGGATGTGGAAGCGGATGTATTCCCATTCGCCTCCGGTCTGGTCGCCGCTCCATACGCCGGCGTAGCGCTGTGTGCCCGCCCAGCCGTCGAGGCTGATGATAAAGGGGCGGGCGTCAGAGCCGTAGTAGGGCATGATCTGCCCCACATCGCTCACGCCGTTCAGCCCGAACGAGTAGCCCGCACCTACCCATGCCACATCGGTCTTGAGCACGCGAACTCCCGCATCGCGCACCTCCTTGACGATGTCGCGCTGCAAAAGAGCCTCCACCCCTTCCTTGGGGTGCAGGTCGCTCTGTGTCCAGAGGCCGATCTCCACCCCTTTGGAACGGGCGTAGTCACCCAATTTTTTGAGATTGGCGATGTTGCCGTCGAGGGTGCTCTCCTGGCCATAGCCGGCTCCGTAGCCGTCGTTGGGAAGGAGCCACCCCAGCGGCATGTCATTGTGTGCATAGCGGTCTATGGCCGCCCGTGCGGAAAAGAGGTAATTGCCATTCTCGCCGTTGAGGCTTTCCTTGACGCCGCCATTGTCCTTCTGGCTCTCATTGTAGCGTTTGCCGTCTTCGTAAAGCATGAATCCGTCTGCCGCCTCCTTCCAGTAGTCGCGGTTGTAGGCGTTGAGATGGCCTTCATAGAAGCCGAATTTGGGCAGCAGGATGGGGTGGCCTGTCAGCTGGTAGAAGTCGGAGAGCAGGTCTACCGGTTCGCTGTCGATCATTAGGAAAGCGTCGAGGTAGTCCTCCTGATGTACGAGGGTGACCTTTCCCTCCTCGCTGGCGCCGAAGTCGTAGCGCCCGGGCTTGAAGGTGTTCCATAGCAGCCCGTAGCCCTTGGTGCTCCAGTAGAAGGGGGTCGGTGAGGCCACGCCGCCGTCTACCCAGTTGTTCGTATTTTCGATGGCGATGGAGTGTCCCTTGTGTGAGAAGCGCCCGTTCTGCACGCCGCCTCCGTAGAAATATTCCCCGCTGCGGGCACTGAAGGTAAGCTTGGTGCTGCTCTTGTCGAAGCTGATGGGGGCCACGCTCTGCACGGCCTGTTCGCCGGTGGAGAGGTTGGTCACAGTCATCAGTCCGTCAGCGCGTTCAAGTCTGACAGAGACCCTGCCCGTAGATACGACGAACGCTTCGCTTTCCGTACGCAGGTAGAGCTGTCCTACCGTGCTGCGTGCCGAGGCCACGGTGATGCTCGCCGGCGGTGTGGCCTGTGGAGGTCGCACGATACCTCCGTTGTCGTCGCGGAACAGCCGCAGGATGTTGTCTGCGTAGAAGTCGATGGTCAGTTTTTTGCCGTTGGTGTAGGTGACCTCTACGGTAGTGGGGTTTATCTTTTGCACATGGGCGATGCCCGGAGGGTCTTGCTGTGCCACCGAGACAGTGTCTCTGCCTGAGGGCTGTAGGCAGGTGGCCGACAAGGGGGTGGAGAGGGTCAGCGCCGCCAGGGTAAGTGGCAGGGCCAGGGTATGCGCCGACAATCTGTCATGCAGGTATTGCTTCATAGTCAAGGGGATATTTAGGGTTGGACGGGAGGTTTCTCATACACAGTTGCCAGAGAGTGTCCGGACTTTCGGCACTCGCCATGTCAGGCGCTTGGCTTGCTTGGAATGCCAAGGCGCGGCCTGCCTTATGCAAAGGCAGTGCAAGCCGAGTGCAGTCAAGCTTGCTTGGAATGCCAAGGCGCAGCCTGCCTTATGCAAAGGCAGTGCAAGCCGAGTGCAGTCAAGCTTGCTTGGAATGCCAAGGCGCAGCCTGTCTTATGCAAAGATACGCTCTGCCCGCCCACGTGCGGGGTGAACTGCTAAGGTTTTTTATGTAAATGTGGCAGAATCTTTCAAACTTCCTGTGGGCATACGAAAAATCCTGAAAGGAACGATGCCCTCTTCATTGGGGCAGTCCGTTCCTTTCAGGATGCGGCGTATGCTTGTGCGCAGGCGCGCGGCGGCTTAGCGCTTGCCGTGTACCTCATCGGCTACGGTCAGCTTCTTGCGACCCTTGGCGCGGCGTGCGGCCAATACGCGACGACCGTTGGCGGTTTGCATACGATGGCGGAAACCATGCTTGTTGTTTCTCTTGCGGTTGTGGGGTTGGAATGTACGTTTCATTGTGTATGTGATGTTTTATAATTGTCGGTCGGGAAAAGCCTTGTGGCCGTGTCCCGTCATGCGGCATTGGCAGGACGGCACTTTTTCGGGGTGCAAAGTTAGCATAACGTGGCAAAAGCGCAAAGTGAATGGGCGGAAAAAACATGTATTCCGCACATCTTCACCTAAAAAGGCCGTGGCGGCGGAGGTTCGTATCGGCTTGCCTGTCTTTGCGTGCGGTGTCGGGGGGCGTATCGGCTTTTTTACGTAAATTCGCGGCATCAATTATCAAGATATATGTCAAAAGATACAGTAATACTGACGGGTGACCGTCCGACAGGCCGTCTGCACATAGGCCACTACGTAGGCTCACTCAAACGCCGCGTGGAACTGCAAAACGCGGGTGACTACAAGAGAATGTTTGTTTTCATCGCTGACGCGCAGGCGCTGACCGACAATATAGAGAACCCAGAGAAGGTGAGGCAGAATGTGATAGAGGTGGCGCTGGACTATCTGGCGGTGGGCCTTGACCCCAGCAAGGTCACGCTCTTCATCCAAAGCCAGATACCCGAGCTGTGCGAGCTGTCGTTCTACTTCATGGATTTGGTGAGTGTCAGCCGCCTGCAGCGCAACCCGACGGTGAAGACTGAGATACAGATGCGGGGCTTCGAGTCGAGCATTCCCGTGGGTTTCTTCACTTACCCCATCAGTCAGGCTGCTGACATCACGGCGTTTCGTGCCACTACGGTGCCTGCTGGAGAGGACCAAAAACCCATGATCGAGCAGGCCACAGAGATCGTGCGGCGTTTCAATTACATCTACGGCGACACACTTGTGGAGCCGAGCATCCTGCTGCCCCAAAACGCCGTTTGCCACCGTCTGCCCGGCATTGACGGAAAGGCCAAGATGTCAAAGAGTTTGGGCAACTGCATTTATCTGGCCGAGACGGCTCAGGAGGTGAAGAAGAAGGTCATGTCCATGTACACCGATCCCTTGCATGTCCATGTGGAAGACCCTGGGCATTTGGAAGGGAATACCGTGTTCACCTATCTTGACGCTTTCTGCCGTCCTGAACATTTTGCGGCCTATTGGCCCGAATACCAGAGCCTTGACGAGCTGAAGGCTCATTATCAACGTGGAGGGCTGGGAGACATGAAGGTGAAGAAGTTCCTCAACAAGATATTGGAGGAGGAACTGGCTCCCATCCGTGAGCGCCGTGCAGAGTTTGCCAAGGACATTCCGGCCATCTATGAGATACTGCGCAAGGGCTGTGAGGAAGCCCGATCGGTAGCTGCTGACACACTGAGCGATGTGCGCAGGGCCATGAAGATCAACTATTTCGATGACGCTCAGCTCATAGCCGAACAGGCTGAGCGGTTTGCCGGCAAGTAGTCCTCTGCCTGGAGGCATCGAGGCTGCCCGCCGTCTTGCATTCGTCCGTTTGCGCAGGGGCGCACCACGGATCATGTGCAGGACGGCGGGCTTTTTTGCTTCCGGGCGTTGGGGTCTTTCAATGGTGAATGCTTAATTTTGCGCCCGAAACAGACTCAACTATTCTTTTTAAGATTGTCAGACTATGAAGAAGGCTTTGCTGGCTCTTTCCTTTGGCACGTTGGCGCTGGGAGTCGCGGAATTTGTAATGATGGCCATCCTCCCCTTTGTCACGGCAGACTTGGGCGTGTCCATTCCTGCTGGTGGCAACTTGATCACGGCCTATGCGCTGGGTGTGTGTCTGGGAGCACCGGCCATCGTACTGTTGCGCCACCAGCCGCTCAAACGACTTCTGTTGTGCATGATGCTGGTGTGTCTGGCCGGCAACATGTGCGCCACCTTCGCTCCGGGCTATTGGACACTGATCGGTGCGCGTTTTCTGTCAGGACTGCCCCATGGCGCTTATTTCGGGGTAGCTTCGATCGTGGCTATCAAGGTGGCGCCGGAGGGCAAAAGCGCCTCGGCCGTGGCGGCGATGGTCGCCGGCATGACGGTGGCGAATCTGGCCGGTGTGCCGCTTGGCACCTTTGTGTCACACGCGCTGACGTGGCGTGTGGCCTTCGGCTTCGTGGCCCTGTGTGCCTTGCTGGTTGCCTTTCTGATATGGAAATGGGTGCCTGATGTCGGCAGTTTGCCCAAGAGCACGTTCCGCTCCCAATTCCGTTTCCTGAAGAGTCTGGCGCCGTGGCTTATCTTGATGGCCACGATGTTTGGGAATGGCGGAATATTCGCGTGGTACAGCTACATCAACCCCATGCTGACTACGATAAGCGGATTTCCCGAACGGATGGTCTCCCCCCTTATGATACTGGCCGGTTTGGGCATGGTGCTGGGCAATGCTGTGAGTGGCCCGCTCTGCGACAAGTTCCGCCCCGGCCGTATGGACAGTCTCATGCAGCTCTTTGCTTCGCTATGTATGTTGTCGTTCTTTTTCTGGGCCGAATGTCAGTGGCTGGTTTTCCTCCTTTTGCCGGTCACGACGGCTACGCTGTTTGCTATCAGTTCACCTCAGCAGACGCTGATCGTGAAGTTTGCGCCCGGAGGTGAGTTGTTGGGAGGCGCTTGCATACAGATGGCCTTTAACTTAGGCAACGCGGTGGGGGCGCAGGCCGGCGCCGTGCCCTTGCGCTTAGGGTTGGACTACCATTACCCCGCATTGGTCGGTGCGTGTGTCACCGTCTTGGGTTGTGTGAGCATGTACCTGTTCTCACGCCGGTACGAGCGTGGCTGACGGAAGCGGGGCGGGGACAGAATACGAGAAATCCTGTGGGGCGCAGCTCGGAAAGACGGTGCGCCCCACAGGATTTTCGGTAAGGAAGATGTGCATGGCAGGTACTGTCAGTTTACGCAGACGGGCACGGGATGTACCTGTATGCGGGCACTGAAGCACCAGCGGGGGTCATCCCGCCCCCAGAGGGTGGACACCATAGCGCCTGCCGTGCGCTTGACCTTTCCGTTGAAGAGGGTCTGCCCTTGGTACACCACCCGTATGGGCTTGTTGAGGTTGAGCATGTCATCATTGAGCAGCAAGGTAAGGCTGCTGTAGTCACAGCGGAGTATGCGAACCTCATTGCGGTCAGGGTCGAGCGCTGTTTCCACACGCATGCCCGGACGGGCCTCATTCGGACTCACTTCCAACCAGTAGCATGTGGGTAGCGTCACCTCTTCCTGTCTCCAGATGATATGTTTGGGGAGGGGATTGCGGGTGTGCCCACTCATCCAGGCGATGGCTGCCGTATCCTGTCGTTCCATCCAGTGTCCCTTGTCCTTGACAATGTGCGTGGCATGTAGGTAGCCGTCGGGATGAACCTGTTGCAGGCTGTCCATCACAAGTCCCTTGGTGACAGCGAGTCCGTTGCGGTTGTATTCCGCATCGAGGGCGCCCATCCAAATCATAAAGGGCACGTTGAGCAGGTTCACTTGCTCCGCCTCGCCCGGGTGTCCCGCCATCATGGAGGCTGCCGCCCATCGGTCCGCCATGCGGGGAGCCATGCGCCAGACACCGTCTCCTCCGGCGGAATAGCCTAAAAGGTACACCTTGTCGGGGTTGACGTTGTCCCATACGATGGCTGCGCGTATCAATTGCTCGAACAGATTGTCGAGGCCCGGCTGAAACCACATGTTCCAAGCATTCCAGGGGGCGCGGGGAGCGATGTAAACGCCTTCAGACGGTTTGTAGAGCTTTTTCTGATTGTCCCACTGCCCATTGTTGAAGGCTTCAGTCATGCCGCCGCCGCCGTGCAGTGAGATGTAAAGGCTGCGTCCGCCGGCGGGTTCCTGCCCGAACACTTGACGGTCGAACTTCAGGCGGAGCGTGTCGTTGGTGAACACGCGGTTTTGCCAGGCTTGGCGGGTGGTTCGGCGCAGGTCGCTTCGCCACACTGCAACGAGCGAGTCGTGGAGCCGGGCGGACTTGCCGCGTGACAGGGGGCGGGCGGAAAGTTCGTCTTGGCAAAAGGCGCTTACACCTTCCGTGCGCAGTACATGACAGAGCTTGCGTACGCTTTGCGCTGAACTGTGTACGGGAGAGCCTATTGGCAGAAAGAGGAGGAGGAACAAGAGCTTTTTCATGAGTGGATGGTGTCCTTTCGCAGTAGGGTAATACATTCTGAACGGGCGGGTTTCAACTCCGTTTGTCGGAGCATGGCCTGTTTCCCGCAAATTTAAACAGAAAAAAGATATTTCCCTTACGATGTGAAACCTGTATCTGCCATTGGACAGGTTGGGCGGTTCAGAAGTGGAGAAGTGTCGGTATCAGTCTTTCGGGGATAGGGTCTTGCAGGCTTATCGTGAGGTCTTCGCGGCGTGCGAAGCGAAAGGGCCGTCCCGAAGTCAGTCTTGCTTCGGGACGGCCCTTTCGCCGTGATGTGCGGAGCGCGGTTATGCCTTGACGCGGTTGAGGTAGGAACCGTCGCGGGTGTCTACCTCTACGGTCTCGCCTTCATTGATGAAGAGGGGCACACGGATCTCTACGCCGGTCTCAAGCTTGGCAGGCTTGAGTGTGTTGGTAGCGGTGTCACCCTTGAGGCCCGGTTCGGTATAGACGATTTTGAGCTTCGTCTTGACCGGCATTTCGGCAAAGAGGATGGTATCGGTAGAAGCGTCGCTTACCACTTCTACGATGTCGCCCTCTTTCATGAAGTCCACCCCCGTGATGAGTTCCTTCTCGATGACAACATCGTCCCATGTTTCTTGGTTGAGGAAGTGGTATTGGTTGCCTTCTGCATAGGAGTACTGGAAGGGACGGCGCTCCACACGCACGTCTTCGAGAGCTTCGCCGATGTTGAAGCGGCGCTCCAGCACGCGGCCGCTCACTACGTCTTTGAGCGTTGTGCGCATGATGGTGTTGCCCTTACCAGGCTTCACATGCAGGAAGTCGATGCAGAAATACAGTTTGCCGTCCAGACGGATGCAAGTACCCTTCTTGATGTCTTGTGACTTAATCATTGGAGTGAGAGTATATTTTGTTTTGTTGTAATTGCGGCGCAAAGTTAGTGCAAGACAATAGAAGTGAAAAGTGAATGACCGAAAAAAACGGTATATGACAGGTCGTTGGCTACTTTTTATGCATGGAGGGTGGTGGTATCGCCTGCACACTCATATGTCGGATTGTTTGTATTTTCTTCGGGGTCGGATTTGTTTTTTCGGGGCAGGGGGACGTTCTTCCGGTACGGTATGGAGATTGGCTGCCGACCGTTGCTGGCATTTGTCGGCCTTGCATGGCTGTATCGCCGCTTCGCGCATGGAAACTGCCCGTTTGTGTCATTTAATGCGTAACTTTGCCCCGCTGACAAGTACGTCTATATTCTTCTTCTTCTGATTATGCAGCCTGCAATCGCAATAGTTACCGCCAATACCCTGGCGGGGATAGGTCTGTCGGACATCATACACCGCATGATGCCCGGTGCGGACACTTCCCTTTATACCAGTTGCGCCGCATTGATGGCTGCTCCTGAAGCCGAAGGCTATTACCATTACTTTGTGTCCGCAGAGGAGGTGATAGCCGGAGCCGCGTGGTTCTTGTCACGTCAGCACAAGACGATCGTCCTCCTCCACGGAACGGATGCAGGGCATTTGCCGCAAGGTTTTCATACGCTGAACGTCTGCCAGAGCGAGACGATGCTGGTGCGAGACATCATGGGACTGGCGCACCGTTCGCACACGGCCCATGGCCCTGTGCCCGAGGCAGTACGTCATGCGGAGTGCTGTAAAGAGGCGGAAACTGCCGGCGGCCCGCCACGCCTTACCCCCCGTGAGCGTCAGGTGTTGCAAGGGGTGGTGACGGGCAAGATCAACAAGGAAATCGCGAAGGAAATGGGGGTCAGCCTTGCGACAGTCATCACGCACCGCAAGAATCTGGCGGAAAAGCTGGGCACGCGCAGCGTGTCGGCAATGACCATTTTTGCGGTGGCGCACGGTATGGTGCGTAGCGAGGATATATAATAAAGGGATTACCGCTTGGGGTATTTCCTGTGCGCGGCGCCCGCCTTCCGGAAGCTTTCCGGGAGGCGGGCGCCGCGCATTGTGGAGGTGTTTTGTAGGGAGAAGCCTTAGTTCGGCACTTCTTCGAAATCTACGTATTTCCCTTCGTTTTTCTCAAATATTTTGCCGTTGACTTTCTGACGTGTGCTGTAGCGATCGCCTTCGTGATGGGCGTCGCCTGATGCGGATGAGGTGCGTTTCTCATGCTCAGGGGAACGTCGTGCCTGTTGTTGGGGACGTGTCGGGCCGGACGATGAGGTTCTTTGCCCGAAAAGCAGTTGGTAGCCTCTGCGCACCAAACCCAGCAGTACGAAGATAAATCCGAAGAGCAAGATGAAAAGGCATCCGAAAAAATTCATAGAGAGGAGTTTAGGTGTGTTGGGATGTCAGTAAAGACGTATGCGGCATCACTGCCGCCTTCCGGTGGAACGGAAGTCTATTGCTATTCTTCTGCAATCTTTGTGCCAAGCAGATTGTTCATGATGGACGTGAGCACATAAAGAATGATAACCGTAGCGAATCCCATCCATTGAAGGCTGGCCAGCAGTATGGCGCTGCACAAGATGAATGCATACCTCAACTCGTTCCCCTGCCATTTGAAGTGCTTGAATTTGAGGGCGAACATGGGTATTTCAGCTACGAGCAGCCAACAGGCTAAAATCACGCCAAGCAGGACGGGAATGGCCAGCCAGGGCTCCCCGACGAGCCAGCCGTCGCGTTCGAGCGCCACGCTGAGCGAGCCCCAGAACAGGGCGTTTGCCGGCGTGGGAAGTCCGATGAAAGTCGTGGCTTGACGCGGATCTATGTTGAATTTGGCCAATCGAAGCGCCGAGAAAGCGGCGATGAGGAAGGCTGCATATGGAAGCCATTCCAACAGGCGACTTTCAGTGAAGGGGAAGCCTTGCGGCAGGTGTTCGGGGGCAAGCAGCGAGCGGAGCAAAGAAAAAACTATGGCGGCGGGGGCAAATCCGAAGGTGATGTCATCGGCCAGTGAGTCAAGTTCCTTGCCTATGTCAGATGAAACGTGCAGCAGGCGGGCGGCGAATCCATCGAAGAAGTCAAAGACCGCGCCGAGGATAATCAGCAGGAAGGCATAGAGAAAACAGCCTTGCAGCGCCATCATGGTGGCTGCACAACCCGACAGCAGGTTGCAGCAGGTGAGTGTGTTGGGAATATGCTTTTTCATTGTTGCAGTCGTTTAGGCAGAGATGCTGAAAATAAATGAAGGCAAGCAACTGAGGCCGATGGGGATAGCTTGGATATCACCAGTCTTTATTGCTTGCCCTTTTCTTATACATTCTTGGGATGGAGGCGGGCCACTACTGTTTGGTTGCCGACAGTCCTCTGTCCGAATTTAACGAGAACCTCCGCGTCCGTTGGCAGGTATACATCTACCCGGGAGCCGAACTTGATGAAGCCCATGTGCTCGTCAATGTAGCAGTCATCGTCTTCGCGGGCGTAGGTGACGATGCGCCGTGCCACTGCTCCCGCCACTTGGCGCACCAGTACGTCATGACCGCTGGGTGTGGCGATGACAACGGTAGACCGTTCGTTTTCGATACTTGCCTTGGGAAGCCACGCCTTGTGAAAATTTCCGTTGTGGTGAACGACTTTCTTGACAATGCCCTCTACAGGAAACCAGTTGGCGTGAACATTGGTGACGGACATGAAGATGGAAATCATGAGCCGCCGGTCATGGAAATACTCGTTCTCTTCGACTTCCTCTATGACTACCACCTTGCCGTCTGCCGCAGCCACTACCGTGTTGTCCACCTCGCCGGGAAACTGCCTGAGCGGGCAGCGGAAGAAGTTGACGGCTACGGCGTAGAGTAGGATGCACACCGCTGCCACCAGATAAAACGGCAGCAGGGTGGTGTCCTTGCAAAGCCAGTAAAGCAGGGCGTTGATGAGAATCATGACGGCCAAGCTACGGCGGAGAATTTCCCTGCCTTCACTGTGCAGCCTGATATTCTTTATTTTGCGGGGTCGTACCATGTACAGTCGGTCGGAAAATATAGAGGGTTGGGGGCGGTGTCCGGCCATAGACCGGTTTTTCGGGGCAAAAGTAATAAAAATTCCAAGAAGATGCCGCCCGCTGTACAATATATACATGGGGCTTGCCTGTGCTCATATGGAATTTGTTCCGCATGGCAGCACGCCGGAACACTAAGGGGTAAGGATTTTCTGTGCGTATGGAGGGGAGGTCACTCGTCCCATTCTTTGGAAAGTGTGTTCTCCAGTTCTTCCGCGTTGAGGCGCAGGCGGAATACACCGTTCTGAGCAATGGATATACCCCCTGTCTCCTCGGATACAATAATGGCCAGACAGTCGCTTTTCTGTGAGATGCCGAGAGCAGCCCGGTGGCGCAAGCCGAGTGATTTGGGTATGTCTGTGTCGTGTGAAATGGGCAGGATGCAGCCTGCGGCCTTGATGCGCTTGTGAGATATGATCATGGCACCATCGTGGAGCGGACTGTTCTTAAAGAATATGTTTTCGATGAGCCGCTGCGTGATGTTGGCGTTGATGATGTCCCCTGTATTGATGTATTCGCTCAGTCCGACATAGCGCTCCACCACGATAAGCGCTCCGACCTTCTGCTTGCTCATGCTCATACAGGCCAGCACGATGGGCATGATGTCGTTGCGGTGAGATCCGCCTGACCGCTCTTTCTTGTTTTTGAAGAATCTGAGCAGATAGCCGGTGCCCGGACGGGATCCGATGGTGGAGAAAAAATGGCGGATCTCCTCTTGGAAAAGGATGATGAGCGCCAACGATCCGACATTGACCAGCTTGTCAAGAATGCCCCCGAGCAAGCGCATCTCGAAGATCTGCGACACGAAGATCCAGACCACGATGAATACGATGATGCCGCCGAAGATATTGGCCGAACTCGACTCTTTCATGAGCCGGTATATATAGTAGAGCAGCAGGGCCACTGACACGATGTCAATGATGTCCTTAATGCCAAAGCTGATCATAGGCTTTCGGGATATGGGGCAGTCCGCCCCGTGGTTCTCATGCGTTGTTGCGGAGAGACAGGAATATCTTTTTGACTTCGACCGCCTGTGCCACGTCATGCACGCGAAGCAGGTTGGCGCCCTTTTGCAGCGCCAGCATGTGCAGGGCGGTTGTGCCGTTGAGTGCGGTTTGCGGAGTTCCGCCTGTCGTCTTGTAAATCATGGACTTGCGCGATATGCCGACCAGCAGCGGGCGGTCGAGTTGGCCGAAGTCCTCCAAGTGGGCCATCAGCTCGTAATTGTGCTCCAATGTCTTGCCGAAGCCAAAGCCCGGATCCGTAATCACATCGTTCACTCCCAGTAGCGACAGGCTTTCGATACGTTCGGCAAAATAGCGCATGACCTCTGTGCGCACGTCGTCATAGTGCGGAGAGAGCTGCATGGTGTCGGGCGTTCCCTGCATGTGCATAAGGATGTAGGGCACTTTCAGACGAGCCACTGTGCGGAACATCTGCCTGTCCATCATGCCGCCCGATATGTCATTGATGATGTCGGCGCCCTCCTCCTCAATGGCCATCTTGGCCACATCGGAGCGAAAGGTGTCAACGGACACCGGTATCTCTGCATCGGTTTCCCGCACGATGCGCAGCCCCATTCTCAACCGGCGCATCTCTTCCTCTTCACTCACATTGTCGGCTCCGGGTCGCGAGGAATAGGCTCCCACATCGATCATGTCAGCTCCTTCGGCCAGCATCTGTTCTACCCGTTTGCGGATGGAGGTCTCCTCCGGCGTGCGGCTGTCGGCGTAGAAAGAGTCGGGCGTGACGTTCAGGATACCCATGATTTGCGGTTCGTTCAGTTCGTATAAGCGTCCGCGAAGGTTGAGTGTGTACATTGGTGGCAGGTGGCGGTTGGTTTTCAGTATGGCTTTGAGGCAAATCCGCAAACTCTCCATCGGGCTTCCCGCTTCGGCCTGTGAAGGCGGAGGCGTGTGCCCTTTGAAGCTCGGGGGCGAAAGGCGGCAAAGCTTAGCAAAAGTACGGCAAAGCGTACGCCGCGCAAAGAAAAGCCCGGCTTTTTCTTTGTTTTTTGTAGGTGGAGAAGTACTTTCGCGGGCACAAAATATTATGAAACTATGCAGATAGCCGAACTTTACAAACTGTTTCTTCAACACCCCGAGGTGACGACCGACACCCGCCATTGCCCCGCCGGTTCTATCTTCTTTGCCTTGCGCGGCGCCACTTTTGACGGCAATTCCTTTGCCCTGCAAGCTTTGCGGGAGGGCTGTGCGTATGCGGTGGTGGACGATGCCTCTGTGACGGGCGATGACCGGCTGATTCATGTAGATGATGCACTGGTCGCCTTGCAGCAGTTGGCCACGTGGCATCGTCGGCAGCTTATGACCCCGGTTGTGCAGATTACCGGCACCAACGGGAAGACCACCACCAAAGAGCTGGCGACTGCCGTCTTGGCACAGAAATACAAAGTGCTGAGCACGCAGGGAAACTTCAACAATCATATCGGAGTGCCCAAGACATTGCTCCGGCTGCGTCCGGAACATCAGGTAGCGGTGATAGAGACCGGCGCGAACCATCCGGGAGAGATCGCGCAGCTGTCTGAAATAGTTGACCCCGACTGCGGGCTTATCACGAACGTCGGACGCGCCCATTTGGCCGGGTTCGGCTCTTTCGAGGGAGTGATACGCACCAAGGGCGAACTTTACGACTACCTGCGCATGAAGCCGGGGAGCTTCATCTTCCTCGACGGCGACAATCCCTACTTGTCCAAGATGGCGGTCGGACTTGAGGCGGAGACTTACGGAGAGCCCGGCCACGGCTACGGCGTAGAAGGTGAGGTGGTGAGCTGTGCGCCGACGCTCACATTCCGCTTCCGGGTCAAGGATGGAGGCTGGCTGGAAGTACCCACGCATTTAATAGGTGCATATAACCTGTCCAACGCCCTGGCCGCAGTGGCTGTGGGGCATCACTTTGGCGTTCCGGCTGAGGCCGCTGCCGCTGCGATAGCCGCTTACCGGCCCACGAACAACCGTAGCGAGCTGATGCAGACAGCCCACAACCGCCTGATTGTGGACGCTTACAACGCGAACCCTACCAGCATGAAGGCGGCGCTCGACAATTTCGCGCAGATACCCGATGATCACAAGATGGTGATATTGGGCGAGATGCGTGAGCTTGGTTTGGTGTCAGCCCAGGAGCATGAGAAAATCGTGGATCAGGCGATTTCTATGAACCTGGAGGAGATCTGGCTCGTGGGAGAGCAGTTCCAGCCCTATAGTGACGAGGCAGGCGTGCGCTGGTTTCCCGATGTGGAATCGGTCAAGAACGCCTTGGAAGGCGGAGACCGCCCCGAGGGTCGTTTGGTCTTGATTAAAGGATCCAACGGCACACGGCTGTTTGAGCTGCCTGCTCTGTTATAAGGAAAACTTGTCCTTTTTTTCCGTTTCTGCGGTGCAAAATAGGAGGCCAATGCTTGAAAGACCTAATTTTGCACCGCATTTATTTTGAAGAGACCGCTAAACCAAGTCCAAGATGTTTCACCTATTTGATATGAAGAAGTCGCTCGTTTTGTTGCTCATGGCCATAGGAAGCCTGTGCGCGTGGTCACAGTCCGCTCTTACGCTTGACAGTTGTAAGGCATTGGCCTTGCGGAACAACAAGCAGCTGGCCATTGCAAAGGCCGAGATGGAGAAGGCAGACTGGAACAGCCGCGCCGCCCACACCAATTATTTTCCCAAAGTCTCTCTGACGGCGGGATATATGCGGACCGGCGATGAGGTTTCCCTGCTCAGTGACGACCAGAAGGCGGCCCTGGGAAGTCTGGGCACCAATGCCACTTCACAATTTGCCGCTATCGCACAGCAGATGCTGACCAAATATCCAGATTTGGCCCCCCTGTTGCAGGGATTCTCCGGATACTTGCCTCAATTGGGGCAGGCGGGGAACGCGCTGGGGCAGAAATTGGCGGATGCCTTCCGCACCGACACGCGCAACATGACAGCCGGAGCTGTATTGCTCACGCAGCCTCTCTACATGGGAGGCAAGATCAAAGCCTATGAGCGCATCACCAAGTATCAGCGTGACTTGGCTGGGCAGGGACTGAGGGCTGATGAACAGCAGCTCTCCCTCGATGTGGAGAAAGCCTATTGGCAAATTGTCTCCCTAGCCAATAAGCGCCGTTTGGCGCGTAATTACCGTGACATGCTGGCCCATTTGGATTCCGACATGGTAAAGATGATCGCCGAGGGCGTGGCGACCAAGAGCAACGGCCTGTCCGTCAGTGTGAAACTCAATGAGGCGGAGATGACCTTGACCAAGGTTGAGGATGGCCTGAGCCTGTCGCGCATGCTGCTGTGCCAGCTGTGCGGACTTCCCATAGACAGCCAGCCGGCATTGGCCGATGAAGACGATGATGACGTGGCGGCAGTGGAAGGTGACATCACCGCCGATGTGCAGACTGCCTGCCTCGATCGTCCCGAGCTGCAGCAGCTGCAGACAGCCTACAGCATCTATCAGGAGAAAGTGAAGATTGAGCGGTCCGCCTTCTTGCCCCAATTGGCCTTGACGGGCGGCTATATGATATCCAACCCGAGTGTGTTCAACGGCTTCGAGAATAAGTTCCGTGGCACATGGGCCGTGGGCGTGGTGCTGAAGGTTCCCGTATGGAATTGGGGCGAGGGCAAGTACAAGGTGCGTGCGGCCAAGGCCGATGCTGTGATCGCGGGACTTCGCCACGATGAAGCGCGTGAAAAGATTGAGCTGCAGGTCAATCAGGAGGCATTCCGCGTCAACGAGGCCAACCGCAAGCTGTCGCTCAGCCTGCACAATCTGCAGAAGGCCGACGAGAATCTGCGTACGGCGCAGGCAGGCTTCAAGGAAGGCGTGATCACCACCACCGACCTGCTGCAGGCTCAGACCGCCTGGCTGCAGGCGCACAGCGACAAGATTGACGCCCAGATCGACACCCGCCTGACCCGGGCGGCGTACAACAAGGCATTGGGGCATTGACGGATTGGGGCATTCTCGCCCGGCTTCCGTTTAGGGACGGTGATTTTTCTCAAAGCTACAAATAAAAATCCACTATCATGGCACGACAAAAAGCCAATCTGCTGCCTGCCATATTCATTTTGGGCGGCATTATCATATTAGTAGTTATCGGCAGCATGTATGCCTTCAGAGACGAGAGTGAAACGGTGCAGGGACAGGCCGATGTGACGGAATATCGCGTGTCGAGCAAAGTGCCCGGTCGTGTGCTGCGCTATTTGGTTAGAGAGGGGCAGCACGTTGAAGCCGGCGATACGCTGGCCATCCTGGAGGCGCCCGAGGTCAACGCCAAGCTGGCACAGGCCCGGGCCGCTGAGGATGCGGCTGCGGCTCAGGAGCGCAAGGCTGTCAAAGGAGCGCGTGAGGAGCAGAAGGCTGCCGCTTACGAGATGTGGCAGAAGGCCAAGGCCGGTGTGTCCATAGCCGAAAAGAGTTTTGAACGGGTCAAGCGCCTTTACGAGCAGGGCGTGGTGACGGCTCAGAAATTTGATGAGGTGACGGCCCAGCGTGATGCGGCCATAGCCACGGAGAAAGCCGCCCGTTCCCAATATGAGATGGCCCGAAACGGCGCTGAACTGGAGGACAAGCAGGCCGCCGCCGCTTTGGTGAACCGTGCCCGGGGGGCGGTCAGTGAGGTGGACTCTTACGTGAAGGAGACGGTTCTGCTGGCTTCGGCTGCGGGCGAGGTGACAGAGATCTTTCCGCAGGTCGGCGAACTTGTAGGCACCGGGGCTCCCATCATGAACATTGCCTTGATGGATGACATGTGGGTGACCTTCAATGTGCGTGAGGATCACTTGGGCCGGTTCAAGATGAACGGAAGGGTAGAGGCCCTGATCCCTGCCTTGGGCGACAGGCCCGTCACGCTCAAGGTCTACTATATGAAAGATCTGGGTTCTTATGCCGCCTGGAAGGCCACCAAAACTACGGGCCAGTATGACATGAAGACCTTTGAGGTGAAGGCTTCGCCTGTCCGGAAGGTGGATGGTCTTCGTCCGGGCATGAGCGTACTGCTAAGGCAGTGACGGACGGTTGGGTCTCTGCCCCCTGTCGGGCGGAGGGACAAGTCCTCCATTTTTCATATCCTCATACCTCTTCGTCATGTTTTCTATCTTTCGTCGCGAGTTGTCGCGCATGGCACGCCAGCCCATTTATTGGTTTTGCATGGTTTTTGCGCCGCTGTTCTGCTACTGCTTTTTCACTTCGCTGATGAGCCGCGGCCTGCCGGACAGCATGCCCTTGGGGTTGGTAGACGAGGACCATACTGCCACAACGCGCAACCTTGCGCGCAACCTCGATGCTTTTCAGATGGCCGACATCGTGCAGGAGTATCCCAATGTGACGGCGGCGCGGGAGGCTGTTCAGCGGGGGGACATCTATGGCTTTTACCTTATTCCCCATGGCACGACCCGAAAGGCTCAGCTCCAGCGCATGCCCACGGTGTCGTTTTATACGAACTATTCCTACATGGTCGCCGGTTCACTGCTCTACCGTGACATGCGCATGATGTCAGAACTCGCATCGGGGGCTGCCTCGCGAACGGTGCTCTATGCCAAGGGAGCTACCGATCGGCAGGCCATGGCTTACCTGCAACCGGTGGTGATAGACATGCACGCCGTAGCCAACCCCTGGCTCAACTACGACATCTATCTGTCCAATGTCCTCTTGCCGGGTGTGTTGGGAATCTTTGTCTTCATGGTGACGGTCTACGGTCTGGGCTCCGAGTTGAAGTTCGGTACGGCAGATGAGCTTATGCGCCGGTCGGGTGGCTCCGTCATTGTAGCCGTGACGGGCAAGCTCATTCCGCAACTGCTCGTGTTCCTCCTTACGGGAACAGTTTATGTGCTGTATCTGTATGCCTATCTGCACTACCCCTGCCATTGCGGCATCGGGCGGATGTGGTGCGTCATGGCGTTGTACGTGATGGCTTGTCAGGGCATGGGGGTGTTCATGTTCACGATGCTTCCCACTTTGCGCATGGGGCTGTCGTTCGCCTCGTTGTGGGGGGTCATCTCCTTCAGCATTTCGGGCATGTCGTTTCCGGTCATGGCCATGCATCCGGTTTTGCAGGGACTGGCCAACTTGTTCCCTCTGCGCCACTACTTTCTGCTTTACGTGAATGGCGCGCTTGACGGCTACGGTGTGGCTAATGCCTGGCCGTTTGTCTTGGCTTTGCTGGCTTTCGCCCTGCTGCCCGTTCCCTGCTCGTGGCGGCTGAAGAAGGTGCTGACAACTTATGCCTACGAGCCTTGAGAAGAGATGGGCTGAAACGTGTCTGAGATGGCGGTGATCCAACTTTCCTTTTTCCTATGAAGTCATTTGTGAAATACTGGCGGCAGGTATTGGCCGACTGGAACTACATCTTCCGCGAGGAGCTGCGCAACATGGTACGTGACCGTGGCGTGCTCATCTTCTTTTTCGTGGTGCCTCTGGGATATCCGCTGCTGTATGCGTTTATCTATACCAACGAGGTGGTGCGTGACGTGCCGGTGGCGGTCGTGGACGACTGCCGGTCCACGCAGAGCCGCGAGTACCTGCGTCATCTCGACGCCACGGCCGATGTGCGCATTGTGTCGTATTGTGCCAACATGCCGGAGGCGCAGCGGCTGGTTCGTCACCGCGAGGCATATGGGGTCGTACATGTGCCCCGCGACTTCAGCCTGCGTCTGGCCTGCGGCGAGCAGGCCTATGTCAGTGCGTATGCTGATATGAGCGGGATGCTTTACTACAAGAGTGTCCTGTCGGCTAATACGAATGTAAGTCTGGCTATGAACGCCCGCATCAAGGTGCAGCGCGCCGGAGGTACTACGGCACAGCAGGACCAGGTGGCAGAGCATCCTATCGCCTACGAGGAAGTGTCGCTGTACAATCCGCAGAACGGCTTTGCCACCTTTCTCATACCAGCTGTGCTGATGCTTATCATCCAGCAGACGCTGGCGTTGGGTGTGGGCATGGCGGCCGGTACCGCACGGGAGCACAACCGCTTCCGCAACCTGACCCCCATAGAGCGGCACCACACGGGACTGCTCAGAATTGTGGGCGGCAAGGCCCTGGCCTATCTCCTTGTCTACATACCGCTGTGCGTCTATGTGCTCGGTGTCGTGCCGCGTCTGTTCCGCCTCAATCAGCTGGGCAATCCCCTCGACTTGGCGTATTTTATCCTGCCGTACCTGTTCGCCTGCATATTCTTCGCCATGACGGTCAGCGCGTTCATACGCCACCGCGAGTGGTCGATCATGCTGATTGTCTTTTCCTCTGTGCCGCTGCTGTTCATCTCCGGCATATCGTGGCCCGGGAGTGCGATACCTCCTGTATGGAAGGCCGTCAGCTACATATTTCCCTCTACTTTTGGCATACACGGGTTTGTGGCGATCAACAATATGGGTGCGAGATTGGTGGATGTGAGAGGCGACTGGGAGATGCTTTGGGTACAGGCTCTCATTTACGGCATCGTCACGTGTGTGGTATACCACGCCAGCATTCAGGATTCGCGCCGCCGCGTACTGGAGTCCTTGGTCAAGATCAGAAGAAAACGCATGAAGATTGCGGGCAAGCCTGCCGCTCCGGAAGAGGCGTAGGCTTGGACGCTTCATGCAGATGGCCGCGAGAGTGGCAGAACGGTTTTTCTTCGGCTGTTTGTGTATGGCACAGACGGCCGTTTTTTTCGTGTTGTATGGGAGGGTGGGGCATTGCCGTCACCCCTTCATTGCAGTGCGGGCCTGCTCACAATGGATGTTTTTGCGCCCGTCCTGCATCGTCCCCGACTGTGTAACCTGCGGCCCAGACTCGTCAAAGCCCGTTCCCGGCTCAAGTTTAAGACTTGAAACATATAAATACAGTCTTTATTTATATGTTTCAAGTCTTGAATTATATAATTTCAGACTGTATTTATATAATTCAAGACTGTATTTTGAATCAGCGCGGTGCGTAGGGGAGTCCGTGTGCCTTGTGGCCGATGCGGACACCTTGTTGGGCGTGGCGGATACGTGCGCATAGTGCATGGAAGGCATTCGGCGCTTCTGCAGTTGGCCTGTGGCGGGCAGGTCACGTCTGTCCGTTGACGCAGGATTCATTGCTCCCCTTTCGTGCCATTTTATATGAGCCGGACTGCGGCTTTACCATTCAAGTGTACTTGGTTGTGTCCGCCTTGCGCTGTCTTTATTATAAACAGGGCTGTGGAAGGGACATCGTGCCCATACCCATCAGCTACGTGGCCGGTATTGCGGTTTTTCTTTATAACTTCGCGACACTTTCAGGCTTTTTATTTCTAACACTGTATGTTCACCGTAATTTTCATCGCCATGGCGGGTGTCGGGGTGGGGTATGCCCTGCGCCGTATCCGTTTGCTTCAACATGTACGCGTCAGCATCACACTGACCATTTGCTTCATGCTGTTTGTCCTGGGACTGTCGGTCGGCGGGGATTCCGTCATCATGCGCAATTTGTGGCGCTACGGCGGTCAGGCCCTGCTGGTCAGTCTGGCCTCTACGATGGGCAGCGTGCTGATGGCGTGGGTGCTGTACCGTTGTGTGCTGGGGAAGAAGAAAAAGGAGGACAGCGTATGAGACAGAGCCTGTTTGTTGTGTTGATGTTCGTTGTGGGCTGTGTGGCCGGCGCCTGTTGGAAACCGGGCTGGCAGCTGCACAATGCTTCGCTGTATATCTTATACGCCTTGATGTTTCAGGTCGGGGTGAGCGTGGGATGCAGTGATGATCTGAAAGAGACACTTCGTGTTTTTCGCCCCAAGATGCTGTTGCTGCCTTTGGCCACTGTGGCAGGCACGCTGGCGGCTTCCGCGCTGGTGAGCCTGCTGCTGGTGAGGTGGGACGTGGCGGACTGCATGGCTGTGGGCAGTGGCATGGGGTACTACAGCCTGTCGTCCATCCTCATCACACAGCTCAAGATGCCCACGCTCGGCAGTCAGCTGGCCGCCGAACTGGGCATGATCGCCCTTCTTTCCAATATCTTTCGTGAGCTGCTGGCCTTGCTGTCCGCTCCTTGGCTGCGGCGCTGGTTCGGCCCGTTGGCTCCTGTCTGTGCGGCGGGCGTGGCATCGGTGGATGTGGCGCTTCCGGCCATAGGGCGCGTTTCCGGGCAGGCCATGATACCCGTAGCCCTGTTTCACGGCATGGTGCTTGACATGAGTGTGCCGCTGTTGGTGCCGCTGCTCTGTGAGTGGTGAGGACGGGTGGATGAGAAGTCAGGCGCGGTGCGGATCGAATCGATCCGCACCGCGCCTGGTTTAGGTGGCATAGGAGAAGCTTCCCGCAGATGCCGGAGTATCCGGTGTGGCGGTCAGGCCCATCGGGCTTTCAGCCATTTGCGCAGCGGCAGGTCGTAGAGCTTGAGGCTGGCGTAGGCAGTGGCGATGGACAGGATAAACAGCAGAACGGCGATGAGCGCCAGCTCGCCGACGGTGGCCTCGGGGTTGTTGCTCTTCCAAGCCAGCAGCATATAGACGAAGGGCAGGTGGGTGATGTAGAGCGGGTAGGAGATGTCGCCCAGAAAGTGGCAGAGCCGGAAAGCCTTGGAGGCCCGGATGTTGTTGGCCGCTCCGATACTGACGATCAGGGGCATCGCTACCAGAATGGCGATGGCTTCGTAGATGCCGTTGCCCACTCCCTGCAGCTGGGGCATGAGCAGCATGACGGTCACTAGAAGTGAACTGCAAAGGAAGGCGCGGCTCATGCGCAGGCGCAGGCGCGTGCGGGCCAGCAGCATGCCGGCGGTGAAGGGGTAGAGCACGCGGACCAGACCGATGTACAGCTCACTGCCTGTCAGGCTCCAGCCGCCGTTGACCGTAAAGGGAGCGCCGACCCGGCCGGAGGAGAACGCGCCCAAGACATCGAGATTGAGCGTGAGGTCCAATGTTCCTGCCGCTGCCACCAGTACCAACAGAACCAGCAGGCGCGTTGGGAGGAAACGCAGGAAGAGGGCGTAGCAGATATTGGCCGCATACTCCCACGTCAGCGACCAGATGTTGCCGTTGAATGAGTTGAAATCCTGCCAGCCGCGGATGTCCCAGCTGTTGGGCATGGGAAGCATCAGGCAGCAGTAGAGAAAGAGGCAGACCACTGTCCACCAGGGATAGGCGCCGATGAAGGGGAAGGCGGCACTCTTGCCGAAATAATAAAAAATGAGGCCGATCAGCGTGCCCATGACCACCATCGGGTGCAGGCGGATCACACGCCGCTTGAAGAAGGTGCCGATGCTCATTTTTCCCCAGCGGTCGTCATAGGAGTAGGCGATGACGAAGCCCGAAAGGGCATAGAAGAAGTCTACGGCCAGATAGCCGTGCCCGAGCACCAGGCCGCAGGCTTCGCACAGATGGTACACGAGGATGAGCGTGGCGGCCACGCCGCGGAGGCCGTCAAGTATTTCGTAATGGGTTTTTGAGGAGGTTAAGGGGGTAATGTTTGCCATGTCACTGAATGGAGGTGTCGCAGCCTGTCCGGCCGGAGCGGAAGTGCTGCGTGCGGGTGATGGGAGGTTTTGGAAACGGATGGTGGATTATGAGAATATTGCCCTATCTGGCAGGCTGGTATATGTCTGGCGGATAGGGCAATGTTTCTGAAGAGGAACGGGCTTGCGGTACGGCAGGAACTAACGCAGCTTGGCGAGCGCCTCTTTGATGCGCCGCAGGGCTTCGCGTATGTTGTCATCGCTGGTGGCATAGCTCATGCGGAAGCATTCGGGAGAGCCGAAGGCCGCACCGCCTACAGTGGCCACGTGCCCCTCTTCGAGCAGATAGAGGGCGAGGTCCATCGAATCGTTGACGGTGCGGTGCCCGTCTGTCTTGCCGAAATAGCTGCTGCACTTGGGGAACAGGTAGAACGCGCCGTGCGGGTCGTTGACCTCCAGTCCGGGTATTTCCTTGGCGAGGCTGACGATCAGCTGCTTGCGGCGCTCGAAGGCCCGGCGCATCTCCTCCACACAGGTTTGCGGTCCGGCAAAAGCCTCTGTCGCCGCAACTTGGCTGACGGAGCAGGGACCGCTGGTGTACTGTCCTTGCAGCTTGGTGCAAGCCTTGGCAACAGGAAGCGGCGCGGCGACAAAGCCGATGCGCCAGCCGGTCATGGCATACGCCTTGGACACGCCGTTGACGACAGCCGTGCGCTCCTTCATTCCGGCACAGGCGGCGATGGACGCATGATGCCCTACGTAGTTGATGTGCTCGTAGATCTCGTCGCTTATCACGAACACCTGCTCGTGGCGGCGCAGTACGGCGGCGAGCGCCTCAAGCTCTTCGGCGGAGTAGACCGAACCCGTGGGATTGCTTGGCGAGCAGAGAATGAGCGCCTTGGTGCGCGGTGTGATGGCCTCCTCAAGCTGCTGGGGCGTGATCTTGAAGTCCTGCCCGATGGGAGCTTCTATGAAAACGGGCTTGGCGTCGGCCATGAGCACCATTTGCGGGTAGCTGACCCAGTAAGGGGCGGGGATGATGACTTCATCGCCGGGCGAGGCCAGGGCCAGCACGGCGTTGCAGACGCACTGCTTGGCGCCGTTGGAGCAGACGATCTGGTCGGCGGTGTATGCGAGACCGTTTTCCCGCTGCAGCTTGTCGGCGATGGCCTGCCGCAGGGCGGGATAGCCCGCCACGGGGGAGTAGCGCGAGAAGTTCTCGTCGATGGCCCGGTGGGCGGCGGCTTTGATGTGGTTTGGGGTGTTGAAGTCCGGTTCGCCTACGGACAGGTTGATGATGTCGATGCCTTGTGCCTTGAGTTCGGCGCTCTTTTGCGACATGGCGAGGGTGGCCGAGGGGGCGAGGCGGTTGACGAGTGATGAGAGCATAGGGTAGAGTTGTGGGGTGCGGGTGAAATGGCGCAGAAGGCAGACGGCTCCCATTAGGATGCGGTGAGCCGGGACGGAATCCGTTTGCCTTTGTGCCGTGGAGTAGGGTGTCGGCTGTCCCGCTTATCTTCTGTTGCCGAAGATGCGGAGCAGGTAGAGGAACAGGTTGATGAAGTCGAGATAGAGCGACAGGCTGCACAGCAGGGCTATCTTCAGCAGGTTTTGCTCGCCAAGGTGGCTGCACTCGGTCAGTATCTGCTTCATCTTTTGAGTGTCATAGGCCGTCAGGCCACAGAAGATAAGTACGCCGGCATAGGTGATCGCCCAGCCGAGGGTGTTGGAAGCCACGAAGACGTTGACGATGGTAGCGATGATGAGGCCGATGAGCGCCATGAAGAGGAATCTGCCGATGGCGGAGAGGTCGCGCTTGGTGAAGAGACCCACGAGCGACATGGCTCCGAACGTGCCTGCGGTGACAAAGAATGTGGTGGCGATACTTTCAGCCGTGTATATCAGCAACAGAAAGGACAGCGTCACGCCATTGAGGATGGCATAGAGACCGAAGAGCATGCCGGCCGTGGCAAACGACATGCGCATGATACGGGCGGAGAGCAGTACTACTACGGCGAACTCGCCGATGAGCAGTCCCCAAAAGAGGGGGCGGTTATTGGCCAGCCCGTAGAAGAGGGACTCATTGCCCGCAATATAGAAGGCCGTCAGTCCCGTGATGGCCAGGGCAAGGGTCATCCACAGATAGACTTTGGACATGAGGGCCGGAAAGGCATTGGCACTCCGTGCCGCTTCCTGCGGCTCATAGTTGTAGATGTTGTAATTGTCCATAATAGGTGGAGGTTGGTTGGTAGGTGTTGGATTTTGTCCTTTGAAGCGTCTGCCGCATCGCAATCAGAGATGCAGCGTGTGTCCCATGCGGTTCTTTTTGGTCTCGAGGTAGCGCTTGTTGTATTCATTGGGCGTGATTTCGATGGGCACGTTTTCTGTGATTTCGAGACCATATGCTTCCAGGCCCACGCGCTTGACCGGATTGTTGGTGAGCAGACGCATCTTGTGTACGCCGAGCAGGCCGAGGATCTGTGCTCCTACGCCGTAGTCGCGTTCATCAGGGTCGTAGCCCAGATGTACGTTGGCGTCCACGGTGTCATAGCCTTCTTCCTGAAGCTTGTAGGCTGCAATTTTGGCCATGAGGCCGATGCCGCGTCCTTCCTGGTTAAGGTAGAGCACGACACCCTTTCCCGCCTTCTCGATCATTCGCATGGCCTTGTGCAGCTGTTCGCCGCAGTCGCAGCGTTCAGAGCCGAAGATGTCGCCTGTCACGCACGAAGAATGTACGCGCACGAGGATCGGCTCGTCCGGCTCCCATTCGCCCTTGATGAGCGCCACGTGTTCCAGACGGTTGCTCTTTTGGCGGAAGGGTACGAGGCGGAAGTGTCCGTATTCGGTGGGCATGTCCACCATTTCACCCTGTTCCACGAGGCACTCGTGCTGCAGGCGGTAGGTGATGAGGTCTTTGATGGTGATGATGTGCAGTCCTTCGCGCCGGGCGAACTCTTGGAGCTGGGGCATGCGCGCCATGGTGCCGTCGGGATTGAGTATCTCGATCAGGCAGGCGGCGGGCTGCATGCCTGCCAGCCGGGCGAGGTCGATGGAGGCTTCGGTGTGTCCGGCGCGGGCCAGCACGCCGCGGTCCTGCGCATAGAGCGGGTTGATGTGTCCCGGACGGCCGAAGCTTTCGGGACGGCTGTTGGGATCGGCCAGGGCGCGGATGGTGGCGGCACGGTCGTGGCATGACACGCCCGTCGTGCAGCCTTCGAGCAGGTCAACGGTTACGGTGAAGGGGGTGCCGAGCATGCTGGTGTTGGTCTGCACCTGGTGTTCAAGCTGCAGCTCGTTGCAACGGTCAATGGTGATGGGGGCGCAGAGCACGCCGCGTCCGTTCTTGAGCATGAAGTTGACATGCTCCGGCGTGACGAGTTCTGCCGCCATGATCAGGTCACCTTCGTTTTCGCGGTCCTCATCGTCAACAACGATGACGAATTTGCCGTGTTTGAAGTCTTCTATGGCCTCTTCTACCGAGGCAAGTTTGAATGGTTGCATTTCTTTGGGATATGTTATGGAGTGTTTGTATCTTTTCCTCAGTTCGCTTGCGATGGGCGCTGTGTGCCGGTGGATGCCGGCAGCCGGTTCTGATTTGTCCGCTGCGTTGGGTCGTAAGCGCGTTCAGTCTGCTGTGCCGCACGTTGGCGGCTGTATCTTTTCCATCCGTTCCATCCGATGTTGCCCAGCAGGGCGGCGACGATCAGGACGATCAGGACTTTCAATATGCGTCTGTTACGCTTCTTGCGTCTGGCCCGTGCCTCCTCTTCCGCATGTTCCTCTTCCGTTTCGCGGTATTCGTCCGGATGTCCCTGAAGCAGTTGTTGCAGGTGTCCGCTGGTGCGTACGATGCTCTTGAGGTCGCTCAGCAGGTGCAGCCGGAAGCGCCAGATACGCAGCCACAAGACAAGTCCGACGGGGAAGAATATTCCTGCCGCCGTGTTAAGCCTGCGGCTGTGGAACAGGGATGTATGCGCGGTGGTATAGAGTACGGGGTATTGGTTGAGCAGGCCGATGACTTTCGGGTCACGGCTGTTCGAGAGTTCTTCGATGATGCTTTCCAGCTGCCGGTGAATCTTGATGACGGCAGTGTCGGGGCGGTAACGGAAGAAGGTGCCCGCATACCCGGGAGCATGGAGCAGTTTGTGCGAGGCGTTGTAGGCGCGGCAGGCGGCCGCCAGCTCTTCCAGTCTGGCCGGCATAGTATCGGTGCGCGGGTCTTCTATGATGACCTCCTTGATGTAAAGGTGGCGTTTGGTGCGCAGCCCCAGCAGGCGTATGAGCAGGTTCTTGTAAGCGTCGATGTTGAACACCACCGAGTCATGGTTGGCCTTGTAAGTGATGAACAGGCCGAAGGGGGCGATGATGGCTATGCAGGCCCACATGCCGAGCACCATGTTGACGGAGCCGTCGCGTGCCATCTTGGTGCCCGAGGTGTTGATGATGTACCAGAAGATGAAGATGGCTACGGAGATGACTGTGGGCATGCCCAGTCCGCCCTTGCGTATGATGGCCCCCAGCGGCGCCCCGATGAAGAAGAACAGCAGGCAGGCGAGGGAGAAGGTCATCTTCTTGTGCCACTCCACCCAGTTCAAGCGTATGTAGTTGTCGCCGTCGGCGGTGGTGAGGCTTTTCCATTCCAGATCCGACTTCATGCTCTGCACGGAGTTCTTGGTGATCTGTTGCGCCTGTTGCAGGTTGTCGGACGGCAGTGTGTTGGCGATGCTGTCGATGTTGAGTCGCCTGCCCAGCCTCTTTTCCGTCTGCATGAGCCTTATGGAGTCGCTTCCGGACAAGGCGGGGCGGTTGAAGTAGCGGTCGGTGGCTTCAGTGTAGTACCGGTGTCCGACCGAGTCGAGCGAGCGGTCCACGGAGTCCACTGTGTGTCCTATCTGCTTCATGTCCTTGGCTGCCGGCATATTGCTGAGCAGATTCTTGTCCATCAGGTTGAAGTTGCTGTCAAAGTCGATGAGCAGTTGCTTGTAGATGAAAGTTTCACGGTCATAGGGCTGTTCTCCGCTGCTCTGCATCATGCTGCTGTTAGAGCCTTGAAGACTCTCAAACAGCTCACCGTGCCAAAGGTCGAGCTTCAGGTGCATCTTGTCGCGTGTCATCTCCAGACGGGCGGAATCGGCCAGCACGATTTGCGCACGGTCGAAGCCTTGGTCGGTCTTGTAGATGATGGTCTGGTAGAGCATCCCCGTCTTTGTGTCCTTCTTTTGTACATACAGGTTGATGTTGGGCACGCCGTTGTAAAACACCCCTTCGGGTATCTCGACTGCCGGCGATTGCTGCTTCATGCTGAAAAGCAGGGTGCTCAGGTTAATTTGTGCCTGGGGAGAGGTTCTGTTCTGAAAATAGAAGGATACGCCCATCATGACGAAGGCGATGATGGCGAGGGGACGCATGATGCGTATGAGAGACACCCCGGCAGCTTTCATCGCCAGCAGTTCCAGACTCTCCCCCAAATTGCCGAAGGTGATGAGCGATGCCAAGAGAACGGAGAGCGGCAGGGCTTGCGGTACGAGCGTCAGGGACATGTACCAGAAGAATTGGCCCAAGATCTCCATGGACAGTCCCTTGCCTATCAGTTCGTCCACATACCGCCAGGTAAACTGCATCATGAAGACGAAGAGGCAGATGAAAAATGCCCCTACAAATATGGGGAGGAATTTGGAGAGTATGTAGCGGTCTAATTTCTTTAATCCAAACATGAGGGATGGCTTGAGCCGGCGTTGGCGAAGACAGTGCGGGGCGGGCGCATAACCGCCGCCCTGGCTCGGAGAGTTGTACAGGAACGGGAGCCGTTTCTTGCAAAGACAGCGCAAGAGCGAACGCAATCAAGCTTGTTTGAATTGCTGAGCCGCTGCCTGTCTTATGCAAAGACAGTGCAAGGCGAACGCAATCAAGCTTGTTTGAATTGCTGAGCCGCTGCCTGTCTTATGCAAAG
>Cebus_capucinus_imitator_PRJNA485217_SSR118__coassemble_72_pt1 | contig 152756 bp, 108 predicted proteins | sample Cebus_capucinus_imitator_PRJNA485217_SSR118__metabat2_low_PE_012 | metagenome-assembled genome bin Cebus_capucinus_imitator_PRJNA485217_SSR118
GCACGGAACTTTCCGTGCGGGGGGCTTTTGGTGTTGGACGGGCCGGGCCGCTTTTCCTCGCCGTCACCAGGTGCGGACGAGCCAGCCAGCCCTGTAGATGCGCGAATTTTACCTTGTAAACAATAGGTGCTCATGACGTATTACGGCACCTCGTGTTAATATCATATAAGTATATGCAGGGGAGCTTTGTCGATGGTGCTTAAAGGGATATCTTTGTACGAGAAGATTGGCGGAGCTTTTGACGGATCAGCTAAGCGAAATTGGTCGCATTGCTGTACGTTTCCTTCATTGCGAGGAGGGGCTGCGCCCAGCATACAACATAACGGTCCAGGCTGGGGGAGTGTTTCAATACTCAGCCTGCATGGTCTTTTTATATATACAGCTCTCATCTATAGGCGGTGTGCGTATGATGCGTAATAAGTCGGACATAAGACGTCGGTGGCAGGCATGTATCCTTCTTGCGGTATATGTGCCTATGCTCATTGTGTCCGTGTTCCATATGCACACGCCTGCCAAGGGGGGTGTTGCTGATGGCCGTGAGCCGATGGTCTGTGCCGCGCAGCATGGCGATTTGACGAATGCTCATCAGGGAGATTGTCCCCTTTGTGCTTTTTTATATGGAGGTTACCTCCTTCCTACTGTTATCCACGCTGAGGATCCCATTTGCTATGATTCCGAAGCGAAGGAAATATTCCCCTATTATTTCATTTTTCAGCATGAGGCCGTGCAGCGCCACGCGCCTCGGGCACCGCCGGTAGGTTGTCTTTTCTTCTGATATTTTTTCGGCTATGCGTATGAGATTCCGTGCCTGTGTGGGTACGGACGGGATTCATTATGCTGGTCGGATATGACAACTTATTCTCTTATTACAATTTTGAAAAATGAAATCAGCAGCTACGATTATGTTGTTGCTGCCCATGCTGTGTGGTTATGTCCCCGCAGCAGGCAGCGTCCTACCTTTCTCAGAAAATAATCCTAAGGGACAGAATCCCCTTCCCGTTGATACCACGGCACATTCGGCCAGTCACTATTTGCGTGAGGCGGTTGTGAACGGTTTGGCGGGGAGTACGTCCTTGCGAAACAATCCCGCACCAGTCAGCATCATCAGTCATCGAGAACTGATGGCTCGTATGAGCACGAACCTCATTGACGCTGTGGCCAAAGAGCCGGGTGTCAGCCAAATTACAACGGGGCCGGGCATCTCCAAGCCTGTCATCCGTGGTTTGGGATACAACCGTGTGGTTGTGGTGAATAACGGCTTGCGTCAGGAAGAGCAGCAGTGGGGCGATGAGCACGGAGTGGGCATAGACCCGAATTCCGTGGGCAGCGTGGAGATTGTCAAGGGACCCGCATCGGTCATGTACGGTTCTGACGCCATGGCAGGCGTGTTGGTTTTTAATCCGGCACCAATACCGGAGGCAGGCCAGCACAGCGGCGATGTAAGTATGGAGTATCAGACCAACAGTGGCTTGATGGGGCTGTCTGCTGGCGCTTCGGGTCGGTCCGGTTCTCTGTTTTATGGCTTGCGTGCCAGTGGAGATATGGCGCATGACTATCGCGTGCCTTCATCGGGACTTGTGCCCGGTTCCTCTTTCCGCCAATGGGCCGCATCGGGTATGTTTGGTGTGATACGTCCTTGGGGCGACAGCCGTATCAATGTGTCGCATTATCATTTTAAGCCCGGTATTGTGGAAGGTGAAGGCGGTGAGGGCGGCAATGGCTACAGCCTGCCTCTGCCTTTCCAGCGGATTACGCACACGAGTGTTTCAGCAGATAACCATATACGTCTCGGGCGTGGTGGTGTTCAGGTGCTTGTAGGCTTCCAGCAGAATGACCGTGGGGAGTACGAGGAAAGTGCCACTGCTCCCGGTCTGCATCTGCTGCTGCGCACATTGAATTACAATGTCAACTGGCAGTCGATGGATATTTTTTCACACACGAAGTTGCGGGTAGGTGCAAGTGGTATGTGGCAGAAGTCTTCCAATAAGGGTGATGAGTTCTTGATCCCTGATTACAATTTGTTTGACATAGGTACGTTTGCCGCTGTTCAGCACGATATGGATTGGGTCAGTCTCAGTGCGGGTATCCGCTATGACCACCGCTATGTGGACAGCTATCGGCTGTTAGATGAGGGCGAGGAGCGCTTTTCGGCTTTCAACCGTTCGTTCGACGCGTTCTCCGGCAGTGTGGGGGCTGTGTTCCATGCCAGTTCCACAAGCAACTTCCGCCTGAATCTGTCTCGCGGTTTCCGTTCGCCTAATCTTGGTGAGTTGGCTTCCAACGGAGTACACGAAGGTACGCAGCATTATGAGATGGGCAACCACCTCCTTAAGGCGGAGCATAGCCTGCAAGGTGATTTGGGTTACGAGTACTTGGGCACTGTCGTGCATGCTTCTGCCTCACTGTTCCTCAATGACGTTCAGAACTATATTTTCCTGCAGCGTACCGCCTCTGCACCTATTGACGGCGTGCCTGTATACAGCTTCGTGCAGGGGCATGCCCGTCTGTGGGGCGTAGAGGCCGTGCTTGATGTCCATCCAGTTCGCCACCTTCATTTTGAGAACACATTTTCTCTCGTGAAGAGTTATCTGCTGCATCAGGCGCCGGGTGCTGACCATCTGCCTTTCACACCTGCTCCCCGTTTGCGCAGTGAGGTGCGTTATGACATCCTGCACAACCGCCAGCCGGCTGGGTGCGGATTCCAAAACCTGTGGGCTGGAGTCAATGTTGACTGCAATTGGCGGCAGCGTGACTGCTACAGCGTCAATGACACTGAGTGGCCTACGGACGGATACGTGTTGCTGGGTGCCAGTATCGGCTCGGACATAACCTGCAAGGGACGTCGTGTATGTTCCTTGTATGTAAACGGTGAGAATCTGACGAACAAGCGTTATTTCAACCATCTCAGCCGACTCAAGTATGCCGGTGACGGCGTGTATAACCCCGGCCGCAATGTCGGCGTCAAGCTGGTTGTTTATTTGTAGCAGGCCAGGGGCTTGGCATAAGCTGCCCTAATTGAAAAGGTGTGCATTTCCCCTTCTTGCGTAAGCGGGGATGCCGTATTCGTTCAATCTATAAGCATAGCCACCGCAGTTTTGACATATGTCAAGCTCTGCGGTGGCTATTTTATGAAATGTAAAAGACTGGGGCGTTTCTCCGTCATGTGGGGCAAATGCCTTACCTTTGCACAATAGGGCAGATCAGAAAGCGGTCGGATATCAAGAGAAAGATTGGGCACTTTTGCATTTGCTCTGCGTGACTTTTTTGTAGAGTTTCTCATATATAATCCGTGTATAACCGATGGGGCTTATCGAATTTAGCAAACTTCCCATAAATACGCTCGTAGGAGCAGATTGGAAAACTTTTAAGCAACTCACTGCGGGTCGTCAAGTGGATAAGCCGTGGAAAGGCAAATATCGCCTGACTAAGGCCGTGTGCGCCTTGTTGTCTACGTTGGCTCCTATTCAGGAAAGCCGCTATCGCAGACGGTTGCAGTCGCAGCCTCTTCAGAACGACCCTGTATTCATACTCGGCCATTGGCGCAGCGGAACCACTTTTGTACACAACGTTCTTTCGTGTGACAAGCAATTCGGTTACTGCACCACCTACCAGACGGTTTTTCCACATCTGATGATGTTTGGCCAGCCTTTCTTTAAGAAGACAATGGGATGGCTCATGCCTGACCATCGTCCTACGGACAACATGGAACTGGCTCCCGACCTGCCGCAGGAGGAAGAGTTTGCCTTGTCAAACATGTGCCCCTATACGTACTACAACTTTTGGTTCTTCCCCCGTTATATAGATGAGTATGCCTCCAAGTACCTCCTCTTTGAGGATATCAGCGCGGAGGAGCTTCACGTATGGGAGGATAAGTTCCGTGAGCTTATCAAGATTTCTTTGTGGAATACGGGCGGCGAGCGCTTCCTTTCCAAGAATCCGCCGCATACGGGGCGTGTTCGCGAGTTGGTCAAGATGTTTCCCAATGCCAAGTTCATCTACCTCATGCGAAATCCCTATACCGTATTCGAGAGCACACGTTCTTTCTTCACCAACACGATACAGCCGCTTAAGCTCGAAGAGTTCAGTGACGAGGCGATCGAGCGCAGTGTGCTCAATGTCTATACGCGCCTGTACGACCGTTACGAGGCTGACAAGCACCTTATCCCTGAGGGCAATCTCATCGAAGTAAAGTTTGAAGATTTTGAGGCTGATGCCCTGGGCATGACCGAACAGATTTATCAGACGCTGGATTTGCCCGGGTGGAAGGAGGCCCGGCGGGCTGTCGAGCAGTACGTAGGATCCAAGAAGGGTTACAAGAAGAACAAGTATCAGTATGCCCAACGAACCCGCGATCTCGTGGAGCAGCATTGGGGACGTGCCTTAAGCGATTGGGGCTACCATCTCTAAAAGGTGGGGCATACCGACTATTCTTTTCCATATTGAACCGTCCTGCTGCTACGAATCCATGCCCGTGGCGGCGGGGCGCTTTTGTTTCAGGGGCATTCCCCCTCCATTATCCAATAGATATCTTTACAGACTCGATTTATGAATGCCAGCAATGGACGCTTGCTTTGGGTAGACGATGAGATCGACATGCTCAGGCCCCACATCATCTTTCTCACCAGCCGTGGCTATGAGGTGGTTTCCGCTACTAACGGACCGGATGCCATCGATTTGGTGGCCGCACAACCGTTTGATCTCATTTTGCTCGATGAGAATATGCCGGGACTTTCGGGTCTCGAGACCCTCAGCCGTCTGAAGGATGTGGCGCCGACGGTTCCCGTTGTCATGGTGACGAAAAATGAGGAAGAGGACATCATGAACCAAGCCATAGGTTCTAAGATTGCCGATTATCTCATCAAGCCTGTGCATCCCATGCAAGTGCTGTTGGCTCTTAAGAAGAATATCCATCGCCGCGATCTTGTGCAGGAGGTTGCCCAAACCGGGTATAGGCAGGAGTTCGCCCAGATCAGCCAGTTGTTAGACAGTCCGTTAGACAGTGACGGGTGGAAAGATCTGTACCGTCGCCTGACCTATTGGGAACTGACTCTTACGGAGGCTGACAGTGACATGGCCTCCCTGCTTCAGAGTCAGAAGGAGGAGGCCAATGCCTCTTTTGCCAAGTTTGTGCGCCGACATTATGAAGACTGGATATCTCATCCCGATGAGCGCCCCCTCATGAGTCCGGACTTGGTGCGCCGCCGCGTCTTGCCACGATTGGAGGAGGGACGCCGTCTGTTTGTACTTGTGCTCGACAATTTCCGGCTTGACCAATGGCGCATGCTTTCCCGTGAGCTGGCTGATGATTTCGATATCGATGAGGACCTTTACTTCAGCATTCTCCCTACTGCCACACAGTATGCGCGCAATGCCATCTTCGCAGGTCTTATGCCCTTGCAGATAAAGACGCTTTATCCGGACTTATGGGTGGACGAGGACGCAGAGGAAGGCAAGAATCTGAATGAGGACCGCCTTTTGGAGCGCCAGTTCACACGGCTTCGGCGCAAGGTAGACTTTACCTATCATAAGATCAATGATTCTGCACAGATAGACCGCCTGTTGCCTCAGATCACCTCTTCTGACACCCGCCTGCATGTACTGGTCATCAATTTCATAGACATTCTCAGCCATGCCCGCACAGATTCGAGGATGGTGCGCGAACTGGCGGGTACGGAGGCTGCCTACCGCAGCATTACGCAGTCATGGTTTCGTCATACGCCGGTCAAGGACTTGTTTGCACGTCTGGCACAGTTGGGGGGCGACATCATTGTCACTACGGACCATGGCAGTGTGCGCGTTACTGATCCATCCAAGGTCGTAGGCGACCGTAGCGTCAACACCAATCTGCGCTACAAGCTGGGGCGTAATCTTAGCTATAACTCACGTGAGGTGATAGAGGTGCGTAATCCGAAGATTTGGCAGCTGCCCGCTCCGAACCTCACGACCGCTTATATCTTCGCCACAGGGTCGCGTTTCTTCGCCTATCCCAATAACTATAACCATTACGTTCAATACTATCGCGACACATTCCAGCACGGCGGTGTGTCTATGGAAGAAATGATCGTGCCGTTGGTTACGTTGACTCCCAAGAGCGGGCGGTAATGGTTCGTCTTTGGAAGGGCGAATTGCTGGATGAAGATAATGAAAAGAGCCAGACGGGCATTCTCCTCAATAGGGAGACGCCCGTCTGGCCCTTTCTGATATTTTGTTTGTCCCCGTCTGGCTGTTGGCTATTTGATGACGGTCGCTTTCAAGATACGTATGTCACTGAGCGGACGGTCGTTCTCATCGCGTTCCGCCCATTGTATCTGTTCTGCCACGTTCATGCCTTCCACTACTTCGCCAAACACCGTGTACTGTCCGTCCAGATGTGGTGCGCCGCCTTCGGTCTCGTAGACCTGTCTTATTTCGGGAGTTAGCTTCACCCTGCCATCGCTGCGTTCATCCAAGCGCTGCTGCACTTGATCCAGCATGTTTTCTGTGTAGGGGCGGCCTGTGACGATGTAAAACTGGGAGGCGGAGGAGGCTCTTTGCGGATTCACGTCATCTCCCTCACGGGCAGCGGCCAGCGCTCCTTTACGGTGGAAGTGTGCAGGGTATCGTATTTCTGCCGGTATGGAATAGCTCTCAGGCGAATCTCCCAGCAGTTGTCCGGGCTGTGCGTGACGGCTGGCAGAATCGCCGGCCTGTACCATGAAGTTGGGGATCACACGGTGAAAGAGCAGTCCGTTGTACCATCCTTCCCGTACGAGTTTGATAAAATTGTCGCGGTGCAGTGGCGTGTCATCGTACAGTTTGAGTACGATACGGCCCAAGGATGTATCGAGGGCTACAAGATGCGTGCAGGCGGCAGTGTCAGCCGTAGTTGTCCGGTCAGCTTGGCCGTAGGCCGTTCGGGCGGTGGCAGGCCATAGGGCCAGCAGCATGGTGAGCAGCAGGGGTAAGTGTGCGGCCCCTTTCCGTGAAACGACGGCCCACAATTGTATGTTTCTCATATCTTGTCAAGTCCTTTGGTATATTTTTTCCAGTAATACAGCAGTGGGTTGGTGTATTTCAGTTGCTTCCACGGACGGCTCTGGTGCGGGCGGTGCGTTACGGGAAGGGCGGTGAAGAGATAGTTCCGTAAGCCAAGGTGCAGCGACTGGTGTGAGATGGTCACATCAAACCAGCTCTTTGTATCGTCCAGACGGTTGAAGTCGTAGCTCTGGAGCAGATTCGGCGTGAGGAGCGAGCAGCAGAAACTGCAATGTTTGTCAGTCGGCAGTATCCCTTGGGGCAGTTTACGTGCGTGGAGGTACGGGTAATTTACCGTTCCTTGTGTGTCAACGGTTACTGCGGCGGCGATGCCGCATTGCGGCAACCATTCTGCACTCTCCGCCAGTGCCTGCAAGGTTTTGGGTTTTACGGTCACATCGCTCTCCACAATGCATAGGGCGGCTCCCGCTTCGATCGCCTCGCGCTGGGCGGTGCGCAGCGTGAGCAGGTAGTTGGGTGAAGGGTGGTCGGTCAGGTCTGACAGATCCACTACGTCAAAGCCCATCTCCTCCGCCGCACGGTGCAAGGTCGCTGTATGGGCCGCTGTAGAAAAATCATTATACACCGTATAGCGGTGAGGCATGCGCAGCTCAGAGGACATGACAGAGCGTATGGTGTCGAGTGTTGTGTCGATCGAATCCTTGACGGGAGTAATGATGTGCAGGGGAGTCATGCCGTGTAGAATAAATAAGGGCAGATAAAACCTGTCAGGTACTTATGGCTTGCTCTACAAGCTGTACCGCAGTTTATCTTCATGACAAAAGTAAGTATTTATCCGAAATAAAGCCCTACCTTTGTTTCACATTTTGCCTGCGGGCACATTTGCGGTAGAACCAAACAGACTTACGACAATGAGCGAGAATTATAGCTTGAGCCACTTGAAAGAACTCGAGGCCGAGTCCATCCATATCATCCGCGAGGTGGCGGCGGAGTTCGAGAATCCCGTCATGCTTTACAGTATCGGCAAGGATTCGAGTGTGATGGTGCGCCTGGCGGAAAAAGCCTTTTATCCGGGCAAGCCGCCATTTCCCCTCATGCACATCGACTCCAAGTGGAAGTTCAAGGAGATGCTGCAGTTCCGTGACTGGTATGCCAAGGAGCATGGCTGGCGCTTGATTGTGGAGAGCAACATGGAGGCCTTCCGTGCGGGTGTAGGTCCTTTCACGCATGGCTCTAAAGTCCATACAGACCTGATGAAGACGCAGGCACTGCTGCATGGTCTGGACAAGTATCACTTCGATGCAGCTTTTGGCGGAGCCCGCCGCGATGAGGAAAAGAGCCGTGCCAAGGAGCGCATCTTCTCGTTCCGTGACCAGTTCCACCAATGGGATCCCAAGAACCAGCGTCCTGAATTGTGGGACATCTATAACGCCCGTATCCATAAGGGGGAGAGTATCCGCGTATTCCCGCTTTCCAACTGGACCGAGCTTGACATCTGGCAGTACATCCGTCTGGAGCATATCCCCATCGTGCCGCTTTATTTTGCCAAGGAGCGCCCGACGGTGATCATTGACGGGCAGATTATCATGCCCGATGACGACCGCCTGCCCGAGAAATACCGCGATCAGATCAAGATGCGCAAGGTGCGTTTCCGTACTCTGGGCTGCTGGCCGTTGACGGGAGCTGTGGAGAGCGATGCCGACACGATCGAGAAAATCGTGGAAGAGATGATGACTACTACAAAGAGCGAGCGCACCACACGCGTGATTGACTTCGACCAAGATGCTTCGATGGAACAGAAGAAGCGCGAAGGCTACTTCTGATCTTCAGACAGATACACACTGCGCCCGCCATGCAGATCCCTTTTGAGGAAAATGCATGGCGGGCGTATTTTTGTCAGTCAGCGTAGCCGGGTTGTAGCTTCCTATCCCTTGGCATAGTCGCTGGGACTTTGGCCGAAGAACTCGCGGAAGCAGCGGGTGAGGTAGCCGGGATTGCTGAATCCCGTCTCATAGGCCACTTCGGCTACGGTCTTGTCCGTCCGGCGCAGGAGCATGGCCGCGCGTTTCAGGCGTGCGTTGCGCAGCAGTTCGGCCGGTGAATACCCGGTGAGTGTCTTGATTTTCCGGTAGAGCTGTGTGCGGCTGAGCCCCATGTCCGCAGCCAGCGAGTCCACGGACAGTTCCGCATCGTTGAGGCGTTCGGCCAGCAGGTTCCGGAACCGCTCGGAAAAATTCTTGTCCGCATCGTTCATGGCCGTTTGCGTGGCCGGTGTCGTGGTCTGGTCGGCGAAGAAGGACTTGACGCGTTTATGGTTGGCCAGCAGTCCGCGCAGGCGCGTGCGCAGCATGTCGGGATTGAAAGGCTTTTCGATATATCCGTCCGCGCCACTCTCGAAGCCGGCCATGCGTTGTTCCTCGTGGGCGCAGGCCGTGAGCATGAGTACGGGGATATGTGAAGTCTGCCATTCTCCCTTCAGGCGCCGGCAGCATTCCGGGCCGTCCATGACGGGCATGATCACATCGCATACGATGATATCCGGCATCAGTCGCCGTGCCTGTGCCAGTCCCTGTTTGCCGTCTGCGGCTTCGTGTACCTGATAGTCTTTGGCCAGCAGTGTGCGCATGTAGGCGCGGATGTCAGGGTTGTCATCGATAAGTAGCAGACTGGGCTTGCCGTTGGGTTCTGCTGCATGAGCTTCGCGTACTATTTCATGTGTGTCCGCCTTCGGCATGGTTCTGGATGTGGCGTGCCACATCGGTTCTGTACTTTTAGCCTGCGGGTTTGTGGCGGCTTCTTCCTCTCCTTGTGGCTCGTCGCAAGGGATGGTGGCCGTGAAGACCGTACCGTGCGCTGGGCTGCTTTGGGCGGTGACAGAGCCGCCGTGCAGCTCCACGTAAGACTTGACGGTGGCCAGTCCGATGCCCGACCCTTCGTGGGCCGGTTCTGCCTGGTAAAAGCGGTCAAAGACGTGGGCTATTTTCTCCGCATCGATTCCTTTTCCCGAATCGGTGACAGTGATGCGCAGCTGTCTGGAAGCCGGTTGAGCGTTTGGGCCGTTGTCTGCCGGCAACAGGCTGGCTGTGGCCTCGATCTTGCCCCCTTCGGGCGTGTACTTGAAGGCGTTGCTCAGCAGGTTGTACAGAACGCTTTCCATCTTGGCCTCGTCTATCATGCCGTGTGGCGGTCCGTCCTGTTTGTCCGTGGCGGGCGGCGTAATGGTATAGCGCACCATCTTCCGCCTTGCCAGTTGCCGGAAAGGCTCGCACCAGCGCTTGAAGCAGGCGGTCAGGTCCTGATTCTCGAGGTGAAGTCCCAGCCTGCCCAGTTCGAACTTGCGCAGGTCAAGCGTCTGCCCTACCAGCCGCAACAGTATGTCGGCGTTGGCATGCATGGTGGTGAGCAGGTCGCGCTGCTCTTCGGTCATGTTGTCAGCCTGCAACAGTTGGTCGAGCGGTGCGAGTATGAGCGTGAGCGGTGTGCGCAGGTCGTGTGACACTTCGGTGAAGAACGTCAGCTTCTTCTGCGTGGTCTCCTCCAATTCCTTGGCGAGGCTCACCAGTTGGTCGCGTTGCTTCTCCAGTTTCTGCTTTTGTGCGGCGAGTTGTGTAGTCTGTTCCTCGAGCTGCTGCTTCTGCTCTTCCAGCTGCTTCTTTTGCTCTGACAGGATGGCGTTGCGCTTGGCGGTGGTGTGGTAAGCCCTGATGCTGAGGGCCAGAATGGCGCCTATCAGTAGGGTGATGGCGATGCATGCGCCGAGCAGTACCTTTTGCATGCCCACCTTGTCGAGAAAACCGTCGATCTGCCTGTCCAATTCGTCTATACGCGCCTCGCGGTCATTCATCTGCTCCCCCTGCAGGCGGTAGATGCGTGCGGTGGCACTGTTGATGACTGCCGTATGCAGGAGGTTGATGCGGCGGTAGGGCCGCTTGTCGAGGATGTCCATGGCCGTGCGTATGGTGGCGTAGCCCCCGGTCGGATAGATGAAGGTGGCCACCAGCTCCCCGCGTTCCACTTCTGCCAGACCGCCATCGGGGGTGGTCAGGCCGTCTATGCCCACCACCTTGATGTCGAGGCCGCGTTTGAGGGCCGCACGGCGTATCTTCACCCCTGTGCGGTCATTGGGCGCGAAGAACACATCAGGCACGGTGCCCGCTTTTGCCAGAGAATCAACCAGATCGTCCGCACGCGTGCCTTCCCAGTCGTAGCCCATGGGCGGCAACAGGCGTATGCCCGGCGAGTGCCGCAGTTCCTCAACGAAGCCTTGGTGTCGTTCCTGCGCGGCGGTAGCCCCCATGCCGCCGGCATATTCTGCGACCGTGCCGTGCCCTTTCAGTTCCCGTACGATGTAGGATGCCGCTTCCCGTCCGATGGCGCGGTTGTCCGCTCCGACAAAGGCCGTATAGTCGTTCGACAGGATCTTGCGGTCCACCACGACCACCGGCACTCCCTGCCGGTAAGCCCTGCTCACGGCGGGGGTGAGGGCGCGCGCCTCGTTGGGCGATACGACCAGCAGGTCTATGCCCTCTTGCAGCAGGCTGTCGATCTGTGCGGCCTGCCTGCGGCTGTCGCTGCCGGCGGAGCGGATGTCGAGTTCCACATGCCCTTTGTAGAAGGATGCCTCGCGCCGCATCTCGTTGTTCATCTTCTGGCGCCAGACATCATCGCTGCATTGCGACACGCCGATACGCAGCGGTTCACCACCGCCGCAAGAAGACAGCACGGCGGCCAGGAGAGCCACGATGAGCTGCATGAATATAAAATGGGGGTGCTTCATAATGGCAGGGCAAGCCCGGAATAAGGTTAACAACTTCGTTTGTGCGAAGATACGCGAAAATGCAAAACGCCGCAAAGTTTGGCAGTTTTTTATTTTTGAGCCGGTCTGCGGTGTTGGGGGCTTGGTTCGGGAGATGGGATATAGAGGGCATGCCCTCCGTGTGCCGGGGGTTGTGAGCCAACACGCCCGCCATTCCGCAGGGTGCGGAGTGGCGGGCGTGTGCAGTGGCGCTGCTGGTGGTGCTTAAAGATCTTCCTGATTGTCGTCAGTTTCGTTCATGTGGCTCCACATGTCGCTGTTCCAGCCGCGTTGTGGGGCGTGCCATTGGCCGTTGCCGAGTTCATCGTTTTTGCCGGGGGCGCCCGATGTGGCGATCATGCCCTCAGGCTGTAAGTCTATGGCTTCTGATACGGGACGTATGTATGACTTTTTCATTTTGTGTAAGGATAGATTATTCTCCGAAATGGAGGTGGGTTGTGTCCGTGTCGGGCACAGTGGATGCCGCCTCCTTTCCCTTCTTTTATTTGTTCACTACGACTTTCTTGCCGTTCACGATGTAGATGCCCTCGGGCAGGCTGCTGAGCGGAGCGTTGACGCGCAGGCCGCTCAAGGTGTAGATGGCCTGTTTCTGTGCCTGGTCGGCGGTGGCGTTGTGTATGCCCGTGGGGTGCAGGTCGAGTGTGTAGCTCTGGGCGGTCATGTCGCCGGTTACGGCGAGGAAGGCGTGGGGAGCCTGGTACTTGGCGGCAGCTCCGTCTGGTTCGGCGTAGTAGAAGCCTAAGTTGGCATACTCCTGGTCGTAGCTCAGAATGTAGTATTTGGGGCTGTTGCCTGCTACGTAAGTATAGCCGCCTGCGTCTGTGGCGTCAGCACCGTGGAGCAGGTTGTCTGCCGGTGCGGGGTCTGTGTTGTCTGCGGCGATCTCTGCGGTGTAGGTCTTTTTGTCCATGGCGAAGAGCAGCAGAGCCGTGCGTGCGGGCACTACATCGCCCTCATCATATTGCCAGGGCAGGGACAGCGTACCGTCGGCCTTGGCCTCCGTTACAGTCGTGCCTATCACATCGGCGGGCATGACGAATGCCTTGTCGCTATAGATGGTGCCGTAGCCCTCGTCGGTGGTGATGGGGAGTTCTACGGAGGCCGATGCCTCACCGTCTGTTATTACCTTTACTTCATCGAGGAAGAAGCGGTTCTTACTGGAGGTCGCAGCGCTGAAAGTGATGCGGGTTTCGGGTGTGCCGTTTGTGATGGTGACCGTGTAGTCCGTGAATTGGCCCTCGACCATTTCCACTTCTGTCTGACTCAATTCGCCGCCGCCTTTAATGCTGAGCTGTAGGGTCGTTTTATCTGAACTCCACGCTCCCGCTCTGAAAGTGAGGGTAGCTGTGCCGTTGAGTTGGGTAAGGGCGGGTGTAGTGGCGCTGCCTGCCTCACTGCTGCTTCCGAATTTGGCGCATTGGTTGGCTCCAAAACCTTTATTAAAAGTCCAGCCTTCCTTGTCTGGATTCAGTTTCGATGAGGCTATGCTACCACTCCACTGTCCGTCATTGCCGCCAGTCCCGGCACATTGGTTAAACGTCTCTTCAAAGATGACTTCGCCCTCACTGGGGGTCTCTTTTTGAGAGACGGTCAGCGTGTAGGAGGCTTTTCCGGCCAGGTAAGTGTCATTGGCCTCCGAAGCGGCGGTGATGGTAGTGGTGCCTGCGGCTACAAGTGTGACGTCACCTGTGTTCGCGTCAACGGTGGCTGCTGCCGGGTTGGAGCTGGTGTAGGAGATGTTCAGTCCTTCGGGAGCGGAGAGGGTAGGGGCTGTGAACGGCTGGCCTAATACGGCGGTCGCTGCAGACTGGTCGAAGCTGAGTTTCGGATCGGTCTTCACCGTTCCTGTCCCTTCTCCCCAAGTAAAGGAGATCTGATCCATGAAGACTGCTCCCGTTTTCGATTTGAGTCCTATATTCGCATAGCTGCCTGTAATGGTGAGGGACGGCTGGTCGGGGGTAAGCTCTCCGAGAAGTTCGCCCTGATCTCCGCTGTTGTACATATCTTTAGCGGAAGTATACGGCGTATTCTTCCCGTAGACTATCACCGATCTCTTTGCGGTGGTTGCGGAGTTGAAAGTGATTGAGATGGAGGTCAGGTTCGCGCCGGGAGAAGTTGCGATGATTCCCGATTCACTTTTTTCCGTCCTTATTTGTATGCCCTGACTTCTGGCATAAGCGTTGCCTGCGTATTTTACCCCCGTGGTGGGTGAGGTGTAAGGGTCGAAATCTTTATAAGAACTGGTCAGTCCCAGCACTTCTGCTGTGATGTCGTCCGTTCCGCTTCCTTGCGCCTTGGCAAGCCCCCCCCCTAACAGTGCGCAGCAGACGTACAGCAGGGTGAAAGCGGTGAATTTGTGTAAAATTTTTCTCATAATACGTTATTTGTAATAGATAAATAGTGATGCAAAGTGATGAATGGGCAAGGCCGGCAGACGCTATGGCCGGCCCCGTCTCTGCTTAGGTGCGGCAAAAGTACAGCGCCCTTGATTCATTGTTCAGCGCTTGCGGTAAATATTTTGTGAATTTTTTGTGAAAGCCGTGTCAGTACCGTTTCCCCATTCTCTCTTGCACAGCTTTTCGGATTGTGCGCAGGTCGCAGAAAAAGTTGTGCAATCACTTCGCTTTGCGCGGGTCTTGCAGTAACTTCGCAGTGTTTTCCAACAAGAACGCGCAAGAGGATGCGCCCGGTCAGGGCGGAGCGGATTTTGAGGAGGAGGGGCGCTTTGCTTGCGGTGACATTCTACTTAACTTATAGATCGATAACAAGAGATATGCGAGTAGCATTATTCATTCCCTGTTATATCAACGCCGTGTTTCCGGAGGTTGGTATGGCATCGCTTAGGCTGCTTGAACAGCTGGGGGTGGAGGTGGACTATCCCAAGGGGCAGACCTGCTGCGGACAGCCTATGGGCAACGCTGGTTTCGAGGACGAGGCCCGCGGCTTGGCAGAGCGCTTTGAGCGGTTGTTCGGCGCTTACGACTATGTGGTCGGGCCGTCGGCCTCGTGCGTGAGCTTCGTGCGCGACCATTACGACGGTCTGCTGAACCACGAGTGCCGCAGTGCCGGTCATGTGTACGAGATATGTGAGTTCGTGCATGACGTGGTGCGCCCCACGCGGCTGGATGTGAGCTTTCCGCACCGCGTGACGATACAGAACAGTTGCCACGGTGTGCGCCTGTTGGGGTTGTCTTCGCCTTCGGAGCGTGCAGAACCCTACTACAACAAGCTCCGCGACCTGCTCAGCCTCGTGCGCGGCATCGACATCGTAGAGCCGGAGCGTCCCGATGAGTGTTGTGGCTTTGGCGGTATGTTCGCCATCGAGGAACACGCCGTATCGGGGCAGATGGGGCGCGACAAGGTACACCGCCATGTGGCCACGGGCGCGGAATACATCGTGGGGGCCGACTGTTCCTGCCTGATGCACCAGCGCGGCATCATCGAGCGGGAGCACTTGAATATCGGAACATTGCACGTTGCACAAATACTTTCTGGCCATGTCTAAGCACGCACAAGCAGCAGGTGAATTTTTGAAAGACCGCAAGCAGGCCGCCTGGCACGATGAAACTTTATGGATGGTGCGCCACAAGCGCGATCTGATGGCGCACAGCGTGCCCGAATGGGAGGACCTGCGCGAGGCAGCCTCACAACTGAAGCTCTACTCCAACTCCCATTTGGAACAACTGCTGGAAGAATTTGAGCGCAACGCCACGCGCAACGGCGCCGTCGTGCATTGGGCCAAGGACGCGGAGGAGTACTGCCAGATCGTAGAGCGTCTGCTCAAGGATCACGGTGTGGAGCATTTCATCAAGTCCAAGTCCATGCTGGCCGAAGAGTGCGGGCTGAACGACTATCTGATGCAGCGCGGCATCGACGTGGTGGAGAGCGATCTCGGCGAGCGCATCCTGCAGCTCATGCACCTGAAGCCCGTACACATCGTGTTGCCCGCCATCCATGTGAAGAAAGAGCGCATCAGCGAGCTGTTCGTCAAGGAAATGGGCGCGGAGCCGGGCAATTGCGACCAGACCTACCTGACGCACGTGGCACGGCGCAACCTCCGGCAGAAGTTCATCGAAAGCCAGGCGTCCATGACGGGGGCCAACTTCGCCGTGGCCTCGACGGGCGAGTGTGTGGTGTGTACGAATGAGGGAAATGCCGACATGGGCACCTCGCTCTGCACCCAGAAACTCCAGATAACGGCCTTCGGGTTGGAGAAAATCGTGCCCGACCGCGAGGCGTTGGGTGTGTTCACCCGTTTGCTGGCCCGTTCGGGCACGGGGCAGCCCTCCACCACCTATACCTCATTTTACAGCAAACCGCGCAAGGGCGGCGAGCTGCACATCATCATCGTGGACAACGGGCGCAGCCGGTTGATGGCCGATGCCGGACACCGCCGTGTGCTCAACTGCCTGCGCTGCGGCGCCTGCATGAACACCTGTCCCGTGTACCGCCGCTCGGGGGGCTACAGCTACACTTATTTCATCCCCGGGCCTATCGGCATCAATCTCGGCATGCTCAAGGACAACCGCCGCTACCACGACAATGTGTCGGCCTGCTCCTTGTGCTATTCGTGCCAGAATGTGTGCCCGGCCAAGATAGATTTGGCGGACCAGATCTACTTGTGGCGGCAGAAGCTCGAGGAGATCGGTGTGGAGAGCAAGGGCAAGCACCTGGTGAGCCGGGGCATGCAAGTGGCCTTGGAGCACCCCGCCCTGTACCACGCAGCGCTCAAACTGGCTCCTCTGGCCAATCATCTCCCCCATTGTGCCGTGGAGACGGCGCTGAATCCTTGGGGTGAGGAGCGCGAGATGCCCCATTTCGCCACCCGCACGTTTGAAGACCTCTATAACGCAGAAAAGAAACATGGAAAGAAGCAGCAGTAAGCAAGCCATCTTCGAATCGCTGCGCCGCAATACGGTGGAGCGCTTTGAGCGCCCCGACCTGTCAGTCCTCAAAGAAGGGGCGCTGGCCTTTGCCGATCCGGTGGCACAGTTCGCCAAGGCCATGGAGCAAGCCGGCGGACGGGCCGTACAGCTTCAGCCCGGGCAGACCGTAGGCGCATTGGTGCGCAGTCTCTATCCTGACGCCCGCCGGGTGGCATGTGCCGTTCCCGGGCTGTCGGGTGTGGAGGAGCTTCCCGGTGAGGTGTTTGACCCCGACACATTGGCTGCTCCTGCCGAACTCAATGGCACGGATTTGGCCATCGTACCCGCCTCTTTGGGTGTCTGTGAGAACGCTTGCTGCTACATCGAGCAACGGGCGCGGCACCGCGCCCTGTACTTCATCGCTGAGGCTTTGGTGATCATCGTGCGCCGTGCAGACTTGGTCAACAACATGCATGAGGCATTTGACCGCCTGAGCGGACTGCCTGACGCTCCCTTCGCCTGTTTCATCAGCGGCCCGTCCAAGACTGCCGACATCGAGCAGGCCTTGGTGATGGGGGCACACGGGGCGCGTGAAGTCACGGCGGTTGTCATGTAGCCGTTCGGGGTGATTGAAAGTACATCTCCCTTACATCGGCTATTCATGCTTCCATACTGGAAAAAGCCCGGTACAACCTGTCAAGAACAGTTGTACCGGGCTTTCTGGTATCGGAGACAGAAGGGACGTTCAGCGGCAAAGCGCCTTGCACAGGCGGTCTTGGAAGTTGCGTCCGGTGGCGGAGTGCCGTATTCCCTGGTTCATGATGCTGAAACACAACCGGTTGCCGGTGGCGGTGGTGAGATAGCCGCTCAGCGTGCTCACCCCTTCGACCGTCCCCGTTTTGGCCTGCACATGGTCTGCTGCCCGGCTGCCTCTCATGCGGCGGCGCAGTGTGCCGTCATGTCCGGCGATGGGAAGAGTGGGCAGCAAATGTCTGTAGACCGCCTCGTGGTTGTAGGCGAACCTCAGCAGTTTGCCCAGCAGTTCGGGAGTGAGGTAATTGTAGAGCGACAGTCCCGAGCCGTCGGCGATTTGGTAATGCGACGGGTTCAGTCCCAGGCGGCTGATGAGCGCGTTGACCTTGGCCACAGCCTGTTTGCGTCCGGCACGGTTGTGCCCGCCGCTTGCCGCCAGCTGGTAAAAGAGCGATTCGGCTATGGAGTTGTCGCTTTGCTTCATCATGGGCAGCAGGGCCTGGTCGATGTTGTGCGAGCGCACGCACAGCAGGCGGGCGTTGTCCGGCACCGTCCCTTCCATGGTAGAGCCGTCCCAATCGATGCCGGCCTCGTGCAGAATGTGCTGGAGGTTGGTGGCAAACGAGTCCCGGTTGTCGTAAAGCAAGGGTATGAGCGGCACTTCGTCGTCGTCCCAGCACCAGCCCCAGCCCCAGCGTTTGCTGTCCTTGAAACTCAGGTCCAGCACGACCGGGCCGCTGATGTGCCGGATGCCGTGTGCCAGCAGGCTGTCGGCCATGGCGCGCAGGTCCTCGCGGTCAATGAGCGGGTCGTAGCCGCCTTTGACATACAGCCGCCCGTTCCATACGCTGTCGCACCCCAGTTCCGTGGCGAAAAGGCGCGTATGGTATTCATAGTCGGTGCCCAAGGTCTGTAGGGCCGTGATGGCCGTTACGAGTTTCATGTTGCTGGCCGGACGCATGCATTGGCGCTCGTGATAGGCCATGACCAAGGTGTCGGCGGTCAGGTCGTAGACATAGAGACCTACCTGTGTGCGGTCGAAGATGTCGTTTTGCAGCAGGCGGCGTATGCGTTCGGGCAGGGATTCAGTGGTGAGGGTGTCAGTGTCTGTAGAGTCGGCCAGTACGCTGTCTTCAGGTATGATGGAGTCCGTGCGGCAACTGTGGGTGTCGTGTGCAGCGCCTGCCGGCACGCACAAATATGCCAGCAGGGACAATAGAAAAAAGAGTTTAGTCATCATCGTCTTCAGTATAGGAAGCCGGGCCGCAGCCGAGGTGCTCTTCCTTTCAGCCGCGAAGTTACGGCAAAATGACGAAACGCGGCGGCCATCCGGATTCTCACGCATTGTCAGAAAACAAAAAATATATAATCTGACGGGATAAAATGCACGACCGGGTGGGCAAACACAAAATAAATACCTTACTTTGCAGCAACCGAACCGGTATGGTCCGACTTCCTACTTTACATTATATAACTAAAACCTCTAATACCCTTTATCATGAAGAAGTATCCCAAGATCGGCATACGTCCGACCATTGACGGACGTCAGGGCGGCGTGCGCGAAAGTCTTGAAGAAAAGACCATGGGCCTGGCCCGCGCTGTAGCCCGCCTGATCAGCACGCACCTGCACAACGGCGACGGCTCGCCTGTCGAGTGCGTGATTGCCGATGGCACCATAGGCCGTGTAGGCGAAAGCGCGGCTTGCGCTGAAAAATTCGAACGTGAGGGCGTGGGCGCTACCATCACAGTCACCTCATGCTGGTGCTACGGCGCCGAAACGATGGACATGAATCCCCATTGGCCCAAGGCTGTATGGGGATTTAACGGTACGGAGCGTCCGGGTGCGGTATATCTGGCTGCGGTGCTCGCTGCACATGCGCAGAAGGGGCTGCCCGCCTTTGGCATTTACGGACACGATGTGCAGGACCTGGCCGATGACGCCATCCCTGCCGATGTGGCTGAGAAGCTGCTCCGCTTTGCCCGTGCCGCACAGGCCGTGGCCACGATGCGCGGCAAGTCTTATCTGTCGATGGGCGGCTCTTCCATGGGCATCGCCGGCTCGATCGTCGATCCCAACTTCTTCCAGGAATACCTGGGCATGCGCAATGAGAGCATCGACCTCACGGAAATCATACGCCGCATGACGGAGGGAATCTATGATCCCGAAGAGTACAAGAAAGCCATGGAATGGACGCGCCAACACTGTATGTCACACGAAGGCGAGGACTTCAAGAACCATCCCGAGAAGCGCAAGACGCGTGAGCAGAAAGATGCCGACTGGGAGTTCATTGTCAAGATGACCATCATCATGCGCGACCTCATGACGGGCAATCCCAGGTTGCGGGAGCTGGGCTTCAAGGAAGAGGCCATTGGCCACAATGCCATTGCAGCAGGCTTCCAGGGACAGCGCCAATGGACGGACTTCTATCCCAATGGCGACTACTCCGAGGCGCTGCTCAACACGCAGTTCGACTGGAACGGCTTGCGTGAGGCTTTTGTCGTTGCCACGGAGAACGACGCCTGCAACGGCGTGGCCATGCTCTTCAACCACCTGCTTACGGGACGTGCGCAGATCTTCAGCGATGTGCGTACCTACTGGAGTCCCGAGGCAGTGAAGCGCGTGACGGGCAAGGAACTTACCGGACGTGCCGCAGGGGGCATTATCCACCTGATCAACTCCGGCGCTACAACGCTTGACGGTACAGGGCAGGCCAGCGACGCAGAGGGCAATCCCGTCATGAAGACTTTCTGGGAAATGACGCAGGAAGACGCCGACCGCTGTCTGGAGGCCACGACCTGGTATCCTGCCGACCGCGACTATTTCCGCGGGGGCGGTTTCTCCTCCAACTTCCTCTCACGCGGCGGCATGCCCGTCACGATGGCGCGCCTGAACCTGGTGAAAGGTCTGGGCCCTGTCCTGCAGATTGCTGAAGGCTGGACGGTGGACATCGATCCCGAGATCCACGAGAAGCTCAATATGCGTACCGATCCCACGTGGCCTACGACCTGGTTCGTGCCCCGTCTGACCGGCAAGGCGCCCTTTGCGGACGTCTATTCCGTCATGAACTGCTGGGGGGCCAACCACGGCGCCATCAGCTACGGCCATATAGGTGCGGACCTCATTACGCTGTGCTCTATCCTGCGCATCCCCGTCTGCATGCACAATGTGGAGGAAGACAAGGTATTCCGTCCCGCCGCTTGGAACGCCTTCGGCATGGACAAGGAAGGGTCTGACTACCGTGCTTGCGCCACTTACGGCCCGATTTACAAATAAAGCTCACCCAAGCCGCCTGCCCGCCTGCAACGCCTGGTGGGCCGGTGGCGAGATGCACAGAGCGTCCGGCTACGGCAAGCCCCGCACGGGCCGTGCGTGCCGGACGCTTTCGTCTTTTCATATTCTTTCCTGTAATACTTTACTGCCAAAAAACTTCTTGTAAGATGATCACTGACTTGCATATCAATGAATTTTTACGTCAGGCGCACCGTGTAGGCGACGCCGGCCTGACTCTCTGTAGCAGCGGCAACCTGTCATGGCGTCTGGGCGATGAGGCCCTTGTGTCGGGCACAGGCTCTTGGGTGCCTTCCCTCGTACGGGAAAAGGTGGCTCGCTGCCGGGTGTCTACAGGCGAGGTGCTGAACGGCGTGAAGCCATCGATGGAGAGCGGCTTCCACCTCGGCGTGCTCCGCGAGCGCCCCGACTGCGACGTGGTGCTCCACTTCCAGTCGACTTACGCCACGGCTGTAGCCTGCATGGAGCATACGCCGGCCAACTTCAACGTGACCGCCGAAGTACCCTGCCATGTGGGCAAGGACATTCCTGTCATACCTTATTACCGTCCCGGCTCCCCCGAGCTGGCGCATGCCGTGGTCGAGGCGCTGAAGGACCACAACTCCGCCCTGCTGCTCAAGCACGGACAGGTCGTGTGCGGGCGTACTTTTGACGAGGTGTTCGAGCGTGCCACGTTCTTTGAGATGGCTTGCCGCATCATCGTGCTCAGCGGCGGTCACTACAACGTACTCAGCGAGGCGGAGATCGACGATCTCGAAGCTTACGTGCTGGGCAAGAAAACTCCTTTGCAGAAATAGCTTATGACGTACCTTGCCATCGACCTTGGCGGCGGCAGTGGCCGGGTGATAGCCGGCACGCTGGCTGACGGACGGCTCAGCATGGAGCAGATTCACCGCTTCGACAACTACCAGGTCACTATGGGCCACCATGTGTATTGGGACTTCCCCTACCTCCTGCACCAGGTGAAGCAGGGTCTTCGCTTGGCTGCCGGGCGCGGACTGGATGTGCGGGGCATAGGCATAGACACCTGGGGGGTAGACTTCGGACTGATCGACCGTCAGGGCAATTTGCTGGGCAACCCCGTATGCTATCGGGATGCCCGTACCGAAGGCATGCCCGAGCAGGTCTTTGCGCGGATCGACCGTTCCGCGCATTACAGCCGCAACGGCACGCAGGTGATGCCCATCAACACGCTCTTTCAGCTCATGAGCCTGAAGCTCTCCGACAGTCCGCAGCTGGCCGTGGCCGACAAACTGCTCTTCACGCCCGACCTGCTGGCCTATTTCCTGACGGGTGTGGCGGGGGCGGAATACACCATTGCCTCCACCTCCGAGATGCTTGACGCGCAGGCCCGTGACTGGGACTATGACACCCTGCGCCAGCTCGGTCTGCCCGCCCACCTGCTTCCGCCTGTCAGCCGGCCCGGTACGGTACGCGGGCAGCTGACGGCACGCGTGCAAGAGGAGACGGGATTGGGGCCGGTAGACGTGATAGCCGTCGGCTCACATGACACCGCCAGTGCGGTGGCAGCGGTTCCCGCTGAGCCGGGGGAAAATCCCGTGGCATTCCTCAGCTCCGGCACCTGGTCGCTGCTGGGGGTAGAGTTGCCTGAACCGCTGCTCAGCGAGCAGGCGCGTTTGGGCGATTTCACCAACGAAGGCGGTGTGTGCGGACGCATTACGTTCCTGCAGAACATCACCGGCCTGTGGCTGCTGCAGCGCCTGATGGGCGAATGGCGGCGGAAGGGACACGAGCCGGCCTACGGCCCCTTGCTGGTTGCGGCGGAAAACGCGGCGGCCGATCCCCGCATCGACGTGGACGACCCGATGTTCCACAACCCGCCCTCCATGGAGCGTGCCATTCAGAACTATGTGGCGGCCCGCCAAGGCGAGCGGGTAGCCGCTCCGCTTCATGCGGAGGGGATGCCGGGCATGGGGGCTTTGACCCGCTGCGTGCTTCAGTCGCTTGCCGACAAGTATGCCGTGGCAGTGAGCCGTCTCAACGCCTTGCTGCCGCAGCCCGTCAGCTGCCTGCATATTATTGGCGGCGGCTCGCAGAATGCCCTGCTCAACCGGCTGACGGAACAGGCGCTGGGCGTGCCGGTGAAAGCCGGGCCGGTGGAAGCTACCGCCATGGGCAACATCCTGACTCAGGCCTTGGCCAAGGGGGAGCTGTCGAGCCTCGAAGAACTCCGCGCCGTGGTGCGCGCCAGTATCTGACCGGGTGCGAAGCGGGCCATGACGGCACTCGGCGTCGGCTCGTTCGGCCTTGGATGCACGGCGTAGGAGTGTACGCCTTCGTATAGAGAGATATTTCTGTATTTTTTATTCGAAAATCCTGTCAAGGGGATGCCGACTACCTGTCCAGCATCCCCTTTTTGCTTTTTTCCTTTCTCAAACCACCCCGTCGCTATGTCAAAGTTTTTCATCCTTTTCCCGCTGTTATGCATGTGGCTGCATCCTTTTGTGTCATCGGGGCAGCGCCTGCCGGTCACGCTCACACGCGTTGTTTCGGCCGAGGGGCTGAACGCCTCCGATCTATACGCCCTGTGCGCATCGTCCCAGGAGGGGGCGCAGGTGGCATTGTCCTCTCAGAACTCCGGCAATGGCGGACGGTTGAAGGGTTTCCGTGCCGCTACGGCCGACGGGCGGGAGATGGAAATCAGCCGGGAGAGCTGTTTGTGGACGCTTGTTCCGATGGCCGACGGGAGCTGGGCGCTCCAAAGCCGGGAGAGCGGGCGGTATCTGTCGCGCAGGGAGAGCGGCGCCTTGGCGGTGGAGATGGCCGATGGATTGGGGGCTGGCTGTCATTGGCGGGTAGAGCAGCTGCCGGACGGCGCTTTCAGGCTGTCGGAAACGGTTGCGGCGGCCCGCTCGCTCAGTCTCGGCGAGAGCTACAGCGCGGGCAGCGTATCCTATTACTATGCCAATTATGAGACCTCCGCCTATTCGGATTTGCGTCTGTACCGTTATGCCCTGCGCTTGGCCGATACGGAAGGCGATGTCCGTCTGCCCCTTCCGGGGGAACGGTTGGCGCTGTGCGATGCGGGGTTGGCACGGGGACTTGATGGGACGGCGGTCGATGTGTCCGACGCGCTGCTGTGCGACGGGCGGTTGGCGCCGCAGTCCGCAGTGGCTGTCTGGACGTGTGAAGCGGTCGCCGGCGGATGTTTCGCCTTGAAGGGGAGGCAGGGATATTTGGGGTATGAGCTGCAACCGGTGCCGGAGGCCGTGGCGTGGCAGGTTGTGCGGGGACATTTGTGCAGTGCGGAGGACGTGCCGCGTTATCTGTGTTTTGACAGCCGTACGGAGAGCTGGCATTTGCTTTCCGCAGAAGCGGCGCAGGCCGGTGCGCATCTGGTGAGCGTGGCCGACACGCCGCACCGTACCTTGGACGACCGGGGCGTGTGTTCCCTCTCGGGAGGATGGACGGCTTCGGACTTGGCGGCCCTTGACTGGCAGGGCGTGCGCTGTCTGGATCTGACCGGCGTGGCGCTTCCCCTGCATACGCGGGCTTTTGACACTTCGCCTGCTTCTCCCAACCTGCCGCTCTTTGTGCGGGAGGAGATGCTGCCTTATGTTCCGCCTTCTTGGACGTTTGTCGTGTCAGCCTCGGGAAATGACTTCCGTTTGTACGGTCAGGTGGAACTGGCGGATGGCGAGGCTTTTTATACGGACCGCCCGTTTCGGACAGAGGCGGGTGCCATGACTTACCGCCGTGAGGCGGCGCCGGCCGATGGCTGGCAAACACTCTGCCTGCCTTTCGAGGTTCGGGCAGAGCCGGGGTTGCTGGCGTTGATGGATGGCGTCCGGTCGGGAGCGCTCCTCTTCAGTATGGCCACTTCGGTACCGGCGGGCGTTCCCTGCCTCGTGGCCCGGCGTGCGGGAGAGCCGCTCACGCTCACCAGCGCGGCCTGTGTGGTAGCTCCGTCACCCCATGCCGGTGAGGCTCTTCGCGGGACGTTTGCTCCGATGCAGGTGACGGATGAGGCGCAGTCCGTTTGTCTGCTTTCCGCCCCGAAGGGCGCTTTCGTCAGGGCTGCCGCCGGCAGCAGTCTGCCTCCTTTCAGGGCCTATTGGGTATGGACCGACCCCCGGAATGTTCCCTTTAAAACCACCTTTCCCGTGTTTTTAACCAAAAAGAAAGAATAATTTGGGTTCATTTCGCCTTTTGTATAGCGGCAGACACTATTTTTGCAGTCGCATGTCGGGGCATACTGCCTGTCAGTTGAGGGGCGGCAGCTTGGGCGTGCGATATACATATACTTAAAAAGATTACCTCATTATGAAGAAGTTCATGCTTGTAGCCCTCACGGCTATGTTCGCTTTATCAGTTAGTGCCCAGCAACCTCAGAAGAAGGGCTGCTGCAAGAAGGAGAAGACTGAATGCTGCCAGAAGAAGAAAAACTGCAGCAAGAAGAAGGACGGCAAGTGCTGCCAGAGCAAGGCCAAGAAGCAGGGCGCTCAGCAACAGCAACAGCCCAAGAAGTAAGATCGTACCGGCTGCGGGGTTTCCCCCGTGCCCAGTCGAAATAAATAGTTGAAGGCGTCCCGCCGCATCCCCATGGATGTGGCGGGACGCCTCTGTATGGGGATGAATCCGTATTGATTCTTTTCATGTCATGGCCTTTACCGTGGTTGCGGGGGTAGGAAGCTTCCCCTGTCCTCATACGTTGTCGGGACCGTGTGCGAAGCCTCTCCTCATTCGTTTCACAGCGGCCTGTACCCTTCAGTACAGGAGCAGGTCTCTCCAACCCCCGTTTTCGGTTCAAGTTTAAGTCTTGAATTATATAAATACAGACTTGAAATATATAAATACAATCTTGAATTATATAATTCAAGACTTAAACTTGAACCGAAGCCGTATCCGGACGAGAACGGGGCGCTGACGGGGAAACTCCCTTCTGTTTTCACCGTTACGGACAGGCGTTCTTGCGGCCTTATAAAGGGCGGGGATGTGCCGGGAGCTGGGGGCGGCCGGCTTCCCTTCCCCTTGGAGGGCGCTCCGTCCTTTGCGGGCAGAGTTGAGCGCTGGCGAAGTGGCTGCAACGGTGTGGCCGGTTTGGAACGAAAACGGGCCGGAGGGCTTAAAAAGGAGGCGGGGGCGCGGAAACCAAACAGGTTTCCGCGCCCCCGCCTTGTTGTTTTTCAGATCTTTCGTTACCGGGTGGTGATCGTCATGGAAGCGGCTGTGCCGGTAAATTCCGGCGCATACACACAGGTGATGCGCGTCAGTCCCATAGCGTAGGTGCCTGCCCGGTCGGCATAGAGTTCCTCCGTCAGTTCATGCGTGCCCTTGCGCACCTGTTCGATGAAGTAGGTGGTCGTAGCGTCTGTCACGGCACGGTAGGCCGGAAGCCCATAGCCCCACTGGTAGCCCGAGAGCGGGTGTGCCGGGTTCAGGCAGGCGGCGTGGGCGGCCTCCAGACTTACGAAGTCGTAGTCGCGATCCGCCGTGACGGTGAACGTACGGCGTATGCGGTCGCCCTGTGCCAGTACTTCGCCTGCGGACAGGGGTGTCCATCGGCCGTTGCGGCTGACCTCGATGCGTTGGGTGACGGCCAGCCCTTTCCCTTCGGCCTTGACCTGCGATTCAGGCTGCATGAAAGTGGCGTAGGCACTGCCCCACGACAAGCCGTCACGGTCTTTGCGCACGGTCAGGGTGGTGGCGTCCACGGCAGGAGTTTGCGTGAAGGTCTGTCTGGTATATCCGACGGTGGCCGGTGTCTGCGTGTCCTTGGATGCGTTGATCCCTACGATGTCGCGCCCTTTCTTCAGGGTAAGCCACAGCGTCTGTCCTCCCTGCGCCAGACTGCCCAGTGAGGCGCTGTCGGCCTTTGCGGTCAAGAGGGCGTACACGGCATCGGCCGAAGCCCGTGAGGTCTCCCACATCTGTGTGCGCTTGGCCTGCAGCAGCCACAGGCGCAGGTCCGCCGCTTCCCGGTCGCGGCCGAAGTATTGCAGGGCTTCGATGGCCGCGCACTGTGTGGGTATGCGGTAAGAGCGCCACGACCATTCGGCACGGGGCGTGTCGAAATAGCGTCCCATTTCCGGTGTGCCCACCGTATGTTCCATCAGACTTTGCAGGTTGAGTTTGGCCTCGTCCTCGTGGCCGGTCTCGGCCAGCACGATGGCCATCACCGCCTTGCCATACATGGTCAGTTCCTTGCGCAGCCTGATAGCACGGTTGGTCAGGTACCTGGCGTCGGCATCGGGTCTTTCGCCCAGCAGGCAGCGCAGGTAGAGGTATTGCATCTGCCATTCGGAGGGCGGCAGTTGGCTTGGGGTCTGTTTTTCCTCCTTTTTCATTTCCGCAACTTGGCGGGCGATTTCCTTTTTGAGGTAGGAATAGGCTGGCAGAAGCAGGCCGTCAGCCGCTTGGTCCGCCGCCAGTTTCTGCACGCGGGCCAGTGCGATGGCGACATTGGCTGTGATGAAGGCGTTGCCCGGCATGCCCGGATACCAGCTCCAAGAGCCGTCGGCACGTTGCAGGGCCTTGAGCTTGTCGATGGCGGTGTAGCGGCGTGCCGCACTCATTTCCTCATCGAACAACTGTCGCAGGGCTTCGCCTCGCTGGGCCTCATTCTCCGCCTGTCGAAGCCACGGGGTGGCGTCCGTCATGCCGTCGAGTTTGAGTTTGCTGAGGACGGCCAGCTCCTGTGTGCTGTCTGCTGCCAGGCGGCGCACCTCCGGGTGCAGCCGGGCCACACGCAGCCCCAGCGCCAGCGCGTAGTAGCGGGTGGCCCATTCGGTGGCACTCAGGCAGTTGCTGTTGCCGGCCAGGGCAGGCAGGGCGGTCACGGCATACCACAGTGGGTTGGAGGACAGCTCGACCGTCAGTGAGCGGTGCGTGGCGTTGGATGAGTTGAACAGGGTGTCGACCTTGAAGTCGTAACGTCCCTGCTTCGTGAGGCTGAAGGGCAGCGTGCGGGTCACTTCCACACGGTCGTCGAGTACGGGCAGGTAGTGCTCCTCGCCATCGCTGAAACCGCTGCCTTCTGCCACGGTGCGGCATATGAGTACGCCGCTTTCGGTGGTTGCCTCATAGTCGAATCCGTAGACACGGCTCTCGCCGGCTGCCAGCTTGATGGTTTGGCGCTTGCTGTAGAGCGGTTTCCCCTCCTGCATCGCATCGGTGAGTGTGAGGGCGAGGCGGGCCTTGATTTCCCGGTCCGTGAGGTTGGTCACCTTGACCGGCAGGGTGGTGCGGTCTCCCCGGCGGACGAAGCGGGGCAGGGCCGGCTCGACCATGAAGTCCTTGCGGGCCACAAGGGTCGTGTCGAGGCTGCCGTGGTTCATCTGCCGGTCATGGGCGAGGGCGGAGAAGTTCCACGTGGTCATGCTTTCGGGCAGGGTGAAGGAAATACTGACCTCTCCCTGCTCATTGGTGACGAGGTGGGGCATGAAGAAGGCCGTCTCCGCGAAGTTGGTGCGCGGTGTCACATCGGGCATGCCGCCGCCAGCTCCTGCGCTCTCATCGGATGGGGCATGGTTGGTGTCAGCCGATTCGGCCTTGGCGAATTTCCGCTCTTTCACAGCCGTGACGGGGACTGCCTCCATGAGGGTCACTTGTCCGCTTGTCCGCATTTGAGGCCTGTTGTAGCCGAACGCTCCATCAAGCGTCACTTCATTTTGGAAACGCAAATGGGGCAATTGGTAATTGAAGAGGCTGCTCTGCCATTGTGTGAAAGTGCGGGTCGGAACTTTCAGATACGTCCACTGGTGTGTGCCGCCCAGTGCGCCGCCCCATCCGGGGTGGTTTTCCGTCCAGGACCACAGGGCGGTCGGCAGGACACGCCCGAACCAGATGTTGCTGAACGCGTGGCGCTCTTGGGCGAAAGCATCCAGGGAGGCGTCGTACATACGCGCCAAGACCAGGGCTTGGGCAGGGGTGCTGTCGGGACGTGTTACCTGCAGCCGCCACTCTTCCTGTGCGCCCGGTGTGAGGCGGGAACGGAAGGATGTCCAGTGCAGCAGCAGGCGCTTGTCGGGCGTGGGCTTCTCAACCTGGGCCGTGAAGGTGTAGAGCTTATCGTCCTTGACCATGGCGAAGAAAGCCTTGGCGCCGTCACCGTACTCCGGGCGGTAGCGCAGGTTGAGGTGGAAGAGCGAGTCGCTCAGTGCGATGCGGCGGCTCTCAACGGTGCGCCCGTTGGCCAGCAGGTCATAGAAAAGGATGGCGTGGGGGGCTTTGGTGCCTATGCGTATCACGGCTTCATCGCCCGCCTCGTTGAGGCGGCTGTAGGCGAAGAGCGTGTTGAGACGGTCGGCGGGACGGGTGTCTGATTCGGCGAAGAGGACGAACCGGGCCGTGTCGGGACGGGCCTGCGGCGTGGTGACGGCCAATTCATAGTTTCCTGACGGAAGCCGGCTCCAGGCGGAGGTTTCAAGTGGCCGGCCGGTAACAAAAGTGCCTTGCTGTTTGACCAGACCGTTACAGCTCAGTGTGTATGTACCGTTGGCGGTCAGGCTCTGGCCGGCGGCGTTGTATTGGTTGACCACGAGGTGCGGCATCCGTTCCTTGGCCACCTGTTCCGGCACCTGCATCTGCAGGCGGGCTTGCCAGGCTGCGGCGCACAAGACCGACGTGCCTTGTACGGTCTCGCCGTTGTCAGCCGTCACAGCATATTCCGTACGGTAATAGAAGCTGTTTCGAAGCAGCGGACGCCGCTCGTCTTCACCGGCCTGCAGCACGATGGGCAGGAAGAAGCGCCCTTGTGCGTCGGTGGTCGTCGTGTCCGTTTGCAGGGCGGGGCCGTGGCCTGACATCATCCACGAGGCGCGGCGGACCGTGTAGGCCACCTTAGCGCCTGACACCGGCACGCCGGAATAGGTGCGCGCCACGCCTTCTACGCGGACGGTGTCGCCCAGGGCGTAGGCCGTTTGGACGGGGAGGGTTTCGGCGGTGAAAGTGGGGCGCTTGTACTCTTCTACCTTGATGTAGAGCGTGCCGCGCTGTGCGGGGCCTTGCGCCTCTATCAGGAAGTTGCCCGGCAGTACAGCTTCGGGCAGCTTGAACGTGCCGTCAAACGCGCCCCATTCATCTGTGCGCACCTGCAGCGTGTCGATGGCCTTACGGTTGACATTGTAAAGTGCGACCCGCAGGTCCAGGTTCGGCTGGGCTTGGTAGTCATCGCCGTGGCGCGTGTAGGCCACCCCGGCCAGCCGTACCTGCTGTCCGGGGCGGTAGATGGCGCGGTCGGCAAAGAGATTGACATAGGTGGCTGTCTGGGAAGTCGTGTTGCCATTGCCCCAGGCATAGCCGTAGTTGGTGAGGCTGAAAGCCAGAGAGGCCCGGTCTGTCCCAGCGGTGGCATAATATACGGCGTCGGTGTGCAGGCGCGGCGCACCGAGCAGCAGTTGTCCGTTTTCGTCCGCCGTGAATACCTGTATTTGCCGCAGATTCTCCCTGCTGTCATAGGCTGTGACCGTAGCGCCCGGCAGAGGGTGTCCGCTGCGTGCATCGAGCACCGTTACGCGGTTTTGCCGTCCGGCTGTGGCGAAAAGGAGGGGATGAACCTCGGAGACGGAAAAATCCGTCTCATCGCATACGCGTCCGTCAAACATCAGTTCGGCATGGTAGACTCCCGGCTTTTCGGGTATGGCAAATGCCTCGTTTTGCTGTTGCCAGATCCAGGCGGCGGCTTGTGGGATGTCGAAGGTGTGGACGGTGGCCTGTTTGCGTCCGCGCTTCAGCGCCTCTTTCCTTTGCTTGCTGTCGTACCGGTCGAAGTCGGCGCGGCTTTCACACAGCGGTGTGATGCGCAGGCTCACTTGACGCAGGTGGCGGGCATGGAGTGTGAACTCGGCCTTGTCGCCGGGCAGGTAGGCCAAGGACAGACGTTCCAGACGGGCGGAGGGGAGTTCCATCCGCGTGATGAAATTGCGCAAGCCGTTGGCTTGCTCCTTTTCCCGACCCTCGCCATAGAGCGCCACGCCCTGCCGGGCCAGGGCGAGCAACAGGCTGTCGTTAGCAGTGGATTGGGGGTTGTTGGAGTCGTAAGTCCCTTGCAGGGCCGCCAGCAGCTCGTAGGAGCGGACGTTGAGCGGCCGCGTCTCGTATTGCCGGGCCAGGGCAAGCAGGGCACGGTAACGGCTGTCATCGGCCAGACCGGCGGTGACCGTCTTGACAGGGCAGGCTGTCTGGATGCTGTCGATGGTCAGCAGCAGCACCGCGTCAGCATTTCCCCGGCTGCGGTACAGACCGGTCAGGCGGGGACGTTCAGGGGTTTGCACGCTGTCGGCAAGGATGGAGTTCTGCCCTATCGCCTGATACACTACGTGCAGCAGATCGTTGTTGAAGTAGCGGCTGTCATGGCCTTTGACGAAGAGGGGCAGATAGGCATCGGTGGAAGCGTCGGCCAGGGCTTCGGGCTGTGCCAAGGCTGCACGGGCATGCCGGATGGCCTGACTGAGGTCGTTAGCTCTGTCAGCCGAGGAGTAAGCATAGGATCTTTCGAACGCATCTGCGTAGATGCGGGACAGGGCGGTGTGCCAAAGAGCCTGCTGTACGGGGCGGTGTTCGCCGGCCAATGCCTGTTCCATGCGGCGCGTACAGGCTTTGGCACTGTCGGGGGAAATCTCCGCGTGGCAGACACGTTCCATCAGCACGGCTTTGAGCAGTTGCGCGTTATTGCCCTCGGTCAGGGCCTTGTTCCGTATCTGCCGGGTGTAGGACAGGACTGTTTGTGGCAGGTCGTCTTGCGAGGCTGCCTGTACCTTTTTCCAGAGATGGTCGTAGCTCTGTGCGGTGGCACTGCCTATAAACAGCAGGTACGCGAGTACGGAAATGAGTATGTGTCTCATAGCGTCAAAGTTTTTTCGGATTCGATGAAGCTTGCCGTTCTGGCGGCTGTGCCCTATAAACAAAAGACGGAGGGATTTTCTTGCATGGCGGTCAGGAGGATTTGCGCCATTTGCGCCAGACGGAGCTGTAATAGCTGGCATAGCCTGCCAGGCCGAGCAGGATGACGAGTACGGTTTTGAGTCCGTGCGTGATGAGGGCGTAGGACTGTGCGGCCTGCCGTCCGATGCCATGGATGGCGGTAAGCGTGCGGACGATGGCGAAATGCCAGGGGCCCGCGCCGGCCGGGGTGGGCAGCAGCGCTCCGACGGAGACGACGGCGAAGAGGTGGACGGCGCCGGTCAGATCGATGGCAGACAGTGTGTCGAAGCAGGGGATCAGCAGATAGAGCTGTAGGAAATTGCAGAGCCAAATGCCGCCGCACAGGGCGGCGAACCCCAGCGGATTGCGCAGGCGGGCAATGGCGCTGACACCCTGCCAGAGTCCGGAAAGGAAGTGGGCGATGCGCTGTCTCAAAGGTTTCAGGCAGCACAAAGCTCCTGTCAGTGCCATGGCTGACAGAATGACTGCCGCTATCCGTGGGCCGACTCCCGCCACATGTTCGGTCGTGCCTCCTACGAGGTCGACTGTGGCCTGCCAGCGCAGGGACAGTGCGATGGCCAATAGGATGATGAGGCAGCCGACATCGGCAGCTTTCTCGATGACGACAGTTCCTAAGGCTCTCGAACTGATCTCGGAATTTCCGCGTTTGACGAGGAGGGCACGTACCAGCTCGCCGAGACGTGGCGTGACGCTGTTGATGAGGTAGGCTATGAATACCAGTTCTATCGCACGGCGGCGGCTGACGCGCACTCCGGCAGAGACCAACAGCATCCGCCATCTCAGTGAGCGCAGCAAGTTGGCCCCGACACCGGCCATCAGGGTCAGGCTGATCCACACATAGTTGGAGCGTCGGTTGAAAAAGGCGGCCAGCTGTTCCGGATCGAACCCGCGAAGTGTCCAATACATCAGTACGATGCCCACCAAAGTGGAAAGAAGAAGAAACAACAGATTTTTTGCTACTTTTGTCATATAGGGCGGACGGGGAAACTGACGATATTTCAGTTCTGCTCTTTGTTAGGTGTAAAAATACTGCATTTCGATTGACAGAACCGGGTAATTGCAATAAAAAGTCCTAAAATCATGGATTCGATAGGCAACTAAAATTTTACACACATTGTTTTGGGATTATATTTGTATATTTGCGATTGAAACACTAATGCCACCTCACCTTTCCATAGTATATGCCGTAAGACAGGACGTTGCAATCATGCGATGTCCGAACTTTTGCGAAGATACTGTAGAAGGCTTAGGGTGATAGACCTAATAAAATGGAACTCGAAAAATTTGCAAGGCAGTTGCGCTTGATGGTATTGCTAACACAAAACCACACCCTTACGGTAGAGGACATCAGTGAGCGACTGCAGATAAGCCGGCGGTCGATCTACAGGTACATCGATGCGTTCAAGGCTATGGGCTTCGTGGTTAAAAAGAACGGACCCCGTTACCGGATAGACCATACTTCTCCTTTCTTTCAGAATATAGCGAGTGAAATCCAATTTTCGGAGGCTGAAGCGTTGACCATAACGCAGGTGCTTAATTCCGTTTATGACAACTCTCCGCAGGTGCGTCATCTCCGTGAGAAGCTCGCCAATCTCTACGACACGGATGTACTGGCCCGCCATGGGGTGGACAACCGTCTGGCGCAGAATATCAATCAGCTGTTTACGGCCATACGCGAAGAGCGCGTGGTGATGCTGCGCGACTACCGTTCGGTATCGAGCGGTAAGGTGGGCAATCGCATTGTGGAGCCTTACCTGTTCGTCAACGAGAACAGTGAGGTGCGCTGCTTTGAACTGAGCACCGGACTCAACAAGACCTTTAAGGTAACGCGTATAGAGAGCGTGAAGATGCTGCCCCTGCTCTGGTCCCACAAGTCGGAGCATGCCCCGTTCTTTAATGACCTGTTCGGATTTACGGGCGGCCAGCGTGTGCCTGTGAGCCTCTTGCTCGGTCCCTTGGCCACCAATCTACTCTTGGAGGAGTTCCCCGATGCACAGCGACAGCTCGTGCAGCAGCCTGACGGCAAGAACCGTCTGGACACGGAAGTATGCAGCTTCATCGGTATCGGACGCTTTGTCCTGGGACTTTATGAGGACATTACGGTTGTGGACTCACCCGAGTTCGCCCATTATATCAATGAGCGTGTGGCAGCCATGTACAGTCGTCCCCAATAAAAAATAAAAAGATTAAAAAGCAGGGATTCCTGCTGTATCACACAAGCAGCCTGCAGGCATTTTCTCCGTATGTACGGAAGAGATGTCCTGCAGGCTGCTTGGATTTTGTAAGGAGGTGTTGTAGGTCGGTTCAGGGAGCGGGGATGCCCGGCCGGCTTTCATTGCCATAGGCATCAACCGCTGTCACGACATAGCGGCTGTGGCGTAGGGCGGGAAGGGTCAGAAGCCGCTCATAGTGGGTGGGGCGCAGACGTGTGGCGAGCAAGGCCGTTCCATAGATGGAATCGAGGCGGTACACATTGTAGGACACGGGGGTAGGGTCGGTCACCGGATTCCAGCTGAGTGACAACCGGTTGCCTTCTATGCGCTGTGTCACTTGGGGCGCGGCGGGCGCGATGCTGTCCGCCCAAGTCATGGGTGGCACCAGTGCGGGTTGGGCGTCATAGATGTTCTTGACCCAGTCGTAGACGCCTTTCTCGTTGTTCAGGAAAAATTGGGTACGGAAGAGGGCGAATCCGCCCAGTCCGGCGGACCGGGCGACGTTCATCTGCCTTTGTACCGTGAGCAATGGCCAGTTCTTCTCCCGGCTGTTGAGAAAGTAGACGCCCAATCCGGGCACTACGGGACGGCCGGCATCGTGCTCGCGCCAATTGACGAGGAAGGGATAGTAATGCACGCCATCGAAGTACATCATCGGGCAGAGCATGTCCATCCAACCTTCGCTCAACCAGCGCTGCGCATCTTGGCTGACGGCGTCACGCGCATTCCATCCGAAAGAAGAGTACCGGGCGAGGTCGGCATATTTGCCTACGGGGGAGCAGCTCATCTTGATCCAAGGGCGGACAGATTTCACCGCGTCGTGTATGGCCTTGACGCAGCGGTCCACATTGGCCGTACGCCAGGCGGACTTGCTGATGCCCTTGCCGTAACGGCGGTATGTGGCCGCATCGTTGAAGGGGATGCCCGGTTCGGGGTAGCGTATGTAGTCGAGGTGGATGCCGTCAATGTCATAACGTTGGGCTATTTCGGAACAGATGCCGGCCAGATAGGTGGCAGTGCCGGGAATGCCGGGATCCATCATCCACTGGTCACCGCATTTCTGGCACAGGTCGGGATGGCGGGCTGGCAGGGCACGTTTCCCCAATTGTTTGGCTACGGTCGCCTTGCATATGGGAAAGGCCACGACCCAGGCATGCAGTTCCATTCCCCGACGGTGGCATTCATCGATGGCCATGCGCAGCGGGTCGTAGCCCGGTGACCGGCCGGGCTTCCCGGTAAAGACTCCGTCCCAGGGTTCGATGTCGGAAGCGTAGGCCGTGGTGCCCCGCAGGCGGGCTTGGAAAAATACGGTGTTGATGCCTGCTTCGTGCAACCGGTCGAGCATGAGGCACAAAGTGCGCTGCTGTTCAGCCCGTCCCTCTGCTGTCGTAGCACGGCTGCGAGGCCAGTCAAGCCCCATGAGGGTGGTGAGCCAAACGGCACGGACCTCGTAAGTCACTTGGTCGGTCACAGGTGAATGAGACCTGAAGGCACTGGCTGGCAATGCCGTGCATAGGGCGAAGAGGAGAGGAAAGAGCTTGCGCATGGTACTTACTTGGTGAGGTTATAGAGCGACTGCACCACTCCCCGAGGCACGCCCAGACTAATGGCACGGTCGAGGTCGCGTCTGGCTCCGCTTTTGTCGCCGGTACGCACCAGCATGCGCGCCCGTTCGATGTAGTGGGCGCTTTCGTTGGGCTGTAGGGCGATGAGGGCGTCATAATCAGCACGGGCCAAGGCCGGCTTGCCCAGTTCTGCCAGCACTGCGGCGCGGGTGGTCAGTGCGTCGATGCTTTGGGGGTTGGATGCCACAATGATGTTGAGGCGGTTCAGTGCCTCGTTGGGCTGCCCCATCCGCTGGAGGGTGAGTGCCTCTAAGATGCGGGCGTTCTCACTGGCCGGCTTTTCGCGTAGGAGTTGTTGCAGGTCGGCTCTTGCATCGGGGTAGAGACGCAGTTCATAGCGGGCTGCGGCACGCACGAAGCGCGCCCGCCATAGGATGTCGGTACTGATTCGTTTCAGCTCGGGCTGTGACAGCAGGGTCTCGGCGTCACTGACGGCCTCCTTGCAATGTGCCAATTGCAGGTTCGCCTCGGCGCGTGCCAGTCGGGCGGCGTAGTAATCCGGATGGGTGTTGATGATGTCTGTCAATTGCTTGACTGCCTGACTGCCCCTTCCTTTGGCGAGGTCTATGAGCGCGAGGTTATAGTAGACGATATAATTTCCCGGAGCGTCCGGGCGCAGTTTCAGTGCGGCGTGGAAACGCCTGTCCGCTTCGTCAAGCGAGTCGGTGTGCAGGGCATTGAAGGCCCGTCTAAGATGGTCGACATAAGTTATGGAGTCCTGGCGGTTACGTTCGGACATTCCCTGGTCCGTACGGTAGTCGTCAACGGTTTTGGCACGTACGTTTCCGCCTTTTTTAAGCTCGATGATGGTCTGCGCTTGCAACAAGCCTGTTGAGAGTGCCAGCAGCAGGATGGCAATTAATCTTGACATAAAATGGTTCGCTTAGATGGTGGGGCAAAGACAGTGCAAGGCGAGCGCCATGAAGCTTGCTTCGATTGCCGAGCCGCCGCCTGTCTTCTCTAAAGACAGTGCAAGGCGAGCGCCATGAAGCTTGCTTCGATTGCCGAGCCGCTTATCTTATACAAAGATAGTGCAAACCGAGGGCAATGAGCCAAGCTTGCTTGGGGTAATTGCCGAGGTGTAGCCTGTCTTGTTCAAAGATACGACTAAAAGTGTACTGTCATTGATCTGTCTCTTCCGGAATATGATTATCTATACCTGCCGTCTATGGGGCGACTGGTGAAATGTGGTGTGCGTACATGTGGCGCTCGGGGAGGCGGTATGCTTTTGGGGAGGGACTATTTTCTTCTTGGGTCGAAGAGGATGAATGCAAGGTGGAATTTTTTTTGATCTCGGTATCGGTGTATAACTGGTCGTTGAGCCAGCATAAAGCGTGGAGGATGGGGATAAGTGGAATATTGTTCCCAAAATTGTAATTAAAAGCAGGGTGATGGCGCAAAAAATCCCTTATGAAATGTTAGGTATATTAATGAAGTGGGGCTATCTTTGTGGAAGATCGACTGCGACTTGGCAATCCGGGCAAGCATGACGGTGCTCGCTGGAGAGATGAAGAAGCGGCGGTTTACTTGTCTTGTCTGTCACTTCACTTAAAGGCTCGTACCCTTCCGTGGGGCTATGATTGAGGCGCTTCATGTAGTCACCTAATCTTTTTACAATGATGGAATATAAACAATTACTCGTATTCAGTTTACTGCTGACTGCCGGCAGCACCCTCATGGCCAGTGAGGCTGCAGTCACAGAACCTGCGGAGGAACTTTCTCCCCTGATAATAGAGGCGAATGTCTGTGATACCGTCGTGCCGCCAACGATAACTGAGGATGCTTCCTCTTCGCAGGCTGACTACGTGGCCCAGGCTGCAGCTCAAATCAGGAAAGAAAACGAAGAGAAGGAAGCGCAAAATGCCATCTGGAAACGCCGTTCCAAATATTTTTACTTCGTGTATGGCAAGCAGTCCGTCAAAAACAGTTGGGAGAAAATGAATGCCGACTTTGCAGTCGCCTTGGTGAAAGGCCGCACCTACTATCTGCACAAGAAGCCTCTGCTGGGCATGATCAAGTTCGGACTGGACTGGACGCAGATTGACTTGAACTTTGCGAAGTATCCGGATCAGCCGGAGAGCGCTTCGTCTTCATCCTCTTCCTCAAACTCCGATGTCGATCTGGGCATCATGCAGCTTGAAGCGGCGATGGGTCTTGGTCCTTCTGTCACGGTTAATCCCGTAGACCATCTCAAGGCCAGTCTCTACTTCCGCGTGTCGCCTTCTTATTCGCTCATGGTTCAGAATGATGAGTTTTATCACCACTACGCCACATTCTTCAATTTGGGATTTACGATTTCATACAAGGTGATTTCCGTTGGCATAGAGAAACGTTGGTGCGGTAATGTCGACTACAATGGATTGAAGGTGAATGACGTTGATGATGTGGCGAATGGCGATGGCAGTTACGAGGACATTTTCAACAAGGTCGGCAGCAGATTGAAGACCAACACGATGCGCGTGTTCATCGGCTTCCGCTTCTAATGGATCGGATACGGCTCTGTAAACGACAGAACTTATGACTCCCGTCTTGACTTGTATGCCATGTGCGCCTCTTTGCGGTGTGGCATAGCTTTCTCTTTCAATGCAAGCGTGAGGCTGATCACTGTCTTGAATTTGGAAAAGAAAGAAGCGCCCCCAGTGTTAAAGTGACACTGGGGGCGCTTCAGCATAGGCCGCTTACATGCGGTTTGTGAGACAAGGTGTCGTTACTGTTGCCGTTTCTTTTCCTCAACGATGGCATCGATGACGGCCACGGCAGTTACGTTTACGATGTCGCGTACGGAACTCTCGAAGTCGGTAAAGTGGATGGGCTTGTTCAGTCCCATCTGGATGGGGCCGACCACCTCACCATCGTCAGACAGGTACTTGATCATCTTGTAGGATGAGTTGGCCGCTGACAGATTGGGGAAAATAAGCGTGTTGACATCCATCCCCTTGAGTGTGTTGAAGGGATATTTGTCGTCACGGAGATCCTTGTCCATGGCAAAGTTGAGCTGCATCTCTCCATCGATGGCCAGGCTGGGATTCTCTTCGTGCAGGCGCTTGACTACATGCTGTACACGTTCGGCACTACCCTCAGTGTCAGTTCCGAAATTGGAGTAAGACAGCATGGCCACAGCCGGTGTGCGGTTGAAGAAGCGCACCGTTGAGGCGGCCAGCCGGGCTATGTCATAGAGAGCTTCCTCGGTGGGGTGGCGGTTGATGAGCGTGTCGCCTACGAACAGCAGTCCCTTCTTGGTGTTGATGATGTGCATCGTGCCGAAATGGTTGTAGCCCTCCCGTATGCCTATCACTTCGTTGGCCACCTTGATGGTATTGGAGTATTTGGTGTACAGCCCCGTGATGAAAGCGTCGGCCTCGCCGGTTTCCACCATCATCATGCCAAAGTAGTTGCGCTCATACATCTTGTCCTCTGCCTCCTGCGGCGTGTAGCCCTTGCGCTCCATCTTCTTGGCGAAGAGCTGGGCGTAGCGGTGGCGGCGCTCGTTTTGCGTATCATTGCGCAGGTTCAGTATCTCTATGCCGTCAAGATTCAGCTTCAGGTCATCTGCAATCTTACGTATCTGCACGTCATTACCCAAAAGGATGGGGAAGCAGATGCCTTCCTCCTTGGCGCGGACGGCGGCTTCGAGCATAGTTGGGTGAGTGCCTTCGGCAAAGACTACACGCTTGGGGTTGGAACGGGCGGTATCATAGAGGTTTTGCGTGAATTTGGTTTCCTGTCCCATCAGCTCGCGCAGATGCTGACGGTAGGCTTTCCAGTCGCTGATCGGCTTGCGAGCCACGCCGCTGTCCATGGCGGCTTTGGCCACGGCCATGGAGACCTCGGTAATCAGACGGGGGTCTACAGGCTTGGGGATGAAGTAGTCCGGGCCGAAGGTAAAGTTGCGCACATGGTAGGCGCGGTTGACGATATCAGGCACCGGACGCCGTGCGAGGTCGGCAATAGCCCGTGCGGCAGCCATTTTCATCTCCTCGTTGATAGCCTTAGCTGCAGTGTCGAGGGCACCTCGGAATATGTAAGGGAAGCCGATGACGTTGTTGATTTGGTTGGGATAGTCCGTGCGTCCGGTGCTCATCAGCACATCCGGGCGGGCGGCCATGGCATCTTCGTAAGAGATTTCGGGCACCGGGTTGGCCAACGCAAAGATGATGGGATTGTCGGCCATAGAACGCACCATGTCCTGGGTGAGGATGTTCCCTTTGGACAGTCCCACGAATACATCTGCACCGTTCATGGCTTCAGCCAGCGTGCGTATGTCTGTACGGGTGGTGGCAAATTCGCGTTTCTGCGGATTGAGGTTGTCGCGGTCAGCGGTAATGACACCCTTCGAATCAAGCATGATCACGTTTTCTTTCCGTGCGCCAAACGCACAGTAGAGTCGTGTGCATGAGATAGCAGCTGCGCCGGCACCGTTTACGACGATCTTGGCCTCTTCTATCTTCTTGCCGGCTACCATGAGGGCGTTGATCAGCCCGGCGGCAGAGATGATGGCCGTACCGTGCTGGTCATCGTGCATAACGGGAATGTCGAGTTCGGCTTTGAGACGCTGTTCGATTTCAAAGCACTCCGGAGCTTTGATGTCTTCCAGGTTGATGCCGCCGAAAGTTGGTGCGATGGCCTTGACTGCTGCGATAAACTTTTCGGGGTCTTTCTCGTTCACCTCTATGTCGAAGGCATCCACGCCCGCATAGATCTTGAAGAGCAGGCTCTTCCCCTCCATGACTGGTTTGCCGCTCATGGCGCCGATGTCGCCCAGTCCGAGAACGGCTGTGCCGTTGCTGATGACTGCCACCAGATTTCCCTTGTTGGTATAGCGGTAGGCATCGTGTGGATTCTTCTGAATCTCTAAGCAGGGTTCGGCTACACCGGGAGAGTAGGCCAGTGACAGGTCGGTCTGTGTGCGGTAGGGCTTGGTGGGCACCACCTCAATTTTTCCAGGCTTGCCCATTTCGTGATAATGCAGGGCAGCCTCTTTGGTTATCTTTACCATGTTTTGCTGATTAAGTCGGAGTTAAGCGTTACGCAGTATTGGGGCGTGAACATTGCAAATTTACAGAATACAGCCGGAAATGGAAGAATGTAGAAAGGAAGTTTTATGCCCATCGCCCACAAAAAAGCCGACCGCCGCACGGTATGTGCGGGGCCGGCCTTGAACTTAGTGAGATGCTCGGTCAGAATCGGTATGTAACCGTCAGTCCCAAATTGCGGAATCCCCGATCATTGATGCCGCTGTCCTCGCCCAGTTGTATGGCTATCATGGGACGGTAGTCTATACCCACCGTCAGCGGGCAGACTTTCAGCGTGAAGCCGAAGCCCAGCGTACCTACCGGCCCCAGAAACATGCCGGAATCTTGGTCATGGTCGTAGAAGCCCAAGCCGCCGCCAAATCCGCCCCAGAACTTCCAGTCAGCGAATTTCGGAGTCCATCCGTGCGAACGCCAGATGTTCCAGTTGTATATCCCTTGAAGAGCCAAGCCGTTGCCCAAGTCGAAGATTCCGGCGGTCACATCGAGGAAGTTCTTCTTGGAAAAGTGGTATTGGTATTCAAAGTCGATGGTAGACCCACCGAAGTGTGCACCAATTGCGTGGGGGGTGTGTTGCGCCTTTGCCGTGAAGGCCATGAAGGCAAGAATGATACCCAGAATAGTCTTTTTCATGAGGGTGAGAGTTTTTTGTTTACCATTGCTCCACGCAAATGTAAGCATTAAGGTTATAATGCCAAGGTCTTGACACGGAAAAATGAGGATATCATGTCGTGCGGACATGGGGCATCTCCTTTCAGGCCTCTTTGCCGGCAGGAAGGGCAGAGCCGCTGTCTCCTCAGTCATAAGGCTGAGGAAGCAGCGGCTCTGTGTAGATGTACTGATAGGGTGATCTACTGAACGACCCCGCGTATGCGGTCATCGAATGCCGCGAGGGCGGCTTTGGCTCCTTCGCCCATCGCAATGACGATCTGCTTATAGGTCGTATCGCTCACGTCACCTGCAGCATAGACTCCCGGCACGTTCGTCCGGCAGTTGCGATCTGTCTCTATCTCACGCGCCTTGTTCACTTTGAGCAAGCCGGCGAACGGCGTGCTGTTAGCTGACAGGCCGATCTGAATGAAGACACCGTTGAACTTCAGCGTTTCCTCTTGCCCGGTATGCCTGTCCTTGATGCGCAGGGCGGTGAGTTTGCTTCCATCGCCCAAGGCTTCGAGCGTCTGTACGTGGGTGCGTACTGACACATTCGGCAGATCGTGCAGTTGGGACTGCAATACCGCATCGGCTTTCAGCTCATCGAGAAATTCTAAAACGGTTACGTGCCGGCAGATGCCCGCCAAGTCGATTGCGGCCTCAATCCCGGAGTTTCCTCCGCCTATTACAGCCACATCGCGGCCTTTATAGAATGGACCGTCGCAGTGGGGACAGAAAGCCACTCCCCGTCCCGTGTACTCCGCTTCGCCCGGAACTCCCAGCTTGCGCCAGGACGCGCCGGTCGCGATGATCAACTGAGGAGCCTCGAATTGCTCGCCCGTAGAGGTGACGAGTGTTTTTACACCGTCCTCTACGGCGAAGGAAGCGATGGAGCGGTTGCCAAAGAGAGGTATTCCGTAACTCTCAACGTGCCGCTGCAGGTCAGAGGCCAGTTTCGGTCCCGTGGTCGTCGTGACGGAAATGAGGTTCTCTATACCTTGCGTCTCATTGACTTGCCCACCCGTTCGTCCCGCCACGATTGCCACCCGTTGCCCCTTACGGGCAGCGTAAATGGCGGCTGCGCAACCTGCCGGGCCGGCGCCGGCCACCAGCAGGTCAAACCGCTGCGGCTTGCTTGCCGCCACCTCCTCGTGTCCATACTTGGCCATCAGCTTCTCGAGCAGGTTGTCCAAGGAGCCACGTCCGATATGGACCGTTTCGCCATCTGCCACCACAGTGGGTACGGCCTGCACTTTCAGACGCTCGACTTCCTCAGGATAAAGACTGCCATCTACCGCCTCGTGCGTTACATGGGGGTGGAGCAAGGCTATTATATTGAGCGCCTGTACCACATCCGGGCAGTTCGTACAGCTCAGCGACATATAGGTTGTGAGCTTGATGGAACCGTGCAAGCTGCGTATGACCTCAGCGGTGTGGCTGTCAGGAAGGTTTTTGCCCTTTCCGTCAGCATTGAGGATGGCCAGTATGAGTGAACTGAACTCATGTCCCCCTGGCACAGCCCGGAAGCTGATGCCCGTGGGCTCGCCTTCCTTGAGCAGGTCGAGGCGTACCGGGGCTTTTTCACCGGCCTTGGCGGTGATGTGGGGAGATGTGTCTGCCACCTCATTGGCCATATCTTTCAGCTCCTTGTGCCCTTCACTCTCACCCAAGGTATAGGAGAGGGTATAGTGGCTTTCCAAGGGGGCGAACAGGGTGGTGAGTTGCTGAATGATGTCCGTGTCGAGCATAGATAGGAGGATTCTATGGTGAATCGTTAAAGATGAGTCTTTTAGATCTTGCCAACCAGGTCAATGCTGGGTTTAAGGGTATGCGCACCGGCCTTCCACTTGGCAGGGCATACTTCGCCGTCGTGTGTGGCTACGAACTGTGCGGCCTCTACCTTGCGGAACAGCTCGTCTGCATTACGGCCGATGGCGTTGTCACCGATTTCGATGAGCTTGATAAGACCTTCCGGATCTACTACGAAAGTACCGCGGTATGCCACTCCTTCGGCCTCGTCCATGGCTCCAAGGGCGCGGGTGAAGACACCTGTATGGTCGGCCAGCATGGCGTACTTGATTTTCTTGATAGAGTCAGACGTGTCGTGCCATGCCTTGTGGGTGAATTGCGTGTCTGTACTTACTGAATATACTTCTACACCGAGCTTCTGGAAGTCTTCATACTTTTCTGCCATGTCGACCAATTCAGTCGGGCAAACAAAGGTGAAGTCTGCGGGGTAGAAGAAGAAGATGGCCCATTTGCCTTTTATGTCTTCGTTGGTTACAGTGCGAAACTCATTGTTCTGGAAAGCTGCGAGCTTGAATTCGGGCAGCGGAGTGTTGATTAAAGTCTGCATAATGTTGTGCTTTAAAAGATTCTACTTGATTACGCTTGCAAAGGTAATCCTATTTTGTAACGAGTACAAACTTGTATGATTTAAATATGCTTGTTTTTGCTTTATTATGAAATGTCTGCGGCTCTCTGTAGAGTATGATTCCGTTTGCAGATTTCTGTCTGGAGAGGGTCGTAGGCAGGGGGTAGGCAGATGGGCCGGTTGGCGGGGGGGTCTTCCGTAAATATATATGGGGGAGAACTGTGATTGGAGGCGGTTTTGAGTACCTGTACGTGCAAGGTTGCATGGGGGAAACCGTTTGGCAGGAAAAAGTTTTGTACCTTTGCGGCATCTGCGGCGCTGTTCGCTATGTACACAAGCGTACAAACGTCATTACCCCAATTCTAAGGTCATATCACATACCTATGACACAGCCATTATATACCGACATCGGTCGGCGTGAAGACTTGAAGCGGCGCATTGTCTCGCGGGCGACCTTGGCTTTTCGCAAGCAAGGCATACGCAGTGTGACCATGGACGATATCGCTCACATGCTCACGATGTCAAAACGTACGCTTTATCAATTGTTTGCCGACAAGGAGGAACTGTTGCTGGCTTGCGTCAAACAGCATGTGGTGGATGAGGATGAACGGATGCCCCGGTTGCTTGAGGCGGGAGGCAATGACATGCTCAATTTGTTGCTGCTCACACTGGAGGCCAAATTGAAGGAAGCGGAAGAAGTGAATCCTTGTTTTGTGGAAGATTTGGTGAGATATCCGCGTGTAAGGGCTTTCTTTGAGAGAAACAATCGGGAGCGTGAGGCAGAGGCCGTGGCATTTTTGAATAGGGGAAAGGCCGAGGGATATTTCCGTAAGGAGGTAAATTTCAATATTGTTTACCGTCAGCTCATGCAAGGTCTTGACAATATGGTTGCCGGCGGATTGCTCAACATCTATTCGCAGCGTGAGATATTGGCCAATACCATCGTGCCCTACCTACGTGGCTGTGCCACCCTGGAGGGCATCCGTATCATTGATGAATTTATACAGGACAAATTTTACAAATCCGCCCGGCAGGCATAGTCCGGGACGGTTCAGGACGGAAGCTTCGCCTCAAATAGTGGCTTAGGGTCGTCCGACTCTTCATCGGCCATGCCGGGATTTGTTTTGTGGAAATTTTTAGGCAACAGGAACATAAAAAAGGCGGCAAGCGATCGGTTCTTCCATCGCTTACCGCCTGTCATTCAAGTGCGCCTGATAGGACTCGAACCTACACGGCCGAAACCACCAGATCCTAAGTCTGGCGCGTCTACCAATTTCGCCACAAGCGCCTTTTGAGTGCAAAGATAGTGCAAGGCGAGCGGCATGCCAAGCAAATCGCCAAGATTTGCTTGCATGCCCGAGCCGCCGCCTATCTTGGCGACAGGCAAAGTAGTGCAAGGCGAGCGGCATGCCAAGCAAATCGCCAAGATTTGCTTGCATGCCCGAGCCGCCGCCTATCTTGGCGACAGGCAAAGTAGTGCAAGGCGAGCGGCGTGCCAAGCAAATCGCCAAGATTTGCTTGCATGCCCGAGCCGCCGCCTGTTTGGGCGGCACACCGCAAAGTTCGGTTAAGCGGCTCGGCCGGTTGATGGAGCAGACTCAGTGAAGAGTGCCTGTCCGGAGATAGCAAATTCCTTCTCCTATACGATCAGTAGTCCGTGCGGTCTGCTGTGTCCCGCCACAAGTCAAAGGGGAGGCGGGCGTCCGGGCAGGAGAGTGGAATGGTTGGCAAACTGCGTTCAGGCAGGGGCAGTGACAGCTCGTGGTAGATAAAAGCGTCGTCAAATCCCGCACCGGCGGCATCGGATTGTGTGGCGGCGAAATAGAGATGGTCGAGGTGTGCCCAGTAGATGGCTCCGAGGCACATGGGGCAAGGCTCGCACGAAGAATAGATGTCGCAACCCTGTAGGTTGAAGCTGTTCAGTTCGTGGGCGGCCGCACGTATGGCCGTTACTTCAGCGTGTGCGGTCGGGTCGTGCGCCGGCGTCACGCGGTTCACCCCTTCCGCTATAATCTCGCCTTTGCGTGCTATGACTGCGCCAAATGGCCCGCCGCCGTTCTTTACATTCTCTGCGGCCAGGGCGATGGCTCGTTGTATGAGTTGTTCGTGTGTCATGATTTATCAGATTGGAGGCTTCGATAGGTCTAACCTGGGAATAGCACGCAAATGTAGAGACATTTCCGCATTCCGGTTGGTTGTGTGGCAGATAAAAATGCCGGCTCTCCGATAGAAGAACCTATATCCCGGGCTCTTCCTACTGCCCCTCCTTTTTTTCATTTTGAAAGTGCGGGACCCAAATAAATGCCTACTTTTGTACTGTTGACAACTCTACAGATTAAAAACGTTACATCATCATGGATATAGTAGAAAGATTCTTGAAGTACGTAAGCTTCGATACCCAGTCGGCGGAGGATGCCGGCCAGACCCCCAGTACCGCCAAGCAGCTCAAGCTGGCCGAGTACCTGAAGGAGGAACTCATGGCTCTGGGCTTGACAGAGGTGGAGATGGACGGCAACGGTTATGTGTACGCCACGCTGCCGGCCAACACCGACAAGCCGGTGCCCGTGATCGGTTTCATTTCCCACATGGACACCAGTCCGGACTGCTCCGGAAAAAATGTGAAGCCGCGTATCGTCAAGTCTTATGATGGGACGGACATTGTGCTCGATGCCGAGGCCGGTCTGGTGACATCCCCCCAAAAATTTCCCGAATTGCTCGACCATGTGGGTGAGGATCTCATCGTGACCGATGGGCACACCTTGCTTGGAGCGGACGACAAGGCGGGTATCGCTGAAATTGTGACAGCCATGGAATACCTGCTCGCCCATCCCGAAATCAAGCACGGCAAGGTGCGTGTAGGGTTCAATCCTGATGAGGAGATCGGCTTGGGCGCACATAAGTTCGATGTGAAGAAGTTTGGCTGCGAGTGGGGTTACACTATGGACGGCGGTGAGTTAGGCGAACTGGAGTATGAGAATTTCAATGCCGCCAGCGCCAAGATAGAGGTCAGGGGCGTGAGCGTACACCCCGGCTATGCCAAGGGCAAGATGGTCAACGCCGCCCGTGTGGCCGCCGAGTTTGCCGCGCAGATGCCTGCCGCTGAGACGCCTGAGCAGACTGTGGAGTATGAGGGGTTCTACCACTTGCTTTCGATAGAGGGCAATGTGGAAAGAGCCAGCTTGAGCTACATCATCCGCGACCATGACCGCAACCGCTTTGAACGGCGTAAGGAGTTTGTGCGTAAGGCGGCGGAATGGACCAATGCCCGCTACGGCGAGGGCACTGTCACCGTCACCCTCCATGACCAGTATTACAACATGCGCGAGAAGATCGAGCCGGTGCCCCATGTCGTGGACTTGGCGCTTGAGGCCATGAAAGAATGCGGCATACCTTCCAAGGTGCGTGCCATACGCGGCGGAACCGATGGAGCGCAGCTCTCATTCATGGGTTTGCCCTGTCCCAACATCTTTGCCGGAGGCCTCAATTTCCACGGCCCGCATGAGTTTCTCCCCATTCCGTCCTTGAAGAAGGCTTCGCAGCTTGTGGTGAAGATCGTGGAGCTGACTGCCCAAAAATTCCATTAACCTGTTCCAATAAGGGCTGCGTGTCCGTGCGGCCCATACCCTGTTGAACAATGGGTCTGCCTGATATACGACCATGCAGACCCATTGTTCCTGTTGGGCCGGTTATTTCACTTTCTGTCGTCTTATGGATCATTTCATCTCTGACCTCGCCTTTATCCTTATCACCGCAGGAGTGGTGACACTGATCTTCAAGAGGCTCAAGCAGCCCCTCGTGTTGGGCTACATCGTAGCCGGTTTCTTGGCCGGCCCGCATATGCCTTTCACCCCCACCGTCAATGACATGACGAGCATACACACCTGGGCCGACTTGGGTGTGATTTTCCTCATGTTCACCCTGGGGCTGGAGTTTTCGTTCAAGAAGATTGTCAAGATGGGAGTCGGTCCCGTGATAGCGGCTTGTTGTGTGATCTTCTGCATGATGAGCTTGGGCAGTGCGGTAGGCCATCTCTTCGGGTGGAACACGATCAACAGCCTCTTTTTGGGCGGTATGCTGGCCATGTCCAGCACCACCATTATCTACAAGGCGTTTGATGACTTGGGGCTGCGCCAGCAAAAGTTTGCCGGAGAAGTGCTGAGCGTCCTCATCCTGGAGGACATATTGGGCATCTTGCTCATGGTCGTACTCAGTGCCGTGGCCGTTTCGCGCCAGTTTGAGGGGATGGAATTGGTGGGCAGCTTGCTTAAGCTGGCCTTTTTCCTGATTCTGTGGTTTGTCGTGGGGCTTTATCTGATACCCACCTTTTTAAAGAAGACGCAGCGCTGGATGAACCGCGAGACTCTCTTAGTGGTGAGTATCGGGCTTTGTTTCCTTCTGGTGGTGTTTGCCGAGCGTGTGGGGTACAGCTCTGCTTTCGGCGCCTTCATGATGGGCAGTATCTTGGCGGAGACGGTGGAGGCGGAGCAGATAGAGCGCTTAGTCTCCCCCGTGAAGGATCTGTTTGGAGCTATCTTTTTCGTCTCCGTCGGCATGCTGGTGGATCCCGCCGTGCTGGTAGCTTATTGGCTGCCCATCCTTGTTATCTGCGTGACCATCATCGTGGGACAGGCCATATTCGGTACGGCCAGTTTTTTGGTGAGCGGCCAGTCTTTGCGTACAGCGGTACAGGGCGGCTTCTCCATGGCGCAGATCGGTGAGTTCGCCTTCATCCTGGCCTCACTCGGCACGTCACTTCGCGTGACGAGCGACTTCCTTTATCCGGTCGTGGTGGCGGTGAGTATCATTACCACTTTCTTTACCCCCTACATGATACGTGCCGCCCGTCCTGCCTGTGACTGGCTGGAACGCATCATTCCTTCTGGCGTATTGCACCATTTGGAAAAGCACGGTTCCCGTTCGTCTGCGGCGGATCGCCCGCATTTGTGGAAAAGCCTGCTGACAGCTCTTGCGATTCAGGTGGGGGCTTATCTCACTCTGTCCATCGCCGCATTGGGGCTGTCGTTCAGCGTGTTGTTGCCGCTCTGCCGCGGTGCGCTGGGACATTGGCCGGGCAATGCCGCGTGCGGTCTGCTGACTTTTCTCGCCTGCTCTCCGTTCCTGCGGGCCATCGTGATGCGTAAGAACCACAGTGATGAATGGAAGCGCCTGTGCCGGCGTGGTGTGGTGGACCGTCTGGCCTTGTGGCTGACCTTTGCCGCACGTTATGCGTTGGCGGCTGCGGTGGTCTACTACATGCTCAATTTTCTCTCCCCCTTTTGGTGGCCCTACCATGTGGCTGCGGCCTTGTTGCTGGTCGGATTATTGGTAGCTTCCCGGCGGGTGAAATGGGCGAGCATCAAACTGGAGCGTACCTTCCTGCAAAATCTGCGTTCGCGTGATGTCATGGCACGCAGCGAGGCCCATGCCGGCGAGCCGGGTTATGCCGGTCGTTTGACCAGCCGGAACATCCATATCGCGGAGCTGCATGTACCCGATGACAGTGCGTGGGCAGGTCGCCGTCTGGCCGAACTGGGTTTCGGCCACGCCGATGGTGTGATGATCGCCGCCATCGTGCGCGGCGCCCATCGCATCAATGTGCCCGATGGCGATGTGCGCATCTTTCCCTCCGATTGTCTGGAGGTGATAGGGGGGGATGAGAGCCTGCAGGCATTTGCCGGGCGTATGAGCCGCGAACTGTCAGACCTGGCGCCCGCCAGCAGCGGCTTGCAGTTGCGCCGTCTGATTGTGCGCGAAGGCAGTCCCTTCTTGGGATACTCTCTGCGTGCAAGCGGCTTGCGCGGCACCTTTCACTGTATGGCGGTGGGGTTTGAGGATGATGAGGGCAATATTATTCCCGCTACCGCCGACCGTGTGATAGGCCGTCACGATGTGCTGTGGATCGTGGGCGAAAGTGGTGCTGTCAGCCGTGTGCCCGGCCTGGGAAAGGCAGCCGGCAGCTGAAGGGACTCTGTCGCCTTATGAAAGAATAACCGTGCGGCGGCTTCTCTCGTTCGAAGCGAGAGGAGCCGCCGCACGGTGGTGTTCAGACTGCGTTAGCGTATGAGGCTTCCGCCTACCTGCTGCGGGCGTTGTTGATAAGGCGGGTGCAAAGTGCCGGGTCGGCGTGTCGCTCCTGGGCATAGAGTGTGGCGAGTTGTGAGAAAAACGCGTCGCCGCCGGTGAGCTGTGCGAGGTTGCGGCACCCGGCTTCGATGCTTACGGCAGATCCGCATTTCATGCTGTTGGTGTCGACCAGGGCAAAGTGGTAGCGGTCGCCCACCTTGTCATAGAGGATGTTGGAGGATGAGAAGTCACGGTGCAGAAAGCCGTCCTCGTGCAGGCGGGCGGCAAAGCGGGCGAAGTGTGGTAACACATCGGCCTGTTCCGCCTCCGGGGCGGTGGCCAGCGTGACCAGGTTGTAGCGGTAGGTCGATTGCAGGCATACGAAGTAGGTGGTCATGCGCCACAGTCCGTGCCGGCAGCGTACCAGCGCCACAGATTCCGGGCTTTCGAATCCCCGCTCGCGCAGTTGCATCGGGCGCAGATAGGCTTGGTGTCCCTTGGACGCCTTGTAGACATACTGCTGCACCTGCCGCCTGAACGAGGGAGGGGCGTAGCGCTTCACGCAGAGCGTGAGTCCGTGTGTGGTGAGCGTGCGTATGACATTGCGCCCTTTGTGTATTTCACGGCCTTCATGGTCGAAGTGATATTCGAGATGTTCCATGTAGTGGCGTAGAAATTCATATTTAGGGTTGAGTATAATCTTCATTTTGCGATTAGCGGCTATCATTTATACATTCGCAAAGTTAAAAAATAAATGTGTAATGGCCTATATGCCTTGCACGAAAGTGGAGGGACACGCTTTCAGGCTGCAGGCTGGAGGCCGGGACACCCAACGGTGATATAGAAAGAGAGAGCCAAGCGTCATGACGCTTGGCTCTCTCATGGCAAATGAGTCGGGATGACTGGATTCGAACCAGCGACCACACGCCCCCCAGACGCGTACTCTAACCGGACTGAGCTACATCCCGTATTTGCGAGTGCAAAGGTAGGGATTTCCCACCATGCACCCAAACCTGTAGCCGATTTTTTTCGGGGAAAATAAAAAAATGAGATATCTGATGACGGGATGCGAGAGGGATATATGCTTCTGTGCGAGGACGATGGCCGTTTCTCCCTCTTGGTGGCTGCGGGATAAGGTACATGGATTCCCCTGTCCGCATCCCCGGTTCAGTTTCAAGTCTTGAATTATATAAATGCAGACTTGAAATATATAATTCAAGTCTGCATTTATATAATTCAAGACTGTATTTTGAGTCTGCGCTGCGTCTGGAGGAGGCGGGGCGGGCTGGCGGTGAGTTCTCCCGTATCCTGTGCATGCAATCCGGAGTAAGGGACGGCATCCATTGGGAACAGCCTTTATAGAAGTCAGGCTGCGGCTCAGCCGTCCCAAGCGGGCTTGACGGGGTTCGCCTTGCACGGTCTTTGCTTGTGGTTTGCTGAGTTTTGACAATTCAAGCACGCTCGATTGTGGCTCGCTTGCACTATCTTTGCACTGTCTTGACAGGAGGGGGGTACGCCCTGCACAAATGCCCACGCGGTGGGGATTGTTCCGTGTGCGTCTGTCACTCCTTTTCAGGGAGACCTCCGTTGCTCTTATTTCTTATAGCCCGTTGATTCATGATCCGAACCGTCCGTTTTCCTTCCCGTCTTTGCGCCAAGGTACATTTGCCGGCTTCCAAGAGTTTGAGCAACCGCGCACTGTTGCTGGCTTCGCTGAGCGGGCCGGGGTCCAGTGTGGAGCACCTGTCCTCTTGCGATGACACCTATGTGCTTTGGCGCGCGCTTCACGAGCGCCCCTATGAGGTGGACGTGCAGGCTGCCGGGACAGCCATGCGTTTCCTTACGGCCTACTTCTCGGTTTGTGAGGGAGAGGAGCATGTCCTTACCGGTACGCCGCGTATGCTGCAGCGCCCCATCGGTGTGTTGGTGGACGCGCTGCGTTCTTTGGGGGCAGATGTTTCCTATACGGGCCGTGAAGGCTACCCCCCGTTGCGGGTTCGTGGCCGTGCGTTGGAAGGAGGGAGTGTGCAGTTGCCGGCCGATGTCAGCTCGCAGTATATCTCCGCCCTGCTGATGGTCGCCCCCTTGATGCGTGGCGGATTGCGGATCAGCCTGTCGGGGCAGGTCTTGTCGCGTCCGTACATAGACATGACGCTTTCGCTCATGCGCACTTTTGGTGCGGAGGCCGCGTGGCATGACGACACCTCCATGGTGGTGGAGCCAGGAGTTTATGCGCCCCATGTCATCTATCCTGTGGAGGGTGATTGGAGCGCCTCCTCCTATTGGTACGAGATGGTGGCGCTCAGTCCGGATGAGCGGGCAGCCGTGGAGCTTCCCTGGCTCTTCCGTCACAGCCTGCAGGGCGACAGTTGCGTGAGCCGTTTGTTTGAGGACTTGGGCGTACATACAGAATACGGTGTGCCCGGCGGCATGGTTCGCCTGACGAAGCGCCCGCCCTTTGCGGCAGGAGGGAACGGGCTGTTTGAGCGTGACCTGTCTGCCTGTCCCGATCTGGCACAGACGTTGGTAGTGACCTGTGCCATGATGAAGCGCCCGTTCCGTTTCCGTGGTTTGCGCTCGTTGCGTATCAAGGAGACCGACCGTATCGAGGCCCTGTGCGAGGGATTGGCACATTTTGGCCTGCAGCCGGAGGTCACATCTGATGACACCTTCTCCCTCACGGACTATCCTTCCGCTCCTTTGCGTTACGATGGTCAGCCCATCGCCACCCATGACGACCATCGTCAGGCGATGGCATTCGCTCCTGCGGCACTTGTGGCGGGTGAGGTGTATATCGCCGACCCAGAAGTGGTCAGCAAAAGCTATCCCCGCTTTTGGCGTCATCTTGATGCGCTGCGCGAGGGATGACGCATCCTTCCTGCCGCTCTTAGTAACTGAAGAACCCGATTCTTTCCGCTTAGCCTATGTATGTATTGCTGTTATCCCTTTTAGCCTTGTGTCTGTTCGCCCTGCTTGCCGGTTGGATACGGCAGCTTGTGCTGCGCCGGAAGTTGCGCAAGGGGGAGATTCGCGAATTGCCTCCGGTGTCCCGCCCACGCCCGGAGGGCTGTTGCGGCCGCCATGAGGTTTGTGAGCGCGAGAGCATGCTTGCGGCTGCCAGTCGGGAGATCGAGTATTATGAAGATGAGGAACTCGACGCTTACCGGGGTCGTGCGGCAGACGCCTATACCCCCGAGGAGGAGGAGGAGTTCGAGGAAGTGCTCACCACCATGCGTGAGGATGAGGTGGCGGGCTGGGTACGTTCGTTGCAGTTGCGGGGAATTGCCTTGCCCGAGGCCCTGCGCGATGAGGTGTTGCTCATTGTGGGCGAGCAGCGGCAGGGCTGATGCCTGACGGAGGTGCTTCCTCCTGTCCTTGGGACGGCCGGAAAGCTCCGTCGCGGTCGGTCCGAATGGTGCGAATCTGTCATTTTTTAGTAGTAGAACATCGTGATATTCACCTATACATTTTTTCAAAATGCACTGTTGGGTGCGTTGCTCGCTTCAGTGCTTTGTGCCGTTGTAGGCACCTATGTCGTCACACGCCGTCTGGTGATAGCCGGCGGTGGCATGGCCCATGCCTCCTTAGGCGGGGTGGGGCTTGGCGCTTATTTCGGCTTCTCCCCCCTGCTGGGCGCCGCTGTGTTCGCCATGATTTCGGGTCTGGGCATCAGGTTGGTCAGTCGCCGGCGTGATGTGCGTGAGGACAGTGCGGTCGCCATGATTTGGACATTGGGCATGGCTGTGGGCATCCTTTTCGCCTATTTGGCGCCGGGGTTCATGACCGATCTGCCGGCCTATCTGTTTGGTGACATTCTCAGCATCTCGCGTACGGATCTTCTGGTTTTGGGACTGCTGACGGCTGTGGCGGTCGCCTTTTATCTGCTTCTGCGCGGCACCATCATCAGCGTGGCCTGCGACAGCAGCTTTGCGCGTACGCAGGGGTTGCCCGTAGGCATGGTCGAGACGGCGCTCACCCTGCTGACGGCCCTGACCATTGTCGCCTGCCTGCACATGGTGGGCATCGTGATGGTCATATCCCTGCTCAGCGTGCCGCAGATGACGGCGGCTCTCTTCGCCCGCACCTACAATGGCATTGTGTGGCTGTCCGCCCTCTTTGCCTATGTGGGTTGTGTGGGAGGGCTGTTGCTGTCCTACTATGCTGATGTGCCCGGCGGAGCTTCCATCATTGTGGTGAGCATCGGCATTTATGCCCTGTGCCGGGCAATAAAAAGCCGCTTGTGAAGTTAAGATTTCAGGCGGTGGAGAGTCTTTGCGGGTGAGGCCCCGTTTCTCCCGTCGCACTCTCCCCGTCTGTTCTCCGCCCGTTTCCGTTTATTTTTCAGCTTTGACCCGATTTCGTTTTTACATAGTTGCGTTGTGTGCCGCCCTGTTGGTGGCTTCACTCGTTTCGTGCTCAACGAAGAAAAATACCGCCGGCTCCCGCTGGTGGCATTCTTTCACGGCACGTTACAATACCTATTTTAACGGCCATGAAGCCTTTCTTGAAGGTGAGAAAGCCAAGGCTGAGGGGCACAAGGACGACTTCACCGAACTGTTGCCGGTGTTTCTTGTGGCTAACGAACAGTCGCGTGAATTGGGTAAGAGCCAGTTCGAGACCACCATCACCAAATGCCAGAAGGCTGTCACACTTCACAGCATCAAGCGCAAGCCACAGGTCGATGCCGGCAAGCGGCGCAGTGCCAAGATGAAGCAGTACCTGCAGCGTCAGGAGTTCAATCCTTTTCTCAAACAGGCGTGGCTGCTGATGGGGCAGGCACAGTTTGAAAAAGGAAACTTTCTGGAGGCGGCGGCCACCTTTTCCTATATAGCGCGTCTCTATGCCGCCGAGCCTCCGGTGGCAGCCGAAGCCCGGCAGTGGCTGGCCCGTTGCTACGCACAGGTGGGCTGGTATTATGATGCCGAGGAGGCGCTCAGCCATGCCCGGCGCGACTCGCTGGGAAGTTCCGCCCGCCGAGAGGCTTGTGCCACACAGGCCGACCTCCTGTTGCGGCAGCAGCGCTATGCGGAGGCTGTCCCTTTTTTGGAACAGGCCGCCCGCCATGCCAAGGGGGAATTCCGGCAGGCTCGTTTGTGGTATTTGCTGGGGCAGGTCTGTCACCAGCTCGACCGTCCCCGCGAAGCATACAAGGCTTTGGCCCGCTGTATCCGCAAAAGTCCGCCCTATGAGTTGTCCTTCCATGCCCGTCTGATGCAGGCGGAGGTGTCGGCATCCCGGCAGGGGAGCGATACCCAGGCGTTGAAGCAGCTGAGACGCATGGCACGTTCGGAGAAGAACAAGGACTATCTGGACCTTGTGTATTACGCCATCGGCAACCTTTATCTGGCCCGCCGCGATACTGTGGCGGCCATCAGTGCCTATGCCACCGGCCGTTCACGTGCTACGCGCACCGGACCGGAGAAGGGCGTGCTCCTGTTACGTCTGGGAGGGCTGTACTGGGACAAACGGCATTTCAGTGACGCGCAAAAATGCTATACGGAAGCTTTGGGCATGATCGACAAATCGCGCGCGGACTATGAGGAGGTGACGCGCCGTTCCAAGGTGCTTGACAAACTGGTGCCTTACACTTCGGCGGTACACTTGCAGGACAGCCTGCAGGCCCTCTCCCGCATGGGCGAGGCAGAGCGCAATGCGGCCATTGACCGGGTGATCGAGGCTTTGAAGAAGCGTGAGGAGGAGGAGCGCAAGCTGCGTCGGGACTCCGCCGCCCAGGCACGTGCCGAGGAGATGGGGCTGGACACCGGCAATGAGAATACGCCGGCAGGAAACAAGGGACAGCAGACGCAGATCGGAAATCAAGCCAGCCAGACTTGGTACTTTTACAATCCGATGCTTGTCATACAGGGTAAGGAGGACTTTAAAAAACGGTGGGGAGGACGCAAGAACGAGGACAATTGGCGGCGATCCAACCGTACCGTGGTGAACATGCAGGACCATGAGGGGTATGACTATGCCGCCGATGATTCGCTGCAGGCCGCCGCAGACTCCTTGGCACAGGCAGAACAGGCTGCGGATTCGCTGCAGCAGAAGGAAGATCCATCGGCCGACCCGCACCAACGGGCGTACTACCTCAAGCAGATTCCCTTTACCGAGGAGGCTCGTGCCGCCTCGGACGCGATCATCAAGGACGGCCTTTACAATGCGGGCGTTATCGAGAAGGACGACTTGGAGGATTTTCCTCTCGCGGCTGAAACTTTGGAGCGCCTGACCCATCATTATACCGACTATGAGCACATGCCCGAAGCCTGGTATCAGCTTTTCCTGCTCTACTCCCGCTGGGGGCGTCCGGATCGTGCGGACGAGGTGCGCCGCCAACTGGCAGCCCGTTTCCCTGACAATGAGCTGACACGTCTCATCACAGATCCCAATTTTGAACGGTACGCCCGCTACGGCAAGCAGATCGAGGACTCGCTCTACAAGGCTACCTATCTGGCCTACCGGCAACGGGACAATGCAACGGTAGAGGCTAATTTCAACCGGTCGACTGACAAGTTTCCTTCCGGAGCCAACCGTCCCAAGTTCATATTCGTACATGCGCTGAGCCGCTTGGGCACCGCTTCCTCCCCGGAGATTGTCAAGGAACTGCGCGGGCTGCTCACCCAATATCCCGAGAGCGATGTCAGCCCCATGGCGGGGATGATCGTCAAGGGATTGGAGAGCGGGCGCAAGTTGGGAACAGGTACCTTTGACTTGGGTTCGCTGTGGGATCGCCGAACGGCGGCGGCTGACAGTGTGGCGCAGGGGGCTGCAGCCGGCCGGCAGTTCTCGCCTGAGCTGACCGCACCTTATTTGTTTGTGCTGGCATATCCGACAGACAGCATAGATTCCGACAAACTGCTCTACGAGATGGCTCACTTCAACTTCACCACCTTTGTCGTGCGCGGCTTCGACATGACGGTAGTACACGACCAGGGGTTGTCGCAGTTCCGTGTGGCGGGCTTCACCACTTTCGAGGAGGCGCATGCCTATGCCCAGCGCGTTTATGCCAGCAAGGAGCTGCGGCCTTTCTTGGACAAGGGGCGCGTATTGCTCATTTCCAAGGACAACCTGGAGTTGCTGCAGACGACATTCAGCATCAATGACTATCTGAAATACTACGAGAAAACCTTTGCACCGCTCCGGCAGCCTGATCGGGCGCCGGTGGAGCAGACGGCCCCCATCGAACAGCATTACGAGGATGAATACACCCCGGAGGAGCTGGAACGCATGCGCCGCAAGGAGGAACCCGCCAATGAGCCGGATGACGGCGGTGAGTGGTATTGATGGAGAGACCGCCTCTTGCTGATGGATAGCGGGGGCACGGTCTTGTGTCTGGTTCGCAGCTGCACTTTCCCGTATTCTCTTAAAGAACCCAAGCCTTTGACAACTCTTTCACCTTTTGCTTCGCCGCTTTATCTGCTGGCCAAGCCGGCGGGCGCCCGCTGCAATTTAGCATGCGACTATTGCTATTACTTGGAGAAATCCCGTCTCTATGCAGACGGTGAAAGGGTGATGAGCGACCGGGTGCTCGATAAATTCATCCATGACTATATCGCCGCGCAGACCATGCCGCAGGTGCTCTTCACTTGGCATGGCGGCGAAGCGCTCATGCGGCCGCTCTCTTTCTACCGCAGGGTGGTGGAGCTGCAGCACAAGTATGCGCAGGGACGTGTCATCGACAACTGCATTCAGACCAATGGTACTTTGCTCGATGACGAGTGGTGTCGTTTCTTCAAGGAGCAGGGGTGGCTGGTGGGAGTGAGCGTCGACGGCCCGCAACGCATGCACGACGCTTACCGGCGTACCCGTTCGGGCAGGCCCTCTTTCCGACAAGTGATGAGGGGCATCGCGTTGCTCGACCGGCATGGGGTGGAGTGGAATGCCTTGGCGGTGGTAAACAATCTGACGGCGGAGGCCCCATTGGAGTTCTACGACTTTTTCCGTCAGATCGGTTGTCGCTATCTGCAGTTTACACCGGTGGTGGAACGGCTTGAGAAACACGCCGATGGGCGTATGCTGGCCGCCCCGTGTGAGGGTGGCAGTCTGGGCATGGCTTCTTACAGCGTATCGCCCCAAGCTTGGGGCGATTTTCTTGTGGCGGTGTTTGACGAATGGGTACACCACGATGTGGGCAACACTTTTGTTCAGCTGTTTGACGCGACCTTGGCCAATTGGGTGGGGCAGCCTCCCGGTGTTTGCTCCTTGGCTCCGGTCTGTGGACATGCGGGAGCCATTGAATGGAACGGAGATGTGTACTCCTGTGACCATTTTGTCTTTCCCGAATACCGTTTGGGCAACCTGCTCACCGATTCGCTCATCGACATGATGTATAGTCCGCGACAGCGGGCTTTCGGACAGGCCAAGCGCACTTCGCTGCCTCGCTGCTGCCGGAACTGCCGTTGGCTGTTTGCCTGCAATGGAGAATGCCCGAAAAACCGCTTCGTGCAGACACCCGAGGGGGAATCCGGCCTGAACTACCTCTGTGCAGGCTATAGCCGCTATTTTGCGCATGTAGCTCCTTATATGGACTGGATGAAGCGTCAGCTGCTCAACCGACGGGCGCCTGCAGATATTGTGCAGTTTCTGCGTCGGTATCCACATGCTTTTGATGTTTCACGTTAGATGTTCCTTGCCGTTGGGTGTGGATAGGAGGATGAGGCGGCCTTCCAGACTGTCATGAGGGAAGGGGGGGGAGAAAATGCGATGTCGTTTTTTTTACAGGAGTCCGAGGCTTGGAGCAGTTGCTCTAAGCCTTTTTTGTATGCCTCATGGAAGTGAGGGCGTGCGAAGCTTGATGCCGCTTGTTCCAGAGACAAGGGAAGGGAAAATGAAGGAGCGGTTGGATGCCAAAAAAATGGTAACTGTACGTTTCACAACGCGCAGTTACCTCACAGAACTTATATAGAGATGAAAAAACTATCAGTGCAGTGCCTTTTAGACTAATTCCCAAAAAGGGAAAATCCGTTTCCCTTTGGGAGAAAACGATCGGAAAAGGCGGTCAAACGGGGTGTAAGTTTTTAGTTGACTTGTCAACTCGTTTTCGACTGCAAAGATAAGGTACACGCTAAGCAAAAGCAAGAGTTATCCCCTGTTTAGGGATTAAAAATCCTTAACGGGGGGGGGTATTTTTTATATTTCTACGATTCTATCGGGATAGATGGCAATTTTTTGGTGTTTAAGGAGTGTGCCCAAGGCTCGCTTAAATGTTTTTTTGCTGACACTGAAGCGTTCTTGAATGTCGGCCGGAGAGCTGCTGTCGGAAAAAGGAAGAGAGCCGCCGGCTTCGTGCAGCTGTTCCAGTAATTCGGTGGCGAAGTCGCGGAACCGGTCGGGGCCGAGGCGCTGCAGGGAGAGGTCGAGTTTGCCGTCGGGGCGTACATTGACCACTGTGGCGGGCAGCACATCGCCTGTACGGGGCTCGGACTGGAACACTTGGTTGGCATAGACCAGACCGGGATAGCCGTTGTTCACGATGGCCTTGAAGCCCAGGGGCGTCTTTTGCTGGATGATGATTTCCACCTCTTGGCCGCGTTGGAACAGGTCATCTGTGGCGGCTTCGAGATAGCGTTCCACCTTGGTGGAGGCAATGATGCGCTGGCTTTCCGAGTCTATGTGGATATGTACCAGATAGCGGCGGTCTTTCTGCATGGGCATCTTTTGTTCCCGGAATGGCACAAATAGGTCCTTCATCAGTCCCCAGTCAAGGAATGCCCCATATTGATTGACCCATGCCACGCGCAGGAAGGCGAAATCGCCCACACGGGCGAGCGGTGTCTCAAGTGTGCCTACGAGGCGTTCGCTTTGGTCGAGATAGACGAATACCTCTACGGTGTCGCCCGGTTTCATCTCGGGGCTAACGTAGCTCTTGGGCATGAGGATTTCTCCTACTTCGCCTCCGTCAAGGTAGGCGCCGTGGTCTGTAAAGCGGGTGATGGTGAGCTGGTTGTAGTCGCCAAGTTTGATCATAAGTCAGTGGGTTGGGGAGAGGTGGTTGGGAACTGTGGGATTTCGGCGGCGATGAGACCGTCGGCTATGTGTATGGTGCGGTCGGTCAGTGCGGCGAGACTCTCATCGTGTGTGACGATTACGAAAGTTTGCCCTAGTTCATCGCGTAAACGGAAGAACAATTGGTGCAGCTCCTCCTTATTGTGGCTGTCGAGACTGCCTGAAGGCTCGTCTGCCAATATCACGTCGGGCTTGTTCATGAGTGCCCTTGCCACGGCAACCCGCTGCTGCTCGCCACCGGACAGTTCGGCGGGTTTGTGCGAGGCACGTGCCGCCAATCCGAGAAAATCGAGCAGTTCTGTCGCACGTTCGCGTGCCTCGCTTGGGCTGCGGCGTGCGATGAGGGCCGGCATCATGACATTTTCGAGGGCGCTGAACTCGGGCAATAATTGGTGGAACTGGAAGACAAAGCCGAGGTGCTCACAGCGGAAACGTGCCAACTTCAGACGCGAGAGCTTGAGCACATCGTGTCCGGCGATGGTCAGTGAGCCGCTGTCGGGTTTATAGAGTGTGCCCATGATCTGCAACAGAGTGGTCTTGCCGGCTCCGCTGGGACCTACGATGCTCACGACCTCCCGGGGCGCGATGTCGAGATCGATGCCCTTGAGCACTTCGAGCGTACCGAACGATTTGTGTATGCCGCGCAGGCTGATGATGGGTGTCTGTGGTGGTGTGGCGGTCTGAAGACGCTCACCAGATTGGGACATGTCAGATTGGTTCATGTGGCGAAGTTACGCCTTTTTTGTCAGTCTGGTGGTTACATGGGTACGGCATCTTGTCTGCGAATGCGCGTTTTGTGAGGTTGGTAAAAGCCAAAAGCCCTGGCGGACTATATCCGTCAGAGCCGTAATGGTGGGGCTGCCGCCTGCTGTCAGCAGGCTTGGCCTTGGTGCGGCCGGCAGACACTACCCGGTCGGTGTCTTGCCGGCTGCAAGTGTTACCTAAACAACCTTTTTACCCGGGTACTCAAATGTTCTTGCAGTAATGGGACGAAACCCGTTTTTGTGTGGTTAATGGGAGGCTGCCCACAGGGGCCGTCTTATTCCTGCTGCAAAAGTACGAATGGATAGGGGCTGTCGCCTTGCACTCTCGTTGCAAAGGCTTGTATTTTTATGACCATGCAACATTTATACTGGGTATATGCACGATTTGTGCAATCAGTGGAATGGCCAGATGAGGGGTACGAGCAGGGTCGTGAGGATCAGCGTCATGATGTTGAGCGGCAATCCAATACGGCAGAAGTCCGCGAAGCGGTAATTGCCGATACCCTGCACAATGAGGTTCGTCTGGTAGCCGATGGGGGTACTGAAGCTGGAGGAGGCCGCTATGCAGATCGTGACAAAAAACGGTGTGGGACTGACTCCCATCTGCTGCGCGATGGCCAGTGAGATGGGGAAGGCCAAGGCCGCCGCCGCATTGTTGGTCATGAACTCAGTGAACACATTGGTGATGATGAACACGACGGCGAGCAGCACGGTGGGACTGCAGTCATGGCTCAGACCGATGGCGAAGCGGGCTACGGCATCGGCCATGCCCGAATTTTGCATGGCGCGGCTGATGGCAAAGGCGGATGCGATGGTCACGAGGATGTCCCATGACACGTATTTGGTGTACTTGCGCGCAGGAAAAATGCCGGTCCAGGCCATGATGACGGTGACTACCGCCACGAAGAAGAACATGTCGAGATGCATTTTCGGGAAGGCAGCAGTGACAGCAGGCAGTTCGCCGACTGTGGCTCCGAGGATCATGAGCAGGAGCAGGATGACGGCGAACCAGCGTTTCCACCGGGGCAGGCGGGTCTCACGTTCACTGCCGTCGGTGGCCATGAGGAAGAAGGAGGAGTCTCCCCAGTTCTGCATGAAGTCACGGTTGGCGAGGAGCACGAGGGTGTCCCCTTCGCGGAAGCGCTCACGCCGCATGTCGTGCATGAGATAGGTCTGTCCGCCACGTTTGAGTTCGATGACAGATGCCCCGTATTTATTCTTGAAGTCGAAGTCGATGATGCGGCGGTTGATGGCGGGGAAACGTGCGCCCAATACCACATCGACCCGCATCAGTCCCTCGCTGCGCTCTTGTCCTGTGGTGATGTCGTCGCGGCTGTCGCGTCGGGAAGGCAAGAGACGGCCGGAGGCGAGCCAGATATAGAGCAGGCCGCAGAGGGCAACGGGTACGCCGATCATGCCTAATTCGAACATGGTGAAGCCCCGATACCCCGCATCCGTTACCATGCCATGCACCACGAGGTTCGTGCTGGTGCCGATGAGGGTACACATGCCTCCGAGGATGGTAGCGTAGGACAGCGGGATGAGCAGTTTGGTGGAGGGGAGGTTGTGGCGCTCGGCCCAGCGCTTGATCATGGGGGCGAAGATCACCACGACCGGGGTGTTGTTGAGAAAGGCCGAGATGGAGGCGATGATAGGCAGCATGCGCAGTTGCACGCTTTTCACACTTGCGCCCTTGCCGCCCGGCAGCATGTGGCGCAGCAACTCCTCCAGCAGTCCGGAGCGGCGAACCCCCTCGCTTACGACAAAAAGCAGGGCTACGGTGATCATACCCTTGTTGGAAAAACCTTCGAGCATTTCCTTGGGAGAGAGAATGCCGGCACACATGAAGATGGTGGCACCGCTCAGCAGTACCAGCCCCGGGCGCATGCGGTCGCGTATAAGTGCGATGATGAGCAGGAACAGTACAATGACAACGAAGATGGACTGGAATGTCATGATGAAGGGGAGTTATGCAGTCGGTTGATAAGTGGGGATATTTGCCAGTCCGCGATGTACGATAAAGGAGGGATTGTGCAGGTCTTCCTTGTTGTAGGTTAGAGGGTTTCCGCTGTCTGCATCGATCACTTTGCACCCGGCGGCGCGGGCGATAGCGTCACCGGCGGCGGTGTCCCATTCCATGGTGGGCGCCAATCGCGGATAGATGTCCGCATGTCCCTCTGCCACGAGGCATATTTTGAGCGAACTGCCTGCACTCACGATTCGCGCACCGGGGTGGGTGGTCTGCAGGTGACTCGCGAAGGCAGCTGTTTCGGGGCTGAGATGAGAGCGTGAGGCCACGATGCTGTAAGGCCGTCCGTTCATGGCTTCGGGCAAGGGAAGGCGGCGGGCACCGCTGTCTGCAAGCAGGGTGTGGGCCAGGGCTTCAGCCGCATGGTCGTTCAAAGGAAGAGCGTGGGCGGTCAGAAAACCGGCAGGTACTTGGGTCGTAAAAGCTCCGCTCTCCGTATCTCCCCACCACAGGCGGCTTGTAGCCGGTGCGAGGATGACTCCCAATGCGGGTTGCTGATGGCAGACGAGTGCGATGTTGACCGTGAACTCGCCGTTGCGCTTGATGAATTCTTTGGTGCCGTCGAGCGGATCCACAATCCACAGTGACTGCCAGTTCCGTCGCTCGCTGTAGGGCAGGTGCGCTCCCTCCTCACTCAGCAGGGGGATACCGGTATTGTCCAGGGCTTGTGCGATGAGCCTGTGGCTCTCGCGGTCTGCCAGGGTAAGGGGAGAGTTGTCTGCCTTACGTTCTACCTGCCAGTCGCTCTCCGGGCTGTCGTAAACGCGCATGATAGCTTGTCCGGCCTGTAGGGCGGCTGCTATGATGGTTTGAAGCATGATGGAATTTCAGTGTTTAGTATGTTGTAGTGCAAAGACAGTGCAAGCAGAACGCCGCCAAGCTTGCTTGAATGGCTGAGGCGCAGCCTGTCTTATGCAAATTTACGCCATTGAGCGTAAAAAGTATACATGCGGAGACACAAAAAACGGGCGTACCCGTTAGAGGTACGCCCGTCAGAAGGATCGCCGAGCCTGTTCCCTATGAACAGGCGTGGCGTAGATAAGTGTCAGAGGTTTAGAATACAGCCTTCTGGGTAGTCATGTGGCCATTCTCTACGACACGGATGACATAAACGCCCTTGCCGAAGGTCGGCAGAGAAGCTTCGCCCTGAACGGTAGCGCTGCTGATGAGCTTGCCATCAGCGCTGAATACCTGTGCCTCGGCCTTGGCAGCCTTGACTACGAACGCACCGTCAGCAACGGTGATCTGGGCCGTGCCTTTCGTGGTAGCGTCATCGATGCTGGAAGGAGTGGAGTCCTCACCGTTCAGCTGTACCTGACGGCCTGTTACGATCTGGCCGGAGGTCTGGTCAACCAACATGACAGCCAGTTTCAGGTTGTCATTGTTGATGGCCGGAGTCTTGCGTGTCGGGATGTTGAGGGTAGTGCTGGCCGTATATACCTCGCCCTCGGCAACAGCCGGAAGCAGGTTGGTCTCACCCATGAGGTCGCTGGCAGAGCAGGCTACGAAGTCGAACGTGGGCTGGTATACATAGCCCGTATTCAGGTCGCCACCTGTGCTCTCCTTGCAAAGTGCCTGCAGGTCAGGATAGTTAGTCAGACCCATGGCATTGTAGATCTGAGTGTCCGAATAGCCCAGCTGCTGCTTATACATCTGGTAATAAGTAGCGAAATAGTTGAGCTGGTTCACGCCCGTAATGCCATCTTCGGTCACTACATAGAACAGACCGTAGTTCTTATCCTTTACCGGAAGCTTGAAGTCAACCTTGGTTGTCACACTGATCTTGGCTGAAAGCGGATTGGCCGACTTGGTGGCATTCACTACCATATTGGCCTCGCAGAAGGATTTCTGAAGCAGTTCGATCATGGCAGGAGTATCGAAGTAGGGATCACCTTCGTACATGCGGTTGACCATGGCGTCGGGGTTGCTGCTTACGCCCAAGCCGTCTACGATCTTGGTATATTCAGGCGTGATGAAGGGATCGTTCTCTCCGAAGAGATTGTCGTGTGCGGCGATCAGCACGATGTTGTCACCGTACTGCTTGTGCAGGTTCTCCATGCCAACGTGGCCGCGGGGACACCAGCCGCAATAAGTGCTGGTGAACTGTTCTACTACCGGGGTGCGGGCATATTTGCCGTTCATCGTGTAGACCGTGTGTTCCACGACATTGTCCTTGTTGTCGGTGTACTCATCGGCAGCGTTGTTCACCTTGGTGATGGTGAAAGTCGAGGGGTTGCCGCCAGCCTGCTTGGCCAACTGGGCTTCCAGCTGCGCACGTCCCACGCTGTAGAATTTGAGCGGGGTGTCGAAGGTGTAGGTACCTTCTTTGGTCTGGCCGTCACTCACAAATGTGTAGTCGAAGGAGGTGATGGGATCCAGACCTTCGTTGACGAGGGCCACCGTGCTGGAGTTTCCGTCATTTGTTTGCATATCGGCACGCACATCCGTAGCACTGGTCGGAGAGGCATCCAGATTCAGCAGGCCCTTGTCACCGGTTGTCTCGGCAAAGACATAGGCGCTGACATAGATTGTATTGCCCGCGTTGTCCTTGGCTTCTGCGTTGGATGTCAATACACCGTATTGACCACTGGAGGTGACACCGAGCACATAGGCGCCCGCACCCCGCTGGGTGTTGTCATCGTATGTGGGCATGATGATGCCATATTGCTGGGCATAGGGGTCATTCTTGTCGGCGGTGACTTGCTGTGCCATCCAGCCAATGAGCAAGCCGCCTTCCTTGCCCGTGATCGTGTAGTCGCAATCCACAACATTGTCATTCGCAGCGCCGCTATCGCTCCACTTGTTCACCGTGGCCAGGTCCTTGCTCCACAGGATGTTCAGGTCTCCGTCCATCACGACGGCCTTTACGCCACTGTAGTTGCCCATCCAGCAGGCAAAGTGTATCTTGGAGATCGTGTTGCCGGCGTAACGGCTTACCATGTCGGAGGGGAAGTAGGAGGCGAAACCGTAGCCCGTAGCGCCATATTGCGCGAGCTTGGAATAGGTAAGCCCCATGGTGAGAAGGCCGGCATCATCAATTTCAGTGCCGTCAACCTGGAATGACAATTCCTTGGGCGAGCGGGAAGAGGCTGCGAAAGGCTGGGGAGTCTTCATCAGCTGTGCGCCTTCGATGCGGGTGAGCGGCAACTGGAGGTTGCCGCCGTTCAGATATTTGAGGCCCTTGGGCTGTGTCAAGCGGGAAACACCCACCGGCGTGAGATGGCTCCCCTGAGCCATGGCAGGCGCAGCCAGCATGCCGGCTGCGGCCAAGATGAGTAGATAATTCTTCATTTGCGGTTATTTGGTTAAACGTTTGTGTATAGTTAAGTGCGGTGCAGCCAACGAGCTTGAACCCGGCACCGCACGGTGGCAAAGTTATTTACATTTTTCAAGCAAACAAATAAAAAGCGCTTCTTTTTGCAAGCAGACGTTCTGCCTATTCCGTTTGTTGGTCGTCCGTTGTCGTCTGAACGGATAAACCTGCCGCCCCACAGGCAGGGTCAAATGGTCCGGACTGTGGGGCGGCAGGCAGGTTGGTATTACGGGAGGAGGGTTTTGCCGCTCAGCACCTGTTTGCCATAGAGCAGAAGCGAGTAGATGTAGACACCTTTAGGCAGGCTGCTGAGGCTGACCGTGCCGTTGGTGCCGGTAAGAGACGCGTCCTGTGCGAGGCGTCCGTCGGTGCTGTAAATGCGCAGCAGGCGCGGGGCAGCCTGTGGGAAGCTGTAAGTGGCGGTGGCATGGTCAAATTGGAGGCGGTCGCCGCCGGCAGACGCATCGGTGATGCCTGTCGGGTCGGGGTAGATGAAATTGTAGTGGAACGTGACGATGTGGTTGCCTTGGCTGGTGATCTCCACTTCGGCCGTGATGCGGTCATATTTCCCTTCCTCAAATTCTGTATCGAGCTGCATGAAGTTTGTGATATTGGGGGCATGCTGTCCATTGGCTCCGACCAGCAGGTTCCCGGCTGGATCGCGCATGTAGGCGGCTTCCAAGCCCGATCGCTGCCGGGTGGACGGGTTGTCAGTGACAGGGATGCAGCTTCCTCCCAAACACCAGGCTGTAGAGCTGGCCCCGTCTGTACGCTCATAGGTGAGGCTCACGATCTGTGCATCGTAAGGAACGGTCGCTTCGGGATCTTCCGGCACGATGACCGGATAGCGGGTGTTGATGACTTTGACACCCTCTGTGCCCATCGGATCATCGACCGGGCTGTCAAATACGAGTGTCTCGCCTTCCTGTACGGCGGTGCCGTCCTCTTTTATCACTTTTACTTGTGCTTGTGCTTGGGCAAAGGCAATCATGGCCAGCACGAGGGGTAAGATTTTATTCATGAAAGTATCGTCTTTTAGTTTGTAAATGCGGTATGCCTTTATTCCTCTCCGATGAGCTTGTGTTCGATCACCTGCATCACGCCATCGGCGTCATTGTAGTAGAAAACAACGACCGACATGTTTTCGGGAATCCATCCGGGTCCCTTGCCCGAGGCTTCGGTCTTCAGCTCGTAGGTGTAACTTTTCTGCTCGCTCTGCCCGGCGCTGAGGGGCACAGGGTCGCCGTAAGGGGCATTGACTGAGGCGCGGAACACGTGGTTGTGGACATAAGAGGTGTTGTAGGAGTTGTCCGGCATTTTCTGTGTGCGTACAAGTCCGCTCTCTGTCAGCCAGACCTGTAATTTGCCGTCCGACCCCTCTTCGGAGGAGACAGTCACATCCAGCGACATCTGGTGCGTGGTTGCATTATAGTCCATGCGGTCCACGTGAATGTCGGCTTTAGGGGCTACGCCGAAACGGGCGACCACGGGGGCGGTCCACTGCTGCGGGTTGTCGATCAGCGATCCCGTGCGGTCTATCAGTCCCGAAGGCCAGCCTTGAACCCGGCGGTCTGTGTTGTACTGCTCTCCCTGCGTGTTGGCCAGGCCAATCTTGCTCCGGTCTTCGCTGGTGGACAAGGACCCGCCGTGGATGGCTACGGATATGACGCGGTCGCTGCCATAGGTTTCCTGTAGGGTCTGGACAGCTTCTGCCGCTACGGGACAGTTGGGGCAGTTCTGTCCTGTGAAGTCCTCTACAAGCACATTCTTCTTGCTCTCCACAGTGACAGGGCCTTGCAGGCGGTCGCCTTCGCTGATGTTTTCGCAGGAAGAGAGACCTGCGGCCAGCACGAGGGCTATGAGGGTGGGATATAGTTTCATTGTCAGAAAGCGGACATAGAGCCGTCCGCCAAGCTGTGCGGTTGTTTAGAAATTGAATGAATAGCTGGCGAGCAGACCTTTCTGCGCCGGCACGAAGCGGCATACGCCGCCCGAACAGTTGTAGCCCGCCCGTGTCTTACCGTAGCTCACCTGCAGGCGGTGCGCCCGGTGGGTGAAGGTGACGGATCCCATGAGATAGTGTACCTTGTTGGTGCCCTTGCTCTCGTCCACAGCTCCGGCAGGCGTATAGGTCGGCACGTGCGCGTTGAACTGGTCGCTGATGGTGAACATGAAGTTGGGCAGCACGGAGAGTTCGAGCAGGCCGAACCACCAGTCTTTCTGATCCTGCTTTGTGTGCAGGTACTGTGCTTCACCGCGCAGGGTAATCTTGGGTGAGAACTGGTACTTGCCCTCTAAGACGAAGATGTGGCTCTTGACGGCGCTCTCGCCCTCTCCCTCCACTATGAGCTTGTTGTAACGCTGGGCGGAGTACATGGCGTTGAGCTTGAACTGCCGGCTGATTTTCTTCTCAATCTGTACGTTGATGTCTTGGTAATAGGTTTCGTCGCCCATCTTGAAGAAGCGCGACTTGGCTCCGTTGCCTCCCGCCTCGTCCGTATGTGTGGCATCGTAAGTCTGCTCTATCCCACGGATGTGCGAGAAGTTGACCTTGACGTTCGTTCCGTATCTGCCGCCGAGGGCGGTGCGTCGCTTGAAGTTGTAGCCCACCTCACCTTGAAAGGCCCATTCGCCCGGTGTCATCTGGGTGGCATAGGGATAGAGGGCTGCCAATGTATAGGTATGCTGCATCGAGAAGGCCGGCAGATGGTTGATATAGGCGGCAGTCGATGTCTTGTTGATGGTACGGCGCGAGCGGAAGGCCATGTCCTCGCTGCGTTTGGCCTGCAGGAGTACACTCGCCCCGCGCTTGGACCAGGAGCCGGAGAGCAGGAGAGTCTTGCCCTTGGCGTAGATGTAGTCGTTGGAGTTGGACGGGTCATTGCCCTTCCAGGCATATTCTGCCAAGAAGGAGTAATCGCCCTTTTGCAGATTGGCACGTACATCGAAAGCGCCGACATTCTTGGGCATGTTCAAGCGGTAAGTGCCATTGACGGGTTTGCCGGTAATGGGATCCGTCTCACCCGTGGGTCGGGTGACCAAAATGTCCGGCTCTTCCCCCGCATGGTTGCTCACGGCGGAGAAACCCAGCGTGAGGCGCGTGCCACTCTGATCCATTTTCTTGACCCATTGGTCGACCGACAGTTCCAGATCGCCTCCCCACGTCCAGGGAGAGGAATGGTCGAGATTGCGGTGATGCCAGTAATAGCGTTGCTGTCCACCGAGCATCTTGATGCTGATTCCCTTAAAGGGTTTGACGGCGAGACGTGCGCCGCGTAGGGAATTGTCGACCCCCAGCGAGCGTTCCTCATAGGCACGGAAGATGAGGCCTGAACCGAACTGGTCGTAGAAGTCGCCGAGTGTGAGTTCAGCCCATTTGTAGCTTCCTTTCAGGTAGAAATAGGGAAGTCCCCAGCCTTTGAAGTCATTTTCAAATCCGGGCAATGGATGTTCAAGGTATTCGAGTCTTGCTCCGGCCTGCACATATTTATTGAGCAGGTGCAGCTCGGCATAGGTATTGGTCATGAAATCGTCTTCATAAGTACCGGTGCCGATTTTGTTGTCTTCTTGCGGAAAAGCCAAAATATCGCTCTGCACGCTTCCATGCAGAGTGAATTTTTTCCCATCGTTGTCGGTCTGTGCCTGCAGGCCGAGCGCAGAGGTCAGTGCGAGGGCCGCGAGGGCAACGTATGTCTTCATGCTTTACTTCTTGGCTTGGTTGATGAGTTCGCGAACCTTTTCGATCAAGTGCTGTTCGCCTCCTTCGGTATAACCGCTCCGGCTCTCAGCAATCTTGCCGTTACCGTCAATGATGAACACGTGCGGTATCATGTTGACCCCCATGGCGCGGCGGAAGTCCGAGTTGGGGTCGAGGAGCACCTGATATTCCCATCCGGCGGCATCGACCATCGGCTTCACCTTCTGTGCATTCTGTGCCTCGTCAATCGAGATGGCCACTACGCGCACGCCCGTTTCATCCTGCCAGTCCGGATAGACCTCATGAATGGCCTTCAACTCACGGTTGCAGGGCTTGCACCACGTGGCGAAGAAACTGATGATAAAAGGTTTCCCATCATTTTGCAGGGTGGCAGTGTCCACGATCTTTCCGTTGATATCTTTAAGCTTGACAGAGGGGAGTTGGGCGAATGCCGTGCCGAGGCAGCCTGTAAGCAACAGAATAGCGAGTAAAAGTCTTCTTACTTTCATTTTGTAGGTTTTATCTTTGGAAAAGCAGCTTGTAAGTCCGTTACGGGCTGTTTTGGCTGAATGATTGGTGCAAAAATAGAGATATTTGCGGATAGTTCCAATGTTCTGTTATAAAAATGCTTGTGATGTCCGACCGGGAAGTGTTAAAGTCGGTATGTCTGACGGAGGAGTGTCAGAATGAGGCAAACAGCCTGTGGCACTTCCCTTTCTTCCAGCCACTAACCGAGGCCGAGATTTGGGCAGACGCGCAGATGGACGTAACTTTGCCCGTCCGCACGTCCCTGTATCGGAGGTGACATGCTTTCAATTACTCCTATTTTAATCATATAGTATACAGTTCAATGCACGATTCGTCAGCCCTTCGCTTCACACGGTTTTCTGTAAAGTCGCCCCAGCCGTTGTTAGCGTTTTTAGAGAAGGTTCTTGATGGCGTCAGCCACAGCCGTGCCAAGGCCATACTTGGCGGCGGCGGCGTACGGGTGGATCACGCCATTGTCAAACAGTTTGACTACTCCCTCAAACCGGGGCAGGTGGTGGAGGTTTCCAAGCGCAAGCCCAAGGGAGAGCTGCGCTCCAAATTTGTGAGAATCGTATATGAAGATGCCCATTTGGTCGTCATCGAGAAAGCTGTCGGCATCCTTTCCATGGCCACCTCGCACCATTCTTTTTGTGTAAAGACGGTGCTCGACCAATATTTCCATTCAACCCATCAAAAGTGTAAGGCTCACGTTGTACATCGGCTCGACCGTGAGACCTCCGGTTTGCTGCTCTATGCCAAGACTGTCAAGGCGGAGCAGATACTTGAGCACAACTGGCATGACATCGTGACGGATCGCCGGTATATGGCGCTCGTCTCCGGTACTCTGCCACAAGAGGAAGGGACGGTAGAAAGCTGGCTGAAAGACAATGCTGCCTATATCACCTATTCTTCGCCTACCGACAACGGCGGCAAATATGCCATCACACATTATCGCGTGCTGAAAACCGACGGGAAACGCACTTTGGTTGAACTGAAGCTCGACACAGGACGCAAGAATCAGATACGCGTACACATGCAGGACTTGGGCTGTCCCGTGTGCGGTGACAACAAATACGGCAATGGCGACAATCCCATAGGCCGGCTGGCGCTGCATGCTTTCCGGTTAAACTTCTTCCATCCCATCACGGGGGAACCCATGCACTTTGAGACGGACGTTCCCAGACGTTTCCGTTTGTAAAGGAATGCATCGCATTGTTCAGCCCCCATCTATTCCCTTTTTCCCACATGCCTCCAGTTTGTGCTACGGTCTTGGTACCTCTGGCTGTCAACGACAGCTACACTTACGCCTTGCCCAATGATTTGGCCGGCAGGGTGCAGGTAGGGTCACGTGTGGTGGTGCAGTTTGGGGCACGCCGGTACTACACGGGGATTGTCGTGGCGCTTCACGAGACGGTACCTCCTACAGTCCAGAAGTTGAAACCCATCAGTGACTTGGCGGACATCCATCCGGTGGTACTGCCCCTGCAACTTCGGTTGTGGCAATGGCTGTGCAGTTATTATATGTGTAAGCCGGGGGAGGTGATGAAAGCAGCCCTGCCTTCAGGGCTAAAACTTGAAAGCGAGACCCTGTTGGTTCGCTCCGAGGACTATGTGCCATCTGAAGAGGAACTAACCTTGACAGACGAGGAACTGCTTGAAGCTCTTGATGCCGGGAAGGGCTGTAGTCTGGCGGACTTGGAAAAGAAGATGGGGAGGAATAACCTGTTGCGTCCCGTGCGCCGGCTTATGCAAATGGGAGCTGTCAAGGTGCGGGAGGCATTGTCCGGAGGTTTCAAGCCTCGCACAGAGTTGCATGTGCGCTTGACCGACACCTATTTTGGGCAGGAGCAACTGACCGCTTGTCTGGACTCCTTACACCGTTCGCCTGTCCAGGCTGCGCTGTTGACCCGCTACCTCGATTTGTCCGGAGCATCTGCCGCCTTGTCGCTTCATCATGCGGGCCTTCTGCGGGAAGTGTCACGACGGGATTTATGTCAGAATAATGGAGCTGGGGCATTGAAAGCTCTGGTGGACAAGGGCGTGTTAACCACTTATGCCCATACAGTGAGCCGTCTGGGAATGGAGACTCCGGCTGCCGATGCAGAAGCGCTAATGCATCTGAACAGTCCGGTCTTGTCAGATCCGCAGCAAGCTGCTTATCATACCATCGTTGAATGTTTTTCCACCAAGGAGGTCTGTCTGTTGCAGGGCGTGACATCCAGCGGAAAGACCGAGGTCTATATACGCTTGATCGAGCATGTGCTTTCCCAAGGCAAACAAGTACTCTATCTGCTGCCGGAGATCGCGTTGACGACCCAGATCACTACGCGGCTGTCCCGCGTGTTTGGGGGGCGTATGGGCGTGTATCATTCCAAATTTCCTGATGCGGAACGGGTGGAATTATGGCAGCGTCAGTTGACAGACCGGGCATATCCGCTGATACTGGGTGTGCGGTCTTCCGTTTTCCTGCCTTACCGTAACTTGGGACTGGTCATTGTAGACGAGGAGCACGATGCCAGTTATAAACAGGCCGATCCAGCCCCGCGCTATCAAGCCCGTGACACCGCCATCGTATTGGCGAGGCTCTGTGGCGCCCATGTGCTGTTGGGGACTGCCACGCCTTCGTTGGAGACCTATCGGCATGTCATGAGCGGAAAATATGGATTGGCACGTCTGACCGAGCGTTACGGCGGTGTGCAGATGCCCCGGATTGAAGTGGCGGATGTCAAGGAACTACGCCGCAAGAAGCTCATGCATACTCCTTTTTCTCCACGTTTGATAGAGGCCGTGCGCCAGGCTTTGAAAGATGGCAAGCAAGCCATACTTTTCCAAAACCGGCGTGGATGGTCTCCGGTTCTCGAATGCAAGGCGTGCGGATGGGTGCCCCGTTGCGGAAAATGTGATGTGAGCCTCACTTATCATCAGGCGCAGGGACGATTGGTCTGTCACTATTGCGGTACAGCCTACGATGTGCCGCACGCCTGTCCGGCTTGTGGGGGTACGGAATTGCGTGATATGGGGTATGGCACAGAAAAGATAGAAAGCGAGGCTCGCCGCCTGTTCCCCGAAGCACGGACTGCACGGCTGGATCTCGATACCACACGCTCACGTGCGGCTTACGACAAGGTCATACAATCCTTTGCCCGGGGTGATGCCAATTTGCTCATCGGTACGCAGATGGTGACGAAAGGGCTTGACTTTGGTGGTGTGACGGTCGTAGGCATACTTTCGGCAGATCAAATGCTCGGTCTGCCCGACTTCCGGGCAACGGAACGGGCTTACCAGATGATGCGGCAAGTGGCCGGGCGGGCGGGACGCCGTGACGGACGGGGCTTGGTGATTCTACAGACCCGGCAAGCGGACCTGCCCGTCATCGGGCAGACCGTACGCGGCGACTATGAAGCTATGTATCAGGAACAAATGGCAGAACGTGAGGCTTTTGACTATCCTCCCGCTTGCCGCTTGATCTGCATTTTGGTGAAACACCGTGACGAACAGGTGGCGGCTCATGCGGCAGAGGAGTTCGCAAACCTTATCCGCCCGTACTTCGCAGACCGTTTGCTGGGTCCCGACCGTCCGTTGGTCGGGCGTGTGAAGTTGCAATACTTGCGCAAGCTGCTGCTGAAGGTAGATCCGGCTTTACCCACGGCGGGTGTTCGCCGTACCCTTATGGCCGCACGTAGCAGGCTGCTAGAAATGTCGGCCTACCGGAGCGTGTCTTTGATTTTTGACGTAGATCCCTAAACAGGCACGAGGTGCGGTCTGCAGCGATGCGAATTTGAGAAATAGCGCCCCATCCTTTTGCCGGAAAAGGACATGGACTTTTGATTATTTGTGTAAATTCGCCGAAAACTTATGTTTGTGAGTACTCATCCTGTAAGGGAGAGCGTTCGCATATATCCAACTCTATACCATTTCTTATCTTAAGCCAATACAACAACGAATGAACAAACTATCCGCGTTATTGCTGACAGGCTGCTTGTCCCTATGCGCTCAGGCGCAGCAACCGGCCGATTATGTGAACCCCTTCATCGGCGGGGCGGCCAACGGACATACCTTTCCCGGGGCAACCACTCCGTTTGGACTGATACAGACAAGTCCGGTAACCGGGGCAGTAGGCTGGCAGTACTGTGCAGAGTATTTAAACAGTGACACCCGTATATGGGGCTTCAGCCAGACACACCTGAACGGCACGGGGTGTATGGATTTGGGGGATGTACTGGTCATGCCCTCGACTGCCCGAGTAGGGAGGAAGGACTATCACAGCAATTTTGACAAGCAATCGGAGAGCGCCCGACCTGGGTATTACACGGTGAATCTGACGCAAACGGGTGTGAAGGCCGAGTTAACGGCCACACCGCATGTGGCTTACCACCGCTATACCTTCAACAAGACGGATTCAGCTGCGGTACTCATAGACCTGCAACATGGTCCGGCATGGAATGAGAAACAGTATCATTCGCATGTGACGGCCTCGGAGGTGAACTGGGAGAACGATCATACCTTGTCCGGACACGTACACTCCAACGTATGGGTGGAACAGGATGTGTACTTTGTCATCACATTCGATCATCCCATGCGCCGTGTGGAAGAGCTTCCGCTGCAGCCAACGGAGCGCGGGCAGCGCATGCTGGCCTATTTTGACCTGAAGCCCGGGGAGCGTTTGGAGTGCAAGATCGCTTTGTCTTCCGCTACAACAGATGGCGCCTACCGTAATCTGCAGGCAGAGTTGCCCGGATGGGGCTTTGAGGCTGCGGTGAAAAAAGCCGAGGCGGACTGGAACAAGCTGCTCAGCCGTTTCAGTGTGGAAGGCACACGGGACGAGAAGGTAAACTTCTACACCTCACTTTACCATCTCTTCATCCAACCCAACAACATCGCTGATGTAGACGGCGCTTACCGTAATACCAAGGGGCAGCTGGCAAAGGCGGAGGGAGGAACCTTCTACTCCACTTTTTCCACGTGGGACACTTATCGCGCCGCACATCCGCTCTATACGCTTGTGACTCCCGAGATGGTCGATCCCTTCGTGCGTTCACTGGTAGCACAGGGCGAGAGTCAGGGGCATTTGCCTATCTGGGCGTTATGGGGAAAGGACAACTACTGCATGGTGGGCAACCACAGTGTCAGCATTGTGGCAGAAGCCTATCACAAGGGATTCAGGGGCTTTGATGCAGAAAGAGCCTTTGCCGCCATCAAACGCACACAGACTGTGAGCCACCCACTGAAGTCTGAATGGGAGATTTACATGAAATACGGTTATCTGCCTACAGACTTGGTAAAGAACGAGAGCGTATCCTCTACATTGGAGTCTGTTTATGACGACTATGCTGCTTATGACATGGCACGCTTAATGGGGAAGAAGGATGATGAGGCATATTTCAAACGCCGCATGGGATTTTACAAGAACTTGTTTGATCCGACTACACACTTTATGCGCCCGCGTCTGAGTGACGGTTCTTGGAAAACACCTTTCGACCCTTCTGGACTGACACACGCGGAGAGCAATGGAGGTGATTATACGGAGGGAAATGCTTGGCAGTACACTTGGCACGTGCAGCATGATGTGCCCGGGCTTATTAAATTGATGGGCGGAAACAAGCCCTTCTGCCAGAAACTCGACTCCCTGTTCACGGTGAAGCTGGAAGGTGAAGGCTTGGCTGATGTTACGGGTTTGATTGGCAATTATGCGCATGGCAATGAACCGAGCCACCATGTAGCCTACCTTTTTGCCTTAGCGGGACAGCCTGCACGTACGCAGGAACTGGTGCGGGAGATTGTGACCACCCAATATCACCCCACTCCTGAGGGATTGTGCGGCAATGACGACTGCGGACAGATGTCGGCTTGGTATGTGTTTAGCTGCATGGGCTTTTATCCGGTGGATCCTGTAAGCGCACGCTACGTAATAGGCGCTCCCCAGTTGCCGGCCATCACGTTGCAATTACCCGGCGGAAAAGCATTCTCCATGAAGGCTACAAATCTGAGTCAAGAAAACAAGTACGTCAAGGAGATAAAGCTCAATGGCAAACGTTACATCAAGAAGTACTTGGAACATGCCGATATCGTCAAGGGCGGAACATTGGAATTTATCATGACAAACCAACGTCCGCAGTAGGAACAACTGCTTTGTGAGGATAAAGGCTATTGCCGCTTCCAACCAGAAAAGGCTTTCGGATGCGAATGAGCGTCCGAAAGCCTTTCGTTTATATCAGCAACGGAAAGGAGAGCCTATCGAGATTCTCTATATCCCCTCCCGCACCGTAGAATGCATGACTACATATTAGGGCACTTTTCTCCCTTGTTGATGGGGACTTTCTCGCCTTTAGCCACTTGACGTACCTCGTAGCCAATCTTTTTAAAGGCGGCAACGAGTTGCTCGGGAGAAGTCTTGTCGGCATCGTAAGTGATGGTGACTGTCTGGTCGGGAATGCTGGTGGCAATCAGTTTCACTCCTTTTGCAAAGCGGACATTTTTCTTGATTTTCATTTCACAGTTCTCGCAATGCATTTGCGGTTCCGTGGTGAAGATGACAGTCTTTATATCCTTTGCCATCATTGTGGCCGTACTCATGGCAACGGCCAGCGCCATTAGTAATCTTTTCATATTCGTGTTTGTTTAAAGAGATTTGTCAGACGTAGGTTATTTACTTCTTTCTATTCTGAAACGGATGCCCGCATAAACCACGACACCATGTACGGGTCCCCATACGAGGGTCGGCTCAAAGTGTTCACTCCAAGGATTGTCCGCGCCGATGACGGGATGTGCCTGCTTGAAGTTGGTGAGGTTTTCTCCGCCTATGTAAAGCGAGAAGCGGGGAAACTCGCGGGTGATTTGGGCACTTAACTGCTCAAAGGCGCCATAGCGCGGATTCCAAGAGAGTGTGCCGTCGGCCATGGTGTACGGAGTTGGCAGACGACCGCCGCCATTGAGTTGCAAGGTTACGTCAAACTGCCACTTCTCAAGTGGTGTCTTGTACTGCGCCGTAAGCAATCCCTTGTATTTTCCGGTAAGCGGGCGTTCCATCAGATGTCCGCCATAGCTGGTGCGGGCATTGGTGATACGCCATGCGGCAGTAAGGGTAAAGCCTCGGAACAGAGGATAAGTGGCATCAACTTGCATGGTGTGTGAGTAAGACTTTCCCACCAGATTGCCAATGTGTATGAGCGTAGGGTCCGTGTCGTAGTCAATGACAGCCTGTTGCCCGAAGTGGGTATAGTAATACTCGGCATTAAGCTTGAGGATATGCTCTCCTACAGGCAGGTTGAAGGCCAGACTTATTCCGTAGTTCCAAGCCTCCTCCTGTTTGAGAGGGTCTACAACCAGACGGCGACCACTGGCCAGCAGGTAGTTGCTTTCGGCCAAGGCGTGAACTGTGCGATAGCCCTTGCCGGCAGAAAGACGCAGGGCGAACACATTGGAAGGCGCGTATTTTAAATGAAAACGCGGAGTGACAAAAGTGCCGTACAGATTGCTGTGATCTACCCGTAAGCCTGCCATGGCAGTGAACTTGTCGTCAATGTTGAGGGTGTATTGAGCATAAGCTCCGGGCACCGTCTCACGTTCCAAACCTACGCGAGGAAGATTGTCCGCTCCCGTAAGTTGCTGGTCAATGTGGTCATAGTTCAGACTGAGACCGGTAGACAGGTTGTGCCATTTGCCGAAGTTTGTCTCGAAGATCAGAGACGCGTAAGCGTTCTTATCGTTCACATAATAGAGCTTATGTCCATAGGCAGCGCTTTGTTCATGAGCGGAAGCGGATGTCATGAGGGCGATACTTGTACCACGTTCGGCGTTGATGACGAACCCATGCTTCATGTATGCCTCATATCGGTTGGTTTCTATCCCAATCTTGTAGAGATGTGCATTGGGAGCATAGAGCCCGTGCTCCATTTGGCCGCCATCGCGTGTCTCACGAAGTATGCTTGCCCCTCCATGGAAGAGATAGCGGTCTCCCTTCCACAGCCATCGGTTCATCACATTGAACTGGCGAACTTTGGGCTTGTCGTAGAAGCCGTCGTTGTTGCTGTCGTGCTCATCGAACGTGTTCTCGAAGTGCCCGAGCATGACGGTGCTCAGTTGTGGATTGAGATGCAAGTTGGCATCAATATTGGCCTCGGTTCGGGTCTTGCTGTTCCCGTAGAAGTTTACGTCAACGGCTTCGGGATCTTCGGGCTTAAGGTATTCTACATTAATTTGTCCTGTGATAGCCTCATAGCCATTCTTGACGGAGGCTGTACCCTTGGAGACTTGAATACTCTTCATCCAGTTTCCTGGAATGTAACCCAAGGCATAGGGGAGGGCCGCGCCACGCAGGTCTGGTATATTCTCCGTGAGCATCTGTACGTAGGTGCCGGAAAGGCCAAGCAGTTTGATTTGCTGTGCTCCGGTAGCCGCATCAGTATAGCTGACATCTACAGAGGGGTTGGTCACGAAGCTTTCGCCCAAGTTGCAGCAGGCGGCTCGGAACAGCTCTTTGCGACTTATCTGCAGGCCGTTCTGGACTCCCGAAAGTCGGTGTAAACTGCTACTGACCGAAACAGTGGCTCCTTGGAGCATCTGTTCCTTCGCGGGGGTGCTGAGGCTGTCATTCGCTGTCGGCGTGTGGGATTGGGCATGAAGGGTGGTGTACGCCATCAGCGCCATGCCTGTCAACATATATCTTTTCATTAGATTTCGTCTTTTCCTTTTTAATAAATGAGTTCGGCAAACTGAGCTTGTCCGAATTTGGACAGGCTTGTCAGAAATTTTGTAGATAAGGAAAAGAGGAAATCAGAGACGCCAAATGCGCAGGAACTGTAGATAACTGCGGGGTGGCCCATGACGGACATTGTCTGCGCACATTGCAAGGGACGACGATACATCCCCTATAGGAAGAACCCGCATTGAAAGATTCGCGAAAGGCAGCAATTGAACCGACACGGGCTGAAAGTCATATGCGTGGTGCTGGGCTGCATCGTAAGGAGCAAGTCTCAATACTTGTGTGCTCATGCAGTTTTTGGCAGACGCAATGGTACTGTCGCTATGGCAGTCCGAGTGAGAGTTTGCTGAGCAACAGTCGTTTGAAGCCTCTGCGGCGCAGCAGCTATGCGCAAATTGGGCAATGTCCGTTGTGCGGTTGTGGCTGCAGCTTACCAAGGCTATGCCGACACTCCACGCAATAATCATTACGGAGAGGGTCGCAGCGATTAATATGTTGCCTATTCGTCTCATCATTTGATATGATGCAAATGTAGTGCAATATGAGAAAGGTTGACGGGTTCTATATGGCGTATTATTCTTTTTTAATAGGGAGGGCGTTCCTATGTCCGTTCCTCTATTCAAAGACTGCATGAATGCTTGGCGCAATTCACATGTGGGGAGGCACTGTCCTTGATTAGGCTGGTGTATGGCTTGACTGTACCATATATTTTTTGAGAAGCCTGCTTCCACTTTGTATAAGCGAGATTTGGAGGTGCTTGTGGTAAAGGGTGGTTGCGTTTTGTATGGGGATTTTGTGCCTTAGGATGGAAAAAATAAATCTTAAGACCACGCATTTTGCACTTCAAGCGTCTTGCACTACCTTTGTGCCCAAATATCAATACAACTGAAGCAAAAATGGCACAAGAAGACGTTTTCAAGAAAATCGTATCACATTGTAAGGAATACGGTTTCGTTTTTCCCTCGAGCGATATATATGATGGTCTGGCTGCTGTCTACGATTATGGACAGAACGGTGTGGAGCTGAAGAACAACATTAAGCAATACTGGTGGCAGTCGATGGTCATGCTGCATGACAATATCGTGGGACTTGACTCCGCCATTTTCATGCACCCTACTATCTGGAAGGCTTCTGGACACGTGGATGCCTTCAACGACCCCCTCATTGACAACCGGGACTCCAAGAAACGTTATCGTGCAGACGTGCTCATAGAGGATCAGATAGCCAAATATGATGAGAAAATAGATAAGGAAGTGGCCAAAGCGCGCAAGCGTTTCGGAGAGGCTTTTGACGAGGCACAGTTCCGCTCAACCAACGCCCGTGTGATAGAGCATCAGCAGAAGCGCGACGCTTTGCATGAGCGCTACACGGAGGCCATGAACAAGATGGATTTGGAGGATCTGAAGCAGATCATACTGGACGAGGGTATTGTATGTCCCATCTCCGGCACGCGTAACTGGACGGATGTGCGCCAGTTCAACCTCATGTTCAAAACAGAAGTGGGTTCGACAGCCGATGGCACATCAACCATCTATCTGCGTCCAGAGACGGCTCAGGGAATCTTCGTCAACTATCTCAATGTGCAGAAGACAGGGCGTATGAAGCTGCCTTTTGGCATCGCGCAGATAGGCAAGGCTTTCCGCAATGAGATTGTAGCTCGCCAATTTATTTTCCGTATGCGTGAGTTTGAGCAGATGGAAATGCAGTTCTTTGTCAAGCCGGGTACGGAGATGGAATGGTTCAAAACGTGGAAAAAGAACCGTCTGTCTTGGCATGAAGCTTTGGGATTCGGTGACGAGTGCTACCGTTTCCATGATCACGAAAAGCTGGCACATTATGCCAATGCTGCCACGGACATTGAGTTTAAGATGCCCTTTGGATTTAAGGAGGTGGAAGGCATACACTCACGCACCAACTTCGATCTCTCACAGCATGCCAAATTCTCTGGTCGCAAGATAGAGTATTTCGACCCTGAGACCAACGAAAGTTATACGCCGTATGTCATAGAGACCTCAATTGGTGTGGACCGCATGTTCCTCAGTGTCATGTGCCATTCTTACGAAGAGGAGAAGCTTGAAAATGGCGAGACGCGTGTAGTCTTGCGCTTACCGGCGGCTTTGGCTCCTGTCAAGCTGGCGATTCTTCCCCTCGTGAAGAAGGATGGCCTGCCCGAAAAGGCCCGTGAGATCTATAGTGAGCTGCGTTTCCACTTCAATTGTAAGTATGAGGAGAAAGATACCATAGGGAAGCGATATCGGCGTCAAGACGCCATCGGTACACCTTACTGCATCACCATAGACCACGATACTTTGAAGGACGATACGGTTACGCTCCGTCATCGTGATACCATGGAGCAGACCCGTATACCAATCAGTGAACTGTGCCGCCTTATAGAGGATAAGGTGAGCATAACCTCGTTGCTTAAGAAATTACCGTACTAATTAAAAAGAGTGGAGGGGATGTTTCCCTTCCCTTCTTTCTGTCAGAGAATCTGTTGTCAATGGCCATATCGTGTCGTTGACAGGAATAACCCATACAAAGTAGCCCATAAAGAATCAATGAAGCGACTCATCTATTTACTCCTGCTCGTGCTGCCCGTGTTGGCATTTACCTCTTGTGAGGAAAATGCCGGGCAAGAGGATAATTCGGAATTTACCGCTGACTGGCAAAACCGCAACACCACCTATTTTGCCCAGCAGATGGCAACGGCTCAAAGTGCGGTTGCTGCGGCTAAAGCACAGTATGGCGATGCATGGGAAAGCCACTGCGACTGGCGTATCTTCCGAAGTTATGCCAAACAAGCGGGTGGTCCGTTGGCGGATTCTATTTGCGCTCAAGTGGTTGAGGCAGGAACAGGATCGGGCTATCCAATGTATACAGATTCGGTTAAGGTGAACTATATAGGCCGTCTCATGCCGACAGTGAGCTATACGGATGGACGTACATTTGACCACAGCGGCATATACGAATCCACTGATGCGGTCTTCAGCCCAGATTTTGCGCGTCCGACCACACTCTATGTAGGTGGGACGGTAGAGGGTTTCGGTACTGCTCTGATGCACATGCGCATCGGCGACAGATGGAAAGTCTATATTCCGCAGGAGCTGGGTTATGCCGCTGTAAGTAAGACGGGTATTCCTGCTTATTCGACCTTGGTGTTCGAGCTGCAGCTCAAGGCTTTCTACCGTGCGGGGGAGAAACCTTCTAAATAGGAGGTTCTGCACGAGTTATGCATACTTTTTAAGTGTGCATCGGACAAATAAAGTTGATATAGAGAGTCCTGAATCCGTACGAAGGCGGATTCAGGACTCTCTTTTATCTGCAAAGATCTTTCAGATACGTGATTGGGGACTACTGGCATTTGTGCAGGAGGATCTAATTGATTGCCGAAAGCCAACTTTCACCAGTTTGTACCCGTTCCTCCTTCATGTTGCACATAAGTGGCCACTCGGTTGACCAGTCCGTTAAGCCAATTGTCAAAGTTCTTGATGGAACGTTCACTTGCAGGTTTTCCTTTGTGGCTGTACATACAGATGTTGGAGAGCTGGGTGACCCAATCCGGAGCGACCACGAACAGTCGTTCCATGTGGCTGTAGCTGGATTTTTTGTTGTCAGTTTCCCTGTAGTACAGTCCGTTGACGTAGGGTGGATCAATACGCATCTTCCCGTTCTTAAAGCGGAAAGGAAGGCTGACTTCCGCATCGGCATAAAGTGGATTCCATAGCACGGAGCGGCAGACGAACGCGTCGCGCACCCGCAAACTGACAATGAGGGTCTCATAAGGCTGTCCGTTGGCGCTTACGTCACGTGGTGAAAAATAGGAAAGGAAGTAACGGGTTACGCTGTTGTAAAGCTGTTCTGCTGTCAGTTTGGGGGCTGATATGGCATAATAACCAGTGCTGTCTGTTGTACAGACAACGCCATTGGGAGTGATGTGAAACTGTGCTGTTGCAGAGAGGCCAAGGCAGGACAATGCGCATAGGAACGCCGCCCGCTTCCACAGTTGGTGAAGATAGAAATGCATAAGTGTTTTTAGGTCGGATGTAGACATTGGAGGAAGGATGGCTGTACGCTATCAGGATGATGGTGGGAAAACCGAGGAGCGACACACCTGTAGCTTGGTGTGTCGCCCCTGTATCAGAAAGATATAGAGTGTCCGTTTACTGGAGTTTCTGCTTGACCTCGACCTCTTGGAAGGTTTCGATAATGTCTCCCTCCTTGATATCGTTGCAGTTGCTGAGCGAGATACCGCATTCAAAGTTGGTGGAGACTTCCTTCACATCATCCTTGAAGCGCTTAAGGGCATTGATTTCTCCCGTGTAGATGACGATTCCACCACGGATAAGCCGGGCCTTGTCGCTGCGCTTGACTTTTCCGTCAAGCACATAAGCACCTGCCACGTAGCCAACTTTGCTGATGTGGTAAACCTGGCGTACCTCGATATTTGCCGTGACTTCCTCCTTGATGACGGGCTCCAACATGCCTTCCATAGCTTCCTTTACATCTTCGATGGCATCGTAGATGACGGAGTATTGGCGTATCTCCACGCCATCACGTTCCGCCAGTTTGCGGGCTTGTTGTGATGGGCGTACCTGGAAGCCAACGATGATAGCTTCTGAGGCAGCGGCCAAGGTTACATCGTTCTCGCTGATTTGTCCGACACCTTTATAGATGACTTTGACTACTATCTGTTCTGTAGAGAGCTTGATGAAGCTGTCTGCCAATGCTTCCACGGATCCATCCACATCTGCCTTGACAATGATGTTAAGTTCATGGTAGGAACCCATCTTGAGGCGCTTACCGATCTTTTCGAGTGTAAGAACTTCACGCGTGCGCAGATCTTGCTCGCGTTGCAGTTGCTCGCGGCGGTTGGCTATGTCACGGGCTTCCTGTTCGGTGTCCATTACGTGGAATTGATCGCCTGCCTGTGGCGCACCATTGAAGCCCAAAAGAGTGGCTGCCATGGAGGGGCCTACATTGTCGATGCGTTGCCCACGCTCGTTGAAAAGAGCCTTGACACGTCCGAAATGCGGTCCAGCAAGTACAATGTCACCTACATGAAGCGTGCCGTTCGATACCAGAATAGTTGCCACATAGCCACGTCCCTTATCCAGAGAAGATTCGATGACGGTACCTGTTGCCTTACGATTGGGGTTGGCCTTCAGCTCCAGCATGTCAGCTTCCAGAAGAACCTTCTCTAAGAGTTCCTTTACGCCGGTACCTTTTTTGGCGGAGATATCTTGGCTTTGGTACTTACCCCCCCAATCCTCTACAAGGAAATTCATGGCGGCAAGACCTTCCTTGATCTTGTCAGGATTGGCGTGCGGCTTGTCCACCTTGTTGATGGCAAATACGATAGGCACATTGGCGGCTACAGCGTGACTGATGGCCTCTTTGGTCTGTGGCATGATGTCATCGTCTGCCGCAATGATAATAATGGCTATGTCTGTCACCTGAGCACCGCGGGCACGCATGGCTGTAAATGCCTCATGACCGGGCGTATCCAGAAAGGTTATCTTGCGCCCGTTTTCCAACGTTACGTTATAAGCACCGATGTGCTGTGTAATGCCACCGGCTTCACCAGCAATCACATTGGTCTTGCGGATATGGTCGAGCAATGATGTTTTACCATGATCCACATGCCCCATGACCGTCACAATCGGCGCACGAGGTACGAGGTCTTCTGGATTGTCCACTTCTTCAGCGATGGCCTCTTGAACATCTGCAGCCACATATTCGGTCTTAAAGCCGAATTCTTCGGCTACAAGGTCGATGGTTTCCGCATCCATACGTTGGTTGATGCTCACCATGATGCCAATGCTCATGCAGGTGGCAATGACTTTCGTCACGGGGACATCCATCATTTGAGCCAGCTCATTGGCTGTCACAAACTCTGTAAGTTTCAGCACCTTGCTTTCAGCCTTGGCTTCACGGCGTTCTTCCTCAGCCCGTTGATGCTGCTGTTCGCGCTTCTCCTTACGGTACTTGGCGCCTTTTCCTCCCTTTTGTTTGCTGGTAAGGCGCGCAAGGGTTTCCTTTACTTGTTTAGCTACGTCTTCATCGCTTACTTCAGCCTTGACTTCCTTGGCTCTGCGATTGCGGTCTTTAGATGACCGTTTGGTGGCGTTCAAGCCGTTCTGCCCTGTAGCTTGTCCGTTATTGCGGAGAGGCTGTCCGACTTTATTGTCGTTTCGACGCTTATTCCCGTTATTGTTACCAGAAGTTCTTGGCTGGTTGGCTGCGCTATTCACATCAACCCGTTCTCCGCCAATACGTGTGCGCTTTTTGCGTTGTCCTTGGCCAGTCGTTCCCTGTGCTGTGGTGGGCTGCCCGGTTTGTGCGGAACTTGTACTGCGACGATCTCTGCGTCGGTCATCTCTTCCTTTTTTCTTAGGACGCGTAGTGGGATTGATCGCACTCAGGTCGATCGTTCCTAAAACTTTGGGACCTGTTATCTCGGTCTGTGTCTTTAGGGTGAAAACACCATCTTTCTCTTCCCCGATGGCATTGGCACGTTCTTCTACGGACGGACGATCTTTCTTGGCTCTTTTGTCTATGTCATCTTCAGCCTCCACTGATGAAGTGATGGGAGCAGCGGGGGAGGCAGTCTCTATTTGGGGCAAAGGAGCTTGAGAAGGAGCTTCGGCCTTGGGAGTCTGCTTCTCTGCTGATGCGGCTGGAGTATTAGGCTTGGAGGAAATCGGATTCCCGTGGTCGTCAAGTTCTATTTTGCCTTTCTCTACCAATTTGGGACGCATATTTTCAGGTATGGTCGTCTTGACCATTTGCGGTTCGCTTTTCGGTTCTTTGTTGGCGGGCCGTTTTTTTACCTGTTGTCGGCTTAGAATCATTTCTTCAGCCGCACTGCGTAGATTCTTGTCAGGCGAGAACTCTTTTTTGAGCAGCTCGTACTGTTGTGGCGTAAGCTTTTGGTTAAGGTCATCCTCGATGGGCATTCCTTTCTTATTAAGGAAATCCACGAGGGTTTGACGGCCTACGCCGAATTCTTTAATGGCTTTATTTAGTCTGATCGTCATGCGATGGTTTATGTTAGGAGAAATAGGGGGATTTGATAGTTTCAGGAAGGGGTAGTGGGGTGTGGTAAGGGGCTATGGCCTTACAGCTATGGTTGTTGGCTGATCAGCATGATGTGTGCGGCATTTTCGCAATAGGGGTCACACACAGGGTATCTCCCACGCCTCATACGCCACATCCTGATATCCCCTAACTTTCCTTGTCTGCTTCTGTCTTGTCGGCTTCAGTCTCAACCGAACCTGCCTCAGCCTCGTCATTTCCTTCTTCGGGATTTATGCTTTCTCCCTCAGAAGAATCACTGTCTGTCTCAGGTTGTGTTTGATCCTCTTCCGATTGGGGGGGGGCCGGCTGTGCAGTTGTGTCGTCATCTTCAAATTCTGCACGCAGGATGCGCAATACATCGTCTACAGTGGACTCTTCGAGATCCGCCTTTTCTATCAGCATCTCACGGGGAGCATTGAGTACATCTTTGGCTGTTTCGAGGCCTAGCCCCTTGATGGCATCGATAACCCATTGGTCGATTTCATCGGAGAATTCATCAAGGTAGATATCCTCCGTTGTCTCGTTCTGGTCTGTTTCGCGGTACACATCGATGGTATATTCTGTCAGCATGCAGGCTAACTTGATGTTCATACCCCCTTTGCCAATGGCAAGGCTCACCTCTTCGGGACGCAGGTATACGCTGGCTTTCTTATTTTCCTCATCGAGAATGACCTCAGAGACCTGTGCCGGGTTGAGGGCACGCTGAATAAACAATGAAGGATTGCTGGTGTAGTTGATGACATCGATATTCTCATTATGCAGCTCCCGCACCACACCATGTATACGACTTCCTCTCACACCAACGCAGGCACCTACCGGATCGATACGGTCATCATAGCTCTGTACGGCTATTTTGGCACGTTCGCCTGGTATGCGTGCGATGCGACATAGACGGATAATACCATCGGCAATCTCAGGAATTTCGTTTTCCAGCAATCTTTGCAGGAATACAGGACTTGTGCGCGACAAATATATTTTGGGATTCCCATTGGCGTTGTCTACACGGTCGATGACGGCTACCACGTTGTCTCCTTTGTGGAAAAAGTCACGTGGAATTTGTTGGTTCTTTGGCAGATACAACTCATTTCGCTCTTCGTCCATGAGAAGCGTTTCGCTCTTCCATGTCTGATACACTTCAGCGGATATTAACTCGCCAACGCGGTCTTTGTATTTATTGTAAAGTGCATCGTGTTCGAGTTCCAAAATTTTGCTGGCGAGTGTCTGTCTAAGCGTCAGTATAGCGCGTCGTCCGAAATCGGCGAAGTGTATTTCCTCTGCCACTTCCTCCCCAACTTCATAATCGGGGTCGATCTTCTGGGCTTCTTTAAGGCCTATTTGCTTATTGGGGTCTAATACGTCCTCATCAGGGACAACAGTGCGGTTGCGGTATATTTCGCAATCCCCCTTGTCCGGATTGACGATGACATCGAAATTCTCATCAGAGCCGAACAGTTTGGCTATGACGCTGCGGAAGCTCTCCTCTAACACACCGACCATGGTGGTGATGTCGATATTCTTGTTCTCCTTGAATTCAGAAAAAGTCTCAATGAGGCTTGCAGTCTCTTGCTTCTTTTTTACCATGTGCGCTATATGGGATTGGGCATTCTGCTATGGGGCAGAAGCCATGGATCGTTGTTACTTGAAATCGATAAGATACTTAGTGCTCTTTACTTGGTCGAAGGTGAGGGGCACTTCCCGGCTAACGATTTGTGGCCTTTTAGCTCCCTCTGGACGGACTTTCTCCTCAATTGTTACCGTAAATCCATCGGGAGTCACGTTGGATAGGATGCCTTGTAGTTTCTTGCCATCCTTGAGGACTGTTTCCACGCGTTCACCTTGGTGTATCTCATATTGCCGGAGCACTTTAAAGGGCTGCCCTATGCCGGCGCTGCCAACCTCGAGTTCGTAATCTTCTTCATCACGGTCGAGATGGCTCTCTATGTAGCGACTGAGCTCCACGCAGTCTTCTATCCACACGCCTTCTTCGTGGTCAATCTCTACCACAATACGGTCGTCGCTCGTTACGTTAAGATCCGTCAGAAAATAATCTTTTCCGTTGAGCCATTGGTCTACCAGTTGCCTTACAATATTCTTGTCGATCATTCGCTATCGCTTTCGCTAACTTGATGGATGTGTGTGGTTAAAAATATAAGTGAGGAACTTTCAGAAAGCCCCTCACTCAATCTTGCCCGCAAAGTTACAAATAAAATATACGGAGTACCAAATAAAACAAAAGAAGTTTTTCCGTTTTCGTATGCAGATAAGCCTTGTATTTCGTGGATTGGATTTGTTCAAATGCCAATAGTTGACATTTCAACGAAGAGAGGCCTGACATACTCCTCCGGTCTTTTTTGTTAGTTGAGGAACCTGCCAAGTTGAATGAATCCAAACTGCCCTCTTTCCTGTACAAATGCACCATTTTAATGGTCGTGGTAAGGGAGCGAGGTCGCAGACAGCTCCTTGCATTCTTTCGTGTGGGGTTAGTGTACGTTGTTTTCCTTGATAAGGTATTCAGCTATTTGTACTGCATTGAGAGCTGCCCCCTTGCGTATCTGGTCGCTTACAATCCAGAATGCCAAACCATTAGGATTAGCTAAGTCTTTCCGGATGCGTCCCACATAGACGGGATCTTTTCCGGCTAAAAAGAGGGGCATAGGGTATTCTTGTTCGGCGGGATTATCCATGAGAACCAGACCGTTCCCACTTGCAAAGGCTTCACGAGCCTCTTCTGGCGTTACGGGACGTTCTGTCTCGACCCAAATGGCCTCGGAGTGAGATCGTAATGAGGGGACGCGTACGCAAGTGGCAGAGGTCAGACAGTCTGAATGCATGATCTTGCGTGTCTCGTTATACATCTTCATCTCTTCTTTTGTATACCCGTTGTCTTGGAATACATCTATCTGGGGAATGACATTAAATGCTAACTGGTATGCAAACCTCTTTACAGTGACAGGTTCTCCTGCCAGATATTGTCGGTATTGCTCCACTAATTCGTCCATTGCAGCTTGTCCTGCACCGCTGGCTGCTTGGTAGGAAGCCACATGCACTCGCTTGATATGACTGAGACGTTCAATGGCTTGCAGAGCCACCACCATCATGATGGTGGTGCAATTGGGGTTGGCTATAATACCGCGGGGGCGGTCGAGCGCATCAGCAGCATTGCACTCAGGGACAACGAGGGGTACATCGTCATCCATACGGAAGGCCGAAGAGTTGTCGATCATTACTGCACCGAAGCGGGTAATGTCTGCGGCGTATTCTTTGGAAACGCCTGCACCGGCAGACGTGAAGGCTATGTCGATGTCTTTAAAATCATCGCCGTGGCGTAATTCTTGTACGCTGTAGCTTTTATCTTTAAATGTGTACGTGCGCCCTGCACTGCGTGAAGATCCAAAGAGCTTGAGGCTCTCGATGGGAAAATTTCGCTCCGCCAGTACGCGCAAGAACTCTTGACCTACGGCACCACTCGCGCCGACAATAGCTATCTTCATTCCTTATTGGTTTTTTGTAGTGTATCTATTGCTATAATGTGGGGATACTATCCCCACGAGACAAAAGTACAACTAAAAATCCGAAAAAACTCAGCACGACACTATTTCGGAGGGTGGCAGTCAGCAAATGCGTTTTTTTTCGCACCTTTGCAAAAACTTACCATTTGGATTCCCTTTCTCAGGAGAGAGCCTGTATTCTACCTATATTCCCAATTATACCACCTGTGCCCATCACTGACCCTACTTGGATTTTCTTTACTGTGCTGGCCATCATATTGGTGGCCCCCATGCTTCTTGAGCGTTTGCGGATACCTTCTATTGTTGGTATGATTTTCGCGGGTGTGATAGTGGGGCCTCATGGTTTGGAAGTGCTTGAGCGTGATGGCAGTTTTGAACTGTTCGGGAAGGTGGGTCTCTACTATATCATGTTTTTGGCTTCACTCGAGATGAACCTGCAAGATGTACAGCATATAAAAGGAAGAGCTGCCGTATTGGGTCTGTTGGGTTTTGCCATACCTATGGGGGTCGGATATGTTGCAAACAGTTGGCTATTGGGTTTTGGGGCGGGCGCAGCCGTGCTGATGGCTGCCATGTATGCCTCGCATACGCTTGTCGCATACCCCATTGTCCTGCGCTACGGTCTTTCGCGGCTGCGCAGTGTGAGCATAGCCGTTGGCGCTACGATTGTGGCTGATACATTGACATTGCTTGTGTTGGCAGTCGTGGGGGGCATGTACAAAGAACATGTCACAGGTTTTTACTGGGTATGGCTGGTCGTTAAGGTGGTCTTGCTGAGTCTTCTTATTATTTATGTATTTCCCCGCTTGGGGCGATGGTTCTTCCGCCGCTACGGAGACAGCGTCTCCCAGTATGTGTTTGTATTGGTGCTGGTATTCCTTGGGGCTGGGTTGATGGAGTTGGTAGGGATGGAGGGTATACTTGGAGCTTTTCTTGTTGGGTTGGTGCTTAATCGGTTGATACCGCCGTCATCGCCTTTGATGGGGCATATAGAGTTCGTGGGAAATGCCCTGTTTATCCCTTATTTCCTAATTGGAGTAGGTATGTTGATCAACCTGCGTGCCCTTGTGGATCATCCCAGTGCGCTTTTAATTGCGGGTGTAATGGTGGCGGTGGGGCTGTTCAGCAAATGGCTGGCTGCACTTGGTACGCAGAAAATTTTTGGGATGACTTCGGGAGAGCGCCTTTTGATGTTTGGCCTTACGGGGTCACGTGCTGCTGCCACGCTGGCTGTGGTGATGGTGGGCTATCGTATCATTTTGCCTGACGGTTCCCGTCTGCTTGGTGATGATGTCCTCAATGGTGCCATGGTGCTTATATTGGCTACATGTGTGGCTTGTTCTATGGTTACAGAAAATACGGCGCGGCGCTTGGCTCTAAAGCGCAAGGCTGGTGAAGGCACTCTTGGTGAGAATATCGACAGCCGTTCTGATCGCATTATGGTAGCGCTCTCGAATGTTGATACCATGCCTCGCCTGCTTGAACTGGCTCTGTCTATGCGCACACCGCGTTCCACCGCTCCCTTGCTGGCACTTAATGTGGTGCTGGAAGGAGAACCCGGTGCCCGGCAGCTTGGGCAAGATCTGCTGCACAGAGTGGAACGTACTGCTGCGGCTTCCAATGTGAAGATACAGACTTACAGCCGGTGGTCTGTCAATGTGGTGAGTGGCATATCGCATGCGATTAAAGAAAATTCCGTTTCAGATCTGGTGATGGGTTTGCATCAGAAGAAGCGTCTAATGGATTCGTTCTATGGCAAATTGGCTGCGGATCTGCTGGCGGCTGTAGACTGTCAGGTGATCATATTTCGTGCTACAATGCCGATCAATACAGTGCGGCACTTACAATTGCTCGTTCCTGGCAGGGCAGAATTTGAACCGGGCTTTAGCGGGTGGATGGATCGTATCGCCATGTTGACTTCACAGATCAGCTGCGGGCTGAGTGCCTATGGCGGGCGATCTACTTTAGAGGCAATGAAACGCTACTGGAAAAATAAAGATTCCCGTTTAGTTCAGGGTACGAGTTGGCATGAATATGTGTCTTGGCCGGATCTTCTCCCTCTGGCGCACGATTCTCGCCCCGACTGGCTTACGATCTTTGTTTGGGCGCGTAAGGGAGCACTTTCCTACCATAACTATTATGAGCGGCTTCCCGACCAGCTCGAACGTTACTTCTCCACCCGAAGTATTGCAATCATCTATCCCATACAACCTGCCGCTGATGCTACTGCATCCTCTTCCATACGTGCGGGCATGTCTCTTAAAGTCAGATAGGAAGTCCTTTGTATGGGCTGAAATAGACCAATAACCAATCAAAACCATATAACCATTATGACAACTATTAGCAACGGTGAGATTACGGCAGTAGTTAGCCCCAAAGGGGCAGAACTTCAAAGCGTGATAGATACACATACCCATCGCGAATATATGTGGCAAGGCGATTCCCGCTGGTGGGGGCGGCGCTCTCCATTACTTTTCCCTATTGTGGGAGGAATGTGGAATAGCGTGTGCCGTATTGATGGCCAGGAGATCCAAATACCCAAGCACGGCTTCATGCAAGATCGGACCTGGCAGACTGTTGATGAGCAGCCTGAAAGTGTTCGTTTGGAATATGTGGGAACTGTTGGGGATTTTGCCATATTTCCTTTTGCCTTCAAATTGGCAATCACCTATCGGCTGGAGGGGCGTAAGGTCGTTGCGGACTTTGAAGTGAAGAATACTGGTGGATGCGACCTCTGGTTCCAATTTGGCGGACACCCCGCTATTGCTCTGCCTGATTGGGATGAGAAAAATGAAATAGACGGATTCCTTCGCTTGGAAGGTGAACCCCAGTACTTGCTTCGTGCCCGTGAACAGGGTTGTACGGAATCTGAGCATTATCCGGTGCCTACGGATGAGTTGGGGCTGATCCCTCTTTGTGTGGCGACCTTTGCCAATGAGGCTCTCATTTTTGATAACCATCAGGTAAAGGCAGCGACCGTCCTTGACCGTAATCGCCGTCCTGTTGCCCGTGTGGCAAGCAGTTCACCCGCTTGGCTGTTTTGGAGTCCTACTGGCATACATACACCGTTCGTATGCTGTGAGCCTTGGTATGGACTGCCTGATCCTGAACATTTCGAAGGCCCTATAGCAAATCGTCCTTTCATCAATTGTACCCATGCAGGGCAGACTTGGACGGGCTTTTATAGCATTGAGGTCTTTTAGTGGAGGGTAGGCTTGCAAAGAACAAAGGGTCTCTTCGTCGGTAGAGGGCGAGGAGACCCTTCGTTCTTCCTTCCGCCCATAGATTTCTGAATCGCGGCAATCAACTACCTTGCCATTGTTCTGTTTTTCTCGATATACATCTTGAAGTACTGCTTTTTTCCCGATGTCATAGGGAGAGGCAGGGTACACACCTTTTTATGGGATTCGTTTTCATTTCCATAAGTCTCGGTGAAGGGTGATGTGAGGCACGCCTCATGAAATGTCAGTTTGCCGCTGCTTTTGCTTCGCTAATTAGGCTTTTTATTGACAGGGAGATGGATTTTAAAACCTTTGCTCTACGCTTTGTGCAACGTTTGCCGTAACTTTGCACGCAAAACCCCGAGGCATCAGCCCGTATATCGCGTTAGGACAGGTCTTTCACGAATCTACTTGTCCGCGAAGCAAGGGAAGCTTGCCGAGACTCAAAACTTTTCAATGAAGAAACATCCCTTATTGGCCTTACTGCTCACGTTGCTTGGTGTGTTGCAACTCACTGGCTGCGATACCACAAGTGACTATACGATCGAGTTGTCGCGCACATGCATTGTGTCGGAAGCCACGTTAGGCTCGCTCAATCGTTCCGTGACAGTACGTACAGCTGCGGGTAAGGATACGACGCTTACCAGCACCGTAACAGGGGCAAACTACCCACTGTATATAGATCAGGTTAATAATCGAATCTACAATGCGGACTCCCTTCCGGTCGGTACGGACATAACCAAGGTCACGTTCAGCTCGATCACATCTTCCGCCTATTTGCTTATTAAGCAGATTGAAAACCAGAAAGATACGACCTTCGCTACTACGGACAGTACGGACTTTTCGCAGTCGAGGATTGTTAGCGCTGTTGCGGCAGATGGTGTCTCGCGTAAGGATTATACGATGGAACTGCGTGTACACAAGGAGGAGGCCGATACGTTCAGCTGGCAGACTGTCGCTTCTGGGACGGCCTCGGCATTGACGGGGATGGTTGATCTTCTTGCTGTAGCTGATAGCCGGCAGCTATATATATATGGTAAAGATGCGGATGGTGCGGCTCGTGTGATAAGCACCGGGACAGCCGTCCCTGAGTTCTCTTCCAGCCAGCTTGTGGACTTGCCGTCAGGCAAGCAGCTCAATACGCGTTCCGTACGCTTGTTCAAAGGTGTGTTCTTCGCATTAGCGACCGATGGCACGTTACTTCAAGCTTCTGTAGGGAACGGTCGTTGGACCACTGTGCCTGTCAGTTCACCCACAACTTTTACAGCTTTGGCCGGAAGCAGTACAGACAGTATCTATGCTTTGGCGGCTGGTCGGATCTATGCTTCTGCCGATGCTGGTAAGTGGATGCCGTGCGCGTCTGAGCAAGGAGAAGCGCTGCCTGCTGACGATGTGGAGATTGTGTGTCTGCCCTCCCATACAGACGCCACGTACGAGAGTGCGGTGCTTGTCGGTGAGAGGGATGGGGCAATGAGCGTTTGGAAACGTGAAATTGATATGCGGGGGGACTTCAGCTTCCCTTGGTACAGTCTGCCTCAATCGGCGGATCTCGCAGGGTATGGCGCTCCCAAACTGGCAAGTTCGGCCTTGTTGAAATATGACGATGCCGCGCTTATGGTAGGCGTTCTGACAGACGGAACGATTTCGCCTTTCTATCTGAGTCGGGATTTTGGGCGTACTTGGAAGACGGGGGAACTCAAACATCCTGATATGAGTGGAGTGACTTCGATGGCTGCGGCTGTGGATGCGGATCATTACATTTGGATCTTATGCGCTGGAAGCAATAGTGTCTATAAGGGACGCGTCAATCGTCTTGGATGGAGTCAGGATCCCACTCGCTTTGAGAAGATGCCCAAACATCCGTAACCCTTCTTGCCTAACAGCATGCGTTTGTTCTTGCTCATCCTGTCAGCCTTTGTAGGATTTTCCTTGTACGCCCAACGGGACGAGAATGTCTATCGTTTGGAATTGGGGGCAGGGGCGGGATTCTGTTTCGGGATAACAGATCTGAAAGGCAAGATCTTGCCTACGGGGGTATTGGTAGCCCGTTTTCCACTTAATCCACGCATGGCATTCAAGACCCAGCTGGGGTACGCCCTGTTTAAGGGGGGGACAGACGGAGTCAAACCCTTTTATCCAGCCGATCCGGGTTCTTCGGGGACGCAGCGATTGGATTTCATTTCTAAGGGTGGCCTGTATGACTTGTCCGCCGTGTACGAACTTCACTTCCTTCCCTATGGCTATGAGCGCGACTATCGTCGTTTCTCACGCCTTGTCCCTTACATCCAGATGGGGTTCGGATTTGTGTATAGTACGGTGGGCAAGGCCTTTTCCGCACAGATTCCCATTGGGGGGGGAGTGAAATATAAGATTGCTCCGCGACTTAATATGGGACTTGACTGGTTGGTACATTTTAGCTTGAGCGATAAGCTTGATGGCCTGTCTGCCCCATTGGGAATCAAAAGTTCGGGCTTCCGCAACAAAGACCATTATTCGCAATTGACTCTCACGCTAACATACGACCTTAATCCGCGGTGTCCTACGTGCAACCGCGATCAATGAGGGGCAGACATATATCGCATAAGCAAATAACGACACAGTTACATGACACAACCCGACCTTACGAAAATACCTGAGCATATTGCCATCATCATGGATGGCAATGGGCGTTGGGCCAAGGCGCGCGGCCTAAGTCGCAGCATGGGACACCAGCAGGGTGTTGTGGCAGTGCGTGAAGTCACCACGGCCTGTTCTATACTTGGCGTGAAATTTCTTACGCTCTATACTTTCTCTACGGAGAATTGGAATAGGCCCGCAACGGAAGTTGCAGCCCTTATGTCGATAATTCTTTCTTCACTTGAAGAGGAACTCTTCATGAAGAATAATGTACGCTTGCGGGTGATTGGAGATCTCAAAAGAATTCCCGAAAACGTACGGCGCTCTATACTAGACCTTCAGTTAAGGACGGCGGAGAACAGTGGCATGACCATGGTTATAGCCTTGAGTTACAGCGCACGATGGGAGCTGGCAGAGGCTGTACAGCGTATCGCTCATGAAGTGGCAGCTGGCCGTCTCACTTCCAATGCTATCACTGAAACTACTATTAGTTCGCGTCTGTCTACTGCTTTTATGCCAGATCCGGATCTGCTCATACGTACGGGTGGAGAAGTGAGGCTCAGCAATTTTCTGTTATGGCAGTGTGCATATACGGAGCTGTATTTCTGCGAAACCTTCTGGCCTGATTTCCATGAGGCCGATTTAAGGCAGGCCATTGTGTGGTATCAGAACCGGGAGCGGAGGTATGGCAAAACCAGTGAACAAATCAATACAGACAACATCTTATCAGGGAAATGAATATTAAAAGCATTCTGTTCTTGCTCTTTACTGCCTTGGCAGCCTGTGCAGCCAAAGCACAGACCAGCAGTCCCACACGCATCAACCCCGAAATCACTTATTCGGCCAACCACCAGCGATATGTGCTCGGAGGTCTGACGGTCAAGGGGGTAGACAATTATGACCAAGATTACCTGGTAAGTATTGCCGGACTCACCGTTGGGGAAACTTATGAGGTGCCGGGGCCGGATATGAGCGAAGCCGTACGTCGTTATTGGGCACAACGAGCCTATTCAAACGTGCAGATGCTTGCGGATAGTATTGTCGGTAACAAGATATACATCACTATAGAGCTGACTACGCAGCCGCGTATCTCAAGCATCAATTATACAGGTGTCAAGAAGTCAGAGCGGGAAGACTGTGAGAAGATCATTGGCTTGCAGCCGGGCATGCAGATCACTACCGATATGGTGAACCGTGCCGAGCATTATATCAAAAAGCATTTCGAGGAGAAGGGGTTCAAGAACTGCGAAGTGAATATCGTTCAGCGCGAAGATGTTACGGGTGACAACCGTGTTATTGTTGACATCAATATCAATAAGAACGAAAAAATCAAAGTCCGGAGGATCTTTATAGCGGGTGTGGACAATCCCAAACTGGTTCGCAAGCTCAAAAAGGCGATGAAGAAGACGCATGAGAAGAGCTTTGTCAATATGTTCCGCTCTAAGAAATTCCTGCCCGAGAAATATAAGGAGGATAAGGGCTTCCTCATAGACAAACTCAATGAATGGGGGTATCGTGATGCCATGGTGCTTAGTGACAGCGTGCAGACGATTGACCCCAAGCATGTCAACATATACATCGATCTCAATCAAGGGCAGAAGTATTACTTGCGCAATATTTCTTGGGTCGGCAATACCGTTTACGATTCTGATTTGTTGCAGCGGATCCTCCAGTTGAAGCACGGAGATGTGTACGACCAGACTCTGCTCAACAAAAGGCTGCGCGAAGACGATGATGCCATTGGTAACCTGTATTACAATAATGGCTATGTGTTCTATAACCTTGATCCTGTAGAGGTTAACGTTGTGGGCGACAGTATAGATCTTGAGATGCGTATACAAGAGGGGCAACAGGCCACTTTTAATCACATACGCATTTCGGGCAACGACCGGGTTTACGAGAATGTGATACGCCGGGAGCTGCGTACCAAACCGGGAGATCTTTTCTCTATGGAAAGCATCAAGCGTTCTGTACAGGATTTGGCGCAGATGAATCAGTTCGATCCGGAAGCTCTACAGAGTCAGCTGTTCAGTCACATCAAGCCCGATCAGGTGACGGGTACCGTTGATATGACTTATCCCTTGACGACCAAGGGAGGTGACCAAGTGGAACTGTCTGCCGGGTGGGGGCAGACCGGTATTGTAGGACGTGTAGGTCTTAAATTTACGAACTTCTCCATCCAAAGTCTTTTCAACAAGGGCTACAAACGTGCGGGATTCATTCCGCAAGGTGACGGGCAGACCCTGTCCTTACAAGTTCAGACGAACGGTACGTATTACCAGAATTATTCTCTCTCTTTCCTTGAACCCTGGCTGGGAGGTAAACGTCCGAACCAACTGTCCTTCTCGATCTCTTACAGTAAGCAAAGTGATATAAATTCCAATTACATCAACCAAAACTACTATAGCAACTACTATAACTATTTGGCGGGGCTTGGCAATAGTTCTAATTACTATACCGATGCTTATGACCCCGACAAATATGTCAAGATGCTTGGTGTAAGTCTGGGCTTTGGTAAGCGCTTGCGCTGGCCGGATGACTATTTTACCTTTATGGTGGAAGCCTCCTACACGCGCTATATGCTTAAATCATGGCAATACTTCCTCATTACGGACGGAAATTGCAATAATATCAACCTGTCACTCTCATTGCAGCGTAACTCTACCGACCATCCGTTCTATCCACGTAAGGGGTCTGAGTTCCTCTTTCAGGTAACAGCCACGCCTCCCTATTCCCTTTGGGATGGCAAGAACTATAAGGATCTTGCCAACAATTACCAAAGTGCCAATTACCAGCGTGAGGCGCAGGAAAAGTATCGTTGGATCGAGTACCATAAATGGAAGGTAAAGTTCCGCAACTTTACGGCTCTAACCTCTGCGGTCAAGGCTCCGGTTCTTATGACACGTGTGGAAATGGGCATCCTCGGATCTTATAACCGTTACAAGAAATCACCCTTTGAAACCTATTATGTAGGTGGTGACGGTATGTCGGGTTATTCGTCTGGCTATGCTACCGAAACTATCGGTCTCCGCGGCTACGAAAATGGATCGCTTGCCGGCAACTCCTCAAGCGACGCTTACGCTTATAGCCGTATGACCCTCGAGCTTCGTTATCCCATCATGCTTGAAACCTCCACTTCCATCTATGCACTTGCCTTTATAGAAGGCGGTAACGCCTGGTCGAATGTGAAGGACTTCAACCCTTTCAACATGAAGCGTTCTGCCGGTGTAGGTGTGCGCATCTTACTTCCGATGGTGGGTCTGATGGGCATAGACTGGGCATATGGTTTCCAAAAGTATATCGGCGGAACCAAGGCCGGTGGCTCCCAGTTCCACTTCATCATAGGACAAGAATTCTGATACAGGGATTCTCTTTTCAGACCTTGATTCTTCATGCAAAGCCTACGGCAGTGATTCGTGCAGATGGCAGACTGCCGCGCCGACCACTGCTGTAGGCTTTTCCGATAGGACACTCAAAACAACCCTCAAACATTTATCCATATGAAAAAAATAGTCATTCTCCTCATTATGCTTAGTGCTGCATTAGGCGCACAGGCACAGAAGTTCGCTTTGGTTGATATGGAGTACATCCTTAGCAACATTCCGGCATATGAACGAGCTAACGAACAGCTTAACCAAACCTCCAAGTCTTGGCAGGCGGAAGTGGAGGCACTCAACAATGCGGCACAAACATTATACAAGAATTATCAGAATGAAAGCGTCTTCCTTTCTGAAGAACAGAAGAAGGAGCGCGAGCAGGCCATTGTCAACAAGGAGAAGGAGGCGGCAGATCTTAAGAAAAAGTATTTTGGCCCCGATGGCGAGTTGTTCAAGAAGCGGCAAAGCTTGGTAGAGCCTATCCAAGACGAGATATACAATGCCGTTAAAAGCATAGCTACAGCCAAGGGGTTTCAATTGATACTTGACCGTGCGAGCGATGAAGGCATCATCTTCGCTTCTCCTTCCATCGATATCAGCAACGAAGTGCTTGCCAAATTGGGATATAGTCGTTGAAAGCCTAATGGTTATAGGGAGTTGCCTGCCTGTTGGTATCAAGTGAAAATCGTATGTTTTTCGCTTGGCGCTTCATGCAGAATGGCGTATCTTTGTCCCCGTGACTGTCGGTGCATGACTTTCAGTACGCAGCCCTATTAAGAAGAAAACAAAACACAACTATCCGCAAAATGTTCAAGAAACTCATCCTCTTGGTGCTCTTTGTAGCGCCTCTGAGCCTTTTCGCTCAAAAGTTCGCTCATTTCGACTATGGATCTGTGATGCAGGCTCTGCCTGAGTACAAGACAGCACAGACCGACCTTGAAGCGCTTTACAAAAAGTATCAGGACGAAATAGCCGGTCTTCAAAAGGAACTGCAGACCAAGGCCGAGAAGTATCAGAAGGAAGATACAGATGCCACGCCCGCAAACATCAAGGAGCGTCACCAGCAGGAATTGCAGGAAATGTATCAGCGTGTGCAGCAGGCTGCCCAGGATAATGAGCAGAATTTCACCAAGACTCAGCAGGAGCGCATGAATCCTCTCATGCAGAAGGTGCTCAATGCTGCCAATCAGGTGGCGCAGGAGAATGGGTACGTATACATCATTGACAAGAACGCAGCCCAGACCAGCGGAATCATTATCAATGCGACACTCTCGACGGATGTCACTTCGGCGGTTATGAAGAAGCTTGGCGTGACAGCCGCTCCTGCGAAACCTGCCGCAGCAACCAACTCAACGACCGGCGCGAAATAAGTGGAGGGCGCGTAGTATTCCGACACGATCTGTTAGCCTCCCCAAGGAAAGAGCGGCGCTTGGCACAAGGCCAAGCGCCGCTCTTTCCTTGGGGAGGCTTTTTTCTTGGGGGATAAAAAAGCCCGTCAATCTCCTTGCAACAATAAGTTTTTTAATCGGGTTGCTGTGATAACAGGTGAGACTGGCATTTTTAAGGTGTGGTAGGGATCATGCCTTGCAGCGTTCTACCGTAATTTGAGCTTCATTTACCTGTATGACTCGTACGGGCGTGCCCGGTTCTATAAATTCACCCGATGATTTCACTTCCACCACCTTGTCCCCCAAACGGGCATTACCCACCAAGGCGAGTCGCGTCAGTGCTACCCCTTCGTCCCCATGCTTGACTGATAATTGTGCGTGCGTGGCAGCAGTGGACTCTATTGCATTGTGCAGTGCCATTCGGTCGAAGGTGCGGGAATGCGCCAGCCAGCGCAGCACGAGCGTTAGCAGTACAATGCCGGCTATTAAGGCTGCTACGGCCCAGCCCGTTCCCCATTGCTGGTAAACTAAGGCTACATCCACTAAGGCACATCCGATGGAACAGATCCCGGCCACGCCAAACCCCGGTGTGAAAAAGATCTCAATGACTCCGAGTAGAAGTGTGAGGATGGCTAAAACGATAATAACTGTAGTCATAGGATGGAAGATTTAAGGGTTAGTTTGTGAGTGGCTCTCTCTTAAATTAGGAGGGGGAGTGGCAGTTTCCACATTAATAGGCAGGACGATACTTGGCTTCATCGAAGTCCTCCATCATGGAAAGATACGAGGCATAGCGGGAGGGAGCCAGTCTGTGCTCCTCCAAGGCCCGCAACACAGCGCATCCCGGTTCGTGTGTATGGGTGCAGTTGCCGAAACGGCAGTCCGCGCCTATCTTGAATATTTCGCGGAAATAATGAGATACCTCTTCCGGTTCGATGTCAAATGTGCCGAATCCTTTGATGCCCGGTATGTCAATGAGCGCACCTCCCTCCGGTAGTTCGTAGAGTTCACTGAAAGTGGTGGTGTGCGTTCCTGTTCCATGAGCCTCTGACACCTCTGCTGTGCGTGCGCCGGCATCAGGTACAAGGCAGTTGAGCAGGGTGGACTTTCCCACGCCCGAGTGTCCGGCCAGCAGAGTCGTGCGATTTTTGAGCATGGGGATCAGTTTGGGGAGGCCGTCACCCTTTAAGGCGGAAAGAACTACGGTCTTATAGCCTATGTCTGTATAGATTGAGTGCAGGTAAGAGAATTGTGCCTGTTCTTCTTCATTCTGAAGATCATCCGCTTTATTAAAGACCAGTATGACCGGGATACGGTATGCTTCGGCCGAGGCGAGGAAACGGTCGATGAAGGTTGTCGTGGTCATCGGTCTGGCAACAGTCACGAGCAGGAGAGTCAAGTCGAGGTTGGCCGCTAACACATGGCTCTGTTTGGAAAGGTTGGATGCCTTGCGTACGATGTAGTTGCGCCGTTCATCAATTTCCTTGATGAAGGCGGGCTGTCCTTGTGGTGAAGGTTGCAGTGTCACCCCATCGCCGACAGCCACAGGATTGGTGGAGCGGATACCGCGCAGGCGAAAATTTCCTTTCACCTTACACTCGACCGCTTCACCCTTGTCCGTGCGTACGATACATGAAGATCCTGTGGTTCTGATTACAATGCCGTGCATGTTTATGTGATAGACTATACAGTCATGATTTCCTTGTTCTTGGTGGCGAGTACTTCCTCCACTTTCTTCACCATTTTGTCATGGATCTTTTGCAGGTCGTTCTCAGCATCTTTTTCCACATCTTCAGAAAGTCCGTCTTTTATGGCTTTCTTCAGTTTTTCGTTGCCGTCCCGGCGGGCGTTGCGTATGGCTACCTTGGCCTCTTCCGCTTCCTTGGCGCATTGCTTGGCCAATTGTTTGCGTCGGTCTTCCGTGAGTGGAGGGATGGCCAGACGGATCACTTCGCCGTTATTTTCGGGCATAATGCCGATGGTGCTGTCAATAATAGCTTTTTCGATGACACGAAACATTTGCTTGTCCCAAGGCTTGATGGCGATAGTGCGCGCATCAGGAGTAGTGAGCGCGGCCACGTTGTTGATGGGAACCATAGAGCCGTAGCTGTTTACACGCAGCTCATCCAGAATGTGGATGTTAGCCTTGCCGGCACGTATTTGTGACAGCGTGTCTTCGAGGTGCATCACGCTCATTTCCATCTTTTCCTCGCAGGCGGCGAGGCATTGCTTTACATCGAGCATTTTAGAAATATCTTTAGGGTTTATAAAACGGGCAGAAGCGGTGCGTGGATGCACCTCTTCGAAATTGTGTAGATTGATGGGCGGCATAGGTAGACATCAGAATGTTCTATCTGCTTATTAATGCACTTATGCCGGATGGTAGGGGGCAGGGATGGCATTCCCCAATTGCTTCAATTGCTGAGGCGCAGCCTGTCTTATGCAAAGACAGTGCAAGCCGAACGCCGCCAAGCTTGCTTGGATGGCTGAGGCGCAGCCTGTCTTATGCAAAGATAATGTACATTGCGAATACTCTCCTGCATTTGGCGAAAAAAGAATATGGGGACGTTTGCCGTCTCTTTTTACCGCTATCCTTTTAGAGAAGAGTTAGGTTGCGTTTCTGTAAGATGTTAAGCAGGCTCGTTCTGATGATTTGTCTTCCCTTCCCCATTCCCAGTACATGGTCAGGTACGTTTTAAATAGACAGGGCATAATAGGTTGAGCGTACGGATATTTCATTAACTTCGCATATGAATGTAAGTTACTGGCAAGCTTCAATCAAGCTGGATAGCTTATAATAGTTGCAGACAGCCATGTCATGAAATGTCGGTATCGACAGATTCTTTGTGTATGGCTGAGCATTGGTGTCTGCTGTTCCTGGCTTTGCAGATAGCTTCTGTCTTTTCCGCGGCTGTGATTTTCATTTTGTTTCGCATAGCCCCCTTGGCGGCAGTTTTTCACCAAACACACCCACACAGACCAAACAAGACGAACAGGTTAACAACAAAATTGGGGGAGTTTCCGGGTAGTGAAAACATAGGCTGTGGTCTGCCTTGGGTACTACTTGGAAGCTCCGTATTTCTACAATGGCTGAAAAATCAGAGTTTACAAGCAAACGCGAGAAAGTAACGTTTGTAGATTTATTCGCAGGGGCCGGGGGCATCAGCGAAGGCTTTTTGCAGGCATATACTGACAAAAAGTATTTTAGCTTTTTGCTGGCCTCTGATATAAACTCAAATTGTCAGCTTACGCACGAAGTAAGATATAACTGCCAATTAGGTCTTGATACGAAGTTCATTTGTCAGGACATCATGGAGGACGGTTTTGTTGACAATCTCCTTTCCGCCTTGCACGGGGCTAAAGTTGATGTTATCACAGGTGGTCCGAGTTGTCAATCTTTTAGCTTGGCAGGTGCCCGCAAAAAATTTGATAAGCGTGATGATCTGTTTTTTCATTACCTCAAAGTAATCAAGGCCCTTCGTCCCAAATACTTCGTTATGGAGAACGTGAAGGGCATTCTTACTAAAGACGGCGGTAGGATAGCAGAGCGTATCATGAGAGAAATACGCTCTATCATAGATACGAAGGAAGTTCCGAAACTTCTTGGCTTCCTTTCAAATTTATTGCCGCAGATTTGTTCGCCTTTCCTTGCTAAGGTTTTTTTGGCAAAAGTAAAATGGGGAGTCGAGGAAGATGCAACTGAACATGAAGAAAACTTTTTGGCCCTACTTGAAGAACAATTTAAGGTGGTGACAAAGAGTATAGAATACCGTAAAAGCAAATCTGATGAGACTGTAAATACGGCACGTCATGGATTTAAACTTCTACGTGAAATCTCTAAACGCGCTTCACTTAAGAAGGCTGCCATTGAGTTAAAAACCCACTGCAATATAAACAATGACATTTTCGCCGATCAACTCAACCGGTTCATCGAGTCTATTGATGATGCGAAGTTGGTAGAGGAAGTAGACGAGGCATTGGGTGCGATGGTCACAATGACTGGTAATTCTGTAGCTCTTGAAGAGCTCCGGTACGCTATAGCATTTTTCACCCTGACATTTGATGAGACCCTGGATGCTATTGGACGACTTGTTTCGGAAAAAGCACCTCAGGATTCATCTGAATATAAGTCGTTCAATCAGGCAATACGACTTTACAATATTGAACGGCCTATTGTTTTACTCTCCTCTGATTATGGCGTTCCGCAAAATCGCGAGCGAGTCGTTTTCTTTGGATGTCGAAAAGATCAAAAGACAATAACTGCAGTTCCTGCTACTGTTTCAGAGGCAGGCAAGGTAAAGCTATTTGAAGCTCTTTGGGATTTGGATACCATATCAAGTGGTGAGGTGCAGTCAAGTTACAGACCCTCTGAACCTCAGCCAGCATACAGGCAATTACTTGTCAAAAGAGAGACCTCAAGCGAACCTTCTGTCGAAGGTCACTTGTATTCTGAGTGGTCGAAGCGTGGTCGTTTAGGTCATCGCTTTACATTCGACTGTCTGCCTTTCTATGTTAAGACAGCGGATGATTTATATGACGAATCGCATCATCTCGTCATGGAATTATTTAATCACCAGACAAGCAGGCAAAGCGAGGATGTGAAAAGACGCTTGCGTATTATTGCCGAACATGGTGACTATAACTTGGCGAAAGAGGAACTTCGGCGTGAAGGGGTTGATTCGCACAAACGCAACTATGTCGTTCTCCACCCTGAGCTGCAAAGCCCAACTGTATGCACGATGCCCGATGATTTCATTCATTACCGTGCCTTTCGTCCTTTGACAGTGAGGGAAATGGCACGTCTGCAATCGTTTGATGATAATTTCGTATTCCAAGGCAAACGTCAGACAGGGGGCGAAAAGCGCAAGGATGAAATTCCGCAATATACACTGGTCGGTAACGCTGTTCCACCGCTAATGGCGCGGGCGATTGCCAATGCCATACTCTCTAATATACGTTGATATGATACGTATGCGCCCCTTCACTCCATTCGAGGAAAAGAATCTGGCTTTTTTAGTAAACCATCATGTCGAATTTACCCTTGTTCAACTTACTGCTACGGGGTTAAAGAAGAGCATTATGGATGCAACCGCTCCAATGCGTACTTTCTTCCACGAAAAGGGGGTGCATGATTATGAGGGACAGCAGCAGGGGGCTGAGCATAAGCAGTTGGTAAAGACCGTGATTCTTGATGGTATGGATGCAAAGGAAACCCTGACATCACTTTATTGGCCCGCAAGCAAAAAGGGAGATCCCCGTTTATGGATTTATGGGTTGCAGAAATTCACCCGATCCGATGATATCCATGCAATTTGTATCCTCAATGGTCAGTTCTATGTGATCGGCATTACGACTTGTGATATTGAGGCAATATTCCAAGCGGCATCGCAGTCTGTGCTCAAAGATGTCGTCAATGAGTTTAACCGTGTGTCGGTTTCTGTCAGAGACGAATTGCTTGATTTCTTCCGGCGCAATTCCAACACTTGGTTTGAGTCTGAAGTACTTGCCGATACGGGTATTGGGCGTACGATTGAAACCATGTTGGGCATTCCGCAAAATTCTGATAGAAATCCCGACTATAAAGGCATAGAGTTAAAGAGCTACCGTGATAAGCGTTCCTCAACTAAAAATGTTCTATTTACCCAGACCCCCAATTGGGAACTGAGCAAGCTGAAATCTGGTAGAGATATAGTCGCTCATTATGGTTACAATTGTGGGGATGGCCGCTTGACCTACCAAAGTACAGTACAGTGCAATTACCCCAATGCACAGAACCTCGTTCTTAACCTTGAACTTGTTAAGGAATGGTTAGAACTGAAGCACTATGGCAACTGTGTGGAAGATGTAGCCGTTTGGTCTCTCAAAAAACTACACGCCCGCTTGAGAGAGAAGCACCACGAAACCTTTTGGATAAAGGTTGAGAACAAGATCCGCAATGGCAAAGAATTTTTCCGTTATATCAGCATTGAGCATACCCGCAATCCAATTATATCTCAGTTTGATATTCTGTTGGAGGCCGGAATAATTACGGTTGACCTCTTGTTATGTCGTCCAAGCGGGCATGGTGATACATATAGTTTCAAAATCAAGAAAAGAGGTATGCCGCTTCTTTTTCCCGAAAGTTCTACGTACAATTTGTTGGCTATATAATCTGTTGTAGCTTTCTTGCTGCATTTATGGCAATGAAAGACATTTGACAGGCGGACACCAGAAGTGTTATATCCCTCATACCGTACTTCAGGCGGTCGTCTCTGAAAGTACAGCTGCATGCTCACCAGCGCTTCAGCTCATCTGGAATGACCGGCATGGCTCCATGCTGCGTGCAGACATAGGCGCTGACCTTGACGGCGCGCTCGTGTGCCTGACGGATGGGAAGGCCCTGTACCAGTCCGGCTACAAGAGCACCCGTGAAGGAGTCGCCGGCTCCTACGGTGTCCGCCACTTCTACTTGAGGAGTCTCGACGAATGACACATCACCCGAGGTAAAGACATAGCTGCCGTTCACCCCGCAAGTAAGTATGAGCATTTCCAAGTTGTACTTGCCTAAAATAAATGGGCACTGATCCTTTAGGCTCATGTTGGGATAGCCGAACAGCCAGTTGATGGTGGCAAGTTCTTCATCATTGATTTTGAGAATGTTGCAGCGCTTGATGGAAGCATGTATGATTTCTTTTGTGTAGAATCTCTGCCTGAGGTTGATGTCGAAAACTTTGAACCGTCCGTCATTGTCGGGCATTGTGTCCAGAAACCGGTTGATCGTCTCACGCGACATCGCGCTGCGCTGTGCCAGTGAACCCCAGCATACGGCACGCGTTTCGCGTGCCAGCTGTTCGAGGGAGGGGGTAAATGGGATGTTGTCCCAGGCTACCCCTTCCTTGATCTCATAAGTGGGTATCCCATTGTCATCGACTGTGACTTGCACCGTTCCCGTAGGGTAGGGGACATCCTCAATGAGACCCTGCAAATGGTGTTCTTGGAAAGTCTCATGTATTTCCTGCCCCAGCTTGTCCCGACCGACAGCGCTTACCACGCGGCTCTCGAGGCCAAATTGTGAAACATGAAAAGCGAAATTGGCCGGTGCGCCCCCTATTTGCTTGCCTTCGGGCAGTATGTCCCATAGGGCTTCGCCCATACCTACTATGTATCGGGCGCGTGTAGGGATTTTGCTGTTGTTTGTGGGTTGGGAAGGGTGTGACATAATGGTAGTTGTTTGGATGGTGGGGTATGAAACAGAAACGTCAAGTTTCCTTTTTTATTTTGAGGATGAAGCCGGCAGACAGGTGACGGCGGTGGCCACGACGGTGACGACCCCACTTGGGAATGCATGATTTCGCTCGCCGGCCCCATGGACGGCGGGAAGGCCGTATGTCCGAAAAGTCTCAGGAGCACCAGTCCCGCCTGTTCATTCTTTTCATTGGCGCGGTTGGGGGCGCTCGGGCAAAGATAATCCGATAATATGGCACAAGCTTGTATAAGGGAACTGTAGAAGCTTATCTGCCATAAAATGGAGCCTGAATACGATGTGCGTTTGCTCTGGCTGGGATGTTGCAGGATGGGCGCTTTTTATGAAAAAAGGCAGGTTTCTCTATGTCGCTCGTACCTTGTCGGCTGAGGGTACGGTCTTTAGGTATCGGTTGGTGCTCCAAGGGTATAAGGAGGACAGACGGTCGTTGCCGCTTTTTTTGTACCTTTGCATAAGGCAGGCTGCGGCTCAGCCGTCCAAGCAGGCTTGACGGCGTTCGCCTTGCACTGTCTTTGCCTGTCAAATGTTTGTGGGGCATATGATGCAGGCCATACGTGCCCACCCCCTTTTCCTTATATTGCACAATGAGTGACGAAAACAAAAACGCCGGAGCAGGTGTCGATACGCCGAGTGAAGCCCATAGTGGCTACACGCCCGGACAGGTACGTGACGGGCAGGGCAACCTGCAGCTTACCGGCATGTATCAGAATTGGTTCATCGATTATGCTTCCTATGTCATACTTGAGCGTGCCGTTCCCCATTTGGGCGATGGCTTGAAGCCGGTACAGCGCCGACTGCTGCACGCGATGAAGCGCAAGGATGACGGCCGCTATACCAAGGTGGCCAACATTGTGGGTGAAACGATGCTGTTCCACCCTCACGGTGACGCCTCCATCAAGGATGCCCTGGTACAGCTGGGGCAGAAGGATTTGCTCGTGGACACACAAGGGAATTGGGGCAATATTCTGACGGGAGACGATGCGGCGGCATCGCGGTACATTGAAGCGCGTTTGTCCAAGTTTGCGCTCGATGTGCTTTTCAACCCAAAAACGACGGAGTGGAAATTGTCATATGACGGGCGCAACAAGGAACCGGTCAGCCTGCCTGTCAAGTTTCCGCTGCTGCTGGCCCAAGGGGCGGAGGGAATTGCCGTAGGCTTGTCTGCCAAGATTCTTCCACACAATTTTGGCGAGCTGTGTGATGCGGCCATCAGTTACTTGCGGGGTAAGGAGTTCCATTTGTATCCGGACTTCCCCACGGGAGGTTCGATCGATGTCAGCCGTTACAATGATGGTTTGCGGGGGGGAGCGGTCAAGGTACGTGCCAAGATAGAGAAGCTTGACGGCAAGACGCTCGTCATACGTGAGATACCCTATGGCAAGACTACCAGCTCGCTCATTGACAGCATACTCAAAGCCAATGAAAAAGGTAAGATAAAGATTCGGAAGGTTGATGACAACACGGCGGCGAACGTGGAGATACACGTACACCTCACTCCCGGCTCCTCGCCCGACAAGGCGATCGACGCCCTCTATGCCTTCACGGACTGTGAGGTCAGCATCTCGCCCAACTGCTGCGTGATAGACCAGAAGAAGCCCAAGTTTCTTACGGTGAGCGATGTGCTGCGTCGGTCGGCGGACACGACACGCGGATTGCTGGAGCAGGAGCTGCGCATACGCCGCGGCGAACTGATGGAGAGCTTGCTCTTCGCCTCGTTGGAGCGCATCTTCATCGAGGAGCGTATCTACAAGGACCGGCCGTTCGAACAGGCTCCCGATATGGACAGTGCGGTCGCTCACATAGACCGTCGTCTGGACCCGTTCAAGGCGGCGTTCTTCCGCCCGATTGTCCGTGAGGACATCCTTCGTCTGATGGAAATCAAGATGGGTCGGATTCTGAAGTTCAATAAAGACCGTGCCGATGAGTTGATTGCGCGCATGAAGGCAGAAGTGGAGCGCATCGATCAGGATCTGCAAAATATGGTGGAGGTGACGGTCAATTGGTATCGCCTCATTCGTGACAAATATGCTGCCCGATATCCGCGCCGCACGCAGATCCGCTCTTTCGACAATATAGAGGCTACCAAGGTCATTGAGGCCAACGAGAAACTTTACATCGACCGTGAGAACGGTTTTATCGGAACGGGGCTGAAGAAAGATGAGTTTGTCGCCAACTGTTCTCCCATCGATGATGTGATTATTTTCTACCGTGACGGAACCTACAAGGTGACGCGTGTGCAGGACAAGCTGTTTATAGGCAGTACGGAGCGCAGCACCCAAGAGAAGAAAAAGAAGATAGAGGTGATACACATCGCCATCTTCCGCAAGAATGACCGCCGTACGATTTACAACGCCATCTACCGGGACGGCGAGACGGGAGCCTGCTTTATCAAGCGTTTTAACGTGACGAGTATCACGCATGACCGTGAATATGACCTCACGACCGGTACCCCCGGCAGCCGGGTGCTCTATTTCACGGCCAATCCCAACGGAGAGGCCGAAGTGGTCAAGGTGACTTTCCGCCCCAATCCACGCCTCAAGCGCATCAGCTTTGACAAGGATTTCGGAGAGGTGCTGGTCAAGGGACGCCAGAGCCGCGGCAACCTGCTGACCCGCATTGAGGTGCATAAGGTGACACTCAAGTCGCACGGCGTGTCAACCCTCGGAGGACGCAAGGTGTGGTTTGACCACGATGTGCAACGGATCAACTATGACGAGCGTGGACAATATCTGGGCGAGTTCCATACGGAAGATCTGGTTCTGGTGGTTCTGCGGTCGGGACAGTGGTACACGACTGGCTTTGACTTGAACAATCATTATGAGTCGGAGGGGATATTGCGGGTTGAGAAGTTTGATCCGCATAAAGTGTGGTGCGCCGTACTCTTTGACGCTGACCAGCAGGGTTTTCCCTACCTTAAGCGTTTCGTGTTGGAGCGTGCGCCCCAGGCGCGTCCGCAAAGTTTTGTGGGCGACAATCCCAAGACACGTTTCGTATTGCTGACCGATGAGCCTTATCCGCGTTTGCGTTTGACCTATGGCGGAGCTGACGCTTTCCGTGACCCTGTGGAGATAGATGCCGAGCAGTTTGTAGCGGTCAAGGGATTTAAGGCCAAGGGCAAGCGGCTCACGACCTGTCAGGTAGACAGCATAGAGGAATTGCCCTCCCTGCGCACAGCCGATTCGGAAACGCAGTCCGGTGATACGGACGGGGCGGAGACCGGAACCCGCCCTGAAGGAGAATTTCCGGAGGAGGGGCGTACCTTGTTTGACGAGTAGCGGTCACCCTGCTGACATGCAGTCCATGCAGTTTGGGGCGCACGGTGTAGATATGCCGTGCGCCCCAAACTTTTTTCAAAAACGGCGTACGGAGATGGTTCGTCCTTCTGTCAGTACTTGGCCGGTTGCGCCGTACAGTCCGGTAGGAGGAGCGTCTGTGTTCGTGGCAGACTGTATGGTTTCTCCGAGGCGGTAGCGTTTCGTTACCATCCAAGGGCGTTGTTGTCTATGCCCGTCTTGGACGGAGCGACGGAGGTGTGCCTGCACTACGCCGTTTCAGATGCAGGGGGCGGCATCCTGTGAGCCACAGCGTTCCGTACAGATTCGCCAATCCCCATCTTCGGTTCAATTTCAAGTCTTGAAATATATAAATACAGACTTGAAATATATAAATCAAGACTTTATTTATATAATTCAAGTCTGTATTTTGAGCCTCTCCTGCGCATCGGGGAGTCTGCATCGTTGTTTGGGGGTCACAGCCCCTCTGTTTCAGTGAAAGACAAGCCCCTGTAGTTGATGGAAGGATTCATCGTGCCCGTACGGATAAATCGAGTCGGTTGGGCACTTCTGCGCATGATTTGCACTATCTTTGCATAAGATAGGCTGCGGCTCGGCCATCGAATCGGGCTTCATGTCGCTCGCCTTGCACTATCTTTGCGTAAGATTGCGCAAGATCCGGCAGGCCAAACAGGTTAAGTGCCCTTGCCCGCCTCAGTTTCTATCAAGATGGGACAAACAACCAACCACAACGACGATATGATTCTTTTTTTTGAAACGCCGCAAGGTAGCATCGTGGCCACGGAGACTGGCCACAAGCTCACCGATGTAGAAGTGAAGGAGCTTTGCTGGCTCTATGGTGGCGCACGCCTGCTAAAGGAGGACGCTCTCACAGGCTGGTATGTAGGGCCTCGCCGTGAAATGGTTACACCTTGGAGCACCAATGCCGTGGAGATCACCCAGAATATGGGTCTTCACGGCATTGTGCGCATCGAGGAGTATTTTCCGGTATCATCCCCGGATGCAGATCATGACCCCATGCTGCAGCGCATGTATGACGGATTGGACCAGCAGGTCTTCACAGTGGACATCAAGCCTGCCCCCATCGAGCACATTTCCGACTTGGAAGCTTATAATGAACAGGAGGGGCTGGCCCTGTCACCGGCGGAGATAGACTATCTGCGTGGTGTGGAGAAGCAATTGGGACGTCTGCTCACGGATTCAGAGGTATTCGGATTTGCCCAGATCAATTCAGAGCACTGTCGTCACAAGATTTTCGGCGGTACTTTCGTGATAGATGGCCAGGAGATGCCCTCGTCTCTTTTTGCCATGATCAAGAAGACGACAAAAGAGAATCCGCACCATATCATATCTGCCTACAAAGACAATGTAGCCTTTGCCCAAGGGCCGGTGGTGGAGCAGTTCGCCCCCGCCGACCACTCAACGAGCGACTGGTTTCGGGTGAAAGACATAGAGAGCGTCATATCGCTTAAGGCCGAGACGCACAATTTTCCTACCACAGTAGAGCCTTTTAATGGCGCTTCGACAGGAACCGGTGGCGAGATACGCGACCGCATGGGCGGTGGCGTCGGCTCTTGGCCCATTGCTGGTACTGCCGTCTACATGACTTCTTATCCGCGTCTGGACGGCGGACGGGAGTGGGAGGATGTACTGCCTGTACGCAAGTGGCTCTACCAGACCCCCGAACAGATACTCATCAAGGCCAGCAACGGGGCGTCAGATTTTGGAAACAAATTCGGACAGCCGCTTATCGCCGGCTCCGTGCTGACGTTTGAGCATCAGGAAAACGGTGAGAAGTATGGTTACGACAAGGTGATCATGCTCGCCGGAGGCGTAGGCTATGGCACCAAGCGCGACTGTTTGAAGGGTAAGCCTGTCAAGGGCAACAAGATCGTCGTGGTCGGTGGCGATAACTACCGTATCGGCTTGGGGGGAGGTTCCGTCAGTTCGGTGGACACAGGCCGCTATTCCAGTGGTATAGAGCTGAATGCGGTACAAAGGGCCAATCCTGAAATGCAGAAGCGCGCCAACAACCTGGTGCGTGCCCTTTGCGAAGAGGAGGTGAATCCTGTGGTGAGCATCCATGACCACGGTTCTGCGGGGCACGTGAACTGCCTGTCGGAGCTGGTCGAGGATTGCGGAGGCCTGATCGACATGAGCAAGCTGCCCATCGGCGATCCGACACTTTCGGCCAAGGAGATCATAGCCAACGAGAGTCAGGAACGTATGGGACTGCTCATTCAGGAAGAGCATTTGGAGCATGTGCGCCGGATCGCTGACCGCGAGCGTGCCCCGATGTATGTGGTCGGGCAGACGACCGGCGACGCACATTTCGCTTTTGAGCAGGCCGATGGCGAGCGCCCCTTCGATCTCGATGTGGCGCAGATGTTCGGCCACTCGCCCAAGACCGTTATGGTGGACGAGACCGTGGAGCGCCACTATACAGATGTGGCCTACGACCCGGCATTGCTGGATGAATATACCAGCCGCGTGTTGCAGCTTGAGGCTGTGGCTTGCAAGGATTGGCTGACCAACAAGGTGGACCGTTCCGTGACGGGCAAAGTGGCCCGCCAGCAGACACAGGGCGAACTGCAACTGCCCTTGTCAGACTGCGGAGTGGTGGCACTTGACTATCGGGGACGCAAGGGCATCGCCACGGCTTTGGGACATGCTCCACAGGCCGGTCTGGCTGACCCTGCGGCAGGTTCTGTGCTTTCCGTGGCTGAGGCTTTGACCAATATCGTTTGGGCACCGCTTGCTGAGGGCTTGGACAGCGTGTCGCTTTCTGCCAACTGGATGTGGCCCTGCCGTTCACAGAAAGGTGAGGATGCGCGTCTCTATAAGGGTGTGGAGGCGTTGAGTGACTTTTGCTGTGCCTTGCAGATCAATGTGCCCACGGGCAAGGATTCCCTCTCGCTTTCCCAGCAGTATCCCAATGGGGAGAAGATCATATCGCCGGGAACGGTCATTGTGAGTGCCGGTGGCGAGGTGAGCGACATCCGTCGTGTGGTGTCTCCCGTATTGGTCAATGACAAGAAGACCACGCTGTATCATATCGACTTTTCCTTTGACAAATTGCGCCTTGGAGGTTCGGCCTTCGCACAGAGCCGCGGCTTTGTCGGCAGCGATGTGCCGACCGTGACGAATCCGGAGTATTTCCGCGATGCGTTCAACGCCGTGCAGCGGCTCATAGAGAAGGGATGGATATTGGCCGGGCATGACATCTCAGCCGGCGGTCTCATCACGACTCTGCTCGAAATGACCTTTGCCAATACGGAAGGTGGCATTGACCTGAAGCTTGACAAATTCGGCACGGACGATCTGGTGAAGATCCTGTTTGCCGAGAATCCCGGTGTCGTGGTGCAGGTGAGCGACAAGCACAAGAAGGACTTCAAGGCTCTGCTGGATGAGGCCGGTGTCAGCTACTTGAAGCTGGGGCGTCCCGACAGCGAGCGTCAGATCATGGTTCACTTCCTCGGGGCAGACTATCAGTTCGGCATCGATTATCTGCGTGACGTATGGTATGCCACATCTTATCTGCTTGACTGCAAGCAGAGCATGAACGGCTGTGCCCGCAAGCGCTTTGAGAACTATAAGCGGCAGCCGATAGAGTTCCATATCCACAAGGACTTTACGGGACACTTCGAGCAGCTGGGCATCGACCCCGACCGTCGTACCCCGTCAGGGGTCAAGGCGGCCATCATCCGTGAGAAAGGCACCAATGGTGAGCGCGAGATGGCCTATGCCCTCTACCTGGCCGGCTTCGATGTGAAAGATGTGATGATGACAGATTTGATCACGGGGCGTGAGACACTGGATGAGGTGAACATGATCGTGTTCTGCGGCGGATTCTCCAACTCGGACGTGCTGGGTTCAGCCAAGGGATGGGCAGGCGCTTTCCTGTACAACCCCAAGGCCAAGGAGGCGCTCGACCGTTTCTATGCCCGTGAGGACACCCTGTCGCTGGGCGTATGCAACGGCTGTCAGTTGATGGTGGAGCTGGGCTTGATCAATCCGGAACATAAGGACTGTGCGAAGATGCTGCACAACGATTCGCGCAAGTTTGAGAGCGCCTACCTCGGTGTGACAGTGCCGACCAACCGCAGTGTCATGTTTGGCTCTTTGTCTGGCGACAGACTGGGCATTTGGGTCGCCCACGGAGAGGGCAAGTTCCGTCTGCCCCTGCCCGAGGATGCTTACAACATCGTGCTGAAGTATACTTACGATGAGTATCCGGGCAATCCCAATGGCAGTGACTATTCTGTGGCTGGTGTCGCCAGTCCCGACGGACGCCACCTGGCAATGATGCCTCACTTGGAGCGTGCCTTCTATCCTTGGCAAAATGCCTATTACCCGGCAGACCGCAGGGCGGACGACATCACTCCGTGGATGGAAGCCTTTGTCAACGCACGGAAGTGGGTAGAGGCACATGCTAAGTAGCATCTGCCGAACACCTGCTTGCTTCTTACAAACATCCCGCCACCGGTACATTGCAGTACCGGTGGCGGGATGTTTGATGTGGTGGAGAGGGGGATGTCATGGCAGATGGGCCAACTCATTGTCGATGCGGGACGGCACATATTTCCGCAACACGCGCCAGGCCAGCCACCAGCATGCGCGGCGCAGTTGGTCTGCCAAGGTACACAGCAGGAACATCAGGACCGCAAGCCCCGAAAGGGCCAGCAGGCAGAGCAGTCCGTTGAGGTTCTGCCATAAATAATGGATGGCTGACACGTAGTAGTCCATGGTCATGCCGGGGGTCATGTGAAGCAGATAGACGGAGAAACTGGAAGCTGCCACATAGTTGACTGCGCGGCTTTGGAAGTGCATTCGGGCGAAGGTGAGCAGCAGGCAGAGTGCCGTGAAGATGAGGGTCGGGGAAGTATAGTCATACAGATGAAGCATACCGCGCAGGCCGTGGAGGCGCATCTGCCAGGCGAGGGCGCTTTGTAGCAGGACGATGATGAGGAACGCGGCGGGAAAGGTGAGGCGGGGCAGACGGCACAGATGGTCGAAATGATAGCGGCGGACATAGTGGGCCAGTACGTAAAGGAAGACGAAGGACAGGGTGGAGTAGCCATAGTTGAAATTGGCGGATCCGCCGTCCAACCATCCGTAGAGGAGTTGGAAGACAAAGTAGCCAATGAGAAACAACTCCGTTTGCCCCCGTGTGGCCTGGCGGAGAAAGGAATTAATGAAAGGTGACAGGAGATAGAGGCCCAGGTAAGCCTTGACAAACCAATAGGCGTATCCGAAAAGGCAGGCGCTATAGAGTCCGGATATGTTCCAAGGCGTTTTTCCGCAGGCGGCGAAAACAATGTAGAGACCTATCGTGCAGAAGAAGGTTTGGAAGAGCAACTTGCCCAGGCTCTTGACTTTGACGTGTATGCCGAACCATCCCGATAACAATACGAACATGTTGACGGCACCGGCGCATATGGTCTCTATGCCAAAGCGGGTGAGTGAAGCCAGCGGTGCGGTCTGTGCCTCCAGTTGTGTCGGCGGTTGCAGCGTGGCGAAGTTGGCGTGTACCCCTACAACCAGAAGCATGGCAAGACACCGGAAAAGTTCCATATTGCTCTGGCGTTGTACGTGCGTATGGGGGGCTTGGGTGTGGCCGGTGGCTGAAAGCAGGTTGGGCATGGGGAACGGTTGGTCGGTTAGGATGAACAGAAAAAATGGGCGCAGCAGAATGGCCTTTCTGCCGGTAGATACGGGAACACCCTCTTTCCACGTTGTTCGTGCGGGATATCTTGGCTTCCGCATACGGGTGAAAGAGGGTGCTGGATGGTTGTGCGAAATATGGAAGATGGAAGAGGCTATATCCTGACTGCTTCCGTGACGTTCTCAATTTGTTTCAGCTGTTCGCATATAGATGTAACGTCCGACGTGTCATAGACAGAGATGATCAGGTAGCCTTCAAATATGCCGTCGTCGGTATTGAGCATGATGCGCTTTACCACAAAATGTACGAGTTTGTGCAGCACGTCCGCGATGGAATAGAGCACGCCTTGCGAATCAATGCCGCGGATCTCTATCTTCACATCGTATTGCAATACGCGGTGAGTATCCCAGCGGCAGGCCACAATGTTGTTTCCGAAACGCGTCTTGAGCTTTACGGCAGTCTCACAGCTCCGTTTGTGAAGCTGCATGCCGCCGTCGGGGGTCACATACCCCACCACGTCATCGCCCGGGATCGGATGGCAGCATTCGGCACAGGTGCAGCGGTGCAAGACATCCTCGTTGAGCGTAAGTACCTCCTTGCGGTTGATTTTCAGTGCCCATTGCGGGTCTTCGTCCACCTTAGGGGGAGCTGCGGTGTCGGGAGTGGAGTTCTTGCCCATGAAGGGGATGAACCTGCGCCATCCCTTGCCGTCCTTGCGAGTATTGTTAAGTATGCTGAGCGTGTCGTCGTTGAGCGTTATCTTCTCATCGCCGAGGCTGAAATAAAGCTCTTCATTCGAGAGGACGTTGTAGCAGTGGCGCACGCGCTCGATGGTGGCGGCGTTGGGCTGCAAGTCGTGACGCAGTAGAAAGTCGCGCAGCATTTCTTCGCCCCTTCGCTGTTTCTCGCGGCTTTCGCGGCGTAGAATGGCCTGAATCTTGGCACGTGCCTTGGCCGTTGTGGCAAAATTGAGCCATTCAGGTTGGACGTGCTGGTTGCGGGAGGTGAGAACTTCAATTTGGTCACCGCTTTTCAGCACGTAGCTCAGCGGAACGAGGCGGTGGTTGACCTTGGCGCCGAAGCAGTGCGACCCAAGAAAAGAATGTATGGAAAATGCGAAGTCGAGTGCCGTAGATCCCAAAGGCAGGCTTTTAAGCTCTCCCTTGGGCGTGAACACCATGATTTCAGAGGCGTAAAGATTAAGCTTGATGTTGTCGAGCAGGTCAAGTGTGTCCGGCTGCGGGTCATCGAGTATCTCCTTGATGGAGTCCAGCCACTTGTTAAGCTCATTCTCATCGTATTCCGCATTGTGGTCCTTGTATTTCCAGTGTGCGGCGAAGCCCATCTCCGCGATGTCGTCCATGCGGTCGGAACGTATCTGCACCTCTATCCATTTGCCTTGCTTGGACATGAACGTGTTGTGCAGGGCCTGATATCCATTGCTCTTGGGATGGGAAAGCCAGTCGCGGAAACGCGTAGGGTGCGGGTCGTATATTTCTGTCAGGGCGGAGTATATGCGGAAGCATTCGTCTTTTTCATGGCTACGGTCCGCAGGAGTGAAGATGATACGGATGGCCAAAATGTCAAAGACCTCCTCGAAGGGGATATGCTTGTTCTCCATCTTCATCCAGATGGAGTAGGGGCTTTTGACGCGTGCCTTAATGGTATACTTCACGCCCATGGAGTCCAGCTTGGTGCGTATGGCGGGAGTGAACTTGGCGATGATGTCTTCACGCTCTATCTTGGAGTTCTCTATCTTCCTGACAATAGCGGCGTACTCTTCGGGATGCTCGTACTTGAAACTGAGGTCTTCCAGTTCTGTCTTGATTTTGCTGAGGCCCAACCGGTCCGCGATGGGGGCAAAGATGTAAAGCGTTTCGCTGGCAATCTTGTATTGCTTGGAAGGCAACATGCTCGAAAGCGTGCGCATGTTGTGCAGGCGGTCTGAGATCTTGATGAGGATGACCCGTACGTCATCGCACATGACAAGCAGCAGCTTTTTGAAAGTCTCAGCCTGAAGTGAAGCGCGGTCGCCGAATATGCCGCCGGATATCTTGGTGACCCCCTCAACGATGTTGGCAACCTTTTGACCAAAGAGATTGTTCAGGTCTTCATTGGTATAGTCCGTGTCTTCTTCCACATCATGAAGGAGCGCGGCGCATATGGAGGTAGAGCCAAGGCCAATTTCGCCGCACGCAATTTGTGCGACAGCAATGGGGTGCATGATATAGGGTTCGCCCGAACGCCGGCGAACCCCCTTGTGCGCCTCTTTGGCGAAGTTGAACGCCTTGGTGATGATTTGCGTTTTACGCCGGTGGTTGGATGCCAGATAGGTGTCGAGCAGATGCTGGAAGGCAGCATTGATCATCTCCTCATCCTTTTGCTCCTGTGGGGTAAGCGGTGGGGTAGGATTTTCCATAAGGCAGATGATTGGGGGCGGAAGATTAGGGGAATAGGAGTTGCGGAACGGGCAATGGTGGCCGTTTACTTGACGCGAATCTTCTTGCCCGTGTTGATAAGATTGCCCTTGATGCCGTTGAGCTGGCGCAGCTTCTTGACGGTCGTACCGTGACGGTGCGCGATTTCGCTCAGCGTATCTCCTTGGCGGACTGTGGTTGTGGAGATGCGCTCTCTTTTCTTTCGGCGGTTGCGTGTGGCGCGTGTGCTGCGTCTGTTTCTGGAACCGGTGGACTCTTGAACGGTCGTGCTCCGGCGGCGTGACGAGGAGGTGCTGCGTGCGGTTTGCGCCCCGGCTACGTCCACCTTGGCCCGACGCGTGAGCAGTTCGTCTGCCCGATAGTTGTAGACGGAGTCATTGCTGTCGATGAAGGTGGTAAGCTGCTCCGTCGGCAGACAGAGCGTCATGGGGCCAGTAGAGCCGGGAATCAGGTCCGTGCGGTATTGCGGATTGAGTGCGCGTATCGCTTCCATGTCTATGTTGCAAAGAGCGGCGACTTGCTCCATGTGCAGGTCTCTGGTCACGGTGACCGTGTCGGTCGTGACGGGATACTTCGTTTTCATGGGGCAGATGTTGTGCTCGCAGTAATAGTTCATGATGTAATTGGCTGCGATAAACGCGGGCACGTAGCCGCGTGTCTCCTGCGGAAGATAGGGGTAGATTACCCAATAGTCCCGTGTCCCTCCGGAACGGTGAATGGCCTTGTTGATGGTTCCGGGCCCGCAATTGTAGGCGGCGATGACAAGATTCCAGTCCCCGAAGATTTTATAGAGGTCACGCAGGTAGCGGGCAGCGGCCCATGTGGCCTTGTATGGATCTTGGCGTTCATCGATAAGACTGTTGACTTTCAGGTCATATCGTTTGGCCGTAGCAAGCATGAACTGCCACAGTCCCACTGCGCCGGCATGGCTTTTAGCCTTGGGATCCAGTGCCGATTCAATGACGGGCAGATATTTGAGTTCGATGGGCAGTCCGTAATAGTCGAGCGCCTCTTCAAAAATGGGTATATAGAAGTTTCCCGCACCGAGCATAAACGAAACGGAGCGGCGCAGGCGGGTACCATACTGGTCGATAAATTTCTGCACGACACTGTTGTAGGGCATTTCCATAACGACTGGCAGGCGGCGCAGGCGCTCTTGGTATTCTTCGGGAGTGAAGGTCGGATTGACGTCGGGGTCTATGCAGGTTGTATCGGGATACAGGTATTTCTTAGCCATCCATTCACCGAGCAGGGAGTCACTGCTGAGGGTCATGCCCTCAGGCAGGTCTATCACTTCTTCCCGTCCGTTCTGTTCGTCATGTACAGTTATTTCTTCTGTCTGGCCGACTTGAGCGGTAGCGGTGGCGAGGCTTGCGGCCAGAGCGAGGAGTATGGTTCTTATTCGTTTCATCAGTAGGATTGGTCTATAATCTATGTGGGAGAATACCCGGTGACTTTTCAGAATCGAAAGCTGCACCCCACGCCATAGGCTGCGGCGCGTCGTTGGCCCAGGGTGGCGGGGGTGCCTATTACGGCAGGTTCTACGCTCATGGACAGGTCTGGAGAAATGTCGAAGACCGAAAGTTGTGCATCGACATAGGCGTCAATGACCGAGAGCAGGTACACGCCGATAAAACAGAACGCGCTTAAGTCGCGGTAACGGCGATAGAAGTCTTTCTTGCGTTTGAAGAGGTTCTGGAATTGTTGCTCGCGGCCACTAATGTCATAATTGGGCGGTAACATCTCCACGTATGAGTTTGTCGTGGGGTCATCGTCCATGATGTCAAGATACGCCTGGGAGTAGTCGCGGTACATTTGCTGGTTCCACATGAGTGCGTAGGCACAACCGAGGAAGCCTCCATATATAATGGGCAGCTTCCAATATTTGCGGTTGTATATCTGTCCGGCGCCGGGCAATACAAGCGATAGCCACAAGGCCCTTTTCGGATCCGGCACGAAGTGAGGCTTGGGCAGTTGGGGCTTGCCCGCCTTGGCTTGTAGCGAATCGGTGGTCTTATGCAGGCTTGCGGTGTCGGCGGGCGGAAGCAGGACGTCGCGTTGCGGCCTGTCAAGACTGTCCGTTGGTACGCTGTCTGTAGCCTCTACGGTGAGTACGTGCCGTTCTGCATGTGCATGTAGCGTAACAGCGGAGGCCAGCACGGCAAGGATCACGGCGCGCCATAAGGTTTGCACGGTCATCTATTGCATTCTGTCAATCAGGGCGATGATGCGTTCCAGCTCCTCCTCATTCTCAAAGGCGATGGAGATTTTTCCTTTTCCCTGCTGCGAGCAGGTCATCTGCACCTTCGCGTTGAACACTTGCGCAAGTTTGTTGCGCAGTTCGGTATATTCTTCCGGCAGCCGTGAGGCTCCCTTGTTGGTCAGGGTGTGTCGTCCGCTTTTGAGCGTCTCGCCGTTGTTGAGCGCTTTGACCATCTCCTCCACCTGCCTTACTGAATAGCCCTTCTCCTTAATTTCGTTGAAGAGCTTTACTTGCAGGGAAGGCTTGTCCAGTCCCAGCAGTGCGCGGGCGTGCCCTTGATCCACTTCCTTGTTTTGCAGCGCCACCTGTACCTGTGCCGGCAATTTGAGCAACCTCAGGTAATTGGCGATGGTCGCACGGTTTTTCCCCACCTTTTCAGCGAGCTTGTCCTGCGTGAGGCTGTATTGTTCGATGAGGTTTTGGTAGGCCAATGCGATCTCGATGGCGTTGAGATCCTCCCGTTGGATGTTTTCCACGAGAGCCATCTGCATCATGTTCTCATCGTCAGCGGTGCGTATATAGGCCGGTATGGTAGTCAGCCCCGCCATTTGCGAGGCTCGCCAGCGGCGTTCTCCAGCAATAATCTGGTAGGTGCCATCGTCCATCAGACGCAGGGTGATAGGCTGTATGATGCCTATTTGGCGGATGCTTTCGGCCAGCTCACGCATGCCCTCGGGGGAGAACTCGCGGCGGGGCTGGTTGGGGTTGGCGTTTATTTTGAACACGGGCACCTCGCTGATGCTCGACGATCCGCTGGTGTGTACCTCCTCTTCGGTGGAAATGAGTGCGTCGAGGCCGCGTCCCAGTGCGGGAAACTTTTTGTGAGATACCATGATGTCAGGGGTAAGATTTGTTCGGTGCGGACGGGAAATGCCGTTCAAGTTGTCCGGCATGTCTGAAAAAAATGGGTTTGTCCGCTGTCTGCTCCCACTCATTCATGCATGAATAAGGGCAGGGTCACCTCTTCTCGTTTTTGTTGATGATTTCCTTGGCGAGTGACAAGTGATTTTTGGCTCCCATCGACTCTGCATCGTAAAGGATGGCAGGCAGGCCGTGGCTGGGCGCTTCAGACAGCTTGACATTTCGCTGTATGACGGTCTTGAAAACCAATTCTTGGAAGTGCCGTTTCACCTCATCATATATTTGGTTGGCTAGTCTTAGGCGGCTGTCGTACATGGTGAGCAGGAAGCCTTCTATTTCGAGTTCAGGGTTGAGCTTTTTCTTGACTATTTTAATGGTGTTCAGCAGCTTAGAGATACCTTCAAGTGCGAAATATTCGCATTGTACCGGTATAATGACCGAGTTCGCCGCTGTCAGGGCGTTGACTGTGATGAGCCCAAGCGATGGTGAGCAGTCGATGAGGATATAGTCGTATTCCTTGTCGATTGGCGCCAGCATTCGTTTGATAATGCGCTCTCTGCCTTCAAATCCGAGCATTTCCACCTCCGCGCCGACCAAATTGATGTTGGAGGGCAGCACGTCAAGGCGTTCAATGTCTGTCGTGTAGATGGCCTCATGCACGTCAGCCCCGTTAATGACGCACTCATAAATCGAGCAGTCTACCTTACTGAGATCCACCCCAAGCCCAGAAGAGGCATTGGCCTGCGAGTCCGCGTCAATGAGCAGCACCCGTTTCTCGAGCGTAGCCAGCGAAGCTGCCAGATTCATTGAAGTGGTGGTCTTGCCCACCCCTCCTTTTTGGTTGGCTAATGCAATGATTTTGGCCATAGATATATGTACAGTTGATTGCGAAGCAAAGGTAGGAATAAAAACTGACAGTAGTATTTTCGCGTGATATTTATTAACGGTCCTGCAGTCCGCAGTCTGTCACTCTCGTCCGTGCGGTCTCCGCATGCCTGTTCCGTCTGCCTGCACCCCGTGCCGGGGGTGTGGGGGCAAATCCTAATGGCATTACTTTGCGTTGCGCCCGCCTTGTACTAACTTTGCAGCGACATGCCACAACCACGGCTGACGCTGAGGGGTGGGCTGTTTTTATTTCACATATCCTATCGAAGTCTATGCGTCCGTACCTGCTTATATCCAATGATGACGGCATTGCCGCTCCGGGCATTAATTTCCTGATAGAGGCACTCAGACCTTATGCGGATCTGCTCGTGATGGCTCCCGATTCTGCACGTTCGGGCTTTAGTTGTTCCATCACCTCTTCGCATCCCCTCACCTACAAGCTGCTCCATCAGGAGGAAGGGCTGACCCTCTGTTCCTGTTCGGGTACGCCGACCGATTGCGTAAAGATGGCGCTGAACCTCTTTCCCGACCGTAAGCCTGACTTGGTGATAGGCGGCATCAACCACGGTGACAATTCTTCTGTCAACGCGCATTATTCCGGCACGATGGGAGTGGCGATAGAAGGTGCTTTGCAAGGTTACCCTTCGTTGGCCTTTTCTCTCTGTGACCATCGCATGGATGCTGATTTTGAACCGCTCCGTCCTTATCTTGCCGACTTCATGTTCAAGACGCTCATGGCCGGTCTGCCGCCTTTTACCTGTCTGAACATCAATTTCCCGCTTCGGCCGAAATTTCGCGGAGTACGTGTCTGCCGGATGGCCCGTTCACGTTGGCAAAACGAGGTGGAGCGGCGCGAGCACCCTTGGGGAGGCTTCTATTTTTGGCTTGTAGGTGACTGTCAGGAATTGGAACCGGAGGCGACCGATACAGACCGTTGGGCTTTGGCTCACGGCTATGTGGCTGTCACCCCCACTCAGCTGGATCTGACAGCTTATGGTTTGATCGATGATTTGCAGCAGGTTTTTTGATGCAATGGCGGGTACTTGGCGCATGCCCGTCCTTTGCCAGGTGGTGGCGATGGTTGATGGGCGATGGTGGAGTCGAAGTGCCTGTTTGAAGTTATTTGTCTAAGTGTCATCAGTTCCCATACAGCGATGAAATATTTTATTATAGCCGGCGAGGCCAGTGGCGATCTCCACGCCTCACATTTGATGGAGGCCTTGCGACAGGCAGATTCCTCGGCCGAGTTCCGTTGCTATGGTGGAGACCGGATGAGCCGGGCGGGCGGTACGCTGCTCTGCCACTACCGTACCCTGGCCTATATGGGTTTTGTGCAGGTAGCGCTTCACTTGCCGGCCATATTGCGCGGCCTGCGCACTTGTAAGCGGCAGATCATTTCATGGCGGCCCGATGCGGTAATACTCGTGGACTATCCGGGATTCAACCTCAAGGTGGCGCGTTTCGTGAAGCGGAAGTCCCTATGCCCTGTTTTTTACTACATTTCCCCCAAAATCTGGGCTTGGAAGGAGCGGCGCATCCATGCCATCCGTCGGGATGTGACCCACCTTTATTCTATTCTCCCTTTTGAAAAAGATTTTTTTGAGGGTAAGCATGGCTACCCCATTACCTATGTGGGGAATCCGACAGTGGATGAGGTCACACGTTACATGCAGCACCATGGGCCGTCCTGTTCGGATGGGCGGACTGTGGCTCTTCTTCCCGGATCACGCCGGCAGGAGGTGTCCGACAACCTGAGCCGCATGTTGCAGGCAGTCTCCCCGCTGGGCGGTTACAGACTGGCCATAGCTGTAGCTCCTGCCATCGAGGCTGATTTTTATCGGAATATAATATCCCGGTCCGGTATCGATGCGCAACGTGTAGATTTGGTGCAAGATGATACGTACGGCTTGCTGTCCCATGCCTGTGCCGCTTTGGTGACCAGCGGAACGGCTACCTTGGAGACTGCCCTGTTCGGTGTTCCGCAGATCGTGTGCTATTATATGCGTTGCGGGTGGCTGGTCAGCCGCCTGCGTCCTTATTTCCTGAAGGTGCCCTTCATTTCACTGGTCAATCTGGTCGTCGGGCGCGAGGTCGTGCCCGAGTTAGTGGCCAATGTGATGAATCCTGTCCGTGTGCGGCGGGAACTCGAGGCGATATTGCCCGGCGGCAGGGCACGTCCGGGACAGTTGGCAGGATATGAAGAGCTGAAGACCCTGTTGGGGGAGTCTGGCGCTCCTCAGCGGGCAGCACGGGATATGGTAGCCCGTTTGTCAGGGAAGTAGATCCTTCGTCTCCTTTTTTATTTTCATCACGTCAGGTTCAGTCAGAGAGACAAAGGCTGTTCCCCACTTGGCGGGGCGGTGTACAAGCGGTACACGGTTCTGCCAAGTGGGGAACGGCTTTTGTATGGTCTGGGTTTAAATCTGCCAGCCGGCATATCGGCGTACAAAATTCCTCACATGGCGGCTATAGTCCGATGGGTGGCATTGATAGCTGCGGGCATGAGGTGCGCCGGGTGAAAGATAAAGCTGTTTGGGGCCGGGATGGGCTGCGTACAATGGGTGTACCATTTCGGTAGGCACGTAGGTGTCGGCTGTGCCATGTATGAAAAGCATGGGCCGGCCGCAATGTGCCACTTGTCTCAGAGCGGACGCTTCTCCAAAGCTCCATCCATAGCGCAGGCGGCAGAGTGCGGAGGCGATGGGGATAAGCGGCTGGCGAGGCAGGCCGAACTGCGTCTTCAATTCCCGGCTGAACTGATCGTCTACCGTGGTGTACCCACAGTCTTCTATATAGCCTGCCACAATGGGCGGCACATCTGCATCTCCTGACAGCATCATAGCCGTTGCAGCTCCCATGGAGACACCGTGCACGATGACCTGTGCGGAGTCGCCAAAGAGCTGCGGCACAAGAGTGAGCCACAGTTTCATGTCCAGACGGTCATTCCAGCCCATTTGGAAATGGTCGCCGCCCGACGCACCGGCGTTGCGCAGATCCGGCACGAGCAGGTTTGCGTTCAGATCCCGTTCGTACATCCGTCCGAGATGCATCATCCGTATGGCGCAGTCCGTATATCCGTGTATGAGCAGTGCGGTGCGCCGCGTGTGAGGCATCCGGGCTGAATAGTAGGCATGGAGAGCCGTTCCGTCAGGTGCTTTGATGGTTGTGTCCCGCCAGGCCTTTCGAGCCGAGAGACTGTCCCGCCAGTGCCGCAGTCCCGGGTAGATGCTGTCCATCTCGTGCCAAGCCCGGTCTGTTTGCCTGCTGCGGTCTCCGGGTTTGAGCGCATAGTCGAGCAGATAAGCAGCCGCACCTCCTGTAGCCGCCAGAATCAGCAGAATGAGGGTGGCCGACAGACAGAGAAAGCGGTGTGTGGAGTGTGGGAGATGCATGGGAGCGGGATGTGGTTGGTGTTTCAATTTTTCTCAAAGTGCTGGTAGTCCTTCTTGGATCTCCAGTCCCCTCCCCAGCTGAATCCATGGCGGCGGAACAGTCTGTAGCACAGATCACCCCGGACGATTTTATAGGCGGAAGAACGTGAGCGGTTCGCATAGGCTCGTCCTTCCGGGGGAGAGACCGCCCGTCCGTTCTGTGAAACCATGGGATTGTAGAGCGGATTGATGTCGACAGCCCGCCCTTGGCTGTGGTTCGACAGGCGTTTGCTGCCTGCGATGCGGCGATAGCAAAAGGCCGATGTGTTGTTGGCGGCCATGGAACGGTGGTCATCTGCCCCATAATCATCGATCAGCCTGATGCGTTCGATAGGGTAACGGGCGCGGTACAATTCGCGGAAAATGCTCACCAAGTCTGCGGCAATGTCCTTGTGGCAGACCAGCTCGCCCTCCAGGTCTTTCCCCGCCGCGTTGTAATGTCGGATCCGTACGTAGCGCAGATCGGACAAGCGGACGGGACATCCCCGGGGGTATGACTTGCCTTGCATGCGCCGCAGAACCGATGCGGATATGGGTTCTGCGCTGAAGTCCTTTCCCTCGTGTGGCTTCGCTCCCAGCAGCAGCGCCAGCACTAATGCCAGTAACGGCCATTGTTTTTTTTGCTTCATGGATCGTGGGAGATATGAAAAAGCCGGAGACGGCACAGCCTGCGGCGGACAAAAGGTGCGGAAGTGCGGTCTCTGGCTTTTTTGTCAGTGGGATAAGGTCATGAGAGTCCTATGATCTCTCCATCGATGTATTCTATGTGGTTGGCCTGAGGGTCTTTGGGCAGTCCGGGCATCCGCAGGATGTCACCGGCTATGGCCACGACCATTTCTGCCCCGGCGTTGAGCACGACATCCTTGACCAGAAAGTCAAACCCACTTACAGCACCGTATTGCTTGGTATCGGCGGAGAAAGAGAATTGAGTCTTGGCTATGCAGACGGGGAAATGCGCCATGCCGTTCTGCTCGGCTTGCCGCAGGCGGTTGAGCGCAGGTTTGGCGAAGGTCACACGGGCTGCACCGTATATCTGTTTGGCCACTTTTTCAATCTTCGTCTGCAAGGGGTCGTTATCGGCATAGGTGAGGTGCAGCGGCTTGTGTGAAGGATGCTTCTCGATGGCATCCACAACGAGGTGTGCCATCTCCTCTGCCCCTTGGGCTCCTTCCGCATAAGCGTTGTTGATGACGAACGGCACATGCAGTACATTCTCGCAGTGGTCGCGCAGCAGGTGCATTTCTGTCGGCGTGTCGCCTGCGAAGTGGTTGAATACTACAAGCACGCTCTGTCCGAAGCCCTGCAGGTTGCGTACGTGACGGTCCAGGTTGGCCAGTCCCGCACGCAGCCCCGCCTCATTGGGCTCCTTGATCTTGTCCAAGTCCACTCCGCCATGCATCTTCAGTCCTTGTGCAGTGGCGACTATCACGGTAAGGTCTGGCGTAAGTCCGCTCTTGCGGCACAGGATGTTGTAGAATTTCTCTGCGCCGAGGTCCGCACCGAAGCCGGCTTCGGTGATGGTGTATTCGGCATGGCCCAGCGCCATGCGCGTGGCTACCAGCGAGTTGCATCCGTGTGCGATGTTGGCGAAGGGGCCGCCATGAACCAATGCAGGCGTGTTGGCCGTGGTCTGCACCAGATTGGGGGCAAGGGCATCTTTGAGGAGTACCACAATAGCTCCGGCTACGCCGAGGTCACGCACTGTGAACGGCCTTCCGTCATAGCGGTAGCCCAATAGTATGTTCTCTATGCGGCGCCGGAGATCTTTCTCATCGGAAGCCAGGCAAAGGATGGCCATCAGCTCGGAGGCCGGCGTGATATCAAACCCCGACTGTTCCGTCACACCGTTTGTGGCGGGGCCGAGTCCCGTGACGATGGAGCGCAGGGAGCGGTCGTTCACGTCAAGCACACGCCGCCACAGTATTTCTTTCAGGCCGAACCCTTCTTTCTGGTGTTGGTAGATATAATTGTCAAGCAGGGCGGCAATCATGTTGTGTGCGGAAGTGATGGCATGGAAATCCCCCGTAAAGTGTAGGTTGATCTTTTCCATCGGCAACACTTGTGCGTAGCCACCGCCGGCTGCACCGCCTTTCATACCGAAGCAGGGGCCGAGCGAGGGTTCCCGCAGGGCGACACAGGCGCGTTTGCCTATGGCGTTCAGTCCCAGTGCCAGGCCGATGCTCACCGTAGTCTTACCGATGCCGGCCCGGGTGGCGGTGATGGCCGTCACGAGAATCAGTTTGCCCTGCTTGCGGTTGTCTGTGAGAGACAGGGGAAGCTTGGCGATATGCTTGCCGTAGCGTTCGATGCTGTCCGGGCTGATGCCGAGCTGTTCGGCCACATCCTCGATGGGCAGGAGAGGGGTGCTGTGCGCAATTTCGATGTCTTTCTTCATATCATTAATTAAGGGGATTTCCAGAATAGCCGGCCTGCTTCAGAACGCCGGCCTGTGAGGCCAAATCAGAATGTCCAAGGTGCGAATTTACAAAGAAAAAGCCGTCTGGCTCGTGTGGCCGTGGGCAAGATAGACGCAGCGTAGGCAAAAAAATATTTATTTCTCTCCTTTGCCGGCATCTTGAAGTAACTTTGCCTCAGACAGGCTGCGGCTCGGCCATCGCAGCAAACTCCGTGGCGCTCGCCTTGCACTGTCTTTGGAGAAGACAGGCTGCGGCTCGGCCATCGCAGCAAGCTCCGTGGCGCTCGCCTTGCACTGTCTTTGTCATCTGTATTCTCTAACCAAAAGATTTTTATGATAGACGTTTTTATATGCATCGTCCTGTTGTGGGCCGCTTGGAGCGGCTGGCGGGCAGGCGTGGTTAAAGAGCTGGTTTCATCACTTGGCTTCTTGGTAGGCTTGTTGGTGGCGGCATTGCTTTATGAGTCGTTCGGCGAATACCTGGCTGTAGACGGTTCGGAGAGCAACATGTTCACCAGCCTCGTAGCATTTTTCCTTCTGTGGATCGCTGTGCCTATCGTACTGGGCTTGGTGGCGAACATACTGACTAAGTGTCTCAAGGGCATGCGTCTCGGTATGCCCAATTCCATATTGGGCGCGTTGGTGGGTGCGGTCAAGTACCTGTTGCTGCTCAGCTGCGTCTTCCATGTGATGGGGGCTTTGCACATCCTCAACGAGGACCGCACGAAAGGATCCGTCCTCTACGGCCCTGTACAGGGAGTGGTGGCCGTATTCCTGCCTGCTGACAGCACGGCGACAGGGCGGCCTGAGCGCGTGGAAGAGCGCGCTGATACTGTTTGGGTGCCCATGCACCAAGGGGGCAGGACTGAAGATCCTGCGGCCTCCCGTACACGTGAACACTAAATCCTGAAAACACATGGCTAACAACGACAACGAATTTGTAAAAGAACTGGCCGACAAGCAATACGAATATGGTTTTACCACCGACATACATACCGAAATCATTGACCGCGGCCTCAATGAGGATGTAGTGCGCCTGATTTCCCGGAAGAAAGGGGAGCCTCAGTGGCTGCTTGACTTCCGGCTGAGGGCTTATCGTCACTGGCTCAATATGAAACAGCCGGACTGGGGGCACGTGGATCTCCCGCAAATAGACTATCAGGCTATTTCCTACTATGCTGATCCGACGAAGAAGCGGCGCGATGAGGGCAAGAAGGACATTGACCCCGAATTGATGCGTACGTTTGACAAGTTGGGAATCCCCCTCCACGAGCGTATGGCACTGGCCGGGGTGGCAGTCGACGCGGTGATGGACTCTGTGAGCGTGAAGACCACATTCAAGGAGAAGTTGCAGGAAAAAGGCATCATCTTCAGTTCCATCAGTGAGGCGGTGCGCGAGAACCCGGAGCTGGTCCGCAAATATTTGGGTTCGGTAGTGCCCTTTACAGACAATTTCTTTGCGGCGCTCAACTCTGCCGTCTTTTCAGACGGCTCGTTTGTCTATATACCCAAGGGCGTGCGCTGTCCCATGGAGCTGTCCACCTATTTCCGCATCAACGCCCGCAACACCGGGCAGTTTGAGCGTACGCTGATCGTATGCGATGACGGCGGCTATGTATCCTACTTGGAAGGATGCACGGCGCCGCAGCGCGATGAGAACCAGTTGCATGCCGCCATCGTAGAGATCGTGGTGCGCGAGGATGCGGAAGTAAAGTATTCCACTGTGCAGAACTGGTATCCCGGCGACAAGCAGGGGCGTGGCGGTGTGTACAATCTTGTGACCAAGCGGGGGCAGCTTCGCGGCCGCAACTCCAAGCTGTCATGGACGCAGGTGGAGACGGGCAGTGCCATCACCTGGAAGTATCCTTCGTGTGTACTGATGGGCGAAGGCTCGCAGGCAGAGTTTTATTCAGTGGCAGTCACCAACAACCATCAGGAAGCGGACACCGGCACCAAGATGGTTCATATCGGCAAAAACACGCGTAGCACCATCATTTCCAAGGGCATCAGTGCGGGCAAGAGCCAAAATTCTTACCGCGGTTTGGTGAAGGTCGGCACCAGGGCATCGGGCGCCCGTAATTATTCCTCCTGTGACTCCCTGCTGCTCGGTTCTGAATGCGGGGCGCACACCTTTCCTTACATCGATGTGGAGAACCCTGACGCCACGGTCGAGCATGAGGCCACGACATCCAAGATTTCGGAAGACCAACTGCTTTATTGCAACCAGCGCGGCATACCGACTGAAGATGCCGTGTCGCTCATCATCGGCGGTTATGCCAAGGAGGTGATCAACAAGTTACCGATGGAATTTGCCGTAGAGGCGCAGAAACTTCTCAGTGTGTCGCTCGAAGGGAGTGTGGGCTGAGAGTTTCGGCTCTGTCCGTCACTTTCGGCATAATAGAGTTCCGTAAGGTGCGGCCCATACCTGTTGTATGACGGGTATGGGCCGCATCTTTTTTCCTTTAGGGTGTGCGCGGCCTGATTTGAGTTTGCCCCCTTCTTGATGAGGCCGTAGCTTTTACGTGGCTGTCAGGTGGCCGGGTCGTTTCCCAATTCGGGTCTTGTGGCTTTTAATTCATAGAATTGTCTGCCTTGCCAACGGCGGGCGTTTGGAATGCTTGTCGGACAGCCCGGCGGAGGTTGCTGTTTCCTAACGCCCTATCTGCGGTTCAATTTCAAGTCTTGAATTATATAAACACAGTCTTGAAATATATAATTCAAGACTGTATTTTGACCCGAAGCCGCTTCTGGGGGAGACCGCGATGGGGTGGGGGGAATGCGTACCCTATATTCTGTCCGGAAAACGGCTTGCCATGTACGGGACTTGTGTTATCGCATGTATATGCATTGTCTTTTGCGAAAAAGATATATCTTTGTAAAAGACAGGCTGCGCCTCAGCAATTGAAGCGGGCTTCATTGCGTTCGGCTTGCGCTATCTTTGAAGTAGCCAAGTTGTATCTTGACGGGACGTTTGAGTGAGCTTGGCCATTTCGTATCTGTTTCTTTCACCTTAAATCGCATGTTCAGGATTCTGCTGCCACTTCTTCTGCTACTTTTAATGCCGCTGCGCGTTTCAGCTCAGGGGTATGAGGTGAGTGGGACGGTTTGTGAGCGTTCGGATACGCTCAGCCCTCTGCCACTTTGCACCGTGGAACTGCTCCAAACCAAGGATTCCGTGCGTGTAAGCTACGTGTCAACGGGGCGGACGGGGGATTTCAGTCTGCGGCCGCAGCGGGCGGGGAATTATATACTGCGTCTTTCGTATGTAGGATATGTAACGCGTTTCATCCCCGTTTCACTCACCCGGTCCCATCCCCATGCCCGCTTGGGACAACTCGTGCTTGAAGTGTCCCGGCATGAGCTTGACGAAGCCCGTGTCACCGCCCTGTCCCGCCAGCTGACCATCAGGGCCGACACGTTCGTTTACCATGCCGATGCCTTCGACCTGCCTTCGGGCTCCAGCCTGTCCGCGTTGGTCAAGCGCTTGCCCGGCTTGGAGATGGGCAAAGATGGCAAGCTCACTTTTCAAGGCAAGGCGGTAAGCAGTATCTTGATAGACGGCAAGCCGTTTTTTGCAGACAACGCCACTGCCTTGGCCAATATGCCGGCTGATGCCGTGAAGGATGTCAAGGTATATGAGAAGACCAACGATCTGGCTCGCTTTACGGGGCAGATTGATGAACATAAGGCAACGGTTCTGGACTTGAAGATCAAGAAGGAGTACTTCAATGCATGGAATGTCAATCTCGATGCGGCCGGCGGTACGGACAGCCGCTATTTGCTGAAGGGCTTCGCCTCCACTTTTTCCGCCCGCCGCCGCTTGGCCTTGTATGGTTCTGTCAACAACATCAGTGAGAGCCAGCAGGTCGATGAGAACGGGAACTGGAGTAACCAGACGACGGATGCCGGTCTCTTCACTTACCGCAAGGCAGGTGGCATCTATTCTTATGACAATGGCAAGGCCGACACTGAGGCCGGCTCTCTGAGACTAAACGCCGGCTTCAGTGCCAGCCATGACAACTATACCTATGATTCGCGTGCCAACAGTGTCAACCTGTTGTCCGACCAATCCTCCCAATATGCCTATGGCCGCAGTTACCGTACTACCCGCCAGCGTGCCTTGACCGGCAATGCCAGTGTGACGTGGCTGCCCGACACGCTCAGTTTCCTCAGCCTTTCCGCCAGTTTGAACTTGGGGGACACCCGCGATACGGGCACTTCCCTCACCTCGACCTATGACCGTGAGCAATTGGGGCCGGATGCCTATGCCTCGTTGTTTCACACCCCTGCGGCACTTGGCGGGGTCAATGCGAACGAAGCCCGTTCGCTGTCTGAAAACCGGAACAAGGGCTATAGTGTAAGTGCCAGTTATGTACGCCGTTTTGCCAAGAAAGGGCGCTCGCTGCAGATCAACCTGTCTCAGAATGGGGCGGTGGCGCGCAACGACAACTACACTCTCAGCGACTACCATTATTTCAGTTCTGCTGCGCCGCAGCCTGAATTGTTGAATTACCAATACATTCACCCGCAGACCGGTAGTTCTGACACGCAAGTGTATCTGAACTATAGCGAACCGCTGACCCGATGGTTGTATCTGGATGTGGGCTATCAATATATACACAGCCGCAACCGCAACGACCAGCAGGTGTGGCAGCTTGACCGTGACGCGGCTTTCGGTCCTGACAGGCCCTTGGGCACTGTGCCCGCGCTTACCGCGGAGTTGCTCAACATGGCCAACTCCTACGAAGGCACCCAATTCTCCGACAAGCATGCCGGCATGTTGCTGTTGGGCGCAAAATGGGAGAAGCTGCAAATCGGGATTTCCGGCCAAGGCTCACTTACGCGACAGCGTTTGCACTATGAGCGTAACGGTGAGGTCTATAAGCCGGCGCGTACCCTACGGGAGCTGATGCCGTCAGTTTATATGCAGTGGCAGACGGCCTCTACGACTTGGCTTTATGCCAGCTATCTGCTCAGTCACAATTTCCGTGGTCTGGTGGAGGCTCTGCCCATCATAGACAATGCCGACCCTATGCAAGTCACGGTGAACAACCCCGACCTGCGCGATGCCTTGACGCACAGTATGTCGTTGTCCTTCAATCATTTTGACGCAAAGCATGGCCACAACTTCGGTATGTTCGTCTTTGGCAATTATACGCTCAATGCGGTGGTGCCCTCCTTGCAGACGGATGCCGTCACGGGCAAGAAGACGGCCACGCTCACCAATGTGGATGGTGTACGCAGTCTGTCGCTTTCCGGCTATTCGAGCCTGTCGCTCGACAGCGCCCGCCATTGGTCGCTTTCGGTCTCCCCCAGCCTCGTTTACAGTGTGGGGCGGCAATATGTGGGGGCGGCCGGTGATGTTCGCGGACTTAGCACACTCTCGAGTTATATGCCCAGAATGAGCGTGTTATTAGGGTATCGCCGGGAGAAATGGAGTGTGGTCGGCGGTGGCGAGTGGAACGTACGCCTGGCACGTTATGATCATGCCGGAGTGCAGGGAGAGACCGGGCATCAGTACAGTTTTAATCTGTCGCCGCAGGTGGAGCTGCCTTTTGGCATGAAGCTGTACACGACCTTGGAGTTGTGGGGGCGCATGGGGTACAGCGATGACCTGCTCAACCACTCTCAGTGGATTTGGAACGTGGGGGCAGAGCAGGCATTCTTGAAGAGCCGGGCGCTCTCCCTGCGTCTGGAAGGCGTGGACATTCTCCATCAGCGTACGGCGGAATACGCCAATTTCAGTGCCTCCACGCGTAATTTCTCGAGCGTGCGCTCATTTCCGAGTTTCTGGATGTTGCATGTCATTTACCGGTTCAATACCAAGAAAAAGGGTAACTCTTGATACAGCCGCCGCATTCTGTGTACGTCTGACAGGTGCATATAGAAGTTCCCCCGTACACCCTTGGCGGTGTACGGGGGAACTTCTTGTTTGCCGGAAAGAGGGCGGGCAGTCATGCCTGTTCATCCCATTGCGGAGCCAGCTTGAAGCGCAGGCGGAAGGAGTGTCGCTCCGCGTCCCAGTTGGTGCCGAGCAGGATGAATTCGCCCAGTTGTGCAGTGTGTTCCACGTGGCGGCCTATGCAGGGACACAGGTCGTAGTCGCCTATGCGCACGAGGCGCAACGTTTCGCTGGCGTCATCGGGCAGACGGTCGAGCGCCAGACCCGGCGGCGCCTCATCGATCCGGACGAACTCATAGCGCACGGGCAGATCGGCTTGGATGAGAGCGTTCATGCGCCGCACGATGTCAGCCACTTGTTCGGCGGTCGGCTCTTGGGGCAGGTCAAAGCTGATTTTGCTCTTCTTCCGTTCGATATGCGCATTGCGCGAACGGGGGCAGCCGAAAAGGCGAACCATGGTCTGGTTGAGCAGGTGTTCGGCTGTGTGCATGGGAGGGTATTCCTGCTTGTTGTGACTGTTGAGGTGGGGTTGATCTTCTGCCATGTCCATGAATGGTAGTGGGTTGTCGGGAAAGCCGGGGAGGTACGGGCACTCCCTTTCCTGTAGCATGAGCAATGCGTCTGTGGGGATACATGCCCGGACGGCATGTAAAATTACGCATAAAGACGGAATATTCGGAGAACTCGTCCTAAGAAACCTTTTTGTCCGGGAGCGCCGGAGTTTATCTTCTGTGAAAGTAGTAATTTTACGCCCTACAAATGAACGTGCTTGCAGGTGTGGTGCTCAATTTCTTTGCCCTATTTCCAAGAAAATCCACACCGATTGCCACCAAACGATGAATATAAGATGAAACTTTGGGAAAAGACTGTCCATGTGGCCGATGAGATAGACCGCTTTACTGTCGGGCATGATCGTGAGCTGGATCTTTATCTGGCTCCCTATGACGTATTGGGTTCGATGGCTCATGTCACGATGCTCCATACCATAGGTCTGATTGCGGACAGCGAACTGCCGTTGCTGCTGCATGAGCTGAAGGCCATTTACGCCGATGCCTGTGCGGGGCGCTTTGTGATAGAGGAGGGGATCGAAGACGTGCATTCGCAGGTGGAGCTGCAGCTGACACGCCGTTTGGGCGATGTGGGCAAGAAAATACATTCCGGTCGTTCGCGCAACGATCAGGTGTTGCTGGATCTCAAGCTCTTTGCCCGTGACCGTATCAAGCTGGTGGCGCAGGCCGTTCGCGGTCTCTTCGAGGAACTGCAGCGGCAGAGCGAGCGCTACAAGAATGTGCTGATGCCCGGCTACACCCATCTGCAGGTGGCTATGCCGTCGAGCTTTGGACTTTGGTTGGGGGCTTACGCCGAGAGCTTGGCGGACGATCTGGTGATGCTGGAGGCCGCCTATCGTACGACCAACCGCAATCCGCTGGGGTCTGCGGCGGGATACGGATCTTCCTTTCCGCTGGATCGGGATCTGACGACCCGTCTGTTGGGCTTCGACTCTATGGACTATAATGTCGTGTATGCGCAGATGGGACGTGGTAAGATGGAGCGCACGGTGGTCTTTGCCTTGGCCGGCATCGCCGGGACTGTGGCCAAACTGGCCTATGACGCCTGCCTCTTCAACTCACAAAATTTCGCCTTTATCAAGCTGCCCGACGAGTGTACCACAGGGTCGAGCATCATGCCGCATAAGAAAAATCCCGACGTGTTCGAGCTGATCCGAGCCCGGATGAACCGCTTGCAGGCTTTGCCGCAGGAGTTGACGCTCATCATGAACAATCTGCCTTCGGGCTATTTCCGTGACTTGCAGGAACTGAAAGAAGCCTTCCTGCCGGCCTTTGACCGGTTGACAGACTGTCTGCACATGACTACCTATATCATGGCACGCATACGTGTGAACGAGCATTTGCTGGAAGACAGCCGCTATGACACCATGTTCTCCGTAGAAGAGGTGAACCGGCTGGCGGCAAACGGCGTGCCCTTCCGTGATGCATATAAGCAGGTCGGTCTTGAAGTGGAGGCAGGCACTTTCAAGCCGGTCAAGGAGGTGCATCATACGCATGCGGGAAGTATCGGCAATTTGTGCAACGACCGTATCCGCTCCTTGATGGAAGCCACTTGGGGGCGCTTCGGTTTTGAAAAAGTGGAGGAGGCCGAGCGCGGCCTGCTCGAGAAAGCTTGAACGGTTTGACAATGAGAAAAATTCTTTTGCCTTTTGTGGTTCTGCCATCAGTGCTCTTCCTGCTCATGTCCTGTGCGCAGGATGTGGAGGACCTGTACGCCCATGAGCGGGCCTTCTTGCGGTTGCAGCCGGTTACGGCCATTGTGCCTCTCTATACGGCGCTCAACAGCCCCGGCATGTACTGCGCCATTACCATCGGCAGCAAGGTCTATAACTTCCAGGGATCGGATGGCGCGACGGCCACCTATCCGTTTTCCGCACAGGAGGCTTACGGCTCTCCGGAATGTGTGGCAGGTTTTGTAGTGGGAATCCCGTCTGTGCCGGACTTGAACATGCAGCAGGTTCCCGTAGCCTATGATTTAGTGTGCCCCACCTGCTATGAGCGCAATCTGCTGCAACGCACACTGGCCTTCAGCGACCATGAACGCTTGTCGTGTCCGCGCTGCCATAGTGTGTATGACTTGGCCAACGGGGGCATATTGGTGAGCGGTGACGGTGTGTCGAAGCTGTACCGTTACCATATCACTTATTCTGCGGCCAACAATATGTTGCTGGTCATGAACTGACAGATGGCTGCCTGCTGCTGGCGGCGGACCATCCATCTGTCTTACAGTCTGCGAAACAAGTGATACACAGCCCCGCCCCGGACGACTCCAAACGTTCGGGGAGGGGCTGTGGCTATGCAAGATGGTGGATATGGCAGGCACGATGGGAAAACTTGCATGAAAAGAGGTTAAACGCCGGACTAATGGGTGTCTTTGTGGGCGGACATGGCTTGAATGCTCTACTTTTGCGGCCATAAGAAGCGGTGATGCCGTTTCTTGCTTACTTCAGATAACCCAAACTGACTGAATATCCTGTGTCGGCTCTTTTGTGAGCATCCAACAGGTAAAAAACTGAAAGACGATGAATAAGCAAGTATTCCAGACAGACAGTACTTCGCGGTGGCGCCGTTTCAAATGGGGCGTACGCTTGTTTTTGTTTTTCCTGCTGCTGTGTGCGGCGGTATTCGGAGCCATGTTTGCCATCAATGATGCTCCCTCACTGCCCTTCAAGCGCGATTACGGCAGCGCTGTGACTGCACAGCGGCCTTATTTGCGTGACAACTCCCTTTCCAAAGAATATAAAGGTTTTCGAGACTATTTTTCCTCGCCGCACCCGCACAGCAATTATGTGGCGGAAGCAGATAAAAAACTGCGCTTCAAAGGACGCGGAGACAGTCTTACGCACAAGTATATCGCCACATGGACAGACCGGCCGGCCGGACTGCGGGCCGCTTATTATGTGAATTGGGATGAGCAATCTTACCTCTCCTTGAAGCAGCATCTCAGGCACTTGAACCTCGTGATTCCGGAATGGTTCTTTATCAACCCGCAGACCGGGAGGCTGGAGGTGCAGACAGACCCCAAGGCGCTGGCCTTGCTGCGCCGTACGGGAATGCCTGTCATGCCCATGCTCACCAATAACTATGGGGGACAATTCCGCCCGGAACCGATAGGCGGTATCTTGCGGTCGCCTGAAAGGCGGCGGGCATTCATCAACGAACTGCTTGACGCCTGTGTGCGCAATCGTTTTGCGGGCGTCAATCTCGACTTGGAGGAACTTGATTTGCAGAGCGATGAGGAACTGACCTTCTTCGTAGAGGAGGTGGTTCGGGTCTTTCACGCTCGCGGGCTTTACGTCACACAGGATATCATGGCATTCAATGCCGACTATAATGTGGACAAGCTGGCTCAGCTGGTAGACTATGTGTTCGTGATGGCCTATGATGAACATGCCGAACTGACAGCCCCCGGCCCGGTAAGCTCACAGAAATGGGTCGAGTCGGTTGTGGATCAAGTGGCCCGGCGTGTGCCCAATGACAAGCTGGTGCTCGGTCTGGCTGCTTACGGCTATGACTGGACAGCAGACGGACGCGACAACCAGAGTGTGAGCTATCATCAGGCGGTGGCGGAAGCTGCCGCAGCCGGTGCGCAATTGCTTTTTGACGATGATACATACAACCTCAGTTTCGGTTACAAGGATGAGGACGGGATGGGACATCAGGTTTATTTGGCTGATGCCGTCACCAATTGGAATATGATGCGTTTCGGAACCGTCTACGGACTGGCCGGCTTTGGCGTGTGGCGTTTGGGGACGGAAGATCCGCGTCTGTGGCATTTTTACGGGCGTGATTTGAGCAATGCCGCTGCCGCACGTTTTGACTTCGGCAAGTTGGAACACATGACGGGGCAGAGCACCGTAAACTACTTGGGAGAAGGTGAGGTGCTGAAGGCCGCCGGTACACCCCAGCCGGGATCTGCACGTTTGGAGATAGACCGCTCGACTTGGCTGATCAGCCATGAGCAGTATGGCGACCTGCCGTCAGGTTATCGTTTGCAGCGCTATGGCGGTGCCGGCCCCAAGGAACTGCTGCTTACCTTCGATGATGGCCCCAGCGCACGCTACACGCCACAAGTGCTGCGTATACTGCGCGAGCGGGGCGTGAAGGCTGCCTTTTTCATGGTGGGGCTGCAGATGGAAAAGAACTTGCCTCTCGTGCGTCAGGTCTACGATGAGGGGCATCTCATCGGCAATCACACCTTTACACATCACAATGTGGCGGAAAACTCGCCTGCACGTACTTTCGCCGAACTGAAACTGACGCGAATGCTCACGGAGTGCGTGACGGGACACAGCACGGTGCTCTTCCGCGCCCCCTATAATGCGGACAGTGACCCTACGGGATATGATGAGATCATTCCTCTCGTGTTGGCGGGCGAGCGCAACTATGTAGACGTGGGTGAGAGTGTCGACCCCAATGACTGGCAGCCCGGTGTGACGGCAGATGAGATTTATAGCCGCGTGATGCGTGGGGTGGAGGCTGGAAACGGGCATATTATCCTTTTGCATGATGCGGGAGGAGAAACGCGCCGCGCTACAGTGGAGGCTCTGCCACGCATCATTGACACCTTGCAGGCCCGCGGGTATCGGTTTATCGGATTGGATCGCTATTTGGGCAAGCCTAAGGCCAGCCTGATGCCCCCTGTTCCGAAGGGGAAGGCTTACTATATCATGCAGGGCAATCTATTCCTCGCTGAGGGTATCTATGCCGTAAGCGACTTTGTGGCAGCAGTCTTTGTGGTGTTCATGCTCTTGGGATTCGGGCGATTGGCATTCATGTACTACTTGGCCTTGCGCGAACGGAGGCGCGAGAAGGGGCTGGAGCTGGAGAGTATGGCTTTGCCCGCAGATGCGCCCAAGGTTTCGGTTATTGTCCCGGCTTATAATGAAGAGGTCGGAGCGGTAGCTGCCCTGCACAATTTACTCCGACAGGACTATCCTCATTTTGATGTGATTTTTGTGGATGACGGCAGCAAGGACCAAACGCTGGAGCGCGTGCGCGAGGCTTTTGAGAATGATGTGCGCGTGAAAGTGCTTGCCAAGCCCAATGGAGGCAAGGCTTCGGCCTTGAATTATGGTATAGCCCACAGCGAGGCGGACTTTGTGGTGTGCATGGATGCAGATACGCAGCTGCGTCCCGATGCAGTGTCGCAGTTGATGCGCCATTTCTTGGTGGACAAGGATAAACGCGTGGGAGCTGTGGCGGGCTACGTGAAAGTGGGTAATGAATGCAACATGCTCACCCGCTGGCAAGCTATCGAGTACACTACGAGCCAGAACTTTGACCGTATGGCCAGTGCGGCCATCAATGCCATAACAGTAGTGCCTGGTGCGGTCGGAGCATTCCGAAAGGAGGCGGTTGCCGCCGCAGGCGGACTGACTACCGACACCTTGGCCGAGGACTGCGATTTGACCATCCGTGTCATCAAGGCGGGTTATCGGGTGGAGAACGAGAGCCGGGCTGTGGCCTTGACTGAGACTCCCGAAACGCTTCGTCAGTTCGTGAAGCAGCGGGTGCGCTGGAGCTTTGGTGTGATGCAGACCTTCTGGAAGCACCGCCGTGTGATCTTCGACCGACGTTATAAGGGGCTGGGGCTATGGGCTTTCCCCAATATGCTGCTTTTCCAATTTGTGATACCGACTTTCTCCCCCATAGCGGATGTGCTGATGCTGCTGGGGCTTTTCACCGGAAATGCCGGTCCCATACTGATTTACTATGCGTTGTTCCTGCTTGTCGATGCCAGCGTGAGCGTGATGGCTTATCTGTTTGAGCGCGAGCGTTTGTGGGTGTTGCTTTGGATTGTACCGCAGCGGTTTGTATATCGTTGGATCATGTATTACGTGCTGTTCCGTAGCTACCTGAAGGCGATCAAGGGAGAACTGCAGACTTGGGGTGTGCTGAAGCGTACGGGAGATGTAAGGGCATAGTCACGTTTCCCCTCCATCTGAGATCTTTTCAAGGTGTATAATGGATAGGGTAACTTTACAGGAATCCCGCCCTGTTGCATTTGCGACAGGGCGGGATTCCTGCAATAAGTGGGCAAGCCCCATAGACTGTTTGCAGCCTGCCCTCTTTGTGTGTGGTTAGAATACCAGAGTCTTGAAAGCGTTCTCACCGACTTTGACCAAGTAGAAGCCTGCGGGGAGTTTGGTTTCCATACGGTTGCTGTTGGCATGGGCGGAAAGAACCTGTCTGCCGTCTGCCGTATAGATGCGGACTGGCTGATCCTTGGCTCCTTCAATGGCTATGCTTCCATGAAGTCCCGTAACCTTGACCGCCGCGCTTGTGGCGTTGCCTATCCCCGTAGGTGAGGTGGAGGCGGAGTTGGAGAAGACGGATTCACCGAGGGTGTAAACAGCTGTGATGTTATAGGTGTAATCCGTATCACTAAGGGCAGCAGCATCAGTATAGGTGGTTGCGTCTGCGGCGATAGTGGCCAATGCCTTGCCGTCCCGGTAGATGTTGTATGCCGTCAGTTCATAGTCGCCCTTCACGTAGGTGAGATCATCGAAGAGCAGCATGAAACGGTCGTGGGATGTGCCCCTCAGGGCAAAGTATTTGGCGCCTTCGGGCAGATTGGCACTAAACTTCTGCCAGTCCGTGTTGCTGACCTCATATTGCTTGGCAAGCGTGAAGCTCTCGGGCTTGCTGTCGGTGGTGGAATAGAGAATTTCGAAAGACTCATTGCCATATTCCGTAGTCCATGCCTTGGCCATGACGCTGACCTCGGAGGCTTGTCCGTTGAGCGGTGTCGAGATGAGCCAGTTGTCGCTGGTGGCCTCGACAGATGAGAAGCTGACCAGATACTGTTCCCCTGAATAAGGAGCGGCTTGTGCGGAGTTTTCCAATCCTTCAACCCGGTAGGGGTTGAATACCTCAAAGGCAGACGGCCACCCTTGGTGCGGAACGGCTACGTTCGTCATGGCATATGTGTAAGTGCCGTCACGGTCTATGGCTGTCCAGTTTCCGAAATCAGTGAGGGTGAAGGCATCGTAACTCTCGAAGTCCTCAACGGTAGGCCCTCCTTGCGTGTTCGGCCGGCTCCATGTCAGGGTCACGCCGTTTGCGCTTTTAGCCGCATGCAAGTCGCTGACGGCAGGGTGGTCCGGCCGCTTGACTGCAACGGTGCTTGTCGTAGTGGTGTTATTGTCCAGACTGAGATCCGCCGCATAGTCTACGACAGCGTAGACGGACAGTTCATCGGGAGCGTTGGCCTTTACGGCATAGTTCAGGTCAAAGGAGGTGACTTGGCCGGGTTGTAGGAGCGTGCCTTGAGCTTCTTCCACGCGGTCTCCATTGACATAGAAGCCGATACGATAATCTTGGGCTGCTTCTCGTCCGTAGTTTTCCACCTTGACTTTTACGGGCAGACTTTTGCCGCTTCTGACTGTCGCAGGGACAGACGTGAGGCTGATTGCCAGATTGTGTGGCAGGTCTTCTGCCACCTTGATGGCATCGATTCTGACGGGTACGGAAGCGTCACCGACCGTTGCCACGAAGGACAGGCGCATGTAGTCGCATTGCTTTTGGTATGGTGTCAGGTCTACACTGATTTCGCGCCAGCCCTCTTCACCGTTTAAGGTGCTGTAATCTGTCTTGTTCAGTTCCATGGGAGTGCCGACGTGTCCGTTGGGCAGGAGGTTGGTCGTGAGCGAAACCTGTGTGCCGGGTACGGCATAATAGCTGAAGCTGAGTCTGGGAGAAGCGTAGCCGGCCAATCCAATCTTGCCTGATGACATGGAAGCGGTCTCTCCTGCCGAACCAGCCTTGAATTGAGCAGATCCCAAGTCGTTGTCTGCCGAAATATTGTTGACTATCTCAAAAACGTTGCCGGTAGAAGACGGTCTCCCGATCCAGTATGACCAATAGACACCCTTGCTGAAAGATTCAATGTAGGGAAGTCCGTAAGCCTTGCCGGTCAGCAAGAGGGAGGATTCAGCGTATGCACTCGGCCCCTGCTTGGAAGAGACACTACGCAGCAGGTAGCGCAGGGGAGTCTGATCCCCGTCGTATGTGATGTCGGAAACGAGGTATTCTGTTTCTGCCAAATCGGTTTCAAGCAGCTTGACCGCACTGGTCTCTGGGTCTACGTAGTAAAGGGCGTAAGTGAGTTCTGAAGCGTCCACGTAGCCACCGTTGACACCGATGCTTCCCGGATTCTTCCAATGGAGGCGGGCCGTTCCGTCAAGGTTGTCATCGAGGTAAATGTCCAGAGGCTTTCCCGGGGTGTCAAAGCCCACATAGGTGCTGGTGGAGGCGGTGAGACCTTGGCCTTGGTCGCTATAGGCACACAGGGTGTAGGTGTTGGTGCCTTCGGCGGGTGTTTCATCCGGATATTCGATGGCTTCACCCGGTGAGGGGTTGTCAAAGGTGTGGATGAGTTCGCCGTTGCGCGTCAGTTCTATTTTGGTGAGTGCAGTAAGCGTTTCGCCCTTGATAGATACCGTTGGAGCTTTGAAGCTGACCGTTGCCGATAATGCGCCCCTGTCGCCCGCCTTTGCGCGCAGTTCTGTCACTGAGTCGGGAGTGGCGGGCGTACTTGTAGCCTTGGCCTCTACGTGGATATCATCGATGCTGAAATAGCCGTAGCCCATCGGACTCAGGGCATGAAAACCGAAGCGGTATTCGCCGGTCGTCTCGGGATTTGCCGTGAGCTTGATGGTTTGCGGCTCTTCTGTGGCGGCGATCTCTGTCGATTCAAGCAGGTAAGTATAGGTATCGGGATCTTGCCCCTCTCCGAAAGCCACCGCGTAGCGGCCTGTGTAGTAAGGATTTCCTGCAAGGCTGTAGGAGATCTCATAGGTGTGTCCTCCTTCGAGTTGCAGCAGGGGCGTGAGCAGCCAGTCGTCCGCATCATTCCAGTCGCTGTCGATGTATTCAGCTCTTTGCTGGCTGTTCTCCCACGTATAATAGTCATCGTTGTTGTCCAATACGATGAAATTGGGAAGGCCGCCACTGTTGAAATCCTCGTGGTAGGGCAGACTGACAGCTTGGGCCGTAGCATTTTTGGGGGATGTAGACGCAACATGTCCGGACGTGGACATGCGGTTGCTCCGCTTGGCCATCAATTCCGGCAGGGGCAGGCGCCTGCTCTTGTCCAATTGGCTGAGGCCGTTGGCTACTTGTGTCCGGCTCAATGAGGGCTTCGTTCCGCTGGGGGACGCGTGTTGGGCGTAGGCACTGCCAGTAGACAGAGATAGCGTCAAGACCATTGCGGCACAAAGCTGAAGGGTAGGTAAGCATCTTTTCATAAGCAAATGATGGGGAAAAAGAATAAATAGATTACAAGGTTGGATGCAAAGCTATGAATAATAAATAAAAAGGAAAAGTATTTGTGGACATAATGTCAATTTGATGCGTGAGGGAACGGATGGCGCACAATGTGATTTTTAGTGGGCGTATGTTCCCTTCCGTTTGGAATGCCGCTCATTTAACATGGAGGGATTCTTTTGTGTCTGATTTCTTTATTCTTTTGCCCAAAAACTTTTAAATTTCCATTTGCCCCTATTGGTCCTTGCACTATCTTTGCAGAAGATAGGCTGCACCTAAGCTGTTCAAGCAAGCTTGACGGCATTCGGTTTGCACTATCTTGCAGAAGACGGGTCGTGGCTTGGCAATCAAAATGAGCAAAGATGCACTTGCCCTGTCTTCGAACAGAAAACAGATGACAGGTCATAGCATTTATCTGAATTTATGAAAAACATCAGTCGTTGGACAGCGGCCCTTGCATTGGCAGTTACAGGGAATTGGGCCGTTTTGCAGGCGCAGGAGGCGCCGACTGCCGAGACCGAGGCACAGAAGGACGAGCGCATGGAGTGGTTCGCCCATGCCAAGCTGGGCATCTTTATCCATTGGGGCATTTATGCCGTTGATGGCGTGTCAGAGAGCTGGTCATTCTATAACAAGTATCTTCCGTACGAACAGTACATGAAGCAGGCCGATCGCTTTACGGCTTCCAAGTACGATCCCAAGGCGTGGGTCCAACTCATCAAGGAGAGCGGTGCCCGTTATACGGTTATAACGACGAAGCACCACGATGGTGTGGCCTTGTGGGACACCAAGGTCGGTCCGCTGAGCACGGTGAAGAATACCCCCGCCAAGCGCGACTTGATAGCCCCCTTTGTAAAAGAGGTGCGCAAGGCCGGTCTGAAGCTGGGGCTTTACTATTCCTTGCTCGATTGGTCGCATCCCGACTATCCCAACATGACGCGTACGGAGACACGGTATAAGGACGATCCCGCTCGCTGGCAGAAGTTTGTAGATTTCAACTTTGCACAACTGCGTGAGCTGAATACTACTTGGAAGCCCGACCTTTATTGGTTCGATGGGGACTGGGAGCAGACCGCAGAGGCTTGGAACGCCAAGGGCATTATGCAGCTGCTCCGTTCGGGCAATAAGAATGTGATAGTCAACTCTCGCATACAGGGCTACGGCGACTATGCTACGCCTGAACAGGGCGTACCCGTAGTGCGGCCGGAGAGCAAATATTGGGAGCTGTGCATGACCATGAACGATTCGTGGGGCTATCAGCCTACCGATACAAACTTCAAGACTCCCTATATGCTCCTGCGTACCTTCGTTGACTGCTTGAGCAACGGCGGGAATCTGTTGCTTGACATCGGCCCGCGTGAGGATGGAACCATTCCAGATGAGGAGGTGGCTGTGCTCAAGGAGTTTGGGAGATGGACCAAAAAGCATAAGGAGGCGATCTATGACACCCGCGCCGGCATTCCCGCCGAGCATTTTCAGGGATATACGACGCTCAACAAGGAAGGCGACATCCTTTACCTTTATGTGCCTTACCGTCCCAACGGCATCGTGGAGATCAAGGGGCTGGTGAACAAGGTGAATCGTGTGTGGGTGGTCGGCAACGGGCAGATGCTCAACTACAAAGTGTACAATAAGAATTATTGGAGTCAGGTGCCCGGCAATCTGTATATAGACGTGCCCGATGAAGTGCTTGATCCGCAGATCACCGTGCTTGCCGTATTGCTTGACGGCCCGATCAAGCTCTATCGGGGTGAGGGAAAGGTGATAGAGAGCAATTGACGGGGACATCTGCACCGCTTCCGGTGTCTTGTTTTCTATGAGTAGAGGAGAGGCTTCTCACATCCGCTTTCGGAGGGATGTCGGAAGCCTCTCCTGTTTTCATCCGTCAGGTACATATATGCCGGCGATAGCCATGGGGCATAAGCAGGACGGGCTCGGGCAGGCGTTTCTGGGGTGGGGAACCCTTGATGTGGCGGAGGGCATGAAGAAGAACCATCATCAGATGGTACAGGCACTCCGAAAGAAGGTCTCTTCTTCATCCCGATGCGCCAAGCTATTTTTGTTCTTGTAAAATAGAGGAAGTTCCTCATGTGTTGGCCGTTCCTGTAGACGCCGCCTTTCGGCTCTATGCAGGGGCGGCTTTTTTGTGTGAATCGGCTTGCAGGCCTGCCGGGGTCGTCAGGCGGATCAGCCTCCCCGGCACTCGTCCTCCCGTTGTTTTTGTGGAGTTCTGGAAATAGGTTGGCCTATATAAGGCATACAGCCATGGGAGCTTGTGCCCCCATGGCTGTATAATAGGAAGTGTCACTTTGGTTGAGTGGCCTGCGTGTACCTGACGTGTCAGAAGTTGTAGTTGATGCCGAAGCTCAGATCGTTTCCTGATACCAGAAAGCCGAAGCCTTGCTCGCCATACGGGCTGAAGTTGTCGTCAGCCTCGCGGTAACCGAAGAAGCCGGCATGGGCAACGAAATCGATGTGCTTGGCCAGACTGACACGCACGCCGGGCTGAACGCCGATGCGCCATCCTGTCCGAGAATCGTCCCAGTCGTTGCTCTTATAAGATGCAACGCCGAATCCCATGTCGAGGAAGAGGCTTACGGGGCCGAACTTCACGAAGCTCCAGCGGGCATACGGGTCAACGGACATGCCGTTGTAGGAGGTGCCGTCCTGATACAGGTGCTGAAAGCCTACGCTGATGCCCAGCGCCCACTTGTCAGACAGATTGTAGCCAACTTCGGGCTGTATTCCGAAGGTCGTGCGGTTAGCGTCAGAGTTGCGCCAAAGGCCAACTTCTCCTCCCACATACACTTGGGCGCTTGCTGCAATCGAAATCATCGCTACAGCCAGTAAAAGCAAAAACTTCTTCATAGTGTGAATAATTAATGATATAGTTTGGGTTATGATTGTTCTCTTGCGCGGGAAGCCCGTTTGCGGCTTGCCGGCAAGGGGCAGCCCTTAGGGCTTGCGAGGCGAAAGTAGTGCATCAGGCGTTTCCTTGCAAATAAATGCTTAAGAATGCGGAAGATGTTCGAAGCGAATGCGCGGGTATTTCCGCTTTCTGCAATCTATAACGATCAATCCACCCTTTTCTTGCTTGATCTGTTACCTATTTTATCAACTTGTCGCCACGCAGACCGGCGCAGCGTATCCACACAGGCAGAGGCGATGTAGATGAGTCCTGCCACCGCCATGCCTGCAAGGAAGAAGCCTATTCCGCTGAATTGCCGGTCGAGCTGTCTGTACAGGTCGAAGAAATAAGGACGGACGAAGGCTTGCTGGTGTGTGAGATACACGGTCAGACTTCCTGCGGCCAGCCAGTTGACGAGGCGGCTGCGGAAATGCAGCCGGTCGAAAAAGAGCAGCAGGCATATCGCGCAGACCACCGTCAGCGGATTGGTGTAGGCTGTCATGAATGAGGGCAGGTGGGGCAATAGCGGATTGCGCCAGTAGATGTGCGCCCAGTAAGCTGCCGTCATGCCTGCTACGCATATGCCCCAGACCAGTGCGATTCGCCCCTTGCCCACTTTGCCCAGCTTAGGCGCCAAGTGGAGGCGGAGGTAGCGTCCCAGCAGATAAAGCCCCATAAACCAAATGGCGGAGAATCCGCGCGACAGGTCATTCAGGCAGAAGGAGAATGGTATGGCAAATACCATGAACAGGATGATGAATCGCCGCAGTCCGCTCTCGCCGCATTGCTCCACCCAGCTGTTGAGCATGGGCGTGAAGAGGTAGAGCAGCAGGTAGGAATAGACGAACCAATAATGCCATCCTGCGGCTATAATGTCAAATGGGCTTCCCGGGATCTTTCCGGTCAGCAGCCACAGGCCGCCCGACATGAGAAGTGAGATGAAGAAGACTTGAAACAGCAGTCCGCCGAAGCGTCGCAGTTTGAAGTGCGTTCCAAACCATCCGGTGATGAGCACAAAGGTATCCACACAACTGATGCAACTCTGTTCCGTGGCGATCATACCCAGCCAGCTCCACGGCGCAGCCTGTACGGGGCGGGGATGAGGGTAGCCGAGAGATTCAAAATTGGCATGCAGGCCAATGACCATCAGCATGGACAGTATGCGGAGCAGCTCTATGTTGGACTGCCTTGTCAGTGAGGTATGGGTGGGGGAAACCGGCATAAGGTGAAAGTGGGGCGTATGGAATGCATATCCCGGTAGTGGAGACACCGCATGGGCGGTACGTCCCCGCTACCGGGATAGGGATGTAGGGAGAGAATCCCCAGAAATGATGTTAGAAGCGTTCCCAGCCCGCCGCTTTGGCCATGATCACGGGAATCTCGGTGTTGTCTATCTGGCCTTGGAACTCCTCAGCCCCGGCACCGATGGCGAAAGCTGGCACATAGCCGTTGGAATGCCCGTTGCTTTGCCAGCCGATGAGGGCGCATTCTGCCATGATTTGACGGGCCACATCTGCCAGTGCGCCAACTTTGGCATAGAGGCTTTCAGAGTCATGTCCCGTACCGGCCATCATTTCATCGTAAGCTTTGCGCAGACGGCCCATCTGGCTGTCGTCCAGTTTCACGCCGTTGCCGAAGCCCCAGTTCTGCTTTAGGTCGGCCTGCATCTTTTCCCACGTGAGCTTGTTCCCCAATTTGTTGTGCAGTTCCTTGACGTGTGCGCTGTAGTTTTCGGCGCTCATGCGTTGGAAACGCAGCAGGTCGGTGTGCAGCTCGTAAGGGCCGCGGCCTAACGACATACCGCCGGTCTCATGGTCGGCGGTCACGACGATGAGGGTTTCATCGGGATGCTGTTCGTAGAACTCGTAGGCCACCTGAATGGCTTGGTCCATGTCAATCACTTCGCGGAAGGCGGTTGCCACATCGTTGCCGTGGCAGGCCCAGTCTATCTTGCCGCCTTCAACCATGAGGAAAAATCCGTCCTTCTTTTGTTGCGCAAGGAAGTTTACCCCAGCGCGGGTGATCTGCTGCAAGGTGAGGTCATCCTTGGTGCGGTCGATGGCGTAGGGCAGTGAGTTGCGTTGGCGCTGGCTCGCCTTCTCGGTTTGGAGCAGCAGCATCTTGTCAGCCTTGCGCGCTTTCTTCTGGAAATCCTTGTATCCCCGGGCGATGGTATAGCCGGCCTGTGTGCATTGGTCATACAGCGTGGCGGCTCCAGAAGCCGCGTTCTTCGGCGTAGGTTGCAGAAAGTCGGATCCGGCAAAGAAGTCGTAGCCCGTCTTGGGCAGCGTAGCGCCGATCTCATAATACATACCCCGTTCCGGCACGTGTGCATAGAAGGCTGCGGGCGTGGCGTGGTCTATGCTGACCGTGGTGGACACTCCGACGGCCGCTCCCGCGCGCTGCGCCCAGGCAGCGATGCTGTTGACCGGTGTGGTGAGGTCTGCCAGCATGCCGAGTGTGCCGTTTTTGGTTTTGACCCCCGATGAGAGAGCCGTGCCGGCAGCGGCGGAGTCCGTGACGCCGTTCGTGCCGGAATAGGTGGTGACGAGTGCCACGTAGGGGAATTGTGTGAAGCAAAGCGGTGTGATGCCGATGCGTCCTTCAAGTGCGGCCAGATAAGTTTGGGTGCCGTTTACTTGGTTCACGCCCATGCCGTCGCCGATGAAGTAGAAAACGTACTTGGCCCGGCCTTCGGCCATAGCTCCTAATGCGATGAGGAGCAGGCATAGAGTGGTGATGCTTTTTCTGAGCATTTTGGATAAGTTTGTATAAGGTAAATTCGGAAAATGTGCCCTATTGCCGGATATAGGCGTGTACCCGCACCTTGGCTTCCGGGCTGTGGCTTGTGGCGCTTATTTGCCCCATTCGCCGGGATTTGCGCGCCATTGGTTCAGCATGCCCACATGGGTTTGCTCAATATACCCTGTCTGCAGGGCCACATCTACCACCGCCTCATAGTTGGTAAGTGTCGTGAGGGTGACACCCGCTTCCTTGAACGCCTGTTCGGCCACGGGAAACCCGTAAGTATAGCTGGCTACCATCCCCACGACCTGACATCCGTTTTTGCGCAGTGCTTCAACGGCCTTGAGGCTGCTTCCACCGGTAGATATGAGATCCTCGACCACCACGACCTTTTGCCCTTCGTGAAGATCCCCCTCGATCAGGTTGGTCATGCCGTGGTCCTTGGGCTTGGACCGGACGTAGGCGAAGGGAAGCCCCAGTACATCGGCCACCAGAGCGCCCTGGGCGATGGCTCCTGTCGCTACTCCCGCGATGGCATCGGCTTCCGGATATTTCTCCGCTACCAGACGGGCCAGTTCCAGCTTGACGAAAGTTCGCAGGGCCGGGAAGGCGAGTGTTTTGCGGTTATCGCAATAAAAGGGAGACTTCCAGCCACTGGCCCAGGTGAAGGGCTGTTCGGGCTGCAACTTGATGGCCTTGACATGGAGTAGCTTGGCCGCAAAGATCTTTTCGAGTGAATCCATCGCAAGTAAGAGTTGGTAGGAAGTAAATGGATGTTATTTTGAAGCAAAGGTAGCATAAAACTTCCTGTCTTGCAGCGGGCATGACTTTTATTTGTACTTTCGTGGCATCAAATATTTGTTACGGATTTTGCTCTGATATATTTGTAACTCTCATGAGAAAGTCTCTTCTTCCGCTGTTGTCTGTGCTGCCGCTGTCCGTATGGGCGCAGGCCGACAAGCCCAATGTCATATTGCTCGTGGCTGACGACTTGGGCTATGGTGACCTGTCGTGCTATGGAGCGGAGCGCGTGCAGACCCCGGCTGTTGACAGCCTGGCCGCACGGGGTGTACGGCTGACCAACATGCATGCCTGCGCATCGACCTCAACCCCCTCGCGCTACGGACTGCTGACAGGGGAGTATCCCTTTCGCCGGAGAGGAACGGACGTGGCGGCCGGTGACGCGGGGATGATCATTGGGCCGGGGCAGACCACCGTGGCCGACTTGATGCACCAGGCCGGATACGCCACGGCGGCAATCGGCAAGTGGCACATGGGGCTTGGCAGCGAGACCGGCGGGCAAGACTGGAACGGTGAGATAGACCAGACACCGCGCGACTTGGGTTTTGATTACCATTATGTCATGGCTGCGACAGCTGACAGGGTGCCTTGTGTGTACATTGAGCAGGGGCGTGTGGCCGACTATGACCCCTCGGCGCCGATCAGCGTGAGCTACAAGCGGAATTTTGAGGGCGAGCCGACCGGTAAGGACCATCCCGAACTGCTGGCCAAGCTCCGTCCCAGCCACGGCCACGACCAGAGCATCGTCAACGGCATATCCCGCATAGGCTACATGAAGGGCGGCGGGCGTGCCCTGTGGCGCGATGAGGACATAGCCGACAGCATCCTGTCGCACACGGTACGCTTCATCGACTCGCACCGGCGGCAGCCTTTTTTCATCTATCTCTGTACGAATGATATCCATGTGCCCCGGATGCCGAATGAGCGTTTTCGGGGACTCAGCCCCATGGGGCTGCGCGGTGAGGCGATCTTGCAGTTTGACTGGACCGTACGCCAGCTCACGCAGGCACTGAGGGAGCGTGGACTGTCTGACAATACGCTGCTCATCATCACCAGTGACAATGGTCCGGTGCTGGACGACGGCTATGCCGACCGTGCGGTTGAATTGGCGGGGACGCATAGTCCGGCGGGGCCATGGCGGGGCATGAAGTACAGTGCCTTCGAGGGCGGGTCGGCAGTGCCCTTTATCGTATATTGGCCCAAGGGGGCGGGTCGTGGCGTGGTGAGCGACGCACTTGGATCGCTGATAGACGTGCCGTCCTCATTGGCTTCACTGGCCGGTGTGCGGGTCACCCTGGGCAGTGTGACGGACAGTCAGGATCACATGGACACTTGGTTGGGCAAAGATACTAAACCGCGCCCCTATGCTGTGAGCATGGCGTCGAACCGCAGCCTGACATTGCGCACACAGCACTATAAATACATCTCGCCCAGCGACGGAAGCCCCATGATCACTTGGGGGCCGAAGATCGAGACGGGCTATGCGCCCCGTCCGCAGCTGTATGATCTGACAGACTCCGCTTATGAAAGGCGTGACATTGCAAAGGAGAGGCCGAAGGTGCTGCAACGCCTGCAACGTCTGTTGGGGCAGGTGAGAGGCGGTAAGTAAGCGTCTGTGGGCGCGACTTTTCGAGTGTGAACTTCTTGTAGAAGATAAGGGCATCCTGCTTCTGCCGTTTGGATGCGGTGCGGCCTGCCCCATCCCTGAATGTGGCAGGGAGGTTGCCAGTGGGCATTCCATCCGTTCCGGCCTGTGCAGATGGTGAAAAATCCCATTTTTCAACTCTGGCGCCGCTTACCGCATATGGGGTGACAAGCCTACATGTATATAGGCAGGGATGTTGACAGATCAGATACCTGCGCGCCTGCCCGAAAGACCTTTTGAAGAGGGCGGGCTGCGACCCGGATTCATCAAAGCCCAGTCTGGATTCGCCAAAGCCCGGCCCCGACTCAATTTCAAGTCTTGAATTATATAATTACAGTCTGTATTTATATAATTCAAGACTTTATTTATATAGTTCAGGACTGTATTTATATAATTCAAGTCTGTATTTTGAACCTACCCCGTATTTCGGGGTGCCGAGACACTTGGAAGATGGCCCAGAGTGCTTGTTTTTTTATTAGGGCCGCATTTAAACAAAAGGTTCAAGCAAACTTGGCCTTCTGCGTTCGATTTGCGCTGTCTTTAGATAAGACAGGCTGCATCTCTGCATAACATTCAAGCAAGCTTGGCCTTCTGCGTTCGATTTGCGCTGTCTTTAGATAAGACAGGCTGCATCTCT